>WNGB01006102.1_pt1 | contig 43174 bp, 36 predicted proteins | sample 5400681 | NCBI WGS metagenome assembly WNGB01 (sample SAMN13153367, study PRJNA577476) | soil metagenome | isolation source: 115 cm soil or saprolite under grassland replicate 2 | place: USA:California | collected 2016-06-15 | reverse complement strand
CCTGCCCATCGTCCTCGCTTCGGGTATGCTCGAAAAACCGGTCAAGATCCCATGGTGGGGCGGCCGGTCGCTGCGCCTCTCAACCTACTCAGGCCGCGACGCTGTTAGCTGAACTCGCCTCCGTGGAAATCCAGGCTAGGCGTATCAATCGTTCCGTCGCCGCAGCGAGGTCCGGCGTCATTCGCCTCCGCGTCAGCGCCTTCCGTCGCATCTGCGCTGCCGTCGATCGGATTGGTCGAGTCTGAGTGTATCTCGTCAGACGATCGGCCGTCCAAAGCCGATCCGGAGTCCGTTTTTGATTCGATGGGGCAGTTACGCAATTCGTGGCAAGTGGGCGGCTCTGCGCACCCAGTGGATGCGAGGCCGGCTGTGACGAGCCAGATCATCGAAGCTTTCATGCGTGTTCTCATTTGCCAACAGTCCATCTATCGGGTCCGATTGCGCGGTAGTTGCGAAGAATCAATGCTGCCCCTCACTCACCGCGCAGCTTGGTTCGATGCGCCTCTCCTTGCAAGTCGCTTGGTTTCGGAGCGGCCGAGGATTTGATCATCAAGCAAGGCGCGAAGAGTCGTCCCGCTTCGGAAATGCGGCGAGAAGCACACCGATCCCGGGTTCTTCGCCCACGTGGGCGTTCTCATGAGCGGCGGGGCGGCTCGCACCACAACAGCGACGCCGAAGAGAGTGGAGGGGGTTGTTCTCGTTCTACTCCGGCAAATGAGCCCACGCCGACGCCAGGCGGCCGGTGTCTTCGTCGGATAACAGCGTAGGGCACGCGTCGAGGGCGCGCTTGGCTTCGCCGAGCCAGCGGAGGGTGGCAGTGCGATCGCCGAGCGCGAGGTGGGCGAGTCCGCGATAAAGGGCGTAGCGGGCTCGGTCGCGCCCGTGCCAGGCGGAAGCATCGGCTTCGATGTCGCGCATTCGATCGAGCGCTTCCGGGTAGCGGCCGTGGTCGTAGTCTCGGATGCCACTTCCGAGGGAGGCTGCACAGGCGGCGCACGATAGGGCGAAAAAGAGACCGACACAGACGACAGAGCAACGAGCCATGGTTCTCTATCGGACGGGTGCCACGGCAGTTGCGTGAAACATGTGCAGTGTCGATTCTGCTTATTTTCCTTGACAGATTTGGGGGCAACCGTCGCCGAGCTGCGAGGAGTGATCACGCGCCGGCCCGATGCCGCTGCACAGTGACACGCTCGCAGGGCTTCGTCGTCGATGTCGAGCACGTTCCGATCGATCGCGGAATCCTCGCGTCTGTGGGCGATTACGAGCACCGAAAATCGGCGTGGTAGGAAAGCCGCATGATCGACGAACATCCATGCGAACCTCTGGCATCGGAATCAAGGGCCAGCGAACGAGCCAAGCTCGATTGGCGGCGCGCGCACGACGAGCTCTCGCGGCTGGCAAGGCGGCGGGCGCGTCTCGATTGGGAAGAAGGGGGCTTGCTCCTGGACGCGCTGCGCTCCGGGGCTCACGTTCATCTCGGATTCGGTGGGTTCGCCGAATATGTCGAGCGTGTACTGGGCTACAAAGCGCGCTGGACACAGGAGCGGCTGCGGGTGGCCGAGGCACTCGAAGGGCTGCCCGAACTGGCGCAAGCGCTCCGTGACGGAGGGGTAAGCTGGTCCGCCGCGCGTGAGCTGACGCGGGTGGCGACGTCCGACAACGAGCGCGCTTGGCTCGAGCTCGCGCGAGGACGCACGCTGCGACAAGTCGAGGAGCTCGTTACCGGGCATAGGCCAGGCGATGCGCCCGATGATCCGCGTGATTCGTCGCTGCGGCGGCATGTGCTCAGATTCGACGTTTCGGCTGACACCTATGCGACGTTTCGTGAGGCAATGGCGAAGCTGCGTCGAGATGCCGGCTCGCCGCTCGACGATGACGCGTCCCTCTTGCTGTTGGCGCGTCAGATTCTCGGAGGTCCAACCGAAGAGGGTCGGGCGAGCTACCAATTGGCGCTTACGATTTGCGAGGCGTGTGGCCGCGGGTGGCAACAAGGGTGCGGCGAGTTGGTGGAAGTTGGTTCCGAGATCGCCGAGATGGCCCAATGTGATGCGCAGCACTTGGGTCGGATGGATGGTGGGTCGGTGTCGGGGAGCCACCATGCCGATTGCGACGAAGCTGGACCCGAGCCGATGACCCCCGTGGGCGCGCGACCAGGCCGGGCTCGGCAGGACGTGCCACCGGCGATCCGGCGTCAGGTCATGCGACGCGATCGAGGGCGATGCATCGTTCCGGGGTGTCGCCACGCGATTTGGGTAGACCTTCATCACGTCGAGCTTCGGTCTGAAGGTGGCGAGCACGACGTCGATAACTTGATCACGTTGTGCGGCGCACACCACCGAGCCTTGCACCGCGGGCAGCTCATCGTCGAGGGGCGGGTCTCGAGCGGACTGATTTTTCGTCATGCCGACGGCACGGGTTACGGCCGCGTCGTCGATCCCCGAACCGTAGCGGTGCACGAACAGGCTTTCGGAGCGCTCCGGTCACTCGGGTTTCGGGAAAGCGAGGCGCAGGGCGCACTCGCACGCGTTCGGGGCGACGCCCACGTGGGTGACGCAACGTTCCAAACGGTGTTGCGGCAAGCGCTTGCGTCGTTGGCGCCGAACCGCCAGGCGCGCGCGCCGATGTAGGGCGCTCGGACCGACCGGCCGCCGAAGCGGGCACCCTGACAGGGCCGATCTCAATGGTTTGGAAGCCGCGGGGGGAGGTGCGCGCATCGTGCCGGCGCCGTGCTAGACAGGGCCGATGGCAAAAGCGCGGACGGTACGGGCCGCTCGAGGAGCGGAGATATCGTGCAAGGGATGGGTGCAGGAAGCGGCGCTCCGGATGCTGTGCAACAACCTCGATCCGGACGTGGCCGAGCGGCCGGATGAGCTCGTCGTTTATGGGGGCACCGGCAAAGCGGCGCGATCGTGGGAGGCGTTCGACGTCATCGTGCGCGAGCTCAGACGGCTCGAAAACGACGAGACGCTGCTCGTGCAGTCGGGCAAGGCCGTCGGCCGCTTTCGAACGCACGAAGATGCGCCGCGCGTGCTGATCGCGAATGCCAACCTGGTGCCGCGGTGGGCCACGTTCGACGAGTTCCGCCGGCTCGAGGCACTCGGCCTCACCATGTACGGGCAGATGACCGCGGGCTCCTGGATCTACATCGGCACCCAGGGAATCCTGCAGGGCACTTACGAAACGTTCGTCGCCGCCCGCAAGGCGCGGGAGGCGAGGACCGGCGCGCGCAGAAGTCCCTGGCTGCTCACGGCCGGACTCGGCGGCATGGGAGGAGCTCAGCCACTCGCCGCGGTGATGGCGGGCATCTCCTGTCTCGCCGTCGAGGTCGATCCGGCGCGCATCGAAAAGCGCTTGGCGACCCGTTACGTCGACGAACGGATCGACGACCTCGACGCCGCGCTCGCCGCGATCGAACAAGCCTCTGCGGGCGGAGAGCCGCGGTCGATCGCCCTTTGCGCCAACGCCGCCGAGATCTACCCATTGCTCGTCGACAAGGGGGTGACGCCGGACCTCGTGACCGAGCAAACCGCGGCGCACGATCCCTTGCGAGGCTATGTCCCCATTGGCCTCAACCTCGAGGAAGCCGCCGAGCTTCGCGCGAGCGATCCCGATGGCTACATCGATCGCGCGAAAAGATCGATGCTGATCGAAGTCGAAGCGATGCTCGCCATGAAGAAAGCGGGAGCCGAAGCTTTCGACTACGGCAACAACATCCGCAGCTGCGCGAAAGAGGCGGGCTGCGCGCGGGCGTTCGACATTCCCGGTTTCGTTCCCGCCTACGTGCGCCCCCTCTTCTGCAGGGGCAAGGGGCCGTTCCGCTGGGTTGCCCTGTCCGGCGATCCCGCCGACATCGCGGTCACCGACGAAGCGGTGGCGAACGCGATGAGCCACGATCGCGACCTCCTGCGCTGGATCGAGCTCGCTCGACGCCGCGTGGCCTACCAAGGCCTTCCCGCGCGAATCTGCTGGCTCGGCTACGGCGACCGCGCGAAGATCGGGCGTGTCTTCAACGAGCTCGTCCGCACGGGCAAAGTCAAAGCGCCGATCGTCATCGGCCGCGATCATCTCGATTGCGGCTCGGTGGCCTCGCCTTATCGGGAAACCGAGGCCATGAAAGACGGATCGGACGCGATCGCCGACTTTGCGATCCTGAATGCGCTCGTGAACACCGCCGCCGGCGCATCGTGGGTGAGCTTCCATCACGGAGGTGGCGTCGGGATCGGTAACTCGCTCCACGCGGGCATGGTGATCGTGGCCGACGGAACGGAAAAAGCGGACAAGAGGCTCGAGCGCGTACTCACCAGCGATCCCGGCATGGGCATCGTGCGTCACGCCGAAGCGGGTTACGACGAGGCGATCGAATTCGGCAGCCAGGCCGGCGTTCACCTCTTTTCCTCGAGGCAAGGGTGATGGCGAGCCTTTTCGTTTCGCTTACTGGCATCGCCGAAACGCTGGCCATCAGCGCACCCACGCTGATCGACGCGATACGAGGTCGGGTCACCATCGAGCGCTGCGATGTCCGCCTTCGCGGCTGGGCCAAGCGTTTGCTCGACCACGCCGAGGTTTCGCGCATCGTGCACAACGCCGAGCGCGCCGGCACCGACGAAGTGTTCATCCTGATGTCGAACCACCGAAGCCTGTATGACGTGCCGCTCCTCATCGAGTCATTCCCGCGCACGCTGCGGATGGTCACCAAGAGAGAGCTCTTCCGCGTCCCCATTTGGGGTCACGCCATGCGCGAAGCGGGTTTCATCGAGATCGATCGTGCCAACCGTACGCGGGCGAAAGAAGCGATCGACGTCGCCAAGACCAGGCTCGGGCAGGGCATCAACGTGTGGATAGCGCCCGAAGGCACGCGCAGCCGATCCGGCCACCTCGGAGCGTTCAAAAGCGGCGGCTTCCGCCTCGCTCTCGGAACCGGTTTTCGAGTCCTCCCGGTGGCGATTCGCGGAACCGAAAAGATCTTGCCCGCCGACGGAGTTCGGGTGACGCGTGGCGCGACCGTCGAGCTCGAGTTCGGTCATCCGATCGACCCTGCCGCATTCGGGAGCGCGGGCCGGCCAGCGTTCACCGACTGCGTGCGCGACGCGATCCAAGCGATGCTCTAGTCGTGTCGAGCTTGCGACAGGCGAGCTGACGAAGTATAAAGGCGCTCCATGCTTCATCGGTTCATTCGTCACCTTCTCTGGCGCGGTACGCGAAAGGTTCGCGTGGCCGGAGAGGGTACGGGCAGCCGCTGATTCATCGCTTCTCGCCAAAAAAACCCTCTCCGCCGAGCCGGCCGAGAGGGTTTTCGCGTTTCTGAAGGTCCCTCCGGCTGATTCGGCCACCGGCCAACGTCATGCAGCATTCCTCCACAGTCGGCGCGGCCTCCGGCCCGCCTTCGGAACGCGTTTTTCGCCCGTCGTTCGTGCGCCTCTTGGCGGTTCAACCGCTGAGCGGCTTCGCGATGTGCGTCTTTTTCTTGCTGCCCAAGTTTTTGACGACGGAGCTCCACGCTTCGCCGTCACAGGTAGGGCTCGTGAATGCCGTCAATGGGCTGGCCGCCGTGCTCGCCGTTCCCATTCTCGCGCTCACCATCGATCGCGGTTCGCCGCGCGGTCTCATTCAGGTGGGCGCCCTCACCCTGGGGGTGTCGGCGCTCGGCTACCTTTGGGTCAGCAGCGTGGGCCCGCTGATCTTGATGCTGCGCATCGCGCAGGGACTTGCCTGGGGACTTCTCTTTACCGCGGGCATGGTCATGACCTCTTCGCTTTCATCGAAGACGCGGCTGGCGCAGGCGATTGGTTACTACGGTGCGGCCAATCTCGTGATGAATGCCATCGCACCGGCTGTCGCTGAAACGCTGGCCGATGTCGTCGGTTGGAAGATCGTGTTCGTCATGGCCGCGGTTGCGGGTACGCTCGGCTTCGCGCTGGCCTGCCGCCTGCCTGCTGCCGAAACCGTGAAGTCTACCGGGGCGCCGAACATGTGGACGCTTCTGCGCAGGCCGAGCTCGCTGTGGATGATCACGATCGTCGTCATCTGGGGCAGCTCGTTCGGCGCCATGTTCACATTCCACCAGCCTTTCGCGCTCGCGGTCGGAATGCGTTACGTGCGCGGCTTTTTCATCGCCTATAGCGCGGCGGCACTCTTCGCACGCATTGGAACCGGCGGTCTTGCCGATCGCATCGGGCGCCATCGCGTGTCGGTCGCGTCGCTCACGCTCTATGCGGCGGTGGTTTTCGCCATGCAGGAGCTCCGCCCGGGATGGCTCGAAGTTTTCGGTGCGCTCTTCGGGCTCGCCCATGGTCTCTTCTTTCCAGCCTATAGCGCGCTCGTTCTCGAACGAGCCCCCACGAGCGAGCACGGCAAGCTGATGACGTTGTGGAACGGGGCTTTCAGCGCGGGCTTCGCCGTCAGCGCTGGGCTATTCGGCGTCATTGCCGAATGGAGTGGCTATCGGCAGGTTTTCTCCATTGCCGGCCTCTCCACGCTGGTGGCGGTCGTCATGCTGATCTTCGAACCATCGAGGATGCTGCTGGGATCGGGCGGCGGGGATCTGCGGGCCAAGCAATCTTGAAATCGCGCCGGACGTTCAGAATTCGCCGGTCGCGAAGAGACCCGCGGAGCCGAGCCCTACGACGGGAGCGATTCCGAGCTGACGAGCTCTTTGCGTTCGCGCGGCGGAGGGGGCCGAAAAATAGACGATCGCTCCCCCGGCGAGCGATGCGACGCCGAGGCCGAGCGCGACATTGGCGATGTTCGCTTGGGCTCTCCAGGAATCCCGGAGCGCCAGCGTCGACGGAGGGCAAAGGTCGGCCACGCATTGCTCTTGAATCTCATCGTGCGTCGAGCGGGCGGCGACGGCGAACACCGCCCCGACCGCGAGCCCAGCCACCCCCGTAGCGCCGAGGACGAGCCCCACCGTGCGTTGCGAGCGACCGGTCGAATCGTCGGACGCGGCTTGGTTTTCGGGCGGCGGAGCGGGTGCCCGGGCCGGAATCGTGGGCAGAGGCGATCCGTCCCGGCGTTCGAACAGGGCGTTGTCGACGGCAAGCGCGGGCACGCGCACGGAAACCGTGCTCGGACCAGGAGCGAGGCCGACTTCGGCTGACCACCTCTGTCGCCCGGGAGCAGTGGCCGAAATGACGTGCGATCCGGGATCGACGGGAATGCCGAGGCCCCAGGCCGCGCGCGCAACGACGCTGCCGTCACGCGAGATTTCGAGGCCGGCGATGCCCGCCGCGTCGTCGGCGACGACGATGTTGAGACGACCCAAATGAGGGTCGAGACGTTTCTTGTTCCTGCGCGCCTCCTCTGCCACACGTGAGTAGCCGCGACGCTCGGCCATCTCGGATGCTTCGCCGAGGGCCAGCCAGGCGCTCGCCGTTTTGCCTTGTCGCTCGCGACAGTTGGCGAGGGTCACCAGCCGTTCGGGAGAAGGATCGAGCCGTTCGCTGTCCTCATACTTGTTGCACCCGGCTGCGTAATCGCCGCGGGACATCAGCTTGGCGGCTTCGTCAGCGAGCACCTCGGCGGTCATACGATCGCGCGAAGGCTCGGATCGAACGACTCTGGCCGGAAGCCCCAGGAGCCAAGATATCGAGAGCGTGCAGAGTGCGGTGCGGCGAAGCAACATGAATCCGATCCTTTGGTGGATCGGGGAGTCTGCTCCCGTGTTTTTCAGCCGTCAACCAAGTCTCGACGTCGAATGCCACAAGGCGGCCGTGCTACACACCCTCCGATGACTCTTCGCTTCGGGAGCGTGCTCGGCGCCGCCGCCCTTTTCGCCGTCCCGGGTCGCGCGCTCGCGTCCGGTCCTCCCCCCACCGCCGTCCCACCCCCCACCGCCGTCCCGCCCCCCACCGCCGGCGCCCCCCCCAGCGAGGCGTTCGTCGAGATTCAGCCGCGAGAGCGTCCCTCGACGCTCTCTTTCTATGGCTGGCAGATCCTTGCCAGCGGTGAAGTGGGGGGCATCGTTGCGGCGGGCGCCATGGTGTTGCCGGACCGGCTGCTCGGGTCTTGGCCGGCGACCGCTGCCTTCTTGATCGCCATGCCGACGTATGCGCTCGGTGGTCCGATCGTGCACTGGACGCATGGCCATTTCGAGAAGGGCCTCCTCAGCTTCGGAGGCAATGTCGTCGGTCCTTTGATCGGTGGTTTTACCGGGGAGGCCATACGTTGCAACCAAGACAGCGCGCCGGCGGACTGCGCCGCGCGCGGTTTTCGGGTGGGCTTCGCGGTGGCCCTCATGGTCGTGCCGGTCGTGGACGCGCTGGTGCTCGGCTGGGAGAACCGTCCGCTCGACGACTACACGGCGCGCGCAGATGCCCGACGCGGCGCCGAGGTTTCAATCACTCCGACGTTCGGCGTCGATGCGCAGAGGACGGTTCGGTTCGGCTTCTCGGGCGTTTTCTGAAAGCACTTTAGCGAACACCCTTGCGCTGAACGCGATTCATCGGGATGTCTTCGTCCCATTCGTTTCCGTGGCCATCGTAGTGGACGCGATAGCGGTCATCGCCGAGCACGCCGATGATGGTGGCCGGGTAGATCGATCCGTGCCATTCGACGCGCACGTGGTCGCCGAGTCGATAAACATCGAGCACCTGCGGAGCGGCCGATGCGCTCGCGCTTGCACCTGCACTTGCGCCGGGCTTGGGCTGGGTCTTCGTGCGCGGCGCAGCTGGGGGTGCCGCGCCCGGAGTCGTGCTCAACCTCGCCCGAATGCGGGTCGCCGGAATCGTCTCGTCCCAATCTTCACTGAAGCCATCGTAATGGACATGGAACTTCGCCGGACCTTCCACACCGACGATGACGGCGGGGTACTCGCCCCCGCGCCAGTCGATGAGCACGTGATCGCCGACCTGATGGGCGCGGCGGCATCCGGCCATTCCGAGAAGTACGATGGCCGTCCAGGTGCGCAGGTCCATGTTCACGATCCCCGGAGCACGCGATCGTGCCACAAGAGCATCTCGAGCGTACCCACTTCTCGCAGCCAGGGCTGATCGTGCGGACCGGGGAGGACGACGAGGTCGTGCTCGATTCCCCGCTCACGGAGCGCGCGGGAAAACGCCACATTGGCTCCTTGGAACGGATCGCGTGTGCTCGTCTCGATGTGCAAACGCCGCGGCCCGGCTGTCTTCAACGCCTCGGAGACGCGATCGGCCCACTTCGGAGCGGCGGATTCCCGAAGGGCCGCCTGCACCCCGCCCCACGCGCCGAACAGGGCTGGCCTGCGCAAAAAGACCTCCAGCCCGATGAAGCCCCCGAGCGAGCAACCGTCGACGCCCGTGCGCGCCGCCACGGTTTCGGCTGGAGTTTTCGATCGAACCTCGGGGAGAAGCACGTCCCCGATCCAGCTCGCGAAGCCATCGAGCGCCCCCTGTGTATTGGCGAGCCGCCACACGTTGGGCGTGAAGGGACACACGAAGATCGTGCGGCCGTCGAACGGACGACTTCCCAAAGGTGAGCGGGAGAGTCGCGCGTACGAAGTCAAGAGCCCATAACGATCGACCCAGGCGCGCACCCCCGCCGTCTCGTTCGTCGTCTCGCCAAGACCATGCAAAAGCACCAACACCGGAACGCACAAGCCCGCGGCGAGTCCGCGGGGGACGAGCACCAGCGCGCGCCGCGAGAGCTCGGCCGAGCCATCGAGCTTCCAGTCGAGCACGTCGAATCGATCCTCCGCGAGCGCAGCCACCGACGCTGCTCCGACGCCGAAAAATCCTCTGCGGCCCAACTCTCGTCGCATGGCTGAAGCTTACCCCGCGCGGCTCTCTTGCCCCAGAGCCTCACGTGCAGCCGCAATGGCACGCTTGACTTGCGCCATCGAAGGCGAGCCGATCGCCGTGCGTCGCTCGATCGCCACCTCGGGGTCGAGCACTTCCAGCACCTTTTCGTCGAGCACCAGATGAAAGCCGCGCATGACCTCGATCGGCAATTCGGCCAGCGGCACGCCCCGCGTCATCGCTTCGCGCACCAGACGGCCGGTGATCTCGTGCGCCTCGCGGAACGGCACCCCGCGCGCGGCGAGAAAGTCGGCCACCTCGGTCGCCGTCAGGTAACCGGCGTCGAGGGCGGCGCGCATCCGATCGACGCGAAAGGTCGCGGTGGCGAGCGCCCCGGTGAGCGCCTCGAGCGAAACCGCCACCGTGGCCACCGCGTCGAAAATGGGCGTCTTGTCTTCCTGGAGATCGCGGTTGTAGCCGAGCGGCAATCCTTTCTCGAGCGTGAGGAGCGAGACCAGGGAACCGATGACCCGCGCGCTCTTGCCGCGAACGAGCTCGGCGACATCGGGGTTTTTCTTTTGCGGCATCATCGATGAGCCGGTGGCAAACGCATCGTCGAGCTCGATGAACTGGAACTCCTGACTCGACCAAAGCACGATCTCTTCGCCGATCCGTGATAGGTGGACCGCGGTGATCGCCAGCGCAGCCGCGAGCTCGGCCAGAAAATCGCGGCTGGCAGTGGCATCCATGCTGTTGGCCATCGGCCGGTCGAACTCGAGATCTTCGGCCAGCTTCTCGCGATCGATGTCGAAGGTCGTTCCCGCGATGGCGCCCGCCCCGAGCGGCATCTCGTTCATGCGCCTCCGCGCGTCGTCGAGCCGCCCGCGGTCACGTCGCAGCATCTCGAACCACGCGAGCAGATGATGAGCGAGCCTCACCGGCTGCGCGCGCTGCAGGTGCGTGTAGCCCGGCAGAAGCGTGTTCGTGTTTTCCTCGGCGCGATCGACGAGCAGACCGCACAGCGTGTCGAGTCTTTCTCCGATGTGCGTGGCCGCGCGCCTGGCCCACAGTCTCAAATCGGTCGCCACCTGATCGTTGCGCGAGCGGCCGGTGTGGAGCTTGCCGCCGAGCGGACCGATGATCTCGATGAGACGAGCTTCGATGTTCATGTGCACGTCTTCGAGCTTGGGATCCCATTTGATTTGACCTTGGCGGACCTCCTCGAGGATCGCCTCGAGGCCCGCGGTCATTCGTTCGAGCTCGTCCTCGTCGAGCAAGCCCGCCCGCCCGAGGGCGCGTGCGTGCGCGAGCGATCCATGGATGTCGTCCTCGGCGAGCACCTTGTCGACGTCGACGCTCGCCGACAGCCGCAGCATGGCTTCGGAGAGCGAGCCGGTGAACCGCCCGCCCCAGGTACGTTGCTTGGTCATTCGAACCACCTCGCGAGGGCGCCGCCCAGCGTTTCGAGCCTTTCATGACGCGCCCAAAAGCGCCGGTAGTCTTTCACGACGCGCTCTCCGAGGCCCGTGCGCATCGCAAAATCGGTGATCCGGGTGATCGTGAAACGCAAAGCGCCGATACGCCCCTCGGTCGACATCGCCGCGAGCTCGGCTGCCGAGAGGCGGCGCACCTTGGCGTAGCCGCTGAACATCGCGCGAACCAGGCCTTCGTCGAGGTCCGCGCCGTAGCACCAGGCCAGGACCGTCACCATGAGATCATAGACCCAAGAACCGTCGCACGCGCTCTCGAAGTCGAGCAGCGCGACCGGCACGCCGTTTTCCCAGAGGATGTTGTCACGAAAGAGATCGCCGTGGATGATGCCGTGCGGCAGCCTGGGATCGCGGGCTTTTTCCGCCCGTTCGAGTCGCGATCGGATCTCGGGGACCCGAGCGCGAAGGACCGGATCCTCGGCGAGCGCGATCCGGTCCAGACGAACGCGCAGGTCCTCGATACGAAAGCGGCCCGGTCGCGCCTCGGGGAAGCTCGCTCCCGCGGCGTGCATCTCGGCCAGTCTTTGACCGACTTTGCTGGCCACCTCGGGGGTGACTCTCGCCTGGCAAAGGATTTCGCCCCCCTGCCAGGGAAAGAGCGCCACCGGCCTGATCGTCCGCGCTTCTCCCTCGACGCTCGGCACCTCGAGCACCCACGTGAAGCCGGTCCCGTCCCGGCGCGGCAGAGGTCGCGGCGTCGGGACGCCGTGCGAAGCGAGGTGGTCCAAAAGACGGGCTTCTCCTTCCGCCCCGTCGCGGTCTTGCTCTTCGTAGACGCGGGCAAAGAGGGGAATTCCGTCGGCGAGCTCGAGTCGGTAATTCGAGTTCACCGATCCCGCGGGAACGCCGGTGACGCCGCGCACGTCCAGCCCGAATGCCGCGCCGAGCGCCCTCGCTTGCTCGATCGTCAGCTCGGTGTAAGTGGCCATGGGCAGCCTTTACCTTGCGCGCGCGGGCGAGCCAACCTAAGACTAACCTCGAAGAGGAAGAGGCGGACTTCGCCAGCGCATGCCAGAAATTTATGGGAACAAGACGGGGCTCCCGCCGAGCGCGATCAGGACCCTCGAGCACATCTACCGGCGGAAGATCCCCCTTGCCCGCGTCGCCACGCCGGAGCTCCTCCGGTCGCTGGCCGATGCGTCCAAGCAGACGGGCAGGCAGGTAGGGGCCCTCGTCCATCGATCGGGTAACGTCGATTACGTCATCGTGGGTGACGCGGGCCGGCTGGTGTTGCCGGACATCGGCCGACTTCGCGCAGCCGAGGGGCGTTTTCGCGCGCTGCGCCTCGTGCACACGCACCTGCACGGCGAGCCGCTGACGCGCGACGACTTGGTCGATCTGGTGCGCCTGCGTCTCGACCTCGTGGCCGCGGTTCAGCTCGCGCCGGACGGCACGCCACGTGCGGTCGTCTACGCCTACAACACGCCTCCCCCGAGCTCCCCGCCGTACCGCGAGGTCGGTCCCATCGGCGTTCACCAGCTCGACTTCGACTTCGGCGGACTCATGACCTCGCTGGAAGCGGAGTTTGCCAAGGTGGCTCGACTCCGAAAAATCGAAGCGAAGGACGGCCGTGCCATTTTGGTCTACGTCGGCGAAAAAGACGCCCGCCGGCATGCCGACGAGGCCGAGCCACGCCTGGCCGAACTTCGCGAGCTCGCGCGCACGGCGGGCGTCGAGGTCGTCGACACCGTCGTCCAATGGCGCGATCGCATCGACCCCAAATTCGTGATGGGCAAAGGCAAGCTCGAAGACGTGGTGATTCGCGCCGTCGAACGCGATGCGCAGACGCTCATCTTCGATCGCAATCTTTCGCCCGCGCAGATCTCGGCGATCGCCAAGAATACCGATCTCAAGATCATCGATCGCTCCCAGCTCATCCTGGACATTTTCGCTCAGCGCGCGCAGTCGCGTGACGGCAAGCTGCAGGTAGAGCTCGCTCAACTCAAGTACTCGCTTCCGCGGCTCGGGCAAAAAGACGATTCGCTTTCGCGCCTCACCGGCGGGATAGGCGGACGGGGGCCGGGCGAGACGAAGCTCGAAATTGGGCGCCGCCGAGCGAGGGAGCGGGTGACCCACTTGGAGGCGCAGCTCAAGACGTTGGCCAAGCAGCGCCAGCAAAGGCGCCGCCGGCGGGGGCGGCTCGACGTGCCGGTGGTCTCCATCGTCGGTTACACCAACGCCGGCAAGAGCACGCTGCTCAACACGCTCACCCATTCCGACGTGCTGGCGGAAGACAAGCTCTTCGCGACGCTCGATACGCGATCGCGCCGCTTGCGTTTCCCGCAAGAGCGCGAGGTCATCATCACCGATACGGTCGGCTTCATCCGCGACTTGCCGAAGGATCTCTTCGCCGCTTTTCGAGCGACTTTCGAGGAAACGGCGGACGCCGATCTTTTGCTGCACGTCGTCGACGCCGCCGACCCGGCGCACCCCAAGCACATCGAGACGACCGAAAAGCTTCTAGCCGAGCTGTCGCTGGTCGCAATTCCCCGCCTGCTCGTCTTCAACAAAATCGATCTGGTGGCTCCCGTCGAGGCTCAGGCACTCCGCCGCAATCATCGCGACGCCCTCTTCATCTCGGCGACCAACCGTGAAACGACGCGCGCCCTGCTCGATCGTATCGCCGAGCTGCTCGCCGAGAAGTGGACCGAAAGCTCACGCGTGCCAGCGGCGGAAACAGAAATCACGCCCGAAGACGAGTTGGTCCAAACGGTGGCCGAAACCAATGGCGAGGCTCGCGAGCAAAACTTGACCACGCTCGAAGAAATGCTCGGCACCGCTCGCCGCCGGNNNGCGCGCGCCCGCGCGCGCATGATTGGCGCTTAACGTACCCCGGGGCAACTGTTTAGGCAGGGCGAACCCTGTCATGTCGTTTTTCATTGCGGCCATCTGGTCGACCTCCGCGCTGCTCGCCCTCGATCTCATCGCGGCGATCCTGGTATCCGCGCGGCCCTCCGGGAGTTTCGATCTCGTGAGCCGGGTGCTGTGCCAAGCGCTGGCCTTCGTAAGCACGATGTTTTTCATGGTCGTAGTCCACGACAAGGAAAGACCGCTCTCCGATGTACTCGGGCTCCGCCGCCCGCACCTGGGACTCTGTCTCCTCGCTTGCGCCCTCGGCTTGGCTCTGCAGGGTCCCATGACCTTGATCGCCAATGTCATCTACAGTCGCTACCCTCTCCCCGACGAAGAGCTCGCTCTTTTGCGCGAGCTCTTCGATGTGAAGGGGATACCCCAAAAGGCGGCGCTGGTGATGGCGGCAGGTCTCGTGGGACCGATGGTGGAGGAAGTCTTCTTTCGTGGCGGAATTCTCAGCAACCTGAGAAAGGCCCATTCGTCGGGGTTCACGCTTTTCGGCGTATCCCTCCTCTTTGCCGCGGCCCACCGCGACTGGCGCGCGTTCCTCCCCGACTTCATCGGCGGGCTCGCGATGGGCTACGTTCGAATCGCCAGCGGCTCGCTCTGGCCGGCTGTCCTCGTTCACGCCACCTTCAACACCACGTCCGTCCTGTTCGCCGTCCGGGCAGGTCCGGAAGCAGACGTCCTCACCCGGCAGCAAAGTCTGCTGGCGACGCTGGCGACGCTGGTCGTGATGGCGCTCTATGGCATGATCGCGCGGCGCAGCGAGAGTTGCGCCCGGGCCCGTGAGCTCGACGCATAGGAAAGATGGACGTTAGCTCTCCCTCTCGGCCGCCGCTCGATGTATGAAAACCTGGAACGAACATGGGTCGCATGAAGCTAGCTTTGTGTCTGCCGGGCGGCGGAGTGACAGGGGGGATGTACCAAATTGGGGCCCTCTCGGCCCTCGAAGACTCGCTCGACGGTCTCGGCGATCGAGGATTCGACCTTTACGTCGGAACCTCGAGCGGTTCGACGGTCGCGGCGTCGCTGGCAGGGGGATTACCGGTCCAGCGCCTGTACCGTGCCCTGCTCGATCCGGCGGACGATTACTTTCCGCTCGAGCGTGGGCACCTCACCCGCATGGACTTCGACGAGTGGCGACGCACCATCGTGACCGCGTTCGGCGCGCTTCGCGGCGGCGTGCGCAGTCTCACCTCGCGCACTCCGTCTCGCAAAGACCTCTGGGAGCAGCTCGAGCGTTTCTACGACTCGTTGCCGGCCGGTCTTTTCACCCTCGATGCCTTCGAGCGTTTTCTCGAAGAGTTCTTCCTGCGCCGGGGCGTTTCCAACAGCTTTCCCGGGCTGGTACATCCGCTGCGTGTCGTCGCTCACGATCTCGACTCGGGAGACAGAATTCTTTTCGGCGCCCCGGGCTACGACGACGTTCCGGTGGCGCGCGCCTGCTGTGCGTCGACGGCGCTGCCGCTTTTCTACAGCCCCGTTCGCATTCATGACCGGCATTACATCGATGGGGGCGTCGGACGCGTGGGGCACATGGATGTCGCCGAGAGCGAAGGCGCTGACATGGTCGTTCTCATCAACCCCATGGTCCCCGTACGGGCCGAGCTGAGCGGCGTTCCCACCGGTCACGGCGCGCGCCCGAGTGTGCGCGACAAGGGCATGATGTGGGTCTACAACCAGGCCATGCGTATCGGTGTGCATGCCCGCCTCCATCACGCTTTGAGTCTGTCGAAATCCAACGGCTACCCCGCCGGGGCGAACCTCAGAACGCCACTCTTGATCATCGAGCCGCAGCCCACCGACGCGGTGCTTTTCATGCACAATCCTGCGAGCTTCCCCGCCCGCCGCACGATTCTCGAGTACGCCTACAAGACCACCCGCGACCGCGTGGCCCTCTGGATCCACGCCAACCGCCCACTCATCGAGCGAGCCGGTTTCCGCGTCGCGCCCGGTCAGCGCCGCGCGATTCCGTGAGCGTTTCAGGCTAATCAAGGCTCAATCGGTTCGGCGAATACGCGAGCCCGCGCCCCGTAGCGGGCCATGGAAGCCAGGTAATAGGTCACCGGCAGCACGATGAGCGTGAGAAGCGCGGCCGAGATGGTTCCGCCGACGACGACGACCGCGATCGGCCGCTGCGTCTCGCTGCCGATGGCGTGCGAAAGGGCGGCCGGCAAAAGGCCGAGCGATGCGAGCAGCGCGGTCATCAGGACGGCTCGAAGCCGATCGTGGGCGCCCCCGATCGTCGCGCGCAGGATCGGTTCACGACGATGAAGGCGGCCACGGATCGCGGCGACGACGAGCACGCCGTTCAACACGGCCTGCCCCAGCAGGGCGATGAATCCGACCGCCGCCGACACCGAAAGCGTCATGTGGGCAACGGCCAAGGCGATCACCCCGCCGATGAGAGCGAGCGGAACGTTGAGCAGGATGACGAGAGCATCGAACATGCTGGAAAATGCCGAAAACAGCAGGATGAACGTGATGAGCACAGCGAGGGGAATGACGATCTTGAGGCGCGCCATGGCCCGCTCTTGATTTTCGAATTCGCCCCCCCAGGTGATCTCGTAGCCAGGGGGGAGCGTGAACGCCGCCTGAACCTTTTTCTGGGCTTCGGTCACGAATGACCCCAGATCGCGATTGCGGACGTTCATGCGTACGCCGATGTAGCGGCGGCCGTTCTCGCGGGTCACCGCGGCTCGCCCGACGCCCATGCTCACCTCCGCCACGGCCGAGAGAGGCAGAAGCGACCCGTCTTTGGTGGGAAGCATGACGCTTCGAATCGCCCCCACGTCTTCGCGCGTGGAAGACGGGAGACGCACCGTGACATCGAAGCGCTTCTCGCCTTCCCACAGCTCGCTCGCGACGTGCCCTCCCATCGCCGTCTCGATGTAGTCCTGGAGATCGCCGAGATCGAAATCGTATCGCGCGAGTGAGCCGCGGTCGATCTTCACTGCGACCTGCGGCATTTCGCCGCTCTTGACGATGCCGACATCGGCCGCTCCCGGGACCGTGGCGATCAGGTCTTTGCAGGCGTCGGCGAAGACTTGCAGTTTTTCCAGATCATCACCGTAGATTTTGACTGCGATCTGTCCGAACTGGCCGGAGATATTTTCGGCGACGTTGTCGCGAATCGGCTGTGAGAAATTGTACTCGAGACCGGGGATCTCCTGGAGATTGCCAGTCATCTCCGCGATGATGTCATCCAGGCGGTGCATCTGCGGACGCCATTCCGAGAGAGGTTTCAGCCGAACGAATACTTCCAGGTTGGAGGGGAGCGTGGGGTCGGTTCCGTCCTCCGGCCGCCCGAGCTGGGTCAAGAGACTGGCCGCTTCGGGAGTGCGCCCGATGAGCTCCTTGATACGCGGCGTGAGCTTACGCCCTTCGGTCAGCGAAATATTGCCGGGCAGTGTGAAGGTGACGTAGAGCGCTCCCTCGTTGAGCTCGGGGAGAAACTCCGACCCGAGCCTCGGTAGCAGCAAGGCCGACGAGAAAAGCGCGCCGAACGCGAGTATCAAGACGAGCAGCGGGTTTTTCATCGAAAAATCGAGGGTGGGGACGAACAGACGTTTGGCCCACACCAAAAGAGGGGAGTCCCGCTGCGGCTTGGGACGCCGAAGAGCATAGAGACACAGCACCGGAACCAACGTGAAGCTGACGACGAGGGCCCCGACCAGTGCGCTCACCACGGTGTTGGCGAGAGGCGAAAAAATCCGTCCCTCCACCCGCTGGAGTGAAAAAATCGGAAGGTAAGCGGCGATGATGATGAGAAGCGAAAAAAGAGTGGGGCGTGCCACCTCGCTCGCCGCATGAGCGATGCGCGCGGCGAGCGAAGCAAGGTGCACCGGGGCTCCTGGAGCCTCGGGCGAACCACCGTGACCTGGACTCAAGCGATGAAAGACGTGCTCGACCAGGATGACGGCGCCGTCGACGATGATCCCGAAATCGACGGCTCCCATGGACAGCAGGTTCGCCGACATTCCGCGCAGGTACAGATAGATGAACGACGCGCCGAGCGAGAGAGGGATCACCGCCGCCACGATGAGCGAGGCGCGGATGGACAGCATGAAGGCGAAGAGAACCAGGCTGACGAGCGCTGCTCCTTCCGCGAGATTTCGGAACACCGTCGTCAGCGTGGTTTTGACGAGCTCGGTTCGATCGTAAAACGGTACGATGCGCACGTCTTTCGGCAAGACGCGCTCGTTGAGATCCGTGATTTTGGTGCGCAGGTCGCCGAGCACGACCGATGGGTTCTCGCCGCGCCGCATGAGCACGATGCCCTGCACGGCGTCCTCGTTGCGGTCGCGGGTGACGACGCCCTGGCGAGGAGCATACCCTTCGCGCACGGTGGCGACGTCGCGCACGAGCACCGGAATACCCTCGTGGTAGGCGACGCGTACGTTTTCGATGTCCGACATGTCCCGGAAAATGCCCAGGCTCCGGATCACGAACATCTCGGCGCCGCGCTCGACATATCCGCCGGTGGCGTTCGCGCTCGCCTTCTGCAGAGCGGAGAACACGTCGGAAAGGCCCACGCCGAGCGACGCCATCTTGGTAGGGTGGGGCTCGACGTGGATCTCGCGCACCAGTCCGCCGTAGGAGACGACGTCGGCCACCCCGGGCACCTGGCGAAGGCGAGGCACCACCGTCCAATCCTGCAGCGTGCGCAGCGTCATCGGATCGGAGCCGCTTCCCTCGAGCGTGTAGCGGTAGACCTCGCCGATCGGCGTCGCCATCGGGCCGAGCTGGGGCTGCACGCCCTGGGGAAGCAACGTACCGGAGAGTCGCTCGGTCACCTGCTGACGCGCTCGGATGGGATCGATGCCCTCGCTAAATGTCAACGTGACGAAAGAGAGGCCGAAGATGGACACGCTGCGCAGCCGAAAAAGGCCCGGCGCTCCGTTGAGGGCCCGCTCGATGGGAATCGAAACTCGGCGTTCGACCTCTTCGGTCGGCTGGCCGGCGAAACTGCTGATGACCTGCACCTGCGTGTCGGTGGGATCGGGGAACGCCTCCACCGTCAGATTCGAGTACGCGTAATACCCGAAGCTCGCGATGAGCGCGGCCAAGATGAACGCCGCGAGGCGGTTCTGCAGGGCGGAACGGACCAAGCTGTCGAGCATGACGTCAGTGCGAAAGCGAGATCTGGTTGTCGAGCAGCAGCGCTCCCTCGACGACCAGCGTTTCACCGGCCGAAAGACCGCGCGCCACGGTGACGATTCCGTCGTGAGCGGGGCCCGCTGCAATTTCCCGACGCACGAACCTGCCCTTGGACTCTTCGACGTACACGTACTGATGCGAACCGTCCGACACGAGCGCCGTCGCCGGAATCTCCGCGTCTCCCTCGGAAGCCTTCACCGAAAAGCGCATCTGCGCATAGATGTTCGGTTTGAGGAGCCCTTCAGGGTTGGCGAGCTCGGCGCGCACCGCGATCGTGTGCCGCACGGGATCGACCACCGAAGAAATCATTTCGACGGTCGTCTGGGCCGAGAAGCCAGAAAGCGAAGGGCTGCTGATGGTCACCGGCGTGCCGGTCGTGATCCCGAAGGCATCGGCTTCGAAGAGTTCTGCCACGATCCAGACGGTGGAAAGGTCGGCCACGGTCATGAGCACGGTGTCGGGCGTGAGCTGCTGGGAGGGAAGAACGTTCTTTTCCACGACGATCCCGTCGCGCGGCGAAATGACGGTGAACTCGTTGTCGGCGCGCGGCGAGACCTTGAGCGAAGCAATCTTGGACTGCGCCAAGTGAAGCGAGAGCTGCGCCTGCTTCAGCTGCTGGTCGGCTTCGAGCTGGTCTTTGGCGGGAATCGCGCGTGCTTCCACCATGGCCTTGATGCGGGAGAGCTGCGCCTTGGCGACGTCGAGGTCGACCGTAGCCTTGTCGCGTTCGGCACGCAGACCTGCGATGTCCGGGCTCATGACGGAAAAGAGAGGGTTGCCCGTTTTGACCGACTGTCCGAGCTCGACCGAGACTGTCGTCGCACGGCCGGCGAGCGGAGTGCCCAACTTCGAAGCGCGCGTATTGTCGATCTTCACGTGAGCCGGGACCGGAGAACTCACGTGCATGCTGGCGGCTTTCACCTGGCCGAGTTTGAGCACGTGCCACTGAGGCGCGTCCGCGGCGATCGTGACATCGTGCTCGCCCGTCGAAAGGCCGCGCGCTTCGGCCGGCCGAGCCGGCGGCGCACGTCTGAAGCTCGCCGAAACCCAGATGGAGATGCAGGTCGCGGCGATCGCGCCGGCCAAGGCCAAGACTCTGCTCCGCGAGAGCTTCGAGCGCACGCCCGGGCGTCCTTCTGAACGTAAGCTCCTCACGGCGCTCCCGTGCGGCCCGGCGCGATGTCCAGGCCGAGGACGCGGCGCAGCTCGTTTCGAGCGGCAAAGAACTCGAATCGAAGCGCCAGCACGTTCAAGAGAAGGGTCACGTGCGTGCGGCGAGCAAGGAGCAAATCGGTCATGCTCACTTGACCGCGGTCGAAAGCTTTGGCCGTCGTGCTGAGAATCGTCTGTGACTTCGGTAGTGCCTGGCCGCGGAGGGAGGAAAGCCCCTGGGCGAGCAATTCGGTGCGGGCGCGCAGCTGCTCGAGATCGGCGGCCGCCCTGGCGAGCGCGGCTTCGCGCGTTCGATCGAGCTCGGTCGCGCGCGCCCGCGCGCGGGCGGCGTCATGCTGGCCGTGATCGAAGAGCGGAAGTGGGAGCAGGATGCCGACCGACACGGTGTTTTCTTGATCGCCGGAGACGATCAGGTTGTCGTGGGTGAACCCCACTCGGACAGCCGGATCGGGGATGGCGCGACGCCCGGCGAGGACCGCCTCCCGGAGGGCGGCCTCGCGCTCGAATCGGAGCGCTTCGATGTCCGAACGAGCTTCGAGACGTCCCCGGTCGGTGACCACCTGGGGGACCGGTGCGGCGGCATCGAGATCGTCGGTCGTGGCGGCGGAAAGATCGCATGAAGCTCGCATGGCTTCACGACAGCCGGCTAGCGCGCCTGCGAAATCCGCCTGCGCGCGAGAAGATTCAACCTCCAAGGACATCTTGTCCAAGATCAGGCGATCGTAGTCGTTGCCGCTGAGCGCACCCTGCTCGAGGCGGACCTTCTCGAGCTCGCTCACTGCGGTCGCCGAGCGGAGCTCCTCGGAAATGACGTCCTGCTTCGCCTTGAGATAGACGACGCGGCCGAGAGCGAGGCGCGCTTCCGCCACCCGCTCTGCGAGCGTCGTCACCGCCGATTTCTTGGTGGCATTCAGGCGCAACTCGGCCGCCTCGATGCGTGGCCCTCGCTTGCCGAGCTCGACCATTTCGGTGAGCCCCACGCCATAGATCGAGGTATCGGAGTAGCTGAGGCCCGCGGGGTTGGTTCGGCCGATGGTGATGTCGCTCACCGTGAAGTCGACCATCGGATTGGGGATCAGGCGGCTCGTGCCAACGTCGGCTTCGGCCTGCGCGACGCGCGCGGACGAGGCAGCGATGGTTGGGCTGCGCGTCCGAACCCATCCGGCGAGGCCGGCATCGTCCCTCAAGAGGTCTCGGACCATCGCGACCGGCACCTGTGCGCCCGCACGGCTCGCACCGATACCCATCAGCGCGAACAGGGCGCGCGCGAACCTCTGCCTAACGGATCTCTTGAACGTGCGAATGACCAATAGCGAGCGATCGGGACGTCGTTGACGAGGTCCGACGAGCAGGAAAGGTGCCAACGTCAGGTCGGCGATTTTGCTGCCCAATCGTCGGCCTGGCGCGCTCGTCGACCGCAAGATTCTTGCGTCGGCCCCCAAGAATCTTGCGGGATCGTCCTGTTCGTTCAGCCGCGTACCTGTTCGGCGCGCCCCTCGTTCTGCTCGTCGATCGCCGCCAATACTGCGTCCGCGTGGCCGTCCACTTTTACGTTCGAGAAGATCCTGGCCAACTTCCCGTCGGGTCGGATGAGAGCGGTCGTTCGTAGGGCGCCGGTGATCTTCTTGCCGTACATCATCTTGTCGCCGTACGCGCCATAGCGCTTGTGAATCTCTGCGTCGGGGTCGGACAAGAGCGGAAAGTGGAGGCCCTGCTTGTCTCTGAAGTTGCAGTGGCTCGTCACCGAATCGCGGCTCACGCCGAGAACGACCGCACCCTTGCGCTGGAGCTTGGCTGCTGACTTCTCGAAGGCGATCGCTTCGCGGGTGCAGCCCGGTGTGTTGTCTTTGGGGTAAAAGTAGAGGACCACCCACTTGCCTCGGTACTCGTCCAGCGACACGGACCGACCCGCGTCGGAGGGAAGCGAGAAGGGCGGGGCAGGGGAGCCCACCTTGGGCGATGACGCGCCACCTTCCTTGGCTGAGGCAGCAGCGTTCGGGCTCTTCGAGCTTGTCTTCTTCATGGTTGTGGGCGAGCGGTGAGGTCGATACGGTTCGATAGATACGATAAGCTAGGCTGGGGCGGAGCCGTCAGGCTACGCCGGGTGAGAGGGATCTTGCAATTCGACTTCGCGGCCAAGGAGCTGACCATCAAGCTCGTCTACTATGGGCCCGCGCTCAGCGGCAAGACGACGAACCTGCAGTCTCTCTACCTGCTCGCCGATTCCGCTTCGCGCGGGCGTCTGATGACGCTCGAAACCAGGGACGATCGCACGCTGTTTTTCGACATGCTCCCGCTCACGTTTCGCGCCAACAAGGACATGTCGATTCGTATCAAGCTTTTCACGGTGCCCGGACAGGTCATCCACGGTTCGACGCGCCGGCTCGTCTTGCAAAGTGCCGACGGAGTGGTGTTCGTCGCCGATTCACAGCTCTCCGAGACGGCCAACAACGCGGCTTCCTTCGTCGATCTTCGCGAGAATCTCAAAGCCAACGGAATGGGAATCGGGCAGATGCCGCTCGTCATTCAGTTCAACAAGCGCGACATGCCCGACGTGCGGTCGGACGTCGAGCTCATCGAGCTCGCCCGGCGCGGCAAGGAACCGGTCTTTCCCGCCATTGCCACCGCCAACCGGGGCGTCGTCGAGACCTTCATGGGCTTACTTCACCTTACCTATGCCGCGGTCGATGCCGAGCACAAATTGAACGAGAAGTTCGGCCTGGGCGGGCCCGCCCTGCTCGCCGATGTCGCCCGCAAGCTCGGATCGAAGGTGCCCGCCGAGCAGTTGCTCCGCTCCTGTCTGGGCGGTGCTCTGGACGTCCTCTCGTCGGAAACGAGCACCCCATGATGGAAGAAGAGCCCGCCGCGCTGCCGCTCGATCATCACCTTCAGGCGCTGACGCTCGGCTCCGACGTGCGCTTGCAGGATTTGGTGGATCGCGAAGCGCTGCGCGAAATGATCCGGTCGTTTCAGGCGCTCTTCGGCATTTCGATTCGCGTCTTCTCGGCCGACGGGTCACTCTTGGCCGAGGCGGTCACCGAGCAAGAGATTTGTCGATACGTCGGTTCGCTGTCGGAAGGTCGCATGCAGTGCATGAAGACGGTCGCTGCCGCTCGCAAGGTCGAGCCGAACGCCGATCGCGAGTCGACGCATCCTTGCTTCACCGGGGCGCAGTACCGCATCTTCTCCATCGACTACGATCAACGCCAGCTCGGCAAGGCGGTCCTCGGGCCATTTTTGCCGGCCGACGTCACCAGCGTGCCCGACACCCTGCTCTCCGTCGATCCGGCTGCGGACGCCGTGCGAGCGCTGGAGCTTCTGCCGCGCATGCCTCGCGCCCAACCGGAAACGATTTCGCTCATCGCCGACCATCTGCGCCGCACGCTCGATCTCATCCTTTTCAGTGGCCACAAGTCGCTCTTGACCTCGCAAATGCATCTGTCGAGCGTCCGGGAGAGCTATCGAGAGCTGCGCGACAAGAACGAAAAACTACAGGAAGCATTCGACAAGCTGCGCGAGCTCGACCGCCTGAAATCGAATTTTCTCGGCGTCGTCTCCCACGAGCTTCGAACACCCCTCACGTCGATCATCGGTTATAGCGAGATGCTCCGCGAGGGCATCGCCGGACCGCTCTCCGGCGACCAGAAGAAATTCGTGCAGATCATCCACGAAAAGGGCGAGCAGCTCTTGCAGCTCATCATGAGCCTGCTCGACCTGTCCAAACTCGAGAGCGGGACGATGTCGCTGCGCAAAGGCAGCGTGTCTCTCGGGCAGCTCCTCGACGACGTTGCGTCGACGACGTTGCCGAAAGCACGCAAGAAATCGATCACCATCGTCTGCTCGACGACGCCCGATTTGCCCGAGGTGCAAGGCGATGCCGAGCGCCTCCGGCAGGTGTTCATCAACCTGGTGGACAATGCGATCAAGTTCTCGCCCGTGGAGAGCACGGTGCGCTTGTCGGCGCATCCGGCGCCACCTCCCGCGACCGCCGATGGCGAGGCCGGTTTCAGTCTCCTCGAGCCGTCCCGCCGGATGGTGGAGGTGCGCGTCGCCGATACCGGCATCGGAGTTGCCGAGGAGGAACGCGAGCGGATTTTCGACGCCTTCTACCAGATCGACTCTTCGTCGACCCGCGAGCACGAGGGCTCGGGCCTCGGGCTCTCGATCGTCAAAAGGCTGGTCGAGGCGCACGGAGGCCGCGTCGTTGCCATCGCCAACGAACCAAGCGGAGCGATCTTTTCGGTGGTTCTGCCGGTCACCGCGTCTTCGCTCATGTAGCGACGGTCGTAACGTCGTATAGTGCGCCGGCGAATGGACATCGCTCAGTTCGATCAAAACCGCTACGTCAACCTCGCCACGTTTCGCAAGACCGGCGCCGAGGTGAAAACCCCGGTGTGGTTTGCCGCGGTGGGACCGAAGCTCTACGTGTACACGGCGGGAAAGGCCGGCAAGGCCAAACGCCTTCACAATTCTTCGCGCGCGCGCTTCGCCCCCTGCGACGTTCGAGGCAAAGTGCAAGGGGAATGGCGGGACACGAACGCGCGGATCACCGCTGATCCCGCTCTCATCGGCCAGGTCTACGCGGCGCTCAAGCGCAAATATGGGTGGCAAATATCGCTTTTGAGCTTCTTCGCACGCGTTGCCGGCACGATTCGCGACCGGGTGTACATCGAAGTGGATTTTCCTGGCTAGCGCGTGAAGTGATCGAAGCCGCGGGGCTCGAGCGTGCGCCGCGAACCATCGGCCGATTGCAGGAACACGCCGGGCCCGGCGACGCAGCTGCCAATCGCGATGAACGTGGAGAGTGGCGCGTCGGTCGCAAACGTCGCGAGCAGGGCGTAGTCTTCGCCGCCGTAGAGCGCGAGCTCGAGCGGATCGACGGCAAGTTCGGTCGCCGCTGCGGCGAGAGCGGGGCCGGCGGCGAGGAGCACGCGCTGGTGCTCCAAGACGATGCCGATACCGCTCTCCGCCGCGACGCGTGAAGCGTCCAGCACGAGCCCGTCGGATAGATCGATCGCCGCGTGAGCGTGGGGTGCCGCGGCAAGACCCTCTTCGATTCGGGCGCGCGGCCGGCGAAAGGCGGCGAGGGAGGCCGTCGAACTCTCGGACTCGAGCCCGCGCCGAGCCGCTTCGAAACCAGCGGCAGCCATACCCGGTGTGCCGGCGACGGCTACGACGTCGCCGAGTCGAGCGCCCCTTCGGAGCAAGACGGCCCTCGTTTCGCCAAGCACGGTCGTCGTGATCGATAACTCCGTGCCGGCCGACAGATTGCCCCCCACGACGGCGGTGCCGAGAGCGGCCGCCGCCTGCGCCTGCCCACGCGCGAGGCGATCGAGTTCATCATCGTCGATCGAGGGCGGCAGGATCAGCGCCGAGAGAATGCCTTTGGGTCGCGCCCCCATCGCCGCAAGGTCACTCGTTGCCGCCATGAGGGAGCGCCAACCGATGTCCTCCAGCGACATCCATTCGCGGCTGAAGTGAACCCCCTCGACGGCGGTGTCGACGGTCCACACGAGCGATGCATTGGTGGGTGCGAGCACCGCCGCGTCGTCACCGATCCCGACCACGACGTCCTCCGGAACTGTGAACGTTCCGAAGAGACGTCGCAGGCGTTCGAGGCGTGACTGCTCACTCAAATCGACATCACTTGCAGGCCGGCGGCAGGTTGGCCCCCTTCATCATGGCCCCGATCGATCCCAGCGCTCCTGCTTTGGTCGTCGAACCCGATGCGAGCGCCGCAACCATCGACTGACACATCGAAGCGGCTTGCAGGGCGAATCCATCATTGGGGGGAGGCAGTGACGCGGCGTTCTGTTGGAGCGCCGTGCAACAGGCCCGCAGGCCCGCGACGTCGGCGGGAGCCGTCTTCCCCACGACTTTTTTCGCGTCTGGCCGGACGTCTTCGACGACGATGCCGGCATCTTCTTCGGGAGCCACGGCGACCGGCGTCGGGGTGGCTGCGGGCGGCGGCGCGGAAGGCGCGGGCGGAAGTTCGTCCTCCTTCTTCTTGCAGCTCGTGAATCCCGCCGACCCGACTGCCAAAAGGCCGACCAGGACGGGAAGGTAACTTACTGCAACGATCGTCTTCTTCATGGATCCCTCGTCCCCGTTCATCGGGGGTGATTGGTATGCAGCCGACGTACTTCCCTCATTCACATCCGGGTGGGAGTTTGGCTCCCTTGATATTCGCTCGGAGCTGCGTGAGCGCAGCCGCTTTCTTGGTCTTGCCGGCAGCGACCATCTTGGAGATGGCTTCACAGCTGTCGGCAGCGTTCTGGTAGAGCGCTTTGTCGCTCGCCGTCGATTCTTCTTTGTGCAGCGCCGCGCAGCAGGCCTTGATCGATTCGGGTTTGGCGGCCGCGGCGGACGCAACGGGCGCTGCGGGGGGCTGCACGGGGGGCGCGATCGTCGCGGGCGGGGGCGGCGCCGGATCGGGGGGCTGTGTCGGGGTGGCGACAACGCTGGGGACGGCCGTGGGTTCGGCTTCTTCTTTGCTCTTCTGTTTGTTGCACGCCGACGAGAGCACGCTCGCCGTGGCCAACATCAACAGCAACGTCCGGATGGTTCGGTGCACGGGTCCTCCCTTCGGGTCCGCTCGGTTTTACAGCAAAACCGCGCGTTTGGGGAATCGGCGACACGGCTGGGGCTCGCGGCCGGCGGCACTATCGCACTGGGAGACCGGGGTTCGCAACTTCGTGCGCGCGCGGGAGCGGGGGCGGGAGCGTGCGCGTGAGCGTGAGCGGGCGCAGGAGCGGGAGCGTGTGCGCGTTCGAGGGGGCGGTGCAAACGCGCGGGAGCGAGAGTGCGTGACGGGCGCTCGGGGTCTTTGGATCGTACCTCCGTGCTCGGGGCCGTCCAGGCCGGTGCCGTGCTCGCCGTGCTCGGCCCGCCCACGTGGGCGCACGCGTGTACCGCCGATGATCCATGTGGCGGGCCTGCGCGCGGCTCCGCGCGGTGCTCGCTTCGCTCGCAGCCTGGACAGCCCCTGCGCGCGGAGGGGGCGGCGGGGGGTGCCCCCCGCGCGCGGTGCGCGGGCCGCGTCCAAGGAGTCCGCCATGCTTCGCATCTATCCCATCCTGTTGGAGCTCGTTCGTTCACTCAGGCCGCTCGTCGCCCAGCTCGAGCGTCGCGATCCGGATCTCGCCAGGCAGTGCCGAAGGGCACTCACCAGTGCACCACTCAATGTCGCGGAAGGCTGCTACTCGCGCGGCCGCAACCGGATCGCGCGCTATCACACTGCCCTCGGTTCGCTGCGCGAGGTGCTCGCGTGCTTCGAAGTGGCCGCCGCGCTCGGCTATGTGCCGGACGTCGACACTGAGCTGAGGTTCCGGTTCGATCATGTGCTCGGCACGTTGGTGCGACTGGTCGGCGGTCATTGACCCGACTGTCGCTCTCGCGGTGAAGCGTGAGGTATGCATACATACCTCACGACGCCACTGCGGGAGCGATCTCTCGCCGGCGCGCTCCCCCTTGCCCTTGCGCACTCACCCGCTCCCGCGTACGCACCCGCATTCTCGCTCGCACGAGACGAGCTGTCGCAACTACTTAATCGTACGTCGCCGGGGCCGGACGGTGTGCGCGGGCCAGAGCGAGACCAGGGGCGGGAGCGGGAGAGAGCGCGGGTACGTGTGCCATCGGGAAAGCCGTAGCGAGCATGCCCGAGATAGATCCATTGGTTCAGATCGAGACAGAGCAGTTCGGAAACGCCTCTTTGCTCGGAGGGAGTCCCACCCGCCCAGGCTGCCGGCCGCTCCTCCGGCGTTCGGCGACCCTACGGACGATCGCCGCTACTGTCTTGTGGCTACCAATACGTCGCGCGCCGACTCGCGAGCGCCCAGAAGAGATTCCATCATGGGTGCCACACCTCCGAAAACGCGTATCCGACACGTAACCGCAACCCGGCTGGCCGAGCGCGCCGTTTCGGTAGTGGCGATCGGCCCACGCCTAAGCCGTCAATTGGCCAATGCGTATTGAGGGGTCGCTTGCGATAGGACGCGCTTCCAATGTAGAGCTACTACGCGTGTGCTTGTGATCTAACTCGCAGACGTGCGACGATTTGCCTCGAAGAACCTCAATAGATAGAGTGGCCGGCTTGGTTATGTGTTTCGAACTACTCTGCTGCATATAATGACTACCTTGGGCAATTCACCTTAGGAGCAGCCCATCGAGTTGCCGCAGTTGAGGCACTTGTAACAAGCGCCGTTGCGGACGGTGATGTGGCCGCAGCAGTCGCAGACCGGGGCGTCGCCCATCATCTCTTCGAGCTGGGCGTCGAGAGAGCTCGCGACGACCTCGGTGGGGGGCGGGCGGAGCGTGTCGCGGGGTGCCTCGGAATCGTGAGGCCCTTCGTGGGCGGGGAGGGTTCGTACGTGGGCTGCCTCTTCGACCTTTGCTGCCGCGCGCAGCTCGTCGCCGCCGACGTCGCCCGCCGTGGGGGGGACCTGCGCGAAATCGTAGCGATGCAAGTACTCGACGCCGAGCACGCGGAAGAGATAGTCGACGATCGACGTCGCGAACTTGATGTTGGGATGACCTTCGACGAGCCCCTGAGGCTCGAAGCGGGTGAAGGTGAACTGCTCGACGAAGGTCTCCAGCGGCACGCCGTACTGGAGGCCGACCGAAACCGCCATCGCGAAGCAATTCATGAGCGAGCGGAAAGCAGCGCCTTCCTTGTGCATGTCGATGAAGATTTCTCCCAGTTGGCCGTTGGAGTACTCGCCGGTCCTGAGGAAGATCTTGTGCCCGCCCACGCGCGCTTCTTGCGTGAAACCGTGGCGCTTCTTGGGCAGGCGCACGCGCGTGCCGGTGGGAAGCGCGGGGGGGGAGGCGACGGCAGGCGGATGGATCATGGGGATCGATTCGGGCTGGCTGGCCTGAGCGATTTCCTCCGCTCCGTTGCTCTCTTTGCTCGAGGTGGAGAGCGGCTGCGATGCCTTGCAACCGTCGCGGTAGAGAGCGACCGCCTTCAGGCCGAGCCGCCAACCCTCTTCGTAAATTTCGCGAACTTCGTCGACGGTTGCTTCATTGGGCAAGTTGACCGTCTTGGAGATGGCGCCGGAGAGGAACGGCTGCACCGCAGCCATCATGCGAACGTGCGACATCGGAGCGAGGTAGCGCTTGCCGGTCTTGCCGCATCGGTTCGCGCAATCGAACACCGAGTAGTGCTCGGCTCGAAGGCGGGGGGCCCCCTCGATGGTCATTCGACCGATGATGACGTCGTTGGCCTCGTCGATCTGCGCGCGCGTGAAACCGAGGTACGAGAGCAGCGAAAACCCCGGCCGTCTCATTTGGTCTTCCGGTACGCCGAGCCGCGCATAGGTTTCTTCGCCGAGCACCCACGGAGCGAACGCGAGCTCGAGCTCGAACGAAGAGAGGAGCATCCCCTCGATCTTCGCGAGATCTTCGTCGAGGAGCCCGCGCGCTTTGAGCGAGGCGCGGTTCACGTGGGGCGCCGCGAGGAGCGTGTTCGTGCCGCAAACGTAGGCCACGATTTCCTGCACCTCGGCAGGAGAGTAGCCGAGCCTCTTCAAAGCTTCGGGCACCGACTGGTTGACGATCTTGAAATAGCCGCCCCCGGCGAGCTTCTTGAACTTCACCAGAGCAAAGTCGGGCTCGATGCCGGTCGTATCGCAGTCCATCAGGAGGCCGATCGTGCCCGTGGGTGCGAGAACCGTGGCCTGCGCGTTGCGGTATCCGCTCTCCTGACCGAGCCGCACCGCTTCGTCCCAGTCGTCGCACGCCGCACGCCAGAGCACCTCGGGGCATAGATCGCGATCGATGGCGTAAGCCGCCTCGCGATGCATCCGCATCACCCGCAGCATCGGCTCGCGGTTTTTCGCGAAACCGGGGAAGGCTCCCTTCGCCGCGGCCATCTCGGCGGATACCCGGTAAGCCTGACCGCACATGATCGCGGTGAGCGCCGCCGCGATGGCTCGCCCTTCGTCGGAATCGTAGGCGATCCCGCGCAGCATGAGCAGCGTGCCGAGGTTGGCGTAGCCGAGGCCGAGCGGCCGATAGTCGTGGGAGTTTTGCGCGATTTTGGCGGTCGGATAGGACGAGAAGTCGACCAGGATTTCTTGCGCCATGAAGAAGATGCGGACTGCGTGGCGATAGCCCTCGACGTCGAACGTTCCGTCCTCGGCGAGGAACTTGGTGAGATTGAGCGACGCCAGATTGCACGCCGTATCATCGAGGAACATATATTCGGAGCACGGGTTCGACGCATTGATCGGTCCGGTGTTCGAGCAAGTGTGCCAGCGGTTGATCGTGCTGTCGTACTGCACGCCCGGATCGGCGCACCCCCACGCGGCCTCGGCCAGCAGGTTCCACAGCTCTTTGGCGTTCAATGTTTCGACGACTTCGCCGGTGGTGCGCGCGTGCGTCTGCCACATTCCGCCCGAGAGCGCGGCACGCATGAACTCGTCGGTGACCCGGATGGAGTTGTTCGAATTCTGTCCACTGATCGTGTGGTAGGCGTCACCGTTGAAGTCGGCGGCGTAGCCCGACTTGATGAGGGCCTGCGCTTTCTTCTCTTCGCGTACTTTCCAGGTGATGAAGTCGACGATCTCGGGGTGGTCCATGTTGAGGCAGACCATCTTCGCCGCTCGGCGCGTGGTCCCACCCGACTTGGTCGCACCCGCCGCGCGGTCGAATACTTCGAGGAAGCTCATGAGACCCGAGCTCGTGCCGCCCCCCGATAGCTTTTCTTGTTTGCCCCGCAGGTTGCTGAAGTTCGTGCCCGTTCCCGATCCGTACTTGAAGAGGCGCGCCTCGTTCTTGACGAGCTCGTAGATGCCCATGAGGTCGTCGCCCACCGACTGGATGAAGCAGGCCGAGCACTGCGGATGCTCGTAGGCATGCGCGGTCTCGGTCACCGACTCGGCTTGCGTATCCCAGGTCCAATTGCCGCCGGTGCCTTCGATTCCGTAGCGCTGATAAAGCCCGCAGTTGAACCAAACGGGGGAGTTGAACGCGCCGTACTGATTGAGGAGCAAGTAGGAGAGCTCGGCCTCGAAGTTGTCGGCGTCCTTCTTGGTCGCGAAGTAGCCGCCCATGTCTTCGCCCCCTTCGCGGATGGTGCGCGCGAGCCGATGGACGACTTGCCGCACGCTCGTTTCGCCGAGCTCTTTTTTGCCGTGCAAGCCGGCCTTGCGGAAGTACTTCGACACGACGATGTCGGTGGCGAGCTGAGACCACGTCGACGGAATCTCGGCCCCATCCATCTTGAAGACCACCGAACCGTCGGGATTGGTGATGACGCTGGTGCGCCGTTCCCAAACCACGGACTCGAACGGGTCGCCACCCGCCGAGAAGCGACGAGCGATGGCCGAGCCGCGCCGCCCGTGTGGAGCTTCGTCACGCAGAGATGGGCGAGTTTTCATCGGGGTGCTCGAAGGCTGAGGTCGTCCCGCAGCCGGGGATGTACCGCTTACTTTCCCGTTTACTCTACCGCTCTCTCCCACAATCGTCGGCTGCGCCATGTGTCCACCTCCTGCTGCGGTCCCCGTTCCTCGATCGCCCAAAAGCAAAGACATCGCTACGACCCGCTCCGCGGGCCAGCCTGGTCACTCGGTACTCACCAACGTGGGGTGGGTTCGCTCGGCCGCTCGACCGGGCCGTCCGTTCCTATCGGCGGCGCCTTCGGCCCGCGTCTCGCGTCCCCACGATTCTCGCCTACCGTTACCGTCGATCTGCCCCGTGTACCTACACCGTGGGTACCCCCTACTGCTGGCCGTCCGTTCTCCGAACATCTGCGCAGGGGATACATGCCGAGGAAAGCTTTATACCCCTAGATGTTGGGGTCGATCAACTTAAATACACCATTGGTCGGGCTACGGTCGGATTCATCCGTTGTAGCTCGCCGAAATGACTGAACGATTTTTCGGCTGAACACATGATGCCGACACGAAGCCCACAGCATGCTCTCAGGATGCGCAACCGCTGCCGTCGGCCGGTTCTAGAAGTGGACACCCGCGACAAGCGAGAGGGAGAACGCCATTCCGATGCTCGAGCCATCGACGGAGTAGACCGCCTCCATGGCGCACTGCTGCTTTTGCATGGGATCGGTCAGCATGTCGCATTTGCCGGCTTGGGCTTGCGGTGAGAGGGAAGAGACGTCGACGCCGGGGCGGGACATTGCGAGAACGTCGAAGGTGCCGTTGGCGCCGAGGGTGAAGTACTTGTTGACGTAGACGTCGAGACCGAAGCCGGTCCTTGCATTGAAACCGCGAATGCTGAGATCGACCGGCTGGAGCGCGTTCGTGTCGTTCGTCGCGAGCTTGGCGTAACCTCCGGCGAACGTGAAGTAGGGTTCGACGCGTCCGATCGGCAGGTGAATGCCGGCTTCGAGATCGAGGGTCCACAAATTCCACGCTTCGAAATGTCCGGTTCGATAGCGCGGGCCGATCGTGAGGAAGACGAGGCGCAAACCGCCGCCCAATCCGAAGAAGGCGCCGCTGCCCGAGGTGTCCACGGTTTCGGGCAACAAGTTGCTCGTGTGCAATGTGCGCAGGCCGACCGTTTCGAAGCCGCCTTCGATGTTGAAGTAGACCCACTCGAGGCCCCGCGAGAACTCGCGCTCGGAGTCGTGGCGCGCGGTGTCCGTGGGGTACGCATCGCTCGGCGCGGAATACGACGGGGGTGTTGCGGTTGGAGCGAGCGCGGGTGCGGGAGGATCGGTCGTTGGAAGAGCGGGATCGGGAGGGGTTTGGGCGGATGCGTGAGACGATAGCGCCGCGACGAGCGCGAACGAGTAAGTCCAATTTTGCTTCAAGCGCATGTGGCATCAGCGTACCACGCGCGAGGGGGAGCTTCAGAAGTGGGCGCCCATCACGAGGGCGAAAGTGCCTGCGAAACCGGCGGTCGCGCCTTGCGCGTCGTAGATCGCGTTCGAGAAGCACTGCTGCTTCTGCGCGAGATCGGGAATGCCGTCGCAGGTGCGCGCGCGCTCTTCCGCTTGCGCTCGGGGTGAGGTCGAGAGATCGACGCCGGGACGCGCCATCCCCAGAACGTCCCCGGTAACGTTGAGGCCTATCGTGAAAATCTTGTCGGGGTAGTAGTCGAGGCCGAGACCGGCGCGCGCGTTGTAGCCATGAATCTGCAGATCGGGGACCTGCGCCAGCGTCCCCGCACCCGCATTCAATCCGGCGTAGCCGGCACCGAATGTGAAATAGGGGTCGAATCGCTGGAGGGGGATATGGGCCCCGAGCTCGCCGTTGACGGTCGTCAGGTTGCCCGCGGTGAGGTTCGCGCCGCGCACGCGGGCACCGAGCGTGAAGAATGCGAGACGAAAGCCTCCTCCGATGCCGTATCCCGCGCCGTCCGTCGAGCTGTCGACCATCTGAGGGGAGAGCCCGTTCATCGTCAAGGTGTGCAGACTCGCCGTCGTGTAGCCGCCTTCCACGTTCAGGTAGACGCGCTCCGGACCGTACGGAGGTCGGGCCGTTGGAGCCTCTTTCGCCGCGTCACGCCGGGGCGGGGCCGCTTGAGCATGGGCGAACGACGACAACGCGATCCAAGAGCAGCCGACGACGATGGCGATCCTCGTGCGCATGGCGGATCGATAGCCATGAGAACGGCAGCTCGGGAGCTATCGAAAGTCCCTGCGATCCATCCAACTGCCTACTGTCCTTTTTCGCGTTCCAGCTCGATGGGGGCCGCCGCGTTGAAAGGAATCGTGCGCACGCGCTCGAATTCCTTTTCGGGGTTGTACACGAGGACGTCCCCGAAGTGCGAGAGGACGGAACCAATGCGCTCGGCGTCGCCGGCCACCGCCAGCACCACGTGACCTTCGCGAACGTGCTCACCAATGCTCTTTTGCGCGCGATCCGCGGTGATCTCGCGGATCTCTTTTCGGTACACGTCGTAGTAGTCGTCGGCCAAGCCGAGCACCTTCAGCGAAACGACCATGTCGGCCACCGATCCGATGGTCTCCATGCGAACGGCAAAAATGTCGGCCAGGTAGCGGCGCGCGGTGTTGAGCTCTTCGCTCGACGCGGGCTCTTGCGCGATGCGCTTCCAGTTGTCGAAGAGCGCTTGAACCGCGAGCCCCGTCTTCGCCGTTTGCGTGCCGGCGTAGGCGACGATCGGCACCGGTCCTTTCGCGAGTTCGCCGACCGTCGAGCGGGTGTTGTAAGCGAGCGAACGTTTCTCGCGCACGTCCAAGAAGAGTCGACCGGAGACGCCCCCGCCGAGAATCTGGTTGGCTACCTTCACCGCCGTCCATGAGTCGTCGCGGCGAGAGGGACCGAGTGTGCCGAGGTAGATGTCGCTCTGGGCGCTCTTCGGGCGATCGGCGAGAAGGATCTTCAAGTGCTCCGGAGGCGTGCCCTCGGCAAACGTCGCCGGCGCCACGTCGCGCCCCTTCCAGCTGCCGAAGGCGCGCTCGACCGCCTTGCGGCCGGCGTCGACATCGATGTCGCCGCCCACGACGATTTCGGTGTTCTTGGGGCTGAAGTTCTTGCGATAAAATTCGCGGCAGGTCTGTGTCGTGATCTTCGCGAGCTCGCTCGGCACCGCGTCGTAAGACGCGTAGGGGTGCAGCCCGGTCGGGAGCCGATAGAGCTCGCGCCAGAGCAACATCGTTGCCGCCCAGGTGCCGCTCGATTTGGCCTTGTCGGCGACCTTCTGGATCTGCCGTTTTTTGAGCTTGGAGAACTCCTGCTCGTCCCATCGCGGCTCGCGCGTGATCGTGCCGAGCAGATCGATGGCTTCGTCGAAGCGGGCTTTGGAAACGGCCAGAGAAAGCACGGTGCTATCGGGGCTGACCTCCACGCCGAGATCGGCACCCAGCGTCTCGATTTTTGCGAGCAGGTTCTTGCTCGAATAACGCCCGGCGCCCCCGTCTTTCAGCATGCGCGCCGTGAGGCCGGCGATTCCCGTGAGATCGCCGTCGGCGGACGCACCGGTTTTGATCAGCACGCGAATCTGCACGACGGGAAGTGTGCGAGCCTGCACGACGTCGAGGGCGAGCCCGTTCGGCAAATCTTGATGGTCCACCTTCGGAAAAGGCGTCTCCCGCGGCGGTCCCGACTCCGGCGGCGCCTCGCGCGCGGGCTGCATACCTGGCGGGAGCTGCCCTTCGGGCATGGGGCCTTGCACATTGCCGGCTCGCGCACCTTGCTGCGGGCGGCAGCCGACCGACAGAGCGGCGGCGAAAAGCAGCACGCTCCACTGGCGGATGTTGGATTTCATGGCGTCTCCTTTTTGCGCCGCGGCCCGCGAAGGCCCCCCTCGACTTCTTTTCCGTGCGTCAAGGCTTTGCTCTTGTCGGGTGGCCGTGCGGATGCTTGCGCCGCGGGCCGAACGGCAGGGGCCGGCTTGGTGGGTTCGACCAGGCCCGCAGGCCGCACGTCGACGAGCGTGCGGCGAGCGGGGACGATGTACTTCGCGAGCACGCGCTTGATGTCGTCGCGCGTCACGGCGAAGTACTTGCTCGGCTCGTCGTTCAGGATCCGGGCGTCCCCCCAGAAGAGCTCGTATTGGCCGAGTCTCGTGGCCCGCTGGAGGTTCGACTGAAGGCCGAAAAGAAAGGCAGCTTCGGTTCGATTTCGAGTCTTGGTCATCTCGGCTTCGGTGGGGCCGTCTTTGGCCAGCGCTTCGAGAAGCAGATCGGTGACTTTTTCCGTGTCGGGAAGGCGCGCGCCCTCGGCGAGCTTCACCTGCACACCGAAAAGGTCGGGGCCCCGATGGTCCTCGGTCCAACACGACACCTCCTGCGCCAGCGCTCTGTCGCGCACGAGCTTCTGGTGGAGCCGCGAGCTCTCGCCATCGGCGAGGATCGCCGATGCGAGCTCGAGCGCGTAGTGATCGGGCTCGCGGCTCGCAGGGATGGCCCAGCCGTAAAAGAAGCCCGGCGTCTTGGCGTGGGTATCGTCGAGCGAGGCCGTGCGGGGGCTCGATTGCTCGGGCATGGCCGGCGGCTCGTAGGGAACGATCTTGTCTTGCTTTTTGGCCGTGTCGAAAAAGCGGTGGACCAGCTGCATGGCTTCGTCGGTTTCGAAGTCACCGGCGATCGACAGAACGGCCAAGTTCGGCGCGTAATGACTGTCGTGAAAAGCTCGCACCCACTCGAGCTGCGCGCTGTCGAGGTCTTGCATCGAACCGATCGCGTCGTGCTCGTAGGGCCAATACCCCTGAAAGACGAGCTCGCCGAGCCGTATTTGCGCCGGCGCGTACGCCACGTTCGAGACGCGCATGCGGTATTCTTCCTGCACCACCTTGCGCTGGTTTTCGAAATTCTCGCCGCTCACGTTGAGCGACTTCATGCGATCGGCTTCCAGCCACAGTGCGAGGGCCAGCTCATTGGACGGGAGCATCTCGAAGTAGTTCGTACGATCGCTCGACGTCGTGCCGTTGAGGTTGCCTCCATGGGCGGAGACCAGCTTGAAATGCTCGCCTTTGGGAACGTTGGCACTGCCTTCGAACATCATGTGTTCGAACAGGTGAGCGAAACCCGAGCGGCCCCGCTCTTCACTGCGGGCGCCGACGTCGTAGGTCACCGCCACGGCAACGGTAGGCGAGGTGTGGTCCACGTTCATGACGACGCGCAGGCCGTTGTCGAGCGTCGCCTTCTGTATCAGCAGCGAGAGCGTCTGCGGCTGGGGTGGGGCCGCTTTGCCGGCGACCGGCGCAGCGTGGACGACGGACGCGGTCCACAGAATCGATAGGGGGAAGAACCAGACGAGCGGCCTTTGGCGGTGCATCTCGTGACCTCGGCGACGGGGCTTAGCACGAGCCATCGCCGAGCAAAACCTTCGCGAACGAAACTCGAGAGGAGTAAATTCGCGGTCATGTTGGCACCGGTGCCCGGCAAGAGGCTCATCATCACCCTGAGTGAAACGGCGCGCTGGCAAGGGCGCAGCACCTACCTGGCCTTGCTCGACCTCTTTCGGCACAAGGGACTAGCGGGCGCGACGGTGATCCGAGGCATCGCCGGATTCTCCGGAGACGGAGCCATCCACACGCTCCACTTGGCCGATGTCGTACTCGATCTTCCGATTCGCATCGAGGTGGTGGACAGCCGCGAAGCGATCGAGAACGTCTTGGCCGACGTCTATCACATCGTCGAGGGAGGACTGATCGAGGTTCAGGACACGCAAGTGATCCGGCGAGCCAAGGCCGGCGAAAAAACGACCGCAGCATCCACACACGAGGGACTCATGCGACTCATCGGGCGCGCCAAACTGCTCCAAGTCCACATCGGTGAGAGTGACCGCTGGGAAGGGGAGCCGCTCTACGAAGCAATCGTGAAGCGGGCCCGGCAGCTCGATATCGCGGGGGCCACCGTCTATCGAGGTTTGCTCGGCTACGGCGCGCAGAAGCGAATTCACAAGCACAAAGCTCTCGCGCTCTCGCACGACGATCCCATCTTGGTCAGCGTCGTCGACGTCGAGGAGAAGATCGACAAGCTCGTGGCAGCGATCGATGGGATGGTCACCGGCGGCTGCCTCATTGCCATTTCGGATGTGGCGGTGGTGAAATATGCCGCCCACGCTGATCCAGCTGAGGGGCTGCGCGTCGACACTCCGGAAGGCAAGCCGTGAGATTTGGATCTATGGGATCCCGGCCACCGGGATCGCGTAGATCCCTCATTCGGGTACGTCAATGTACGCCCGCGCCCCTTCGTGCGAGCTCCGGACGATGTGAGTCGGTCCGCGGGCCTGCGGTTCTCGGAGGGTACATGGGTTGCAAGGACGTACGCGCTACCTCGCTAACGCGCCACGTCGCCCTTGTATGGAGGGGGGCCCTAACCCGCAGCCAAGAACCAGTGCCTCGAGTCCCCAGGAGATGACCTCCGCATGAGCAGCCCGCGTCTTCTTCAGCGTCGAACCTTCCTGGCTGCACTCGGCCTCGGGCTCTCGGCGCCGCTGGCCCTCAAGATGGCGCGGTTGGCGGTGGCCGACACCGGCACGCGACCGAAGCGTCTTTTCATCTTGTTCATCCCGCATGGCTTCCCGCTCGAGCACTTCGATCCGGTGACCGGCAACGGCGACTTCGCGCTCAACGCCAACGGTATCGGTGGGCTCACGCCGCTCGAACCTTACAAGCCGTACGTCACGATGGTTCGCGGCATCGGCATGGCCGACGGGGCTTCCAATCACGGAGCGATCCGGGCGGCGCTCACCGGATTTCAGGACGGGAGCTCGGTCGACTCCATCGACTACGTCATTGCGCAGGGACTCGGAACGACGGCGCACTCGCTCGGCGCGATTCCCTACAAGAAGACCGAAGGCTTCTCGGTGGACTCGCATCTGATGAAGCACGGCGGGGCCTGGGTGCGCGCCATGGAGAGCCCGGTGGATGCGGCCGCCGAGCTGTTTGCCGGTCTCGGCTCGTCGACGACCAGCAGCACGACCACGGGTACGATGGTCACCGACGAGGCGAAGTTCCAAGAAGAGGCGCTGGCTCTCAGCGAGAAGCAGCTGGCGCGCTTGCAGTCGCGCGTCGCTGGGCTGACGACCGAGCAAACCAAGCTCGCCATTCATCTGCAAGCCGTACAGGCCCTCAAAGCGGGCGACAATTCGGGATTCCGGAGCTGCACGACCGCGCCGAAGCTCGCGTCGGTCGACGCGCTGGCCGGGGTGGATCCGCTCGACGAAACGCAGTTCGCGAAAGTTTTCGGAGCGCAGCTCGAGATAGCGGCTAACGCGATGATTTGCGGCAGCGGACGCGTCGTTTCGCTGCAGGCGCTTTGGGTCAACTCCAACATTCTCATGAATTTCCCCGGGGGCCCCGGCATCCCGACCGAACATCACATCGGGCTGTCGCACGCCGGGATTCCGCGCGAGCCCTACGCGCGGGCGCAGCAGTGGTTCTTCCAACAGCTGGCCGACAAGATGTTGAGCGTATTGAAGCAGCCGGATCCCGCCGACATGGCGCACACGGTGCTCGACAACAGCCTCATCTACATCACCACCGAAGTGTCGGACGGAGGCAATCACAACTCGGATGCCGGCGAGACCTGGGTGTTCGGGCGGCCGATGTACACCTATCTGCCGCAGCTTCTCATCGGCGGAGCGGGCGGCTACCTCAAACCCGGGGGCCGCGCGGTCAAGGTCGAAGACAAGCGTCCGCACACCGACGTGCTCGCCACGATCGCCGATGCGATGGGCGTTCCCTTGACGAGCATCGGCGGCAAGCCGGTGAAGTTGATCCAGGAGCTCAAGGCATGAATCGCCTTTGGATGACGCTCCTGCCTTTGGCGCTCGGTTTCGTCACCGGCTGCAACGGCGTCATCGACTCGCGCGGATCGGAACAGACGGGCACCGGCGGCGGTCCGCCGACGGGAAACACGCCGAGCGCGAGCGACGTTCGACAGCGCTGTCCCGAGTCCAAAGTCGCCCCGCCGATGCTGAGACGGCTCACCCGGCGTGAACTCGAGAACACGATCCGCGACGCATTTCCGCAGCTCGGGCAGGCTTGGGCAGGCGTCAAGCTCGGCCCCGATCCGCTGTCCACGCTCAAATTCACCAACGATTCGAGCGCCCTCGTGGTCGGACCGGAAACCGCCAAAGAGATCTTGCGGACGGCCAAGGACGTGGCGGGCCTGGTCACCGGTTCGGCGTCGCTGTCCACGATTTTGCCTTGCGCCGCGACCGCGGCCGACCAAGCGTGCGCGAGCCAGTTCATCGACAACGTCGGCCCCAAGCTTTATCGCCGCACGCTGACGGATGCGGAGCGATCCGAGCTTTTGACCTATTACGCGTCGGTGGCAGGGCGGTCGAACTTCGCGATGGGGCTCAAGTGGGCGCTCATCTCCATGCTGCAATCGCCCGACGTTCTGTACCGCTCCGAGATCGGCGATGCTTCGGGGCAGCTGACGCCCGAGGAGATCGCGACCGAGCTCGCCTATACGTTCGGCGGTACCGCGCCGAGCACGGACCTGTTGGGCAAAGCGAGCCGCGGCGAGCTCGGCAGCGCCGACGCGCTCGTGCGCGAGGCCCAGGCTCTTCAGCAGACCGACAGGGGACGTGAGACCCTCCGCCAATTTTTCCGCGAATGGGCAGGCTACGAGAAAGTACTCGGGACGACCAAGGACGCGGTGACCAATTTCGCGCAGGTGCAGACGTCGATGGTCCAAGAGACGCAACGCTTCATCGACGAGGTCGTCTTCGCCTCGGGGGGCAGTGTCAAGGATCTGCTGACCGCGAAGTATACGTTCGTGGATACGACGCTCGCACCGTTCTACGGTTTCGGTGCGACGACGGCGGGGTTCACGCGAGCCGATCGTCCCGCCAATTGGGGCATGGGACTCTTGGCGCAGGGGTCGATTTTGGCCGGTACGTCGCATCCGAAGCAAACGTCTCCCGTTTTTCGCGGGCTCTTGGTCTACGCGAAGCTCTTGTGCAACGTCCCTCCCCAACCGCCCAACATCGTGCCCAACATCGACCAGGCCCCTCCCGCCAACACCACCCGCGAGCGTTACGAGAATGTCCACGCGCAAAGCTCATGCGCCGCCTGTCACCACGCGTTCGAACCATTCGGATACGCGCTCGAGCACTTCGACGAGAGTGGCCGCTACCGAGCCACCGAGAACACCTACACCATCAACGCGGCCGGCAGCGCGCAGCTCGCCGATGGAGCCAACCTCGCCTTCGACGGGCTCGACGATCTCGCGACCAAGCTGGCCAATCTGCCCGGCGTCACCGATTGCGTGAGTGGCCTTTTGGCGACGTATGCATTCGCGGGGGGCGGAGGTCGCGTGTGCTTGGCCGAGGAAGCGCGGACGGCGCTCGCGAACGGCACCTACGGGTTGCGCGACTTCTATACCCAGCTCGTCAACGCTCCGAGCTTTACGCGCCGTGCCCGGTAACGTGCCGAGCCGCCGCGCGACCATGGATCACTCGGCGGGACAGGACGGGCCGCAGGGGGTGCGCTGCGCTCGTAAGTGACAACGCCGAATTGTCATGGGCCGAGCGGGCCACGAAACGATGCGCTGATTGTAGGTTTGTTACGGACGCCGGCGTTCGGGTGATCCGGATCGCCACCGATCGTTCGGCGTGCCAGCGTCCGTAAGTCTCTCTGATGAACTGCACCGTGCGACGATTCAATTCGCTACTCTTCACCATAAGCTTGTCGATGAATGCCGCGTGCGGTGGAAGCATCGACGTGAGCTTCCGCCAAGGCCCGTCCGACGGGGCAGCTGACGCATCCCACGCAGTTGCCGACGCACCCGACGCATTCCATCGAGAAAGCGATACCCAGATAGCGGTTCGGGACGCTTCGCGCGATGCGGTCGAAGAACCTCCCGTGATCGCCATCGAGGCGGGAAGGGACGGAGGCATTGACGTCGGTGCGGCACTCGACGGCCAACGTTGGGAGGTTCCCTGCACAGGTCCGTCGACGGAAAGTGATCGGCTCTGCAGTACGGTGCCCGCCGCCACGAGCGGCTGCCCCGATGTCTACCGTCCGGTCGACAGAACGGCGACGTTCGGAGGGGAGCCCGGCCAACGGTACGCCGTCACACTCCGTTTCCGCGGCGTCGTCGAGCTTGCTGGATATTCCGGTGGCACCGCTGCCGGCCATTACTTCTACATCGGCGGCCAGCCGTCGGGCGGCGTACGAAACGTCTATGGGTTTTCGGTCTCGTCGCCTAGTCGGACTTACTACTTGAACGCCAACGCCGGCGGCGGGACGAGCGGGGTCACGATCATCGACAACACCCAAACGATCGCCATCGAAGGTGGCGCGACGCTTCGGATCTTCTCGACCGATTCGGATTGCATGCTGCTCCGCAATTGCATGGACGGTAGCGGCGATACGTGTACCCCATACGTCGTGCCCGCGGTCCCGCCCGCTCCGAGCGGGTTCAACGGCCAGTTCGTCCAGGTGAACGTGGTCTCCGTCGTAGCGCAGTAGCAGCGGGTCTCGACGATGCCGGATGCATGTTGCGCGTGGTAAGCTAGGTTCGATCGCAATGCTGACCGCAACGGAGTATCTCATGCGCGAATCTCTTCCCCTCTATCGCGTGCACGAGGCGATCTTCGATTTTTGCCGGGGCCGCTCCGAGCTGACGATTTTCGGAGCACAAGCGGTCAACATTTATGTGCCCGAACCAAGGATGACTCAAGACGTCGACCTCTTTAGTCCAACGCCCCGAGAGACAGCCGAGGCTCTGGCAACCGCCCTGAACGGCGCATTCCATGTCGCCGTCAGAGTTCGTGAAATCGCTGGCGGAAAAGCGTACCGTGTCTACCAGCTTCGCAACGAAGGCAATCGTCATTTCGCTGATGTCAGGGTGATGGAATTTTCTCTCGACGATGCGACGGAGCGAGACGGCATACGCTACGCGTCGCTGCCCTTGATGATCGCAATGAAGGTGTCCGCTCTGGCGAAGCGCAGGCTGGCCCCGAAAGGCGCCACCGATCTCGCGGACGTGCGCCGTCTGCTGCTCGCCCACCCGGAGCTCCGGAACGCCGAAGGGCCGGTTACCGAGGCGCTCCATCGCATTGGCGCGAACGCGGAGGTCGCCCGGGTTTGGGAAGAATTGCGCAACGAGCCCGCGGTTGTCGACGAGGACGACTACGCTTGAAAGCCGCATGCAAGAGGTATTGATGGGCTGGCCGGGTTTGGATCGATAGCGTCGCTCTCGTCGAATCCCACGGACGGACCGACGACCGGACTCTATCGAGAGAACCGAGTCATGAACGAACGCCGCCCGCGCTTGAGCCTCGGGACGCTGACCGTCGCCGGAACGTTGTCCCTGGCCGCTTGCGGGGGTGTCGATACCTCGGCGGCGAAGCCAGAAACGGTCAGCCCGGAAAAAGACGCCGGCGCGAAGAA
>WNGB01001164.1_pt1 | contig 43187 bp, 38 predicted proteins | sample 5400681 | NCBI WGS metagenome assembly WNGB01 (sample SAMN13153367, study PRJNA577476) | soil metagenome | isolation source: 115 cm soil or saprolite under grassland replicate 2 | place: USA:California | collected 2016-06-15 | reverse complement strand
GGGCCGCGGTTCAGCGACACAAGACGATCGAGCAGCTGGGCCTCACGCTCCGGGACGAAGTACGGCGAGTCCTGCTGCCGCTTGAGCTCGCCGATTTGAAGGGCGGCGTGTCCGCGTTGATTGAGGAGGCTGAGGATTTGGTCGTCGAGGTCGTTGATCCTGGAACGCCAGTCGTCCAGGTCCATAGAAGCTCCTGATGCGGATCTATCAGCGAATCCGGCCAAGTATAGGCGAACCCTCAGAGCGGCGCAAGTTCTCCAGGTCGGCGAGCTCACGAGTGGTCAACGGGCGCGTGCGCCCCACGGGGAGCGAACCCAATCGGAGCGGACCGAACCGGACGCGCCGCAGCCGCACCACGGGATGCCCGAGGGCCGCGCAGTATCGCTTGACCTCGCGGTACCGTCCCTCGCTGAACGTGACCTGGAGCCACGTGGTCCGCGCGCCGTTCCTGAGGAGTCGCACGGCGGAGGGCACCGCGGGCCCGTCGGGCAGGTTCACCCCGTGCCGCCAGTGGCCGAGGTCCGCGGAGCCGACACGCCGCTCGACCTCCACTTCGTAGACGCGCGGGATCTCGTAGCGCGGATGGAGGAGCCGATGGGTGAGCTCGCCGTCGTTCGTGAGGAGCAACAGCCCTTCGGCGTCGTAGTCGAGTCGTCCCACCGGGAAGAGCCTCGGCGTGTCCCCGGGCAAGAGATCCACCACCACCGGGCGGCCTCCCGGATCCTTGAGGCTCGTGAGATAGCCGCGCGGCTTGTGGAGGAGGAGATAGGTCTGGGTGTCGCGGGCGCCGAGCGGACGGCCGTCGAAGGTGATGACATCGAGGGCGGGGTCGGCCTGCGCTCCCGGTTCGAGGCGCACCACGCCGTTCACGGTCACCCGGCCGGCGGCGAGAAGAGCCTCAGCCCCGCGGCGCGAGCTCAGGCCCGCCTGCGCCAGGATCTTGCTGATGCGGATCGGTGGCAGGGGCGCTCTCCGTGGTGTCGGCAGGGGCGTCGGAGCTCGTGGCAGCGGCCGGGGCTTCGGGAATCACCAGCTCGCCCTCCACCTTGGGCAGGTCGGTGAGATCGCGCAGGCCGAAGGCGACGAGGAAATCGCGCGTGGTCTCGTAGAGGAACGGCCGACCCGGCGAGTCCTTGCGTCCGGCGATGCGAAGCATGCGGCGGTCGAGGAGATTGTCGAGGACGGCTTCCGAGTTGACGCCACGCACCGCATCGATGTCCGGTCGCGACACGGGCTGGCGATAGGCGACGATGGCGAGCGTCTCGAGGGACGAGCGCGACAGGCGGGAGCGGGTGCGGCTCCGCGCCAGCTTCACCAGCCAGGGCGCCACCTCGGGACGCGTGACAAGCCGGTAGCCTCCCCCGACCTCGATGATCTGGAGCGCCCTCCCCTGCCCGTCGAGCCTGCCCGACAGCACCCGCACCAGCTCGCGCGCCTCGCCCGCCGAGCCCAGGTCCAGCACCTCCTGGATGCGGTCGGCCTCGACCGGTGCCTCGGACGCGAACAGCAAGGCTTCGACGACGTCGATGGGCTCAGGCATGGGCGCTGTCTCCAGAAGTCGGTTCGTCTTCCTGGGCCACGGTGTCCTCGGATGGCAGGGAAGGCGCGGTGTCGGTGGTCGGCCCGGACTCGATGACGATGTCGCCGAAGAGCTCCGCCTGATGCACGCGCGCCTGGCCGAGTCTCACCAGCTCGAGCAAGGCGAGGAGGGTGACCACCCATTCGGCGCGCACGCGCTCCGCCCCCGCCACGGAGGAGAAGAGGAGTGACCAGGTGTGACGCAAGAGCTCGATGATCTCGCCCATGCGCTCGAGGACGGAGAGCGGATTGGGCTCGACCTGACGGGGAGCCTGCCGTTTCTGCTCGTCGATGAGGCGAATCATCGCGCGGTGCAGAAGGTGGACGGAGAGATCCTCGAGGGGCACGTCCTCGGGCAAGGGCAGCTCGGCCACCGTGCGCCCATAGAGGAGGGCCTGCCCCGCCTCGCGCTCGCCCAGCCAGGTGCCGAGCTCCTTGATGCGCGCGTATTCGCGCAGGCGGTCGGCCAGCTCCTGGCGGAGGAGCTCGCCTTCCTCGTCGAGGGCCTCGGGCGGGGCGTCGGGATCGACGGGCAGCAGCAGCTTGGACTTGAGATAGATCAGGGTGGCGGCCATGACCATGAAGGCCCCCGCCGATTCCAGATCCTGGAACTGCACGGACTCGAGATGGGCGAGGTACTGCTCGGTGATGGTCCGGATGGGCAGGTTGGCAAGATCCACTTCGTTGGTCCGGCAGAGGTGCAGGAGGAGGTCGAGCGGCCCGACGAAGGACTCGACCCGGACCGTGATGCCCTGGGACTCGGTCTCGGGCGAGAGGGCGGGACCGGTCATGGCTCGAGACTGATGGTGGAACGGACCTCGGCCATGGTCTGCTGGGCGACGGCGCGCGCCTTGGTGGAGCCTTCGTGGAGGATGTCCACGATCTCGCGCGGCTTGGCCGCGAAGCGCTCGCGCCGCTCACGTATGCCGGCGAGGGGGGGCAGCATGTGAGCCAACAGCACGCCCTTGCAGTCGAGACAGCCGATGCCGGCGGTGCGGCAGCCCGTGGCGCAGGCCTCCCGCTCCGCGGCGAGCGTGAAGATCTTGTGGAGGTCGAAGACCGGGCAGATGTCGGGATTGCCCGGATCGCTCCGCCGCTTGCGCGCGGGGTCGGTCATCATCGGCCTGACCTTGGCCGTGATCTCCTCGGGAGTGTCGGAGAGGAGGATGGCGTTGTTCAGCGACTTCGACATCTTCCGGCCGTCCGTGCCCGGCACCTTCGGGATTTCCGTCAGCTTGGCGCCCGGCTCGGGGAACACCGGCTTCCACGTGTTGTTGAAGCGGCGCGCCACCTCGCGCGTGAGCTCGACGTGGGGCACCTGATCGATGCCCACCGGCACCCATTGCGGCTTGTACATGAGGATGTCCGCCGCCTGGAGCAGCGGATAGCCGAGGAGACCGTAGGAGGGCGACTCGAGGCCGAGCTGCTCCACCATCTCCTTGTAGGTGGGGACGCGTTCGAGCCAGCCGAGCGGTGTCACCATGGAAAAGAGCAAGTGGAGCTCGGCATGCTCGGGCACGAGGGACTGGATGAACAGGGTGCTCCGCTGGGGATCGAGGCCGGCGCCCAGCCAGTCCGCGGCCATCTCGATCGTGCTCTCCGGGACCTGTCCGCTATTGTGGGCGTCGGTGGTCAGGGCGTGCCAGCTCGCCACGAAGAAAAAGCATTCGTAGCCGTCCTGCATCCGTACCCAGTGCTCGAGGGCGCCCAGATAGTTGCCGAGGTGAAGCTTGCCCGTCGGGCGCATTCCGGAGAGTACGCGTGGCGTGGCGGTCATGGCGTGGACGAGTCCTTGTCCGGATGGCCTCGCCGCGCTTCCCAGGCTTTGGCCATGCGGAGGAAAACGTAGTCGGCGTAGAGCACGGCGAGCACGAAGCCGCGCCAGCCGTCGAGGAAGCCGCCGCGCAGCACATACATGCTCAGGAACCGGCCGAGCGGGCGAAGGGCGAGCCCGGCGAGGCCGGCCCGGCCGCCCCGCCTGATGAGCTCCGCCGCGGCCAGCGTCGAGTAGCGATTCGATCGCGTGACGAAATCGTCGAGTCCGCGATACGAATGATGGAGTAGCGGCTCGGCCACGCTCTCCACCCTTCCCGCCACCGCGACCGATTCGTGTACCGCCGAGTCCACGAAGCGTCCGGCCCCGCGCCGGAAAAGCCGCAGCTGATAGTCCGGGTAGAGTCCCCCGTGACGGACCCAGGCGCCCCAGAAGAGGTTGCGGCGGGGGATGGAGTACCCGTCGGCGGGCCCGTTCGTCCCCACGATGCCCGCGATGCGCGCTCGGAGCTCTGGGGTCACCCGCTCGTCGGCGTCGAGGGAGAGGATCCACTCGCCCTCCGCCTGCCCCAGGGCGAAATTCTTCTGCGCGGCGAAGCCGGGCCACGGCCGCACCCAGATCTTGTCCGTGAACTCCCGCGCCACCTGAACGGTCTTGTCGGTGGACTCGGCGTCGACCACGATGATCTCGTCCGCCCACGCCACGCTCTCCAGGCAGGCCTTGAGCCGCTCTTCTTCGTTCCACGCGATGATGGTGACGCTGAGGCGGTTCACGACGCCGCCCCCTCGAGCACGGCGCGGGCCGCGTCGAAGACGAGGCTCACGTCGAGGCCCGCCATGCTCCCGTCGGGACTCTGGAGGCCACGGCAGCGCGGGCCATAGGGGCCGTTGCGCTCGGCGCTGGTCGGCCCGAAGAGTCCAAGACACGGCGTGCCCAGGGCGGCGGCGAGGTGCAGCGGTCCCGTGTCATTGGCGATCATGAGACGGCACCGACGGAGGAGCGCGGTCAGCTCGCCGAGATCGGTAGGCGGAGCGAGCAGGGCGCCGGCTCCGGGCAGCCCGAGGGCGATCTCGCGGGCCATGTGCGATTCGTCGGGGCCCCAGAGCACGAGGAGCCGCGCTCCCGCTTCCGTGGCCAGTCGGTCGGCGAGGGCGTGAAAATGTCCCACGGGCCACCGCTTCTCCGGCCGGCCCGCGCCCGGATTGATGGCGACGAGCCGATCGCCGGGCTTGACGCCTTCCTTGAGGAGCAGCTCGTCCATTCTTCGTTCGGCCGCCCCGGGGACGGGAACGAAGAACTCGGGAGCGCCGGGCTCGATGCCGAGGGGTGCGAGGAGGGCGAGGTATTGCTCGACGACGTGGCGCGCCGACGCGGGCGGGAGCACGCGGCGATTGGTGAAGAGCGCGTTCAGGCGCTCGCGACAGCGGGCCGCGCGGAAGCCGATCCGCACCGGCGCTCCCGTGTAGGCGGTGAGCAGCCCGCTCTTGATCAGACCCTGGAGATCGATGGCCACGTCGAAGGCGGCGCGGCGGATGCGCGTGCGGAGCCGGCCCATTTTGCCCAGCACCTCGCGCGCGCCCGCCGGGCGCCAGATGAGCCGGCGCCAGAGCCGCGTGTCCACCGGCACCACGGCATCGAGGTCCGGATGATCGCGGAGAATCGCGTACTCGCGCGCCTCGACCACCCAGGTCAGATGCGCCTCGGGCATCGCGCGTCTGAGCGCGCGGGCCACGGGCAGGGCGTGGATCACGTCGCCGAGCGAGGAGAGCTTGACGATGGCGATGCGCGGCCCCCGCGACGTCACCGTGCGCCCCCGAACCGGTCGGCGATGAGGCGGATCAGGTCTCGGGTGGCGTGGCTCTTCGGATCACCCGCTATGGCCACGCCTCCGCCCCCTTCCCTGACCGCGGCCCCTTCCGGCACGGACTCCGCGGTGTAATCGGTGCCCTTGGCGTGCACGCTCGGTCGCAGCGCGCGCACCAGCGCATCGGCCGTGTCCTCCTCGAAGATGACGACGCCGTCCACGGCGGCCAGCGCCCCCAGAAGCTCCGCGCGCTCGGCCGCGGTCATGATGGGCCGCCCGGGTCCCTTGAGCCGGGTCACCGAGCTATCCGAGTTGATGCCGACGAGCAGCACGTCCCCGAGGGCGCGGGCTCCCTGGAGATAGCGCACGTGGCCCACGTGAAGCAGGTCGAAGCATCCGTTGGCGAGGACGAGCCGCTTGCCCTCGCCGCGCCACCTCTCGGCCAGCCGGACCGCCGCGTCAAGATCGAGCAGCGGCGCCATCGTCGCCCAGCGACTCGGAGAGCTCGGCCGCGGAGACGGTAGCGGTGCCGCGCTTCATGACCACCACCCCGCCCGCCACGTTGGCGAGCCATGCCGCCTCCACCGCTCCCGCTCCCGCGGCCAGCGCCACCGTGAAAGCGCCGATCACGGTGTCGCCCGCTCCGGTGACATCCGCGATCTGGTCGCTCCCGTGTATCGGCATGAAGGTCACCGGGCCTTCGCGCTCGAAGAGCGCCATGCCGCGGCTGCCTCGCGTCACGAGCAGGTAGCGCGCCTCGAGTCGCTCGAGCACGGCCCGTCCCGCCTTCTCGAGGGCGCGCTCGTCGCCCAGCTCGCCGCCCGCGAGCGCTTCGACCTCGGGCTCGTTCGGGGCGGCGGCCGTCGCGCCCTTGAACCGCGGCAGATCGTAGCGGCTGTCCACGGTGACCACGGCTCGCCGGGAGCGGGCGGCTTCCAGCACCGTCTCGAAGACACGCGGCGTGACGGCGCCGTAGCCGTAGTCGGAGACCAGGAAGGCGTCGGCGCCGCTCGCCGCCGCCTTGACGGCGGCCACCAGCGCGGCTTCCACCGGGTCCGCGAGGGTCGGCTCGGGCTCACGGTCGAGCCTGACCACTTGCTGACGAGTGGACTCGTAGCCGCCGGCCATGATGCGAGTCTTGACCGGGGTGAGGCGCCCCTCGGCTCTGATCACGCCGTCGGTGGGGATTCCCTTCTCGGCGAAGAGTCGCAGCACCTCGCCGCCTGCGCCGTCATTGCCCAGCACGCCTACCGGACGCGCCGTCGCGCCGAGGGCCCGGACATTGTGGGCGGCATTGGCGGCACCCCCCAATCGCACCTCGCGGTTGGTGAAGCGCAGGATGAGCACGGGGGACTCGCGCGAGATGCGGGAGGGCTTGCCGTAGAGGTATTCATCGGCGATGAGGTCGCCCACGACCACCACGTTCTTCGATGCGAAGCCGGCCACGGTCTCCCGGAGGCGCTTCAGCGGGAACACCGTGCTCCCTTTTCGCTCTCGAAGCGCGCAAGGGACCACACCACGGCGTCCAGGAGATCTTCCGCCACGTGATCGGGCTTGACCGTCCACGCGTGACGCAGATACTCCCACTCGCCACGACCATAGCCGGTGAGGACCAGCACGCCCGCCCCTCCCGCCGCCTGGCCGGCCTCCACATCCGACGGCTTGTCGCCCACCATCACCGAGCGTGACAGGTCCAGCCCGAGCTCCTCGGCGGCGCGACGGAGCAGACCGGGCTTCGGTTTTCGGCACTGGCAGAGCTGGCGGTACGGCGGGCTGCCCGCCGTGGGATGGTGGGTGCAGACATACAGCCCGTCGAGCCGCGCACCCTCCCGCTCCAGCTGACGCACGACCTCCGCGTTGATCTCGGCGAGCGTCTCCGCGGAGAAATAGCCTCGCGCGATGCCCGCCTGATTGGTGGCCATGAGCGCGGGGATGCCGGCCGCATTGAGTCGGGCCACCGCGGCCGCGGTTCTCGGAAGGATACGCACCCGGCTGGGATGGTTGAGATACCCCACCTCTTCGATGAGGCAGCCATCCCGATCCATGAAGACGGCCGGGCGGCCTGAATAGGTCTCTGACATGAACGCAGTGTAATGCGCTGGATGGGATTGATCAATGAAAATCCCGATTTACTCGACGAGCGGGCGCGCGCTCAGGCGAGGTGGCGATAGATTTTCTCGAGCTTCTCGACCTGCGCGGCATAGGTGAAGGGCTCCGCCGCTTCGCGCGCGGCCAGGCCGAGCCTGGCCGCGTCGCCGTCTCGTATCTCGCGCAGTCCGCGCGCGATTTCTTCCGGAGTCGGCGCGGTCACCACGGCGCCATTGACCCTGTCTCTGACGATCTCGGCGCCGCCCGTGGTCGCGCTGGTGAGCACGGGCACGCCGGATGCGAGCGCCTCGAGGTGCACGTTGCCGAAAGGCTCGTACCTGGCGGGCAGCGCCACCACGTCGGCGGCGGCATAGACCCGCTCGACATCCGGCCGGGGTGCTACCCACGTCACGGCTTCGGCCACACCGAGCCGGGCCGCCATCTCCCGATAGGCCTCGGTGCGCCCTTTCCCTGCCACGAGCACGCGAGCGCGACGATCGCCGAGACGGGCCACGGAGTCGAGAAGGGACCCGAGTCCCTTGCGCTCGAAGCCGGAGCCCACGAAGGCGATGAGCCATGCCTCGGGGGGTACGCCGAGCGTCGTCCGGGTCTCGTCCCGCCATCGCTTGCGGTTGTCGGGATGAAAGCGGGCGAGATCGACGCCGTTGTAGACGACGGTGACGCGGTTCGAAGGTGTAGCGTAGAGGGTCTCGATCTCGGACTTTCCCCGGGCGGAGATGGCGACGATGTGCCGCGCGGAGCGGAGAGTGAAGATCCGTCGCTCCAAGTACAAGAGGAGCCGATGTTGAGGGTTTACTTGAACTCTGTCCCGGCCCATGGCGCGCAAGTAGGCGCGATGGCTTCCCTCTCCCGCCCGATAGATGTCCTGCTCCAGGGAGCGCTCATGGCTCTGGACGATGTCGAAGCCACCCGCCCGCGTCGCCCGCCGGGCCGCCAGCGCGAAGGAGAGCTGTCTCAGGACGGACGGCTGGCTCAACACCGCCAGCCGGTGGACGGCTATGCCCGGCGCCGGGAACTGCGCCGCGGTAGTCAGGAGGTGAAGATCATGACCGCCGTGCTTGACGAGGGCGTTCACGAGGCCGGCCGTCGCCGTCTCGATGCCGCCGTGGAAGGAGAAGGGGCGGCAGATGAGGGCGAGCTTCATCGGACGCCTGTCAATTTCTCGACCAGAGGGAAGAGCACCCGCCTCGCCGCCTCGAAGCTGTAGCGCTCGACACAGCGCGCGCGCGCGCGGGCGCCGAGCGCCTGCGCTTCCGCCGGATCGTCGACCAGCCGCCGGATGGCCGCGGCCAGGGCCATGACGTTGCCGGGCTCGACAACCAGCCCGCAGCCGTCGAGTATCTCCGGAATCATGGACACGCGCGTCGACACCACCGGTCGCCCCAGCGCCATGGCGTCGAAGAGCTTGGCCGGCACCTGGCCCAGCGTATCGGGCGTCTCTCGCTGCGGCACGGCGACCACGTCCGCCGCCGCGAGAAGGACCGGAATCTGCTCGAACGGTACCCACGACAAGAGCTTGGCCCGGGGGCAGAGATGGAGAATCTGCTGCCCCGCCGGGCTGCTGGCGCTCGCCCCGATCACCGCGAGCAGGATGCCCGGGCGTTCGAGCGAGCTCACCGCCGCGGCAAGGTCCTCGAGGCCCTTGTATCCGCGCGGCGTGCCGAGAAACATGACGAGGCGCTCGCTACCCACGCCCAGGCGCCGGCGCCCCTCGGCGGGATCGGCCACGCCGGGCTTCCAGGTATCCGTGTCCCTGACGTGGGTGATCAGGGCGCCGCCGAATCGCTCCTGGAGGAAGCGGGAGGCGACGGTCAGGCCGTCCGCGAGCCCGGCGAAGCGCTCGCAGAGCCAGGTCCACGGAAGACCGGCCGCATTGCCGAGATTCACCGCCCTTCCCAGCGTGCCCCAGAAGCCCGATCGCAGGTGGAAGCCCACCTCCCAGTCGTCGATGTCGAGGAGAAGCGGCCGGCGCCCGAAGACGCGCTTGAGGTAGCCCACCCCCGCGCTCCCCAGCTTGGTCTTCGACGCCACGATGAGGTCTCCGTCGGCCCGGCGCGCGAGATCCGCCATGACATGCAGGAAGCCCGGCATGCGGCGGCTCTCCACCGCAGTGTAGCGCACGGGACCGGAGGCCACCGGCTCCCAGACTCCCGGCCCCGTGCGGGGCCCGATCACCTCGATGGAGCCGAGGGGCTCGAGGAGCCGGGCCAGCAGGTCGGCGCGCCCGGCGGCATTGTCGCTGAGATCGAAGCAGAGCACCGATATCTTCATGAGAGCGCGGCGAGGCGCCGGTAGTGCTCGAGCAGGCGCTCGGCCACGCGGGCGCCCGTGAAGCGCTCATGGGCAAGGGCGGCGGCTCGCTGTCCCAACCGCCGACGAAGCTCTGGATCGTCGATCAATCGCTCGAGGGCGCGGGCGAGTTCCGGCGCGTCACCGGCCGGCACGAGGAGCGCCGTCTCGCCATCGCTCACCACCTCGGCGGCTGCCCCCACCCGGCTCGCGATCACCGCGCGCCCGCTCGCCAGGTACTCGAAGAGTGCCCGCGACATGCCGTCGGACTCGAGGGGCGGATAGAGGGCGATGTCGAGGGCGCCCACCCATCGGGCCGGCTCATCCACGAAGCCCGGGAAGGACACGCGATCCGCGAGCCCCGAGCGACTGACCCGCTCGCGTATGAGCGACTCGAAGGGTCCCTGTCCCACGAAGACGAGGTGAAACGGGCGCCCCGATCTCGCGATCTTCTCGACCGCGTCGAGGACGGTGGCATGCCCTTTCATGACCCGGAACCCGGACACGAGCCCGACGATGGGCACGCCCGCCGGCACGCCCAGGTCGGCGTGAAGCGCGCCGCCGTCCACGGCCCGGAAGCGCTCCCCGTCGGCTCCCCCGGGCAACGTCACGACGCGATTCGCGGGGGCGAGCCCGGACCCGACGCATTGTCGCCGTATCGCCTCGCTGACCGTGACCACGAGGCCGGTGGCGCGCGAATACAGCCACCGATTCAGGGCGTGCGGCCGAACAGCCTGCACGATGTGACGAGTACGGACCAGCGGCCGTGGGCACGAGGACCGGCGATTGGCCAGCGCGGCCAGCCAGTGCTCCTTGCTCCGGTGGACGTGGACGATGTCGATGCCTGTCAGGCGGCGGCCGAGCGCCCGGAGGTCACGGGCGTCCGAGCCCGGATGGAGCCCGGTGCGGAGGGTCATGGTCTCGATGCGCGGGACGCCTTCCGCCCGCGCCCGGGTCATGACGCGCTTCTCGCTCCCCGTGGGGCAGACCAGCGTCGCTTCGTGGCCGGCCCGCTCCATCTCCCGACACATCTGCGCCGCCCAGTAGACGTCGGAGGACCAGCCCCGACAGGAGACGAGATGGACGACCTTCACGAGGAGCGCGCGCGCCGGGCGAGAGCCTCGAGGTAGAGGGCCTCCATCGCGGCCGCGTGACGCTCCGGGGCGAACCGGTCCACGGCCCGGCTTCGTCCCGCATTCCCCATGGCGCGCCGCTCGCCCGCGTTGGCGAGAAGGCGCTCGATGGCGGCCGCCACATGATGAGGGCTGGACCGATCCACCAGCAGTCCCGTCACTCCGTCGACGACGGCATCGGGCAGCGCGCCCACGCGGGCCGCCACCACGGGCCGCCCGGCTGCCATGGCCTCGAGCGCGGCCCGGCACGACTCGTCCGAGCCCGCGCCCAGGAGCACGAAGACGTCGAGGGCGGCGACAACCGCGGGCAGGTCGGTATCGCGATAGCCGGCGAAAAGGGCCTGGCGCTCGAGGCCGAGCCGCGCCACCAGATCGACGAGGGTATCGCGCCGCTCGCCTTTGCCCACGAGGAGCAGCCGCGCCTCGGGGCGCCTGGCCAGGACGCGCCGAAAGGCCTCGATCAGCGTCTCGTGGCCGCGATCCGCCGCGAGCCTGGACACGCAGCCGATGAGGGGCGCGTCGCCGACCGAGAACTCCTCGCGGATCTTGGCCGCGCCGACCACGTCCGAAGCGAAGCGCGCCACGTCCACGACCCCATCCACCCGGTGGAGGCGTTCGCCCGGGACGCGCGCTCCGAGGAGCCGCTGCTCGATGTGGCGGCTCACCGCGATGAGGGCATCACTGCGGCGGTAGAGCGCCCTGTTGGGCCAACCGTTCCGCACCGCACGCTCGTTGTGAAAGCTTCTCACCAGCGCCGCGCCACCCTTGCCCCACCAGCCGAGCCAGTGGTCGTGGCTGTGATGCGTGTGCACGACGTCCACCCTCTCCCTCGCCACGAGCGTGCGGAGGCGTCGCGCGTCCCCCACGATGGCCAGGGGGCCCGACTTGACGTCGAGCCTCAGCCCCTCCACGGGCTCGACGCCCGCCTCGCGTGCCTTGACCTCGAAGCGATCGCCGCCCGCCACGGCGAGGAGCGCCCGATGTCCCCGCGCGCGCAGAGCGAGGACGAGGCGAAGCACCGGCTCGGCGCTGCCCGTCCACCATCGGTTGGCGACCAGATGAAGGACGGTGAGGGGAGGCCGCTTCACGCCCGCTTCTCCGTTTGGCCGGCGAGAACTTCATCGTAGAGGGCGAGGAGCCGCGTGACGGCCGCGACATGAGAGAAACGCTCTTCGACCAGCTTCCGAGCGGCGCGGGCCCGCGAAGCGGCCGCGGCGGGATGGCCGATGACCGCCTCGATGCCCGCGGCCAAGTCCGCGGGGTCATCGGGCTTGACGAGGGTGCCGGTCTCTCCGTCCGAGATCACCTCGGGAATCCCCCCGATCGCGCTTCCCACCGCGGGTATTCCCGCCGCGAACGCCTGCAGGAGCGATTGCGGCACGCCCTCCGTGCGCGTGGAGGCGAGCACGAAGCAATCCATGGCGCGCAGGAGGTGTGGCACATCGCTGCGGAAACCGGTGAAGAGCACGACGTCGGCCAAGCCGCGCTCCCTGGCGAGTCCTTCGACCCAGGCGCGCCGGATGCCATCGCCCACCAGGAGGAGCCGCGCCGAGGGATGCCTCGCATGCACCGTGGCGAAAGCGTCGAGGAGCGGAGCATGGCCCTTCGAGCCTCTGAACATGGCCACGGAGCCGATGACCGGTCGGGAGAGCCCGAGCTGTTTCCGCACGGCATCGCCGTCCCCTGCCCCGGAGAATTCCGCGAGGTCGACGCCGGCCGGTATGGCCACGGCGCGCTCGGGTCTCACCCCGGCCTCGATGACGAGCCTGCGTATGGCCTCTCCGCTCGTGATCACCCGATCGGCCAGCCACCGGTACACCGGGTTCAAGCGGCGTCGTATACGGATGGAGACGTGGCGGGTTCGGACCACCGGGATGGCGCACGCCCGTGCGGCCAGCCCACCGATCCATGCGTCCACCGAGCTGTGGGTGTGCACGATGTCGACGCGCTCGCGCCGGATGATACGCGTGAGCGTCCACACGGCGGGCACATCCCATGCCCCGCGCATGCGCACGGCCACCGCCTCGATCCCCGCCTCGCGCGCCCGTTCCACGAAGCGGCCGTCCGGCTGGCCCGCCACGAGCACGCGCCATCCGCGCTCCCCCGTCCAGCGCGCTTCCGTGAGGGTGCGCACTTCCTGGCCGCCAAGGCCTGGCGAAGACTCGGTATGAAGGACCGTCTTCATGCCGCCCTCGCCTCCGCGACGGCCGCGGCCACGGAGGCGGCGGAGATGGCCCGCATACAGACGTGGTCGATGGGACAGCGGGGAAGGAAACACGGCGCGCAGGGGGCGGGACCCTCGATGCTCCGCCCTGCCCGGCCCCGAGGTGCGCTGAGACGGGGATCCGTCGGCCCGAAGAGGGTGACCGTCGGAACGTCGAGGGCGGCCGCGAGATGCGCGACGCCCGTATCGCTGCTGACCAGGCAGCTCAGTCGCGCAAGGAGTCTCGGCAGGATCTCCGGACGGTCGCGGCCCACCGTGGACGCGACCCGCGTGCCCGCGAGCGCCTGCACGACCTCCGCCACGTCGATGTCTTCGGGACCGCCGATCAGGAGGGGCTCGCATCCCCCCGTGGAGAGCCGCCCCACGAGCTCCGCGTACGAGGCGGGCGCCCAGAGCTTGGAGGAGCCGAAGGCGGCGCCGAGGTGAAGACCAATCAACGATCCCGCTCCCGCGTATCCCGCCTCGGCGAGCAAGGCCGTCACGCCGGCTTCGGCCGCGACGTCCTCGCCGAGACGCCACGTCGGGTGCTCCGACGTGACGGGAATGTCGGCGGCCTCGAGCAGCCCCGCGTACTCGTCCACCTGATGCCGTCGCGGCGAGGGCAGGTCGACCAGATGGGTGAGGAGGGCCCGCCGCAGATCGGTGTCGTAGCCGAGCCTGATCCGCGCCCCCCATCGTCGGGCGGCCAGGGCGGACTCGAACGAATTGGGCAAGAGCACAGCGGCGTCGGGACGCATCGCCCGTATGGCCGCGCCGAGCTGCCGGCGCTTTCGGCCATCCCTCGGATACCTCAGGAGCACGTCGGCCACCGCCTGGCCGGTGAGGAGCGGCGCCCACGGGCCGACGGCGGCTACGAGCGCGTCGGGCCGGGCGGTGCGCAGGGCGGCGAGAGCGGGCAAGGCCATCACGGTGTCACCGAGCCAGTTCGGCAGGCGCACCACCAAGACCGCCCCGTCGAGGATCATGGCGTGGCCTGTTCCGTCGCCTTGCGGCGAAGCGTGTCGGCAAGAGCCTCGACGAGAGCGCCGCGGTCCCCGCCCATGTCGAGGCGGACGGACAGGGCCCACAGGTCCCGGACGAGCGTCGGTGCTTCCGGGAGTCGCATCCAGTCTTTTTCGGTGGTCACGACCCGATCTGCTCCGGCCCGCCGCGCGGATGCCCTGATGCGATCGAGATCGGCCTCCGAATAGGGGTGATGATCGGGAAATTCCACGAGCTCCGCCACCGTCGCCCCGAGACTCGAGAGCGTGGTCACGAATCCCTCGGGTGACGCGAGTCCCGCGAAGGCCACCACCCGGCGCCCGGACAAAGTCTCCGGAGAGTGCGCCGTGCCGTCAGGGCTACGCAAGGCGTGAGGCCGGTACGTTCCCGTGAGAACGTTGGCCGGCGAGCCGTGCTGGCGCAACCCTTCCCCTATGTGTTCCACCGCCGTCCCATGCGCGGGATTGGTCACGACGGCCACGTTCACACGTCTCAGCGCCGACAGAGGCTCACGGAGCACGCCTCTCGGAAACAGGCGGCCGTTGCCCCACGGCGCGGCTCCTTGCACGGCGAGGATCTCGAGGTCCTTGGCCAGAGTCCGGTGCTGGAAGCCGTCGTCGAGGACGAGAGCATGGGCGCCGCAGCGCTCGAGGGCGACCCGCCCGGCTTCGTATCGGCTTTCGCCGACCACCACGGGGATCCCGGGAAGCTGCTCGGCGAGCAGACGGGGCTCATCGCCGGCCTCGCTCGCGGAGAGCCGCACACCATCCCGGTCCGCCACCACGCGCACACCGCGCGTGCGCCGGCCATAACCCCGACTGAGGATGGCCGGCCGCGTCCCCAACTCGCCGAGGGCGCCGGCCACGAGGGCGGTCAGGGGCGTCTTGCCGCTGCCGCCCACCGTCAGGTTGCCGATGGAGATCACGGGAACGGGAAGCCGCCGCGTGGAACAGATCCCGGCCGCGTAGCACGTGTCTCTCGCCGCCAGAGCTCCCCGATAGGCACAGGCCGCGACGGACAGCGCGGCCCGAAGCATCGCCCCGCCCTCCCCGTGCCAGACGCGGCGCAGCCTGAGCTCGGGCGACGTGCCGGACTCAGCCATGAGCCGCCCCCACCAGATAGCGCTCGATCAACTCGATCGTCTGCTTCACCGCCCCCTGGCGGCTGACGATGGCGTGGAGGGCCGCCTCTCCCATGCGACGCCGGAGCCCGGCATCCGCGAGCAGCTCCGCCAGGCGGGCTTCGAGCTGGCTCGCATCTGCCACGAGCACGGCGCCCCCCGCCTGGAGCAGCAGCTCGGCGCTCTCGCGAAAATTGCTGGTGTGGGGACCGAAGAGGACGGGCTTGCGCAGCAGGGCCGGCTCCAGCATGTTGTGCCCGCCCGTGGGCACCAGGCTCCCCCCCACGAACACCACGGTGGCCACGCGGTAGATCTGCGCGAGCTCGCCCACGGTGTCGAGGATGACCACGGCATGCCGCTCGCGGTCTCTCGGCAGCTCGCTGCGCCGGACGGTGCCGAGGCTCGCGTCGGCGGCGAGTCGTTCCACCTCGGCCGCGCGTTCCGGATGCCGGGGCGCCAAGAGGAGGGCGAGAGAGGGAAAGCCGGTGCGGAGTCGCTTGAACGTATCGAGGACCACCGCCTCCTCCCCCCGATGCGTGCTGCCGGCGATCCAGACCAGATCTCCGTCGCCGAGCCCGAGGAGCCGCTGCCAGACGGCTTCCCCGCCCGCCCCCGCGGGCGCGAGGTCGGTCTTGAGATTGCCGGTGACCACGACCCGCTCCGGCAGGGCGCCGAGGGAGATGATGCGGCGGGCATCCTCCTCCGACTGCATGGCGAAGACCGAGACGTCGCGGAGCATGCGGGAGGTGAGAAAGCGCACGCGGTGATAGCGCCGGAAGGATCGATCCGAGATGCGCCCGTTGGCGATCATCGCGGGCACGCCGCGCCGCTCGAGCGCCCGGAGGAAATTGGGCCAGAGTTCGGTCTCCATGCCGATGAAGAATCGCGGCTTCACCGCGCCCAGGGCGCGCCGAACGGATCCCGGAAAATCGAACGGGAAGTAGCGGTGGGTGACCTTTCCGTTCAGACGGTCGGCCACCACCCGCGCGCCCGTGGGCGTGACCGTGGTCATGACCACGCCCAGCTCCGGCCAGCGGCGCCCAATCGCCTCGACCAGCGGCACCGCGGTGGCGGCCTCCCCCACCGACACGGCGTGTATCCAGCACCGAGGCTCGGCGGGCAGCTGGCCCCCGTAGCGGCCGAATCGCTGGGCGAGCGATCGCTCATAGCCGCTTCCCCTGAGCCGCCGCACCAGGAATATCGGCAGATAGCCGAGCATCACCAGCCCCAGGATGAACGAGTAGATCGCGTGGATCAGCGCCGCGCCTCCTCATCCGCCCGCCACGTCACCTCTCGAAGCGCCGCCTCGATCTCCTTCCGCGGGCTCGGGTCCGCCCGTCGACCCGCCGGCCGGGCCACTCGTACCGGATCCCCGAAGCGCACGACACATCGCGCGAAGGGCTTGGGCACTCTGAAACCGTCCCACGATCGGGTCCGCCATTCCGACGAGGCCCCCAGAGCCAGGGGGACGACCGGAGCCGCGGTCAGGCGCGCGAGGGCGACCACGCCGGGCTTGACGGTCTCCGATGGCCCTCGCGGGCCGTCGGGCACCACGATCACACTGTGGCCTTCACCGAGCGCGCGCGCCAGCGCCCGCAGCCCCTCTGCGCCTCCCCTCGACGACGAGCCGCGGACAGCCACGAAGCCGAAGCGACGGACGACACGGGCGATCATCTCGCCGTCGCGGGACCGGCTGATCAGCACCCGGAAGCCCCGGTCGCGATAAAGATAGGGCAGGACGAGCAGGCGCGCATGCCAGACGACGTAGATCACGGGAGTGCCGGCGGCCCACAGCCCGGCCACCGGCGCTTCCTCCCGTCGAACACGGAGGGTTTGCCCGAGGAGGGGGAGCGCCCACGAGGCGAGCCACGGGGCCAGCGCGGTCACGACGGCGCCGGGCATCACGCGCCTCCCGCGACTCTCAGGATGGCGCGCGCCGCCCGCTCGCCCACCCCCGGCTCACCGAGCCGCTCCCGCAGATCCTTGAACGACGCGCGCTGGGCCGTGGCGAACGGGCCGTCTTCGAGGAGGCGCTCGGCCTCCGCGGCGAGGCGGGCGCCCGTCACCTCGGCCTGGAGGATTTCGGGCACGACGGTGCGCCGGGCCACGATATTGGGAAGGCTGATCCAGGGAATCTGCGTGAGGAGACGGGCGACCATCTCCGTGAGTCGGGAGACGCGGTAGCAGACCACCATGGGAGTGCCGAGGAGGGCGGCTTCGAGCGTGGCCGTTCCCGACGCGATGAGGAGGACGTCCGCGGCGGCCATCACTTCGTGAGTGAGGCCTTCAACCACCTTCACGGAGGGCGCCGCGGGCGATCGGGTGAGGGATCCATCGATGGTGGACCGGGTCACCGTGGGCGCGAGCCCGAGCACGAAGGCGCGCGTGCCGTCCGAGCCCGCCAGACGGGCCGCGGCCTCCAGCATGGGCGGGAGCAGATTGTCCACTTCCTCCCGGCGGCTTCCCGGCAGGAGGCCGATGACGGCCCGCGTTCCAGCGATGCCGAGCCGCCCGCGGGCTTCGGCCTTGTCGAGGTCGAGGGGGACGGTGTCGAGGAGGGGATGGCCCACGTACTCGACGGGTATGCGGGCGTTCGCGTAGAGGTCGCGCTCGAAGGGGAAGGCGGCGAGAACCTGGGTCACCCTGCTCGCCATCTGGCGTATGCGCCCGGAGCGCCAGGCCCAGAGCTGAGGCGGCATGAAGTAGACCACGGGCACCCGCGCACGCTTCGACTGTCTCGCCAACCGGAGGTTGAATTCCGGGAAGTCGATCACCACGAGGGCCTGCGGGCGCTCCTGCCGTAGCCTCTGCACGAGGAGCCGATACGCTCTGAAGAGCGGGGGGATCCGGCCGAGGACTTCATTCGTGCCCACCCCGGCGTGGGCCGTCGGATCTACGAGGATCTCCATGCCTTCCGCCGCCATGCGCGATCCACCCATGCCCACGATGCGAATGTGCGGATCGAGGCCCTTGAGGGCGCGGCATACAGTGGCGCCGTGAAGATCCCCCGACGCCTCGCCTGCCGACATCATGATGAGTCGGCCCTTGGCCGGGCTCACACGCCTACCAGGGCGATGCCTGCCTGCTCGGCACGCCGCAGGGTCGCTTCCCGGTCGACGAGGAGGATCTTGCCGCTGTCCGCGGCGAGCGCGGTGGCACCGCACTCCGCCATGGCCTCGAGGGTGGTGGGGCCCACGGTGGGAATGTCGAAGCGAAAGTCGTGCTCACTCGCTACCGCCTTGACCACCACCGCCCCCCGCCCCGCCAGCCTCGCCCCGCGCCGGATGGTCTCGTCGGTGCCCTCGGCCGCTTCCACGGCCAGCGTGACCCCGTGCGAGCGCACCACTGTCTGGCCGATCCGGTGTGCGGCCATCTGCCGGGCGAGCGAGAACCCTGCGCGGATCTCATTCCACTCCGCCTCGGAGGGCGCCCGGGAGGTGAGCGTGCCCGCGCCCATCATCCATGACGACAAGAATGGCCGCTGATCGAGGACCGCGATACCCATGGCCCCCAGTGTCGTCAGCACCACATGGGACAGCGCCTCGTCAGAGAGCCCGCCGCGGGCCAGGCGAAGGCCGACCTCATCCGTTCCGTCGAGATGGTCGAAGACCTGCTTCTTCCAGAACTTGCCCACGAAGAGGGTGGCCTGCACCGCCTGGTCGATGAGGGTCTTCAACACCGCCTGCATGTCCGTGAGGGACGAGGGCACCACTGACTCGACGTGCGGGTCGAGGCCCGGGGCGTCGCCGAAGGTCAGCGCGACCACGTGCCACCCCTGCCGGGTGGCTTCGGCTGCGGCCTGGCCGGGGAGGACCCCGGCCCCGGCCATCAGGGCGAGGCGGCGCTCCACGGAAGATCCTTCGGCCAGGCGACCTCGCCACGACCTTCGCGGATCATCCGCTCGATCTCGAGCGCCACGGCGAGAGACCGCAGATCCTCGGTCTCGAAGAGATCCACCTGGCCGGTCGCCTGGGACGCTCGCGCGGCGGAGATCAAGTGGCGGATCTCCAGCTTGAGCGGATTGTCCTTGTGGACGAAGAGGCGCTCGACGAAGGAAGCCTGCCGGTAGCGGATGGACTCACGGTTGAGGGTGTATTCCTGCGCGGCCCGCCGGTGGATCTGGATGTCCTGGTCGGCATAGTTGAGCACGATGTAGGCGTCGGGCTGGGTGATGGACAGGGTGCGGATCTTCTCTTCGGTGGCCCGGCTGGCCGTGATGGTGGCCATGGCCCCGGAGTCGAAGAAGATCTGCACGTTGGCCACGTCGGCCTGGCGGGAGTGAATGGAGCGGCCGAGACAGTTCATGCGCCGGGGCTCGCTGTCGACGAGGCCCAACACGATGTCGATGTCGTGGATCATGAGGTCCATGACCACGGAGTCGTTCTGGACACGCGGGACGAACGGCCCCAGCCGTCGGGATTCGATGAGAATGGGCTGCTCGACGATCTTTCGCAGCTCCTGCACCGCCCCGTTGAAGCGCTCGACGTGGCCGACATGGAGCACGCGTTGCTCCTGGCGCGCCACGCGGAAGAGCTCCTTGGCCTCTTCGAGGGTGGGGGCCATGGGCTTTTCCACGAGCACGTGCACCCCCGCCTCCAGGAGATCGCGGGTGACCTCGAAGTGCCGCTCGGTGGGGACGGCCACGGTGGCGATGTCCACGAGGCCGGCCAGCTCTCGGTGGCTCGCCACCGCGCGCGTTCCGTACTGCGCGGCGATCTGGCTCCCCCGCGCGGTGTCCGTGTCGCAGATCGCCACGAGATCCACGTCCCAGAGCTCGGCGAGAGCGAGGATGTGATATTGCCCCATGTGCCCCGCTCCGACCACCCCGGCCCGCAGGCGGCCGCTCTCGGATGCGCTCACCATAGCGGCTCCTCGCTCTCCGCGTCCTCACGCGAGGCGGGGTCGGCCCGCCGTCCGGCAATGATGCCGAGCTTGGAGCTCTCGACGAATTCCACGAGCTTTGCCACCAGAGGATCGCCGCCGAGCTCGGCCTTGACGCGCGCGATGGCCGCTCCCGGCGCCAGTCCGGAGCGGTACAGGATGTTGAAGGCCGAGCGCACCTGACGTCGACCGCCCGGATCGACGCCGCCGCGGCGCATCCCGATGACGTTCACCGCCATGGCCCGCGCCGGTATGCCGTCGGCGATCATGAAGGGCGGCACGTCCTGGGTGACCTTGGACAAGCCGCCGATGTAGGCGTAGGTGCCGATGCGCGCGAAGGGATGCAGGCCCGTGTGCCCGCCCACCGTGACGCGGTCTTCGACGACCACGTGCCCGGTCAGTCCGGCGTAGTTGATGATGATGACCTCGTCACCGATGACGCAGTCGTGGGCGACGTGACTCGCGGCCATCACGAGGCAGCGCTGGCCGATCCGCGTGTCGTGCCCTGCGTGCGTCGCGCGGTGTACGGTCACGTACTCTCGGATCGAGGTCTCGTCGCCGATCGCCACGCCCACGGGCAGCCCGTCGCGAAACTTCAAGTCCTGCGGCGCGCCGCCGATGATGGCTCCATGGCCCACCCGACAGCGCGCACCCAGGGTGACCCGCCCCTCGAGCACGGCGTGGGCCCCGATCTCGACGTCGCGGCCGATGCGAGCTCCAGGTCCGATCACGCTGTACGGCCCGATCCGCACCCCCCTGTCGAGCTCCGCGCGGGTGTCCACCACCGCCGTGGGGTGTATTCCCGGCGGGTCAGTCATTGGCGTGTCCTTCGAGCTCACGCACCCGCTTCTCGAGGGCCCGCACCTTGCGCACCAGCTCGGGGAGCAGGGCCTCGGCCGCCCAGATCCGGCGGGTCTCCAGCGAAGGCCGGCTCGGCGTGCCGCTCCATACCCCGCCCGTCTCGATATCGCTCGGCACGCCCGACTGCGCGGTCACCACCGCCCCCGCGGCGACCGTGACGTGATCGGCGATACCGACCTGGCCGGCGAGGACGACACGGTGGCCGATCTTGCACGAGCCGGAGACGCCCACCTGAGCGACGAGGATGACATCCTCCCCTACCTCGCAGTTGTGGCCCACCTGCACGAGGTTGTCGATCTTGCTGCCGCGCCCGATGAGCGTGTGGCCGAGGGTTGCCCGGTCGATGGTGGTGTTCGCCCCGATTTCCACGTCGTCCTCGATCCGCAGTCCACCCACCTGGGGAATCTTGCGGTGCGCGCGACCGTCGAAGGCGTAGCCGAAGCCGTCCGCGCCCAGCACGGCCCCGGCGTGAATGACCACGCGCTTGCCGATGCTCACCCCGTCGCTGACCACGGCGCGCGGATGCAGCACCACGTCGTCCTCCAGCACCGCGCCCGCCCCCACGAAGCAGAGCGCTCCGATCCTGCTGCGTGCTCCGATCACCGCTCCCGCTTCGACGACCGCGCAGGCGCCCACCGAGGCGGTGCGGTCGACCCGGGCGTCCGCCGCGACGATGGCGGCCGGATGCACACCGGGCTGAACCGGAGCTTCCGGATAAAAGCATCGCAGCAGCGGGATCAGGGCCGCCTGGGCCGAGTCGACGCGGAGCAGGGCCTGCGGCAACCCCTCGACCCCGTGGCCCACCACGACCGCTCCCGCCGCGCTCTGCACCGCGGCCCGGAGATAGCGCGGATTGACGAGAAACGACACGTGCTCCGGCCCCGCCTTGTCGAGCGGGGCCACCCCGGTGACGAGTCGGTCCGGGTCTCCTACGAGCGTGGCGCCGAGCGCCTCGGCGAGCCGGCCGAGCGTGTACGAGGCGCCCACGATAGCCTACTTCTTGGCCTTCCGCATCTCGTCGTCGAAGGCCTTGATCACTTCGTCCGTGACGTCGATCTCCGGCGCGCCATACACCACGCCGGCCTGACGGCGCTCGACGATGATGGCGTACCCCTTTTCCTTCCCCACGCGGGTGAAGATCCCTTCGAGGTCGCGGAGGATCTTCTGCCCCATGGTCTGCTCTTTCTTTTGCAGCTCCTTCTCCAAATCGTCCAGGAGGCGACGGATATCGCGGGTCTTGCGCTCGAGGGCTTCCTGCTTCTCCCGTCGGGCATCCGCGGAGAGGAGCTGTCCCTTCTTCTCCAGCTCGTCACGCAGCTTGTCGTAGTCCGTCTTCTGGCTGTCCACCTGCTTCTGCATGGAGGCTTTGTCCTTCTCGATCTGCTCGCGGGCCTGCACCCCCGCCTGAGAGCGGGCGAGAATACGCTGGAGATCGACGTAGCCGATGCGGGTGGCCGCCGGCGCCTGCGCGAGGGCCGGGGGGAGCGCCCACCACAGGGCCGACAGCAGGGCAAGGACAGCCATCGACGCGATCGTGGCCTTGACACGCCCAATCATTCCTCTCTCCTTCTGGCTAGAACGCTGCGCCCATCGAGAACTGGATGTTGCCGATTTTTTCCTTGCCCGTCGGGGCCGGGTTGAGACCGTAGTCGACCCGGATCGGACCGAAGGGCGAGTTCCAACGGATACCGGGTCCCACCGCGTACTTGAGCTTCGTGAGGTCGATTGGTGTGCCGAAGCTCTGGTCCGGCCCGTACACGTTGCCCACGTCGAAGAAGAGAGCGGCGCGCAGGCTGAACGGCAAAGGCACGGTGTATTCGAGGTTGCCGAGGACCTGGAAGTTCCCGCCGACCTTGGTGCCCGAGGTATCTTCCGGCGAGATCTGGCGGGCCTTGAAGCTGCGAATGGTATTCGCCCCGCCGAGGAAGTAGCGCTCGAAGAGCGGCACAGGATCCTTCGACCATCCGAGCTCGTACCCCGAGGAGAGACGCCCGCTCAGGACGTGGTCGAACCACAGCGGCTGGTGCTGGGTGATGGAGGCGGTGATCCGAAAGAAGCGGTTGTCACCGGTGCCGATGCCCGCGAAGTCGGCGCCGAAGAGGGCGAAGGTGCCCCGGGTCGCCTGCTGCGGGTTGTCGCGCGTGTCGCGAGCGAGCGAGCCCCCGAGCATCGACATGATGGTCTTTCCCTCGGCGGACAGGAGCTCCGAGCTGGCGTTCGGATCGACACCTGTGATGTTCTCCTGACTCAGCCGGTACACCGCGTTCCACCGAGCGTAGTCGCCGATAGGCGCGCCGAAGCGGACGTCGCCGCCCGTGGAAGCCTGCGTATAGTCCTGGTTGACCCGGCGGTTGCTGAAGATGTCGAAGCCCGCGGCGAGGGGGCGATCCAGAAACCAGGGGTCCGTGATGCCGATGGTACCTTCCTGCACTGCCGCGCCGCCCCGGAGTCGGATGGCTACCTGGAGGCCGCGGCCGAGGAAGTTGTTCTGGGACAGGTCCACCGTACCCAAGGCGCCGTCCTGGGAGCTGTACCCGCCGCCCACCGAGAAGACGCCGGTGGGCTTCTCCGTCACCTCGATGTTGACGATGATCTTGTCCTTGGTGGATCCCGGGACCGTCTTGGTCTCGACCTTCTCGAAATAGTTGAGGTTCTTGAGCTTCTGCTTGGCGCGCTCCAGCTTCTGCGTGGTGAAGAGATCCCCTTCGGCCATGGGGATCTCGCGCCGGAGAATCTTCTCCTGGCTCCGGGTGTTCCCGCTGATGTTGATCCGCTCCACGAATACTTCGGGGCCTTCCGTGATCTCCAGGGTGATGTTGACTTTGCGGTTCGGGACGTCGAGAGCGATCTGCGGGTTCACGTCGGCGGCCGCCCGGCCGATGGTGCCGTAGACCTCGGTGATGCCCCTCACGCTGTCGTGGAGCTTGGACCGCGAATACACGTCGCCGGTCTTGAGGGTGATTCGCCGGCGCAGCTCCTCCACGGGCAGCACTTTGTTGCCCGTGACGTCCATGCCGCCCACCCGGAACTGCGGCCCCTCCGCCACCACGATCTTGATGGTGACGCGAGCGTTGGCGCGATCGACCTGGGTGTCGACGGACTCGACGCGGGCCTGGACGTACCCGTTGTCGTTGTAGAACGTCACCACCCGCTCGATGTCCTGGTCGAGCTTCTGCCGCTGGATCGTGCCCCGGAGGATGAAGAACTCCCTCTCCTGGGTGAGCATGATCTCTTTGATCTTCTCGGGCTTGAGGCCTTGGGCGCCCTCGATGATGATCTTGTCGATGGTCATCTTTCGGCCTTCGGCGACCCGGAAGGTGACGCTGACGTCCCCGTCGGGCAGCTTCACCACGTCGGGGGTGACGCCGGCCTCGAAGTATCCCTGCTCCTCGTAGGCTTCCTTGATCTTTTCCGCGGCCCGCGTGACTTCGACCGGGTTGTACACGGTACCCAGCTTGATCTCGCTTTTCTCCTGCAGGGTCTCGGCATCGAGGCTCTTGTTCCCCGCGAACTTCAGGTCGCGGACGAACGGCCGCTCGGTCACCACGAAGGTGAGCTTCACCCCACCTTCGAAGTCTTCCACCTTGGCCTGCACGTCGTCGAAGAAACCGAGGGCGAAGATGGCGCGAATATCGTCCGCGAGGCGGGCGGGAACGAAGGGGCCACCGACCTTGGCCGTGACTCGCCCGAGGATGACCGCTTCCTGGACGCGGCGATTACCCTGGACACCCAGCTCCTTGACCACGATCTCTCCCCGTGTGGGCGGGCGGGCGGGGCCTTGGGCGTGGGCGGAGCGCACGGGAATACCCCAGAGCCATGCGAGGGTCAGGGCAAAAAAAATGGAGAGAGCGTATCTCCCCCTTGAGCTCATGATTCGTGGGCGAATGGATCCGCGGCGCGTCGCCCTAGCGCTCCGCTAGCACGAGCCGCGGCTCGGCGACCTGGATCTCGCGGAAGGTGAAGTTGCCGCTCTCGACATCGACCTCGATGCGCGCCCCTTCTCCGAACTGCCCGCGTACGATCGCCTCCGCCACCGGATCCTCCACGTACTTCTGGATCGTGCGGCGCAGCTGACGAGCCCCATAGGTGGGGTCGTATCCCTTTTGGACGAGGAGATCCAGGGCCGCTCCCGTCGGCTCGAGCTGGATGCCCTTGTCGGCGAGCTGCTTGTTGATGCGGGTCACCATGAGCTGCACGATGGCCGTGATGTGCTCACGCGAAAGCGCATGGAACACGATGATGTCGTCGATCCGGTTGATGAACTCGGGCCGGAACGCCCGCTTCAGCTCGTCCATGACCTTTTCCTTCATGCGCTCATGCGTCGTCTCCTCCCCCTCCGAGAGGAAGCCGGGAGACGTCCGCTTGCCGATGAAGCTCGTGCCGAGGTTCGAGGTCATGATGAGAATGGTGTTCTTGAAGTCCACCACGTGGCCGACGGAGTCGGTGAGGCGGCCGTCGTCGAGCACCTGCAGCAGCATGTTGAAGACGTCGGGATGGGCCTTCTCGATCTCGTCGAAGAGCACCACGGAATACGGGCGCCGGCGCACTTTCTCCGTCAGGAACCCACCCTCTTCGTAGCCGACATAGCCGGGAGGGGCGCCGAGGAGCCTCGAGACGGAGAACTTTTCCATGTACTCGGACATGTCCACCCGGATCAGCGCATTTTCGTCTCCGAAGAGATACTCGGCGAGGGCGCGGGCCAGCTCGGTCTTCCCCACCCCCGTGGGGCCGAGGAACACGAAAGAGCCGACGGGCCGCCGGCTGTCCTTGAGGCCCGCCCGTGAGCGACGGATGGCCCGCGACACGGCGACCACGGCATCCTCCTGGCCGATGATGCGCCCGTGGAGGGCGTCCTCCATGCGGGCGAGCTTCGCCGATTCCTTCTCCTCGAGCTTGGACAGGGGGATACCCGTCCACCGGGACACGATGTACTCGATGTCCTCTTCCCCGACCGTCTGGGGACCCTTGCCCTTGCGCTTGTCCCAGTCGCGCTTCATCTCTTCGTCGCGCCCGCGGAGGAGCTTCTCCTTCTCGCGGAGCGAGGCGGCCTTCTCGAACTCCTGGGCCTCGAGATACATGTCCTTCTCGCGAACCACCCGCTCCACCTCCTTGCCGATCTCCTTGATCTCGGGCGGGGGCGTCAGGGCCATGAGGCGCGTGCGGCTCGAGGCCTCGTCGATGACGTCGATGGCCTTGTCGGGCAGCTGGCGATCGGTGATGTAGCGGTCGGCGAGCTTGACCGCGGCATCGATGGCCTCGTCGGTGATCTTCACGCGGTGATGCGCCTCGTACTTGTGGCGCAGGCCTTTGATGATCTCCACGGACTCCGGCACGGAAGGAGCGCGAACGATGACGGGCTGGAAACGCCGCTCCAGCGCCCCGTCCTTCTCGATGTACTTGCGATACTCGTCGAGGGTGGTGGCGCCGATGGTCTGGATCTCGCCGCGGGAGAGGGCGGGCTTCAGCATGTTGGAGGCGTCGATGGCGCCTTCGGCCGCGCCCGCTCCAATCAGGGTGTGGAGCTCGTCGAGGAAGAGGACCACGTTCTCCGACTGGCGGATCTCTTTCATGACTGCCTTGAGCCGCTCCTCGAACTGGCCGCGGTACTTCGTCCCCGCCACGAGGGCACCCAAGTCGAGCTGGAGGAGGCGCTTCTGGGCGAGGACGTCCGGCACTTCGTGTCCCACGATCCGTTGCGCGAGGCCTTCGACGATGGCCGTCTTCCCTACCCCAGGCTCTCCGATCAGGACGGGATTGTTCTTGGTCCGCCGGGCGAGGATCTGGATCACGCGCTCAATCTCCGTCTCGCGCCCGATGACGGGATCGAGCTTGCCCTCGCGGGCCAGCTGGGTCAGGTCGCGGGCGAACTCGTCGAGCACGGGGGTCTGGGAGCGCTTCTTGGGCCGGGGATAGTACTGATCACCGAGGAGGGCGAGAGTCTCCTGGCGAACCTCGTCGAGGCGCGCGCCGAGAGACTCCAGAATCTTGGCGGCGATCGACTGACCTTCTTTCATGAGCCCCAGGAGCAGATGCTCGGTACCGATGTAGTTGTGGCCGAGCTGCCGGGCCTCCTCGATGGAGAGCTCGAGGACACGCTTGGCCTGCGGGGTGAAGGGCACCTCGCCGAAGGTCAGGGTCTTGGGGAAGCCCGCCAGCGCCCGCTCGACCTCGGCCTTGACCGTCTCCAGCCTCAACCCGAGCCGCTGAAGGACGGCGGTGGCGATGCCCTCTCCGTCACGGATCAGGCCAAGGAGGATATGTTCCGTCCCGACGAAATCGTGGCGGAACCGCCCCGCCTCTTCCCTCGCCAGGATGATGACCCGCCGCGCTCTCTCCGTAAATCTCTCGAACACTTGGAGTCCTCGCTATCTCGGGTTAAAGGCTCCCCCGTTGCCCCTTCGCGACCTGAGCAAAGTATACCTGCAAGTCCTCGGGGTCCATACCGTTTTCTTCGCTTGAGCCGTCGGGCACAAGACCTGTGCCCTATGCCAGCGACAGCCAAGCCTTTCCCTCGCACGTCCTCATCAGGACCAGGCGACGGCGCGCCCCTCGAGGAGGCGATAGCCCCGGTCGGCCTTGCGGGCCAGATCGTGATTGTGGGTAGCGATGATGAAGGCCAGGTGCCGCTCCGCTTGGAGCCTCAGGAAGAGATCCCAGATGACCTCGCTCGTCTTGGGATCGAGATTGCCCGTGGGCTCGTCGGCGAGCACCACTCGCGGCTGGGCAACCAAGGCGCGCGCGATGGCCACGCGCTGCTGCTCGCCGCCCGACAGCTCTCCCGGTCTGTGCCCGAGACGTTCACCGAGCCCGACCTCCTGGAGCGCCGCCGCTGCCCGCTCGCGCGCCTCGGGCGCAGGGAGCCGCTGCAGCAGCGCCGGCATCATGGCGTTCTCGAGCGCGGTCATCTCACCCAGCAGGTTGTAGAACTGAAAGATGAACGCGACCTCGGTCCGCCGGAGCTTGGCGAGGGCGCTCTCGGATCTCCCGTAGAGGTCCTCGCCGGCAAAGATGACCTGCCCGCTCGTCGGCCGATCGAGCCCGCCCAAGAGGTGGAGGAGCGTCGATTTCCCCACTCCGGAGGCACCGATCAGCGCCACGCTCTCCGCCGGATTGACGATCATGCTCACCCCGCGCAGCACCCGGACCGTTTCGGGACCGACCCGATACTCCCTCTCGAGGTCGCGGGCTACGAGCAGGGACTCACTCATAACGGAGCACCTCGACGGGGTCGAGACGCGCAGCTCGTCGGGCGGGCGAGAGCGTGGCGAGGAAAGAGATCAGCAGGGTTGCGCTCGTGACCAGGCCGAAATCCACCCACGTCAGCTTCATGGGCAGGTGGTCGATCTGGTACACGTCTCCCGCGAGATGGATGATCTTGTACGTGTTCTGTACCCAGATCAGGGAGAGACCGAAGAGGCTACCCGCCACGGTGCCGACGACGCCGATGAGCATGCCCGCCGCCAGGAAGACTCCGCCGATGCTTCCCGCGCTCGCCCCCATGGCCTTCAAGATGCCGATCTCCTTCCGCTTCTCGGCCACGAGGAGGACGAGATGGCCGATGATGGCGAAGCCGGCCACGAGGACGATGATGGTGACGATGACGAAGAGCGCGAGCTTCTCGAGCTGAAGAGCCGCGAAGAGGTTCCGGTTCATCCCCATCCAATCGCGTACCCAGAGCCCCGGTCCCGCCACCGCGATGACGCGCCGGCCGATCGCTTTCGCGTCGAAGGGGTCGTCGAGCTTCACTTCGACACCGGACACCCGGTCGCCCAGCCCCGCGAACTCCTGGGCCGCCGCGAGCGACGTATAGGCGAGAGAGGCATCGTATTCGTAGAGGCCCACCTCGACATAGCCGGCCACTTCAAACCGCCGCATCTTCGGCACGAGGCCGACCGCCGTCATGGCTCCCTGGGGCGAAATCACGGTCACGAAGTCGCCGGGTACCGCGCCGAGGGTTCGGGCCAGTTCCCTCCCGAGGAGGAGGGCGGGCTCTCCGGACGTGCGGAGCAGCGGATCGATGCTCCCGCTCTTCAGCTCGGAGGCAAGCTCGGCGCGTACGGACGGGGAGGCGAGGTCCACGCCGCGAAGGAGCCCGCCCGTGGCTCCCCGGCCCTGGCCGGTGAACAGCGCCTGCTGGACGACGAAGGGCGTGGCCGAGCGCACGCCGGGCACGCCCCGCACTCGCGAGGCAATCTCCCCCGCCCCCGTCACCCCGCGCCCTCCCGAGTCGAGGAGCAAGACATGAGGGTTCGCGGCGATGATCCGCTCCTTGATGCCGTCCTGGAAGCCGGTCATCACGGCGAGGACGACGATCAGGGCGCTGACCCCGAGAAACACGCCACCCACCCCGATCCACACGAAGAGCGAGAGGTTGGCCTTCTGGCCTCGCGCGCGTAGATAGCGCAGCGAGAGGAACAGCTCGAAGGGCAGGCCGCGTCGGCTCATGAGGCCTCCGGCTCCTCCTCGTCGCCGGCCGTCTGGCCGGGAGCCGGACGCTCGAGACGGAGATGGGGAAAGAGGATCACGTCCCGGATGGACGCCGAGTCGGTGAACAGCATGGCGACCCGGTCGATCCCGATGCCCTCGCCGGCCGTAGGCGGCATTCCGTACTCCAGGGCGCGCACGTAGTCCTCATCCATCCAGTGCGCCTCCTCGTCACCACGGAGGCGCTCCTGCGCCTGCTCTTCGAAGCGCCGTCGCTGGTCCACGGGATCGTTGAGCTCCGAGTATGCGTTGGCGATCTCGCGGCGGCACATGAAGAGCTCGAAGCGGTCGACGAGGCGCGGGTCGCCCGCCTTGCGCTTGGACAGCGGAGAGAGCTCGATGGGAAAATCGGTGATGAAGGTCGGCTGGGTCAGCGTGGGCTCGACCACGGTGTCGAAGATTTCCTTCCACAGGCCAACCGGTCCCGTGCCGGGCTTGGGCGCAGCCACCCCGGCGGCGACGGCCGCCTCCCGGAGCTTGCCCTCTTCGGTACCGGGAGTCACGCTGAGCCCGACGGCCACCGACAGGGCCTCGAAGAACGGCAGGCGCCGCCACGGTCCCCGGAGGTCGATCTCCTCGTCCTGATACCGGACGGTCGTGCCCCCGAGGATCTCGCGGCTCAGATGGGCGAACATCTCCTCGGTGAGGACCATGAGATCCTCGTAGTCGGCGTAGGCTTGGTAGAACTCGAGCATGGTGAATTCGGGATTGTGCTGGGTCGATATCCCTTCGTTGCGGAAATTCCGGTTGATCTCGTAGACCCGGTCGAGCCCGCCCACGACCAGCCGCTTGAGGTAGAGCTCGGGCGCGATCCGGAGGTAGAGCGCCATGTCGAGGGCATTGTGGTGGGTGACGAAGGGCTTGGCGGTCGCTCCGCCTGGAATCGGTTGCATCATCGGCGTCTCGACCTCGAGAAAACCGCGGGCGTCGAGGAACGCGCGCATCTCACGGATGAGCCGGCTCTTGACCACGAAGGCCTCTCGCACTTGGGGATTCATGACGAGATCCACGTAGCGCCGGCGGTAGCGGGTCTCCACGTCCTTGAGACCGTGCCACTTCTCCGGCAAGGGCCGGATGCACTTGGCGAGGAAGACGAATTCCCGAACGGCGACGGTGAGCTCGCCCGTGCGCGTCCGGAACAGCTCGCCGGTGACTCCGATGAAATCGCCGACGTCGAGGTCGGTGAAGGCCGGGTAGCGGTCGCCGAGGGCGTCCTGACGCGCATAGAGCTGGATCTGGCCCGCCTGGTCTCTGAGATGGGCAAAGCAGGTCTTCCCGTGGTGGCGGAGGGCCACCACCCTCCCCGCGACCGTCACCGGTTCCGCCTGCTTGAGCTCGTCCTCCCCGGCCGCGTGGTAGCGGCGCACGAGATCGCCGGTCCAGTGGGTGAAGGCAAAGCGCTGACCGAAGGGATCGATACCGCCCGCGCGGAGGGCGTCGAGCTTCTCGAGGCGCCGTCGGACGAGCTCATTGGCTCCCGGACTTGCCCCCGGCGGCTTCGTCGTATCCATGTCTAGGCGGACTTTCCCGAGGCGAGGAAGGCCTCGATGAACGGATCGATCTCCCCGTCCATCACCGCGTCGACATTGCCCACCTCGACGCCCGTCCGGTGGTCCTTGATGATCTGGTACGGATGGAACGTGTAGGTGCGGATCTGGCTTCCGAACGCGATCTCCTTCTTCTCCCCGGTCAGCTCCGCCAGCTCCTCACGCTGCTTCTTCTCGTAGATCTGGTACAGGCGCGACTTGAGGATGCGCATGGCGGTATCCCGGTTGCGGAGCTGGGAGCGCTCGTTCTGGCAGGCGACCACGATCCCGCTCGGCAGATGGGTGATGCGGACGGCCGAGTCCGCGGTGTTGACGCCCTGGCCCCCGGGGCCGGAGGAGCGGTACACGTCGATGCGGAGCTCCTCGTCCTTGACCACCACTTCCACGTCTTCGACCTCCGGGATGACCGAGACGGATGCGAACGAGGTGTGGCGGCGCTTCGAGGCGTCGAAGGGCGAGATGCGGATCAGGCGATGCACGCCGATCTCGCTCTTGAGATAGCCGTAGGCGAACTCCCCCGTGATCTCGATGGTCGCGGACTTGATGCCCGCTTCCTCGCCCGGGAGCAGATCCACCACCTCGGCCTTGAGCCCCGCTCGCTCGGCCCATCGCAGGTACATGCGGGTGAGCATCTGGGCCCAGTCCTGGGATTCCGTTCCGCCCGCGCCCGGGTGAATGGAGAGGATGGCGTTCTTCCTGTCTTGAGGACCCGAGAGCACGATCTTGACGGAAAAAGCCTCGAGGTCCTTCTGAAGGGCGACGAGACCCTGCTCGATGCCGGCCGTCTCGCTCTCGTCACCGGCCTCCGTGGCCATCTCCCACAGCACACGGAGATCCTCGGCTTCGCGGGCCAGCTCCTTGAAGCGTCCGACCGTCCGCGCGAGATCGGCGCGCTCCTGGACGAGGGCCTGGGCCTTACGGCCGTCATCCCAGAAGCTCGGAGCGGACATCTCCTCGTCGATTACCGCGATGCGCGCGTCCTTGGTTTCGAGGTCAAAGATGCCCCCGAAGATCCTGCATGCGCTTCTCGACGTCGGCGAGCTCGCGCTTGAGGTCGCCTAGCATGCGGCCGCGCGTCCCTTGATGAGCGCCACCGCGGCCGCGCCGGCGGAGAGGACGAGGCAGAGATAGACGAGCCAGTTGCCGTAGCGCGTGTAGAGCGTGGCGCGCGAGCGAAGGGGCACGGCCAAGGTGAGAAAGCCGCGCTCGAAGAGGGGCAGCGTGGGACCCACGCGTCCGTCCGGGGCGATGAGGGCGGACACGCCGGTGTTCGCGGCACGCGCGATGGCGATGCGATTCTCGACCGCGCGGAGGGGCAACGCGCCCAAGTGCTGCCAGGGGCCGCTCGTCCGTCCGAACCACGCGTCATTGGTGATGTTGGCCATAAAGCCTGCGCCTCCAGCCGCGAAGCCCCTGAACAGGTCGGGGAAGATCACTTCGTAACAAATCACCGTGCCGAAAGGCGCTCCCCTCAAAGGGAACACCGTCCGGCTGGTGCCCGGCGCGAAGTCTGAGATGAACTCCGCCCATTGCTTGACGAATCCGATCACCGAGGCGAGGGGAATGTACTCGCCGAAAGGTACGAGCTGAATCTTATCATACTTGGCTGTAATCCCCTGATCTCCCAGCAGAAAAGCGCTGTTCAGGAACTTCCCGCTGGGTCCGGGAAGGCGGTCGATAGAGCCCACGAGTATGGGCACGCCCGTTTCCCGCACGAGGGCCACGAGTTGGCCCAGCAGGACGGGGTCACCTCGAAGGAAGATCGGCGCGGCCGTCTCGGGCCAGAAGACAGCGGCGGGCTTGCTTCTCGCCGCCTCACGGGTCAGTCGCGCGTAGACGGCGAGCGTCTCCGCCTGATACGCCGGATCCCATTTCTGCCCCTGCTCGATCGCCGGCTGGATGACGGCGATCTGGATGCGGCGGTGCTGCCGCTCCGCTCCTGGACCGAATTCGCGCGCCAGAGTCAGCCATCCGAAGCCAAGCGAGAGCGCGAGCAGCACCGCGACCGCGCCGCCACCGCGGGCAGCCCGACGAGGCCCGAGCACGCAGAAGCCGGCGATGGCGGCGTTCACGGACACGAGCACGAGCGAGACGGCGTAGACACCACCTACTTCCGCGATTTGGATGACGGGAAGCGCCGTGTGCTGGGAATAGCCGAGCAATCCCCAGGGGAATCCACCCATCAGCCAGCCGCGTATCCATTCCCCAGATACCCACAACGCGGGAGCGGTGGCGAGGGCCCAGCCCGCGCCCAGTCGCACCGTGAGGAGGGCGACGGCCATCGCGACCATTCCGACATAGAGGCCGCAATAGGCGGCAAGGGCGGCGATGGGGAGCCAGGTCAGGGGCCACGGGATCGCGCTGTAGTTCTCGAAGGTGAAGCCGAGCCAGCGCAGGAGGACGACGAAAAACACGGTGCCGACCAGCCAGCCGTCCCCGAGGGCGGCCCGGGGCGCCCGCCAGAGGGCGCAGCAGAATGCGGGCACCAGCCACAGCCATGCGAGGAGCGACCAGTCCGTGGTGGGAAATGCGAGAGCTCCGGCCACGCCTGACAGCAGGAGCACCGTCCTGCGTGTCCAGGCTTCGCGGAGAAGTGGCAGCGGGCTAGGCCCCAAGCGCGAGGCGCTCGGCGAGCACGCGCGGCAGTCCCGCGGCGAGAATCTTGGAGGCGGCTGTCTTGTGGTCGTAGCCCACTCGGCGCAGCGTGACCCGTTTCTCGTCCTCCTCCCACAGGATGTAGGCGGCCCGTGGATCCCGGTCGCGCGGCTGGCCGACGCTCCCGACGTTGACGATGTAGCGTCGCCCGTCGTGGAAGGCGACGCGCCGGCCATGACCGGCAGCCCCGGCGAGGTCCTCGTGATCGGGCCCCCCGGAGCCGAGCGACCAGACGGCCGGCCGATGGGAATGGCCCACGAAGCAGACGCGGGTCTCGAAGTCGCCGAAGGCGCCGTAGCCGTCCTCGTCGGAGATGAGATAGTCCCACTCCTCGGGACGGCGCGGGCTGGCGTGGACGCAGGTCGCCTCGCCGATCGTCGCCTGCAGCCCCAGGCGAGAGAGATACTCCGCGTGATCGGGGCTGAGCTGGTCTCTCGTCCACAGGGCGGCGGCGCGGGCCGCGCTATTGAACCAGTCCAGATTGAGGAGACCCAGCGCGCCGTGCTCGTGATTGCCCGCGACCATTCGGGCCGCCCGCTCGCCGAGAATCTCGACGCACGGATTCGGATCGGCGCCGTACCCTACGACGTCTCCCAGACACAGGATGCCGAGCGCGCCCTCGGCGGCGGCGTCGGCGAGAACGGCGGACAGGGCTTCGAGGTTCCCGTGCACGTCGGAGAGAACGGCGTAGCGCACGGGATCTCAGCCGGCGGGCCGGAGCTCTTTGTGGATGCGATCCAGGATGCCGTTGAGAAAGCGGCTCGACTCCTGCGTGCTGAACTTCTTCGCGACTTCGAGCGCTTCGTTGATCGCGACCTTGGGCGGCACGTCGGCGCCCCACAGGAGCTCGAAGATGCCCTGGCGGAGGATGTTGCGGTCCACCACGGCCATGCGCTCGATCTCCCAGTTCTCCGCGTACTGGGAGATCAGCTCGTCGATCTTGCCCTCGTGAATCTTGGTCCCCCGCACCAGTCCCTCGGTGAAATCGCGCACCTCGGTATCCACCGGATGGCGCGTCCAGAATTCGTCGAAATGGGGGATGGGCGAACCTTCATCCTGGACGTCCAGCTGATAGAGGAGCTGGAGGGCCAGCTCCCGGGCCTTGCGACGCTTGCCCATCAGGATCGGCGCCGGGAGGAGCGGCGTCTCGGGCGGCGCGTGTGAAGTTCCCGCTTCCACGCCGCCATCTCCAGCGCCGCGCGGGCAGCTTCCTCTCCCCGGTGGCCGACGACACCTCCCGCACGTTCCCAGGCCTGGGCTTCGGTCAGGGAGGTGATCACCCCGAAAGTGACGGGCACTCCGGTGGTCAGGGCCACGGAGGAGAGGCCACGGGCCGCTTCCCCCGCGACGAACTCGAAGTGGGGCGTCTCCCCGCGAATCACCACGCCCACGCAGACGATGCCCGCGTAGCGACCCGTGCGCGCGAGGGCGAGGGCGGCCTGAGGCAGCTCGAACGAGCCGGGCACCCAGTGCGTCTCGATCCGCCCGGGCGCCACCCCGCCCCGTTCGAGAACGCCCACCGCGCCGTCGGCGAGCTTCTTGGAGATCGCCTCGTTGAATCGCGCGGCGACCACCGCGAAGCAGTCCGCGGGCTGGGCCTTGGCGGTCGCTTTGGTTTCCGGGGCCCGGCCCGCCATGTCAGTCGGGCAGCGAGGAGAAGAGGTGGCCCATCTTCTGCCGCTTGGTCATGAGGTAGCGCCGGTTGCTTTCCGTGGCCGGGATCTCGATGGGGACGCGCTCGACGACCTGCAGCCCGTACCCTTCGATGCCCACGATCTTCTTCGGATTGTTGGTGAGGATCCGGAGTCGCCTGGCGCCCAGATCGACGAGGATCTGCGCCCCGATGCCGTAGTGACGCAGGTCCGCCTGGAACCCCAGGGCCTGATTGGCCTCCACGGTGTCCTTGCCTTCGTCCTGGATCTCGTACGCGCGGAGCTTGTTCAGCAGCCCGATGCCCCGCCCCTCTTGCCGCATGTACACGAGCACGCCGCGGCCTTCGCGCTCGATGATGGCGAGGGCCTTGTGCAGCTGCGATCCGCAGTCGCACCGCCGCGATCCGAAGACGTCGCCCGTGAGGCATTCGGAATGGACACGCACGAGCACGGGCTCGTCGGTCCGGACATCGCCCATGACGAGGGCCACGGGGAGCCGGTCGTCCACCGTCGTCTCGTAGGCGATACAGGTGAACTCGCCGTAGTCGGTTGGCAGCTGCGTGGTCGCCGCCCGCCTGACGAGCTTCTCCTGAAGGATGCGATATTCGATCAGGTCCTTGATCGTGATGCACAGGAGCCCGTGACGTTTGCCGAGGGCGAGCAGATCGGGCACGCGGGCCATGCCCCCCTCGTCGTTCAGCACCTCGCAGATCACGCCGGCGGGCGTGCAGCCGGCGAGGCGGGCCAGATCGATGGCCGCCTCGGTATGCCCGGCCCTACGCAGGACGCCGCCCGGCATGGCGCGGAGGGGAAAGATATGCCCGGGACGGGTCAGATCGTCTGGCCGGGAGAGTGGATTGACGAGGGTGCGTATGGTGACGGCGCGGTCATAGGCGGAGATTCCCGTGGTCACGCCGCGCCGGGCGTCCACGCTGATGGTGAAGGCGGTGCCGAGAGGCGCCGTGTTGTCGTTGACCATCATGGGTAGCTGCAGCTCGTCGAGCCGCTCGGCAAGCATGGGCATGCACATGAGGCCTCGACCGTGCACGATCATGAAGTTGACGGCTTCGGGGGTCGCCTTGTCGGCCGCCATGAGGAAGTCGCCTTCGTTCTCACGGTCTTCGTCGTCCACGACGATGAGAATCCGACCCGCGCGGATTTCCTCCACCGCCTGTTCAATGTTGGCGAACTCACGCCTGCCCTCGATGGTCACCGTGGCTCCTCTCTCACGCTCAGTGCCCTCAGCACGTACTTCCCGATCACATCCATCTCGAGGTTCACCCGCCGCCCCGGCTTGAAGCTACCGAGGGTCGTGCACTCCAGTGTATGCGGGATGACCATCACCTCGAAAGCCCCCCTCTCCAGGGAGGCCACGGTCAGGCTCACCCCGTCCACCGCCACCGAGCCTTTCGGGATCAGGAGGGGGGCCAGCGCCGGGTCCTGCCACTCGACTCTGATCCGCGCCGTCTCGCCGTCCGGGTCGAAGCTGGTGACGAGACCGATGCCGTCCACGTGTCCGAGGACGAGGTGGCCGCCCACGAAGCCGTTGAGCCGCATGGGCCGCTCGAGATTGACCTGATCGCCCGTCTCCAGATCGTCCAACGCGCTCCGCGCGAGCGTCTCGGGTCCGAGATCGAACGACAGTCGCTCGCCGTCGAGCTCCACCGCGGTGAGACACACGCCGTTTACGGCGACGCTCGAGCCCAATGCGGTTCCCTCGCGGGTGGCTCCGGCTCCGACCACGAGCCTCGAACCGCGGCGCGCCACCACCCTGCCCGTCTCCTCGACTATTCCCGTGAACATGTCAGGTCCGGCTCCCGCGACGCACATCCCCTTCGATGATCCAATCGCTTTCGACGGGACGAATCGCCATTCCCTCCAGACGTACTCCGTCGGGCAGGGGAAGGCCGAGCCCGCCCAACGTCCCCGGCGCGCTGGTGCCTCCGAGCAGGACGGGTGCCGCGAAAGCCACCACGCGATCGACGACACCTGCTTCGAGAAAGGCGCCCGCGAGCTGGCTGCCTCCCTCCACGAGCACGCCGATCGCATCGAGCGCCCCGAGCCTCGCGAGCAGATCGACGAGGTCCACGCGCCCCTCGTGGGTCTTGCACCGGAGGACGGTGGCTCCGCGCGATTCGAGCGCGGCCAGCCGCTCCGGGTCCGCGGCGTCAGTGACGGCGATCACCGCACGCTCGGGACGGCCCGTACCCTCGCTTCCTCGGATGACCCGCGACCCTACGGGCAGTCTCGCCGTACTGTCCACCACCACCCGAAACGGCTCGCGCGGCCACGGAGCCCCCAGCCTCACGTCGAGGGCCGGGTCGTCCGCCAGCGCCGTGCCTATGCCCACCACTACCGCGTCAGCCCGGCTTCTCAAACGATGGGCCTCGAGCCGCGCCCTCGGCCCCGTGATCCATTTCGATGTCCGCTGCCCGTCCGCGATCTTGCCGTCCATGGTCGCCGCCCACTTGAGGGTGACGTGGGGCCGGCCCCGGCGGGCTGAGCTGACAAATGCTCGGTTGAGGAGGAGAGCCTCGCGCTCTCGGCAGCCGAGCACGGCCTCGATGCCGGCGTTCGAGAGGGTCGCCGTTCCACCGCCGACCACGCGGGGATTTGGATCCGCCATGGCTGCCACCACGCGCCGTATCCCGGCCCGCCTGACGGCGTCGACACACGGCGGCGTCCGTCCCGTGTGATTGCACGGCTCCAGTGTCACGTAGAGCGTGGCCCCTCGGGCCGCGTCCCCGGCCTTCGCGAGGGCTTCGATTTCCGCATGCGGGCCGCCTGCCCTCGCGTGAAACCCCTCGCCGACCGCTCGCCCCGCCGCTACCACTACTGCTCCCACCATAGGATTGGGGGAGGTGAGGCCGGCGCCCCGCTCGGCCAGCTCGAGCGCCCGGCCCATCCATCGGAAATCCTCGGTCCGAAAGGCGGCGGACGATGTCATGCCGAGACCAGTCCGTCCACAAAGCTCTTCGGGTCGAAGGGCTGGAGATCTTCGATCTGCTCTCCCGTCCCTACCAGCTTTATCGGCACACCGAGCTCGCGGTAGATGCGCACGACGATGCCGCCCTTGGCCGTTCCGTCGAGCTTGGTCAGCACGATGCCGGTCAAGCCCACCGCCTCGTGAAAGAGCTTGGCCTGCTGGATGCCGTTCTGGCCCGTGGGCGCCTCCAGCACCATCAGGCATTCGTGGGGCGCTCCCGGGAGCTGGCGCGAGACGACCTTCTTCAGCTTCGACAGCTCGTCCATGAGGTTGGACTTGGTGTGGAGACGGCCCGCGGTGTCCACGAGGAGCACGTCGACGCCCCGGGCCGTCGCGGCCTTGACCGCGTCGAACAGTACGGCCGCGGGGTCGGCACCCGGACCCTGGCGGATGACGTCTACCTGTGCGCGGCGACCCCATTCTTCGAGCTGCTCCACGGCGGCTGCTCTGAAGGTGTCGGCCGCGGCGAGCAGGACGCTCTTGCCCTCCGCGCGCAGGGATGCCGCGAGCTTCCCCGTGCTCGTCGTCTTGCCCGCTCCGTTGACCCCCAGCACGAGCATGACGCTCGGCTTCGTGCTGAGCTCGAGGGGCACCGCCGATCCCGCGAGCGCTTCTTCGAGCAGCCGCCTCAGGAGGGCCCGGACGTCCTGGCTCGACAGCGCCCCCGTGCGCTTGGCCTCGGCCCGAACGCGGCCCACGATGTCGACGGCGTCGGCGGCGCCGAGATCGGAGGCGATCAGGAGCTCCTCGAGCTCCTCGAGCATCGCCTCGTCGACCGGCCTTCCCAGGGCGAGGAGACCATCGAGTCCTTGGCCGAGGGCCTGCCTGGATCGCTCGAGACCCTGCTTGAGACGGTCCGTCCAGCCCGTGAAGAAGCCCATCAGGAACCCGTGCCCGCTGACTCCTGAGGCAAGACGAGCCGCTGGATCACCGCGCCCTTTGCCCCGAGCGATGGCATGCGCTTCCCATTGAGGTCGATCTCCACCCCGCCCGCATTGCCCACCGTAAGCGTGAAGCGCCGAGCGGCATTCCACTCGCGAACTGCCCCGGCCTGCAAGAGCTCCTCCGCCACCTGGCCCTCATCCACCTGCACCCGGAGCCACGTAGGCTCGATGGCTCGCACGATCAGATGGTGGTTTCCAGGCTTGGCTTCGACGGTTGCGGAGGGAGAGGACGGTGCCGGAGCAGGCGCCGAGGGAGCGGCCGGGCCCGAGGACGGGGCCAGTGCCGCCGCGGGCGCGGAGGCTGCCGGCGCCGCAGGCATCGGGGCCGCCGACGGCGTGCCGGGCGTATCCGCACCAGGCTTGCCGACGCTCGACGCAGACACGGACGCCGTGGCCTTCCGTGCTTCCTCCTGCGCCGGCGACACCGTGGTGGTGTCCTTGCGAGAGGACTGCAGCCCGAGGCGAAGGGCGAAGAGGCTTACCCCCAACGCGACGAAGAGGATGATGCTGATCGCGAGCGGCCCGGCGCGTCGGGGGCGTGGGGCGAGGAGCGGGCGCAGAGGGCCGTGGGGAGCGGCCGGCTCGCCCGTGGTCTCGCGGTACAGGCCCAGAGCCTCCTCCGATGACGAATCGAGGAACTCACAATAGGCGCGTATGAAACCCTTGACGAAGACCGGGGCCGGGAGCTCACCGAACGTGTCGGACTCGAGCGCTTCCAGGTGGCGGCGGCCGACTCGCGTGGAGCGGGCAATGTCGTCGAGCGACATGCCCTTCGCCTCGCGAAGCCCGCGCAGATACGGTCCCAAAGAACTCATGAACGCCTCTCGGGGAGTCTACGCCCAGGGTAGGCGGAAAGTCAAAGCGCGAGGGCATTTACGCGTCGGTCAGCTTGACGGAAACGAGGCGGGAGAGCCCTGGCTCCTGCATGGTGACGCCGTAGAGAACGTCGGCGGCCTCCATGGTCTTGCGGTTGTGAGTGATGACCACGAACTGGGTCTGCGAGCAGAGCTCGCGCAGCACACGGATGAACCGGTGGATGTTCGCGTCGTCGAGCGGCGCATCCACCTCGTCGAGGACGCAGAAGGGGCTGGGGCGGTAGTAGAAGATCGCGAAGAGCAGGGCCAGCCCGGTGAGAGCGCGCTCCCCGCCCGACATGAGCGTGACGGCCTGAAGCCGCTTGCCCCGCGGCTGAGCCATGAGCTCGACGCCCAGCTCGAGAGGATCGTCCTCGCCTTCCTCCGGAGGCACCATACGGAGCTCCGCCCGGCCGCCTTCGAACAGCCTCTGGAAAATTCTCGCGAAGTGGCGGTTGATCTCCTCGAACGCCTCCTCGAAGCGCTCCTGGGCGGTGCGTGTCATGCCACGAAGCGCGCGGTCGAGGTCCTTTATCGACTGGACGAGATCGTCGTGCTGGCTGCGCAGAAATTCGAGCCGCTCTTGTAGCTCGCGGTACTCGTCATCCGCCACGAGGTTGACCGGGCCCATCCCCTCGAGCTTGGCCCCCAGTTCCTCGTACCGCGTCTTGGCACCCTCGAAATCTCGCGCCGAATCGTGGGCGGCGAGCAACATCTCCGCGCCGTCGACCGCGTGACGGCGGCCGGCCTCCTGGAGGAGCTCTTCACGCCGGACCCGGCCTTCTGTCTCCTTGAGATCCAGCTCGTGGATGCGCGAGATCAAGCCGTCGAGATCACGATGGGCCTCCCGCATGGCGCTCTCGATCGCCTGCCTCTCGTCGAGACGCTGCGTGTGTTCCTCGGCGAGCGCCGCCACGTCCCGCTCTTTGCCATCGCGCTCGGTTCCGACTTCACGCGCGCGCTCGTCAGTGCGAGCCTGCTCGCGGCCGAGCTCCTCGCGACGCTCGAGAAGCTGCGACCGTCGGGTCGATGCCTCCTCGAGGCGAACGCCGCATTCCACGCCTATCTCGCTCAGGCTGTCGATTTCGCGCCCCAGCGCTTCCACGCGTTCCAGCACCGTGGCGAGATCGACACGGCATGCGGTGGCCTGGGCGACGACGGACGCCTCCTCCACCTGATCGGCCTCGAGTCCGGTCCGCAGCGACGTCATCTCCCGCTCGATGTCGCTTTCGCGCGCGGTGACGAGCGCCATGCGTTTCTCGAGTGCCTCGAGCTCCTGCCGGGCCGTGCTCGCCTCACCCTCGAGCTGGCCACCTTCCGTCTGGAGGGTCTCCAGATGCCGCCGTACGCGTTCCGTCTCACGGTGAGCCGCCTCGATGTCCTTCTCGCCGGTGAGGCGGGCTGTCTCCTGAGCATGAACAGAGACCTGCAGAATCTCCTGGCGGCCGCGGAGGGATTCGACCTCCCGGTCGAGAGCCTGCAGTCTTCCCTGCTCCTCTTCCGCCTGCAGCGCGAGGTCGCCCAGCGCTTCCGACAACTGGCGCAGCGCTCGCTTCCGGCCGAGCAGCGAATGGTCATTGGTCTGCCGCTCGCTCTGCCGCCGCCCGCCCGTCAGCGCCCCCGAAGAAGACAGCACCTCCCCCGCCCGGGTGACGTAGGTCGCCACGATGCCAGGTCGTCGCCAGAGCCTTTCCGCCACATCGAGATGGGCGACCACCCCCACCCGCCCGAGCAGATGCCGCACCAGCTCCGGACGCGGGCCCCCCACGAGGCGATCCGCCCAGGTGATTTCGCCCTCGTCGCCCGCCGACTCGGCGTGGCTGTCGGGCGCCAGTGTTTCGAGCGATACGAGGGTGGCGGCTCCCGCGCTCTCCCGCTCGAGATATGCGAGGGCTCCTCGAGCATGCTCGAATCGCTCGACGATGACCCACTGGAGGCGGTCGCCGAGCACCGCCTCCACCGCTGGTTCGAGACCGGAGGGAACTTCGAGGAGATCGGCAACCGTGCCGACCACGCCCGACACCGCCGCGCCCGCCTGCGGAGAGAAGAGCGATCGCACGCCTGCACCGTAGCCTTCGCGCTCACGCTCGAGTCGCCCGAGAGCCTCCCGGGCCGACTCCTTCGCGGCCATGGTCACGCGCAAGGTCGCCAGCGATTCCTGGGCCTGCCCCCGGAGGGTTTCCCGCCGGCCGAGCTCCTGCTCAACCTGCTCGCGCTCTCCCGACAGTAGAGAGAGCTGGACACCGGTCTGCTCGACGCTCGACTCGAGCCGACGACGGGCGGCCGCGAGGGTGTCGGCTTCGGTCCGGGCCGCCGTCGTTTCGGTCTCCAGCCGCTCACGGCGTCGCTCGAGCTGGGCGCCACGCTCACGCAGCTCGCCGGCATAGCGCGTCAGCTCTGCTCTGTCCCCGGCGGCGCGGATCTGCTCGAGCCGGAGGGCCTCCACAGCCGTCCGTCGCGCGCCCAGTTCGAGTCGACGCGCCTCCAAATCCGCGTCGAGGGTTCTCACCTGGCGGTCCAGTCCGGAGAAGCGCTCGCGCGCCTCGCCGAGAGCCCTGATCGCGTCCTCTCCCTTGAGGGTGAGCTCTGTCCGCCGCTCGCCCAGCGAGCGGATCTCCTCACCAAGCCGGAACTCTTCCTCCGTGAGTTCGCGAATCTGCGCGCCCATCTGCTCGCGCCGCTCGAGCAGGCGCTCCACCTCGCCCTGGAATTTCTGCGCCGACTGCCGGAGATCGGCCAGACGATACTCGCTCTCCTGGATGGACGCCCGCGCCGTGGCCTCACGTGCGGAGAGTTGGGCGATGGTCAGGCGCCGCTCGTCTTCCTCCTTCCGGAGCCGAGCCACTTCCTGGACCAGGGCCGCGTGTGCCGCGGTGAGTCCCGCATAGTCCGCGGCGAGCATCGCGAGATCGAGCCCCTGTCGCTCCTGGTGCAGCGCCTTGTACTGCTGGGCCTTGCGGGCCTGGCGCTCGAGCGAGCCGACCTGACGCTTCACCTCGTCCATGACGTCGCGAACGCGCTGGAGGTTCTGACGGGTCGCGTCGAGCTTGCCCTGCGTTTCGCCTCGCTGCTGCTTGTAGCGCGCCACCCCGGCCGCTTCTTCGATGAAGATGCGCCGCTCCCAGGGCTTGGCGGTCAGGACGTGATTCAGCCGGTCCTGATCCATGAGGGCATAGGCTTTGGGATTGACGCCGGTACCCGCGAAGAGGTCCTGAATGTCGCGGAGCCGGCACACGCCCTTGTTGAGGAGGTACTCGCTCTCTCCCGTGCGGTAGAGGCGGCGGGCCACGCCCACCTCGCTCCACGGCACA
>WNGB01003021.1_pt1 | contig 43193 bp, 38 predicted proteins | sample 5400681 | NCBI WGS metagenome assembly WNGB01 (sample SAMN13153367, study PRJNA577476) | soil metagenome | isolation source: 115 cm soil or saprolite under grassland replicate 2 | place: USA:California | collected 2016-06-15 | reverse complement strand
CGGTGCTCCGGGTGCCCCGTCCGATCCGCGTCCTCACGGGCGGCGGCGCACTCCGAGCCTGCGACTGGGTGCGGGCAGGCGTTCCGATCCAGACGTGGCCGTCGCTGAACTGCTCCGCCTTCCAGATGGGCGCCCGGGCCTTGGTCTCGTCGATGGCATAGCGGGCCGCCTCGAACGCGGCGTCCCGGTGCGGAGCGGCCGCCACGATGGCCACGCTCGCATCGCCCAGCGGGACGGGGCCGGTGCGATGGACGATGGCCAGGCGATCGACGCCGAAGCGCTCGGCGACCTCACCGGCGATCGCCTCGAGCACCCGCAGCGCCATCGACTCGTGGGCCTCGTACTCCAGGCCTTCGACCTCCCGCCCGGCGTGCTGGGCCGCCTCCTGCTCCTGGCCGGGCGCAGGCGTCCCGGGCGTGATCCGCGTCCGGCCCAGGAAGCCCACGACGGCGCCGTCGTGGGGTCCGGCCAGGCGATCGGCCAACTCGCCCAGGATGCCGGCCGTGAACGGCCCCGCGCGCAGTTCGATGATCCGACGCGGGCCCCCTTCGGGCGGTTCGGCCGCGCTCCCGCCGCTCACCGGCGGAATGCACGCCAGCTCGTCGTCCTCGGCGAGCCGGTCGCCGGGTTCCGCGTACTCCCCGTTGCGGGCGAAACGGACCGACGGCCGGCCGGGTGCCAGGGTCGGGAACCGCGCCACGAGGGCGGTCCAGGCATCCTCCACGGTCGAGCCGTCGGCAACGTCCAGGGCGAGACTGCGCGTGCCCGCCAGCTCCCGCTGGAATGCGAACAGGCGGACGCGGACGCGCACGAGGTTCGCTCAGCCTCTGTACGCCGCGACGAGCAACCCATCGCCCACGGGCAGGATCGCCGCCTGGAACCGGTGGTCCCGCAGGACGAAGGCGTCGAACTCGCGCAGGGCGTTCGTCTGGTCATCGTCGGCCTGGGTCGGGCTGGCGCCGGACACCCGGCCGCTCCACAGGACGTTGTCCGCTATGACCAGGGCGCCCTGGACCAGACGCGGCACGAGCGCCTCCAGGTACGCCCGGTACTCGGTCTTGATGGCGTCGATGAACGCCAGGTCGAAGGGCCCGGCAAGGGCCGGATCGTGGGCCGCGAAGGCATCCAGTGCCTTCGCGTTGACGACCGCGATCCGGCCGACCGCCACGCCCGCCTGCCGCCAGAAGGCTCGCGCGATGTCCGTCCGCTCCCGATCCGGATCGATCGTGACGATCGAGCCGCCATGGCCCTGGGCGAGCGCCATCCACAGCGTCGAGTAGCCATAGGCCGTCCCGATCTCGCAGACTCGCCGCCGCCCGGCGGCCAGCACCGCGAGCACCCGGCCACTCTCGCGATCCAGGATCGGGATCCGCTCCGGCTCGGCCGCCGCCTCGATCGCAGCCAGCGCGGGATGCATCGGTTCGGCAATCGACTCGATCCAGTCGCGGTCCGCCCGGCCGAGCTCATACGTTCGATCCGACTTCACCATCTCCGCCTCCAAGGCCCGTCTGCGCCCGGCACGGACGTCAGACGAGCATGCCCGCCCCGAAATACAGCCCGGCCGCGAGGATCGTCCCCGCGGCGATCGACCCCACGTCGATGTAGAGAAGGCCCGTCGCCGACTCCATCGAGCGGCTCCGAGCCGTCTGGACCGCCGCCCACGACACGGCCAGAGGGAACAGGAGCCCCACGATGAGCCGCAGCCAGACGAATAGTGCCCATGGCCCGGTCAGCGCCGAGAACGGACCGCCACCGCCGGTGCCGGCCGCGACCCAGACCCCGAACAGGAGCAGCTGGAGGCCGACGATCGCAAGCAGCACGCGACTGAACAGGATGAGTGGCGCCTCGGAGAGCTTGGGCGTCACGAGGTACCAGTGCCCCAGGATCATCGACGCGAAGACGCCGCCGGTCGCCAGCGCGAGGACGACGAGCTGGATGGCCAGCGGTGCGGCGCCGATCAACCCGCCGCCCCAGCCGAGCGCCCCGGCCGCGAGCGCGGCACAGCCGGCGGCGACTCCAGCCACGGCGAGGAGGATCGCCCGCCGGCCGCGAGCCACGGCGATCGCGTAGGCGAAGCCGATGACGGCGATCGCGGCCAGCGCGGCCCGCCGGGGAACCTCCCAGGCAGGGTCGGCACGGACCGTCGAGTCGGCAATGCCGACCGGCAGCGCCGTATCCGACAGGTAGGCGAGCACGGCGAAGATGGCGGCGCACAGGGCCGTGAAGGCGAGGTAGCCGCGCGTCGCTGACGTCCACAACCTCCCCAGCGCGACGGCCCAGAAGCCACCCACGGCCAGGCCCGCCAGCACCGTCCAGTTGATGTAGGCCAGGTTCTCCGCGATCCGTTCCGCAGGCACGCCATCGAGTGTAGCCGCGCGGCCATCCGATGACGGTCCGGGCTCCGATACCTGCCACATTCGCCCTCGGTGAACGATCACCGAATCCTGGCGTCATCTCCGGGACAGGGGTCTGAGCGGCGGACTACGATTCGGAGCTGGAGGTGACCATGGCACTCGGTCGTGACACGAGCTTCACTTCGTATGGTCATTCATGCATCGAGGTCCGGACGCCGGGCGGCAAGACGGTGCTGATCGATCCGTGGTTCGGTAATCCCAGGAGTCCGAAGACCGCCGACGCCGTCGACCGCTGCGACCTGCTCCTCGTCACCCACGGGCACTTCGACCACATGGGCGATGCCGTGGCCCTCGCCAGCCGGCTCCGGCCGGCCTGGCCGTGCATCCACGAGATGAGCCTGTGGCTCGCCCGGCGGCTGCCCGGTGGCGCGGATGCGGCGACCGGGATGAACAAGGGTGGCACGGTTGAGGCGGCCGGCCTGTCCGTGACGATGACCACTGCCGACCATTCGGCCGGCGACTGGGACCCGGACGGCGGCGTGCCACTGTATCTCGGTGAGCCGGCCGGCTTCGTGGTGGAGGTCGAGAACGGTTTCCGCTTCTACCACGCCGGCGACACGTCGCTCATCGGCGACCTGCGGCTCATCGGCGAGCTGTACCGGCCCGAGCTTGCGTTCCTGCCGATCGGCGGCCACTTCACGATGGGCCCGCGAGAGGCGGCGATGGCGGTCGAGATGCTGGGCGTGAAGCACGTCGTGCCGATCCACTACGGCACGTTCCCCATCCTGGCCGGGACGCCGGACCAGCTGCGTACCGAGCTGGCCGCCCGCGGCCTGGGCGACGTCACCGTCCACGCCCTCGAGCCCGGCGAGACCCTCAGCTGAACGGACGGAGTCCATAGGTGGAGCGGCGAGAGGCTGACCGCATTGCTTCGGTCGTCATCGCTGTCGCCTGGATTGCGACCGGCGCACTCCTCCTACGGATCGCGGCCGCGAAGGTGCTCGCCGGCGTGGCGTATGCGTTCCTCGTGTATCCGCTGGAGGCGACCGCCGGAGGTCTCGTCGGAGTTGCGGCGCTGGTCCTTGCCGCCTGGTTGCTGGTTGGGGCGAACCGGACCAGATTCGCCGTATCCACAGTTGTCGGCACGCTCGTGGTAGTCGACTGCATGGCGTTGCTGCTCGCGGGCCACGAATCTGCCGCATTGGCGATCGTGGTCGTCGCGGTGGCCACTGGGCTCTCGGCATTGGCCTGGCGTTCGTCGCCGGCCTGACAGCGCGCTTTAGACTCACCCGACCTCACGCGTACCAAGAGGTGGCCGCCGTCGGGGAAGCTCGCTAGCGTCAGCGACGGTTGTGACCGGCGCTCACCCTCGTTGGCAGGAGTCCGGCACGGGGCAACGAGCGGTCGGCGTCCACGCGCGCTCTGTGACCGCGGACGAGCGCGAGGATCGCCCCACCGACAAGGACAACCAGACTCGGCGTCAGCGCGATGAGCAGGACGAGTGGAAGATCCAGCGTCGTTGCCTCCGGCGCCAAGGTGCGGCGAAAGCGCACCAGCGCGACTTTCGGGGCTCATGAACGGCTCCGACCTGGTCGGAGTCTGGGCGTTCTACGGCGGCGCAGGCATCCCCAAACGGACCCATTTTCGCTATGCCATTGGTCCTGCCCGTACGGCGAGTCAGCCAGACGAGGCCGGCGCCGGAGTCTTCTGGAGCGTGATCTTCACGGACGGATCGAATGGGATACCGGCCTGCAAGAGCATGTTTTCCTCCTCGTCGTCTGTCAGATACCGACCGTTCTCCTCGCCAGGGGTTGCGTTGAACTCGCTCAGGGATCGGATCGGCTGGACCCACTCGAACCGCGGCGACGCTCCGTCGCGATCCGCGGGCCAGTAACGATCATCCCAGCCGCGGTTATCCGAGGCCCGGTCGTAGAGCGGTCCGTCGAAGTCCTGCACCCAGCCGAGCGCCATCGCAGGGTCGCCCCCGGTCGTGTCGGCGGTGATGACCGTGTTGTCGTGAACGTGGATGCCGACCACGCGGTAACGGGAGTCCTGACGATCCTGCGACTGGACGGCGATTCCATGTCGGTTCCAGGCGAGGACATTGCCGGAGATCTCGGTGTGGGCGCACCCATTGCACAGGATCCCTGCCCCCCCGACCCAGCCGCGCGCCCCTGCGCCGTTCTGCCACACCATGTTGTTGGTGATCCGCCCGCCGTCGCTGATTTCGTAGGAAATCCCAGCCGTCTCGTTGTCATGGATCCTGTTGCCATCGATGACCGCTCCCCGGCAATCGTTGTCGCACCAGATGCCTGACCCATGGTTGGAGAAGACGACGTTGCCGGCGATGAGGGCATCGGCTTGGAGGCTGCCCTTGATGCCCCCCGCCTCCCAGCCGGGATCGAAGTCGTCGATGTTGTTCTCGAAGATCTCGTTTGCCTCGATCTGGACGCCCGACGCGCCCTCCCCGCCCAGGTGGATGCCAAGCTGCCCACCGTGGAAGAGCACGTTCCCCACGACCCGGTGCCCGCTGCCACCCTGAATGCTGACAAGGGCGCCATGAGCATCAGATAGCACGCAGTCGATGACCGCGAGCCGGCTGACTGTGCCGTCGGGCTGGATCGCGCCGTTCTGAGCATCGACCGCCGAATGCCTCATCCGAAACCCCTCGATGGTGACGTCATTTGCCTGGACATCCACCCACCGAGTACGGGTCGTGACCTCGATCACGTGCCCGTTCGGATCATCTGCCAGGACGATCTCGCGGAGGCCAGTGACCGCGAACTGTCCGGGGTGAGGATCTCCTGACACCAGTTCAAGCCGCCGCCCGTCGACGAAGACTTGTTCAGGGCGCCGGCACCTGTCTGTCCCCGACCGACAAGAACCGTGGGACGGAAAGTCGGGCAGCGGGCCTTCAAACCAGAACTCGCCGCGACGCTCCCAGGATGTCCACACGTCGCTGCCGCGAATTTCCGCCCCCGGCGAGGCCAGGAGGGTGATAGGGCGGCGGATCACGACGGTCTCTCGGTAGACGCAGGGAGGGACGTGGAGAGTAGCCCCTGGCGCAGCGCCATCGACGAGCGCCTGGAGGGATTCGCTGCAGTCAGGCGGAGGTGATTCGGTCCGGCCGGGCCCGGCCGCCGGAGTCGGCGGGGACCACGTGGAAACGACTATGCCGTGCGGCGAGACCAGGCGGATCGACTGTGGGGGCTGCCCACTCCAGCCGCCGTCGAAAGGTCGAGTCAGATGCACGGTTGCCTGCGTTGCTGCCGCATCGCTACTCACGGAGATGGTGCCGCCCGACCCCAGTCGAAGCGTGGGTGAGAACGTGAACACGTTCGATCCAGCCTGGTCCCGCACGCTCCATCGGGCCAGCGATACCTCAACCTGGCACGTGTTATGGAGCGAAACGCCGTCTATCAGCAGCTTGCGAATCGGTTGCGAGCCTGTCTCGATCAACCTGCCTCCGACGATGTTCAGGCATTCGTTGGCTCGGTCGGGCTGAAGGATCGCACCGGCGATGAGGGCCACAGCGGTAAATCCCAGAAGACCCACCAGGGCCGCCAGGATGATCCGGACACGGAGACGGGACCTCACCGTGCCTATCCTCCCGCAACGAGCGGCAACTCGCATGGGGTCTTCGCGGTCAGGAGTCGGGCTGCATGCACGTACCAGGGATGGTCGCCCGCCAACTCGCCGAACATCCGGTAGAGTTCGGCTGGCTCCGGCGGCCGCCGCTGCTGAGACACGCAACAGCCGGGGGAACCCACACAACAGCCGGGGAAAGAGGTTGCTATGCCGGATCCCCCGCGCCTGAGCGTAGGGCTGCCCGTTTACAACGGTGAGCGGTTTCTCGAACAAGCCATCGATTCGGTACTGAATGGCTCGTTCCAGGACTTCGAGATGATCATCTCGGATAACTGCTCGACCGACAGGACGGAGTCGATCGCCCGAGACTATGCCTCCCGCGATCAGCGTATCCGGTACGTCCGAAACGACCGGAACGTCGGCCCGGTGGCGAACTTCAACCAGGCCTTCGACCTGTCGCGAGGCGACTACTTCAAGTGGCTTGCCTACGACGACCTTTGTGGGCCTGACCTGCTGGTGCGCTGTGTCGCGGTGCTGGACGATGATCCGTCGATCGCACTCTGTTCCGCGCGTTTCGTCGAGATCGACGCCGCAGGACGCAAGATCGCGGAACAGCCGTATCGAATCGACCTGAGCTCCACGAAGCCCCATGTCCGTCTCGGCAACCTGTTGTGCACATCCAAGGGGCATCCCATCCTCTATGGCGTCATTCGATCGACCGTCCTTCGCGCCACCGGTCTCCTGGCCAACTACCACGGATCCGACCGGGCCCTGATCGCGGCGCTCACACTGCGCGGCCGCTTGATGGAGATCCCCGAGGCGCTATGGGAGAGCCGAGATCATCCCGATCGATCGCCACGAGTTCGAGCCACCAACGCCGGCTGGGATCCCGGCCGCAACTCCGGCCCTCCCCAACACATCGCGATCGGGGCCCAGATGGTGCGCGTTCTGCTGGCTGCTCCCCTGTCGCCTTCCGAGCGCGTCCGGTGCCTCATGTCCATCGTCCAGTGCGTGGCGAGACGCTCGCGGGAACTGACTCCTGTGGTGGTCGGTGAGCTGACCGATGCGGCACGGTCGCGCTGGCAACGGATCCGCGTCGCCGGCACGGGTCCGTCGCGACCTCGCTGACGGCCGCGCAATGCTGCCCATCAATGGCTGGACGAACGGGCCGGTCTGCCAGCTCGCGCGGATGGTGCGGCCAGGCAACAGATCCGGCTGTTCCGAGGGCCATCGGAGAGGCGTTCTAGTACTGTAGACACTACCCATCGTCCCATTTCTGCCCGGCATGCATCGGTCGCGCGGCCCCGTCCGCGACCGCGATCGATGGAGGACAAGCATGACATCGAACGACCCGATTCTCGTTGCCGGAGCAGGTGGCTTCATCGGCGGCCATCTCGTTCGAGACTTGCTGGACCGAGGACAGACGAACATTCGGGCCGTCGACAAGAAACCGTTCGACGAGTGGTTCCAGCGCTTCCCCCAAGCCGACAATCGGCAGCTCGATCTGAGCGAGCGCGACGCCTGCTTCGAGGCCGCCGACGGGATGCGAACCGTGTACAACCTCGCGGCCGACATGGGCGGGATGGGTTTCATCGAGGCCAACAAGGCGCTCTGCATGCTCTCGGTGCTTATCAATACCCACCTGCTGCTTGCGGCCCGCGATCTTGGTGTCCAGCGTTACTTCTTCTCGTCATCGGCCTGCGTCTATGCGGCCGACAAGCAGGACAGCCCGGATATCAACCCACTCAAGGAGACCGATGCCTACCCTGCGATGCCAGAGGACGGTTACGGCTGGGAGAAGCTGTTCAGCGAGCGGATGTGTCGCCACTTCTCCGAAGACTTCGGGCTGACCACCCGTGTGGCACGCTTCCACAACGTCTACGGCCCCATCGGGACCTTCGACGGCGGGCGGGAGAAGGCGCCGGCAGCGATCTGCCGGAAGGTGGCGGCGGCCAGCATCGGCGGCAGCCGCGAGATCGAGATCTGGGGCGACGGCGAGCAGACTCGCAGCTTCATGTTCATCGATGACTGCATCACGGGCATCCGGAAGATCATGGATAGCGAAATCGCCGAGCCGATCAATCTTGGAAGCAGTGAGATGGTCACGATCAACCAGCTCGTCGACCTCGTCGAGGAGATCGCCGGCGCCCGGCTCGAACGGCGGTACAACCTCGATGCACCCAAGGGGGTTCGGGGTCGGAACAGCGACAACGAGCTCATCCGTGGCTACCTGGGCTGGGAGCCGAGCATCTCGTTGCGCGATGGGCTCGAGGCCACGTATCGCTGGATCTACGACCAGCTTGCACGGGCTGAGGCACGGAGTTCGATCGCCGCTACTGTGCGCTGAATGCCCGCCCGCCGATCAGCGGTCGCACCGAATCGCAGGAGATAGGACGTGCTGGTCGATGCGCGATCGATCGAGCCGGGGCGGGTGGTCGACACTGATATCTGCGTCGTGGGTGCCGGCCCGGCCGGCATCGCGATTGGTCACGAGCTCCAACATTCGGGACAACAGGTTCTGATCCTCGAGAGCGGGGGCCTGGGCGAGGAACCCGAGCTTCAGAGCCTGAATGACGGGGTGGCGGGTTCGGTTCATCACTACACGGCCCGGGAGCTTCGGGAACGGCGCCGTCAGGTGGGTGGCTCTGCTCATTTGTGGGGAGTCACGGCTGCCGCAGGCTTCGATCGCCTGGCGCGTTTTGTGGTCCCGGATTCCCTTGGCTTCGAGGAAACGAGCTGGCTGCCGAATAGTGGCTGGCCGATCGACGGGCAGATACTCGCTCCCTACTACGAGCGGTCCTTCGCCATGCTTGGCCTCGGGGAATATCAGGACACTCCGGAAGTCTCGGATCTGGGCCCATTCTCGGGCGCCGGCCGGCTGGTGACGACGGTCAGCCGCTATGCCTCTGGGCGCGTCTTCACGGAGACGCTGCGGAATGAGCTGCTTCGGGCAGCCGATGTCACGCTGGCAACCCGGGCGACGGCGAGCGAGCTGGAGCTAAGCCCAGATGGCGGTCTCGTAACCCGCGTGCGCGTTTGCACCGATGGGAGCCGCTCCTTCACCGTTTCGGCTCGCCGGTTCGTGCTCGCGGCGGGCGGGATCGAGAATCCGCGGTTGCTTCTCATGTCGAACACGAAGGCCGTCGCCGGGATCGGAAACGGAACGGACCTCGTCGGACGTTTCTTCATGGAGCATCCGATGGTTCGGGTGGGCGTCGTCATCCTGCGAGATCCAGCTGTGATTCGATCGGCCGGCGTCTATGACCTGACCCTCGGAGCTGGCATCCCGCAGATCGGATCGCTCTCGATTCGGGAGGACGTGCGCCGGTCGGAGCAGTTGCAGGGGTTCGGGGCCTACCTCGTTCCGCGCCATGCGGTCTTTGGAAGCGAAGCCATAGCCTCCCTCCTGACGCTCGTGCCTGCGGCCCGGTCTCGACGACTGCCACGGGACGCCTCGCGGCATGCCGCCAGGCTCATCCGCGGTCTGCCGCAGCTTGCTCAGATGGCCGTCCTGCGGCGCCGTCGCGAGCAGCGGCACAAGGAATCCGAGGGTGGATGGTCGGAGTACGAATACCAGGCGGGTCGCTACGCCGCATTCCAGCTGTCGGCCCTCGTGGAGCAGGCTCCCGACCGTGACAACCGCGTCTCGCTAACCGATCAGCGGGATGAGTTCGGGCTTCCCAAGGCACGGTTGGATTGGCACTGGAGTGGTCGAGATGTCGATAGCCTGCATCGAACCTGCCAGATCCTGGCCGAAGACCTGAAGGTCGCTGGTATCGGCCGCTTCGAACCGTGGATCTCTGACGACGCCACGGGTCCCGATTGGTTCACGGGCCACCACCATATGGGCACGACACGAATGAGCCGCGATCCCAACCGGGGCGTGGTCGACGAGAACGGCCAGGTCCATGGCATAGGAAATCTGTTCGTGGCAGGCAGCTCGGTGTTTCCGACCGGGCTCGGCCACGTCAATCCCACACTCACGATCGTCGCCCTCGCGATTCGACTTGCCGATCGACTCCGCGACTCCGCGGCCGAGCCCGCGAGGGTGAGCGTCGCTTCGTCCGCGGAGTGATCCTCTCGCGTCGGCGTCCCGTGCGCCGGCCGGTTGATCGTCACTGGCCCGCTCTGTCGAGACCCTTGCGGGCGTTGATCTATCAGCCCGTCGTTGCCTCCGCTGGCGCTGCCCACGCAGCCCCGCTGCCTCGGGGCGGTGCGCCCACGCGAGCGAGGCAACGGATGGACCTCAATTGATGAGGTCATTAAGGGCAAGACGCCCTGGCCGGGCGACGCCCAGGGCGATCCTCACGTTGGCAGATCAGGCGCTGATATCTGCGAGCAACTTCATCACGATGCTCTTGATCGCACGCGCTCTCGCTCCGGACGCGTTCGGCCTGTTCAATCTCGCCTATATCACGTTGTTTCTGGCCAACGCGCTACAAGGTGCCCTCATTACGACGCCCCTGGCGGTCCTGGCGTCGCCCCTGTCGGGCCCAAGGTACAGGCAGTACACGAGTTCGACAGGCCTGAGCCAGCTGGTCTTCGCAGTCCTACTCGCTGTACCGCTCGCGGCCGGCACGCTCGTGACCGGCTCTTTCGAGGCGGCCGGCGGATCGCAGTTCACCCTCTGGTTCGTCGTCGCGGGCTTTGCCTGGCAGTTGCAGGAGTTCGGCCGGCGCGTTCTCTACGTTGAGAACCGAATCGCAGCCGCACTGGCGATGGACATCGTGAGCTATGGCGGTCAGGTAGTCGTCGTCTCCGCGTTCGCTGTTGTGGGAAGCTTGGACGCAGTCTCGGCGATTGCTGCCATCGGAGTCACGACGCTCGTCTCGGCCGTCGGCGGCGGTCTTGCCATTCGACACAGTGTCGCCGCCCGGCCGACGGTCGACCCCATCCGAGAAAACCTCAGGTACGGCTCGTGGCTCGCGGGTGGCGAGCTCGTGAACTTCATGTCCATTCGGCTCTACACATACATGGTCGCGGCATTGCGCGGACCCGCCGCGGCAGGGGTCCTGGGTGCCTCCACGATCATCATGGGTCCGCTGAATGTCGTGCTGCTGTCCGCGAATACCGTGCTGCCAATTACGCTGGCTCGCGCGCGCGGCACCGGCGGCGATCCGACGGTCAGGCACCGCCTGGCACGGTTCCACCTGCTCACAACGCCACTCGTCGCGGTGTACGCGGGTGTCGTGGCATTGTTCGCCGAGCCCATCCTGGAGGTGGCCTATGGCCCGAAGTACCAGGGTTACGGACCGGTCCTGGCGCTACTTGCCGTTTTCCACCTGCTGCGATACGACTCGACCCTCGTGGCAATCGGGCTCCGGGTCCTCCACCGGACCAGGGCCGTGTTCACCGGCTATGCGACGTCAGCGGTGGTATCGATCAGCGGCGGCTGGCTCCTGATCATCAACTTCGGCGTGATCGGTGCCGCGATGGGCATGATCGTGAGTGTGACAACATTCTCGCTCATCTGGTGGCGCGCGTACCTTCGGGATCGGGGACATGGCGCTTCAGTGCCCGCGGGTGACCCGGCGCTCGGCGCCGACTTGTAGCGCCATGAGCAAAAGCCCTGGCGTCACGCCCGCCTCTGTAAGGCTCTGGGATTGAACCAATGCGCATCGTGATCACCCGCCGCGCTCGCCTCGACGTGCCCGATGGCGTCAACATCTTCATCTTCGCCCTCTCGGCGGAGCTTGCCCGGCAGGGTCACGAGGTGACAGTCCTCGCCACGGAGATCGGCGACCTGTCGCGGATCGAAGGAGCGCTTGCGCCATCCAACATGCCTGACCTGGCGTCCGTCTCGAGCGGGCCCGAGGCACGCAGCTATGACGGCCTATCGATTGGCTGGTTGACGAGGGGACGCCAAATCCTCCGGCGCTTGCGACCGGATCTCGTCATCAACAACGGGGCACTCCCCTTTGCCTCCGGCGCCCCGATCACGCTGGCCGTGTCGCATGACCTCGGATGGAATACCGGGCGTCGCCGCTTCGCCAGCCTGCGAGCAGCCTACAAACGGTTCTCCTATGGCAAGGCGAGCCGAATCGTCGCCGTGGCTCGGGAGCTCCAGACTGCACTGAGCCTCGAACTTGGCCTCGAGCCGTCCGCGATCGCGGTGGTTCCACCATGCGTTGACGTGGCCGGGTACCGCTCAGAGCCGCTGGAACGGCGTGAGAACCTGATCGTGCACCCTGGGACGGCCGCCTATAAGAACCCTACGTCGACAATCCGTGCATTTGCGCGTATCCGCAGCGAGACGGCCCGTCTGGTGGTCGTTGGTGACGTCACCGAGGCGATACGATCTGAGCTCCGTCAGGTTCGATCGGATGTCCGGTCGCGCATCGAGCTCCCCGGCGAGCTGCCCGCCGCGATGCTGCGCGAGCTCCTGTCGAAGGCGCGGATCGCCACGTACCCGACGCTGTACGCCGTTCCCACCGCCTCGGCAACGGTCATCGAGGCCATCGCGTCGGGGACGCCCATCCTGGTCTCGACCCTGGTCAGCGCGGATCTTGCGCGGTCGGGCATCAACGCCCACGCCTGTCCCGCAGATCGGCCTGAGGAGGCCAGCTCTGTCATCGACCGGCTGCTCGATGATCCGGTGGAATGGGAGGCCCTCTCGAACGGCGCGATCGCCATGGCAAGCGAATTCTCGGCCAAGCGAGTCGCGGCGCAGTACCTGTCATTGCACCCCGGCCACCAGGTCGGCTCCTGACCGGGCGGCTCTCTCGCGACGGGGATCGCGGCGGCCTGTTGCTGACCGCCATTCGGAACGAGCGGTGCCTTCCGTCACCAAATTCCTGGACCGCGATCGGCGCCGTAGGCCATCCCATTGGCCCGCCGAACCGGACTCCACCAGACTGCCCACCGTGCGAGCCCACTGGTCCCGATGTGGGGCGATTGGACGGATGCCGACACTGGAAGAGATGGGTCTGCAGACGTCAATCCTCGGGGCGTCGAGTACTATAGCCGCCCGGTACGAATTCCAGCCCTCATCAGTGTCGAGGACCAGTCGCATGCACGCCCAGCGGTCGGCGAGTGCCCACGGCGCACGCTTCGATCGAGCCACCTCGAGCGAAGTCCAACTGGGTCGATTCCAGCAACTGGCCTCCGAGTATCTGGCGGACCTTGAGCGCACCCTCGCCAGCCTCGATCTCGACGCGGTCCTCCGGATCGTCGGTCGGTTGCGCGTGGCCCGCGACGCCGCCCGTACGATCTTCGTGGCTGGGAACGGCGGCAGCGCCGCCACGGCGAGCCACTGGGTCAACGATCTCGCCAAGGCCACGAAACGCTCCGGTCGACGACCGATCCGCGCCATCGGCCTGGCCGACAATGTTCCGTGGCTCACTGCCCTCGCCAACGACGAAGGCTACGATCGAGTGTTCGCGGGTCAGCTCGAGACCTTCGCCGAGCCGGGCGATGTCCTCGCGGTGATCTCGGCGAGTGGCAATTCCCCCAACGTGCTGTTGGCCGTGGACGAAGCCCGGGCCCGCGGCGTCACCACCATCGCCTTCGTGGGGTTCGACGGCGGCCTGTTGCGCGATCGCGTGGACGAGTGCCTCTGGGTACCCAGCCCAAACGGCGCGTACGGCGTGGTGGAGAGCGCTCACATGGTGGCTTGCGACATCGTCACGACGTGCCTCATCGGCGACACAGCAACAGAATCCCGCGCGTCGGACCGTTGAGCGCGACAGCCGCGTCCCGAGCCCCAAAGCAAGCGGTTGTCCTGGCCGGTGGTCGGGGCACCCGGCTGCGACCGTTGACCGACACCCTGCCGAAACCGATGATCGAGTTCAACGGCCGACCCTTCCTGGAGTACCTGGTCGCCTTGCTCCGTGAGCAGGGATTCGAAGAGGTGCTCCTCCTGCTCGGCTACCGGCCGGAGGCGATCCAGGAACACTTCGGGGACGGATCCGGATTCGGAATCAAGATCGGTTACTCGGTCACCAGGCCTGACGCCATGACGGCCAGCCGAATGATGGACGCCCGGAATCGGCTGGATCCGACGTTCCTTATGCTGTACTGCGATAACTATTGGCCGTTGCGGATGGACCGCCTTTGGGCGCGCTATCAGGAGGCCGGGGCGCCTGCACTCGTCACCGTCTACCGAAACACCGACGCGTACTCTCGCGACAACGTCCGTCTCGACGGGGAAGGCTTCGTGGCCGCATATGACCGGAGCCGAACGAGCCCCGACCTGCAAGGCGTCGAGATCGGCTATGCCATTCTGCAGCGCTCGCTCGTCGGCGAGCTTCCTGCGGATAACCTCCAGATCGAGGAAGCACTCTACCCGGGGCTTGCGCGGAACCACGAGCTAGCTGCCTTCGTGACCGATCATCGCTACTACGGCATCGGTTCCCTGGAGCGCCTCCCGACCACGGAGCGGTTCCTGATGCGCCAACCGACCGTGTTCCTCGACCGCGACGGCGTTCTCAACCGTCGGCCCGAGATCGCCGGCTACATCCGACGTCCCGATGATGTCGAATGGCTTCCCGGAGCGCTCGAGGCGATCCGTCATCTGAGCGAAGCCGGCGTGCGACTCATCGTCGTGTCAAATCAGGCCGGCGTCGCCCGGGGGACGATGACGTCGGCGGATCTGGCCCTCGTCGAGGGACACATGCGAGATGAGATCTCGACTGCTGGAGGAGAGATCGCTCGCTTCTACTACTGCACGCACGGTTGGGATGAGGGCTGCGACTGCCGGAAGCCTCGACCCGGGATGCTCTTCCAGGCTCAGCGAGACTTCGACCTGGACCTGTCACGCGTTCCGTTCGTGGGAGACGACGAACGCGATGGGGAGGCCGCGACGGCGGCGGGCTGCCCGTTCTTCATGGTCAGCGAGGACTGCACGCTGTCCGATTTCGCTGACCAGTTCCTGCATAAGGGAGCAACCAGGCTGATGGCGAGATGACGGATTCCATGCGCGTCCTCGTCACCGGCCACGAGGGCTACGTCGGGTCCGTCATGGCGCCGGCGTTCGTGGCGGCCGGCTACGAGGTGGTCGGCCTTGACACGGGCTACTTCCGCGATTGCACATTATTTCCCGCGGAGGGCAGCATTCCGGCAATCGAGAAGGACATCCGGGACCTGAAGCCGGACGACCTTCGGGGCTTCGAGGCTGTCGTCCATCTCGCGGCGCTCAGCAATGACCCGATCGGCAATCTGAACGCATCCTGGACGGCGGAGATCAACGACCGGGCATCGGTGCGGCTGGCCGAGATGGCGCGGGCGGCTGGGGTTCGACGGTTCCTATTCTCGTCGTCCTGCATCATGTACGGGATGTCCGATGCGGGGATCGTCAACGAGGATTCCCCGCTCGACCCGCAGACCGAGTACGCTCGATCCAAGGTCCGAAGCGAGCGGGCTATTCGGGAGCTCGCGGCTGACGGCTTCTCACCGACATTCCTGCGCAACGGCACGATCTACGGCCTCTCGCCGCGAATGCGGTTCGATACGGTCTTCAACGACCTCATGGGCTCCGCCGTGACCACCGGACGCGTCGTTGTCTACAGCGATGGCACCCCGTGGCGCCCGGTCGTGCATGTCACGGACGTGGCTCGCGCGTTCATAGCCGCTCTAGAGGCGCCGCTGGCCGACGTCCACAACCAGGCCTTCAACACCGGTGCCGACTCGCTCAACCACCAGGTGATCACCCTCGCCAGGATCGCGACCCGGACCGTCAAGGACTGTCGCATGGAGGTTCTTGCTCAACCCGGCGCGGATCAGCGAACGTATCGGACCGATTTCTCCAAGTTCGCCCGTACCTTCCCGTCGTTTCAGTTCCGCTGGACGCCGGAGCTTGGTGCGCAGGAGCTGCTCCGAGGATTCCGCGAGATCGAGCTCACGCACGACATGTACACGGACCGCCGCTTCACCCGGCTCAAATGGCTCCGCCATCTCCTTGATGCGGGCACGTTGGATGCGGATCTCCGCTGGGCCGAGCACACCTCGGAGGTTCCAGCGTGATCGACGGCGTGAAGATCGTCCCGCTGCGTCAGATCGTGGACGAGCGCGGCAAGATCATGCACATGCTGAAAGCGACCGATCCGCACTTCATCCAGTTCGGGGAGATCTATTTCTCCTGTGCCTGGCCGGGTGCGGTCAAGGCCTGGCACATCCACCAGACGATGACCGTCAACAACGCGGTCATCTCTGGCCGTGCGAAGCTGGTTCTCTACGACCTGCGGGAAGGCTCGCCGACCAACGGGGAGCTGCAGGAGATATTCCTCGGCGAGGACAACTACGTGCTCGTCCAGATCCCGCCCGGGATCGCCAACGGTTACAAGGCGTACGGCGACAAGCTCGTGGTCCTTGCCAATTGCGCGACCGAGCCGCACCGGCCCGAGGAGATGCTTCGACTGGACCCGACCAGCCCAGAAATCCCATACGCCTGGGAGCTGAGGAATGGCTAGCCGGTCCGATCGACGGCCTCCGTCGCTGGTTGTCACCCGGACCCCCCTCCGCATCAGCTTCACGGGCGGCGGTACCGACCTCGCATCCTTCTATGAGCGCAGCCACGGAGCCGTTCTCAGCACGGCGATCAACAAATACATCTGGGTCACGGTCAAGCGCCACAGCGAGATCTTTGACGAACCAATCCGCGTCAACTACTCGCAGACGGAGCAGGTCAACACGCTCGACGAGCTCCGCAACGACATCGCGCGGGAGTGCCTGCGCTTCCTGGAGATCGAGCCGCCGATCTACATCAGCACGGTCGGCGACTTGCCGGCCTCGACCGGCCTCGGCGGTTCGAGCAGCTTCGCCGTTGGGCTGCTGAATGCCCTCCACGCCTTTCGGGGGGAGCGAATATCGGCCAGCCAGCTGGCCGAAGAGGCGTCTTACATCGAGATCGACGTGCTTGGCCAGCCGATCGGGAAGCAGGACCAGTACGCCGCCGCGTTCGGGGGTCTGAATCTGTTTTCGTTTCGCCCCGGCGGTTCGGTTACGGTCGAACCGCAACGCGTCGCGGATGGTGTGCTGTCGAAGCTCTTCGACGAGGTGATGCTGTTCTGGACCGGCCACCAGCGCGACTCGGCCGGTGTGCTGACCGAGCAGAAGGCAAACACGGAGAGTCGGCTGCGCGAGCTCGTCGCAATGCGCGATCAGTCGTATGAGCTGCAGTTGCTTCTGCGACGGGATGACATGGCTCCCATCGAGGTTGGCCGGCTGCTGGATCGCGCCTGGCAGCTGAAGCGCGTGCTAGCCAGCGGTGTCACCAGCTCCGAGATCGACGACTGGTACGCACGAGCCACGGAGGCCGGAGCGTTCGGGGGCAAGCTCTGCGGAGCGGGTGGGGGCGGATTCCTGCTGTTCGTGGTGGACCCGAATTGTCGTGACTCCGTCCGAGGGGCCCTCAGCGATCTGAAGGAGATCTCGGTGCGTCACGAGGTCCACGGCTCCCAGATTCTCCTGCCATCCATCGACTGATGCGACGGCCGCCCTGAGCGTCGGGCGCTCAGACCGCGATCGACCCGGCCCCGAAGAAATGGCTGGTCTGCTCAGCGCGCAGACGATCGGCCAGCCGACCCTCGGGCAGCTCAACCTGGTCGTAGGTGAGGACCCCGTCCCGCGGGACATCACGAACCAGGCGGCAGCCCTCAGCCAAGCCCATCGGCAGAAGCCGCTCCGCCAGTGCGACGTCGGCGTTCTCGCACTGGCCGTACGTCATGTACTGACCGATGCCATCGAGAACGGCGCCGGCCTTCAGATCGATCTTGGCGGTCGCAACGACGTCCACGCGCGGCGCCCCAAGCGGCGCCAGGACGGTGTCCCCGAGGAGAACGACCCGCGCGACCGAGTTGGGGACTTCGAAGTGGCAGAGGTGATACGGCGTGTAGAAGCTGTACAGGGGCCCCTCGCCGCGCTTGTACAGGTTCAGATAGTGTCGCTGCTTGGGATCGTCGTGCGTAGCGAAGATGAAGACGCCCGGCGGAGGTTGGGCGCCGACGACGTAGTCGACAATGCCGCCATGACGCTCCATCTCGTCGAGGTCGTATAGGTCGGTCAGCTCGTCCACATGGCAATCGACGGTGTGACCGTACATGCCGCGCCGCGCCACCTTCATCCCGGTCCCGTTGGCAACGATGGCCTGTTCGAATGAGATCTTGGTGCCGTCCGCGAAGCTCGTGACCATGAAGACGCCCATCCCCCAGCGGGTGGCCCAACCCTGCTGGGTCGTGGGGTTGCGCGTCCGGTCCTGCAGGCCCTTGATATTGCCGCACAGCAGCGGCCGAAGGCCGATCCCTTTGACGAATCGGTACAGATTCGCTTCCACGCCCGGTTGGTCGCCGTCGCATGCCGTCAGGATCACTCCCGCCCGATCGGCAAAGACCTTGAGAATCGGACCGATCGTGCCGTCGAGCTCGGCATTCATGAGTACGACGTGCTTTCGGTGCTCGATCGCTCGCATCACGACATGGGCCGCATACTCGATCGTCCCAGTGACCTCGAGGACAACCTCGACCGATGGGGCTTCGGCGACGAGCATCGGGTCGTCTGTGACCACATATCGGCCGGCGTCGATGGCATCTTCCACCTGCCCGACAGTTGCCGCGGTCACGAGGTCCCCCGCGGGAGCTCCTGCCTCGGTGTAGGCGCGAACCGCTGTGGGCAGCGTGCGGTTCGCGATTGCGACCAGGCGCATACCGGGGAACGAATTGAGAATCGAGTTGGCGATTCCCCGGGCCATGAAGCCGGCCCCGATCATGCCGACGCGGAGCGGATTGCCCGCCTCCGCCCGAGCCTTGAGCGCGTTGTCGACGATGATCATGCCCGGCTGTCCTCCGTCAACAAGGGCCAGGCCTCGTCCTTTGGCGAGATCTCGCTGACCGGTAGCGGCCAGGCAATGCCGAGAGCTGGGTCGTCGTGCCGGAGCCCTCGCTCGGTCTCGGGAGCGTAGAAGGCGCTGACCTGGTATGTGACCTCTGTGTCGTCCGTCAGTGTCTGGTAACCCACCGCGAAGAGCTCAGGAACGTATAGCTGGCGTCGATTGGCCGCGCTCAATTCGAGGCCGACGTGCCTCTGGTAGGTGGGCGAATTGCGTCGCATGTCCACGATCACCTCGTAGATCGCGCCCGAGACGCAGCGAACCAGTTTGGCCTCCGGAGCCGGCTCGGACTGGTAATGCAGGCCGCGCAGGGTGCCGCGCTGGTGGTTGTATGACATGTTGCACTGCGCGACAGTGGTAATCAGCCCGTGCTCGGCAAACTCGCGAACGCAGAACGTTCGAGCGAAGAAGCCGCGCGAATCCGCGCGCGGTTCGAGCTCGATGATGAACGCTCCAGGTATGTCCGTCTCGATGAATCGCATGGCCTGGCCTCCCTTGTGTCAGGCGCCCTGCGGCGACGACGCAGCGCTGCCCCCGGCGGCCACGGCGTTGGTCGTCTGGCTTGCTGCGGGGGTCGCCGGCGTAGGGATGGTCGGCGCAATAAGTCCCTCGTGACGCAACTCCTCCCAGAGGTCGGCGGGGATTGGGTAACGCATCATCGCCGCATTGTCCTCGGTCTCCTGGACAGAACGAGCCCCGGCCAGAACCGAGGCGACGGCCGGATGACCCAGTGGAAACTGGATTGCTGCCGCCTTGAGCGGCACGTCGTACCGGTCGCAAACGGCCTTGATCCTGAGCGCTTTCTCGAGCCAGGGCTGTGTGGCCGGCTCGTAGTTGAAGTGCGCACCCGGTCGAGGATCGGCAAGAATGCCGCTGTTGTAGACGCCGCCTACCACGACCCCGATGCCCTTCTCCGCGCAGATCGGCAACAGTTCGTCGGCTGCCGTCTGATCGAGAAGGGTGTAGCGGCCGGCCACAAGGAAACAATCGAATTGGGCCTCGCGGGCGAACCGCGCGAGCATCGGCGTCTGGTTCATGCCGACTCCGATCGCGCCAACGGTCCCGTCAGCGCGCAACCGTTCGAGCGCTCGGTATGCCCCAGACATCGCCTGCCTGAAGTGGTAGTCGGGGTCGTGGATGTACAGCACGTCCACCCGGTCCAGACGGAGCCGCGCCAGGCTCTCCTCGAGTGACCGCATCGCACCGTCGTAGCTGAAGTCGAAGACGGAGCCGAGCCGTTGGTCGCCTCCGCCCGACCCCGTTGTCGGGGATGCCCGATGCTCGCGATAGCCGCGCAGCCGATGGAACACGTGCTTCGAGGCCCGGATGAGCCTGCTCGGGTCACGGCTCGCAACGGTCTCGCCAAGGACGCGGAAGACTTTGGCAGGCGTGGAGGTCGGCCGAACCAGTCGACCAACCTTGGTCGCAACGACCAGCGCTTCTCGGGGCCACCCCGGCAGGACCTGGGAAAGACGACGTTCTGCAAGGCCACTGCCGTACTGAGGAGCGGTGTCGACGAGGCGGATGCCAAGCTCAAACGAGCGTTGAAGAAGCGCCAGCGCGTCATGATCGTCGATGGGTTGATATAGGCCACCCAGGGGGACGGTTCCGAGCCCAAGCCTCGTAACGCGGACCCGAGTCGAGCCGAGTCCAACACGCGCCGACGGTTCCATGTTCAGTCTCCTGGTCGCCCCCACACGGCACGGGATGCCCGCCGCTCGAAGGTTCGTCTGATCTCCGTACCGGTCCGGCCAGGTGCTTGAGCCGGCGTAAGCAGGGAATGGAGCGTACTACAGGGAGGCCCGAGCCCTCGTGTTCCGACGGTGTGCCACGGTCGGGACGCGGCGGCGACCATCCCACCCATATTCCGAGCGCCGATCGGTAGCATGCCTCCATGCGCGTCGTGTACTACACGCACCCCGCCTTTCTGGAGCCGGCACTCCACCTGACGCGCGAGCTTGGCTCACGGGTCGAGCTCCATCTGCTCATCGAGGTCGGGCCAGCGGCCTGGCAGTCTGCTGCCTTCGACGTCAGCCGACGGCAGCTCGATGCCGGCCTCGTGGACGCGGACGCAATCCTGCGGGATGTCTTTCCGCCGCCCGTACGCGAGTACTGGCGGCCTGCCGCCAGCGTCCAGCTAGTCGTACACGACCAGCCCCGGAGCATTCACCCGGCCAGCTTCAGGGTAGGCCGCGAGTTCATGCGACTCGTCCGGCAGCTGCAGCCCGACGTCGTGCACGTGGATGACACCGACGTCTCGCTGCGCCTGGCCCTCGTGGCGTCGGGTCTCGACGACTTCCCGGTTGTAGTCAGCGTCCACGACCCGACGCCGCACTCGGGAGAGGGTAATTGGCGGAAGACACTCAGCCGCAGGCTGATCTATCCACGTGCTGAGCGATTCATCGTTCACAGCGAGTCTCTTCTCCAGCCATTCGCGGCGCGATCTCGGCTGTCTCCTGGGCTCATCTCTGCGATCCGGCTCGGTCCATATGAGATCTACCGGGCGTGGGCCGAACGCCCCATCGAACGAGACGAGAAGATGGTCCTCCTCTTCGGACGCTTGTCGTCGTACAAAGGCCTCGATGTGATGGCGAGCGCGGCGCAAAGCGTCGCCGAACGGATTCCGGGGCTGCGGGTCGTCGTGGCCGGGCAGCCGGTGAGCGGCTATCAGCCGCCTCAATCCGCGAACCTCGTACGAGGTGGACGCTTCGAGGTTCGCGCGGGGTACCTCGCCAACGCAGACCTGACAGAGCTTGTCCGGCGCTCCGCGTTCGTCGTCTGCCCGTACCTGGATGGATCGCAGAGCGGCGTCGTCCTCACCGCCTTTGGGCTCGATCGGACGGTCGTCGCCTCCGCCGTTGGTGGGCTGCCCGAGTACGTGGCCGACGGGCAGACTGGACTGCTGGTGCCCCCCGGCGACGCGCCGGCCCTGGCCGGTGCCCTGGAGGAGCTGCTGACGGATTCCGGCCGACGGTCGATGCTTGAAGAAGGCGTCCGCGCGATCGACGGCCCAACCACATGGGCGGAGGCCGCGAACAGGACGATCGCCGTTTACCGGGCGGCGAGCTCATGATCTTTCAAGGACGGAGGTGACCCCACGATCGCCTCGCCCGTGTCGCGAAGTCGATGATCAGCTGTCGTTCGCGGCTGGTCGCACCCAACCCCAGATAGCAGGCGAAGTAGAGCGTGACCGCACAGCCGCCTGCCAGCGCCAGCAGCGGCAGGGAGGTCAGGTCCAGCATCTCATCCAAGAGGAAGAGGAGTAACCCGGTCGGAATGCAGGGCCACGCCGCGGGCAAGATGGCCTGCTTCAAGAGCGCGACCGGGGAAACGCCCAGCAACCTGGTTGCCAGGGGAGTGACCAGCAGGCATGCCTCGAGAGATGTTGGGATCAGCGTCCCCAGGGCAACTCCGATCAACCCGACGGTCCGCGCGAGAACGATTGACAGGCCGACGTTGGCGAACGCGGAGGCCAGCGCAATCAAGGCCAGCGGACGGTGTCGATTCATGCCCTGGAGGATGTAGCCCGCGGGCCAGAGGCTGGTGTCAACGATTGCGGCCGCGGTCAGGATGACGACTAGACCGGCCTCGGCGGCGTATCCGGAGCCCACCCAGACGGTCAGGATGCGTCCTGCCAAAACGGACAGCACGACGCCCAGCGGCAACAGGATGGCGAGGGTGAGCCGCGTGCTGACGATGTAGAGCGTCCGCAACCGGTCGCGATCGTCGCCTGCGGAAAGTTGCGCCGCGACGGGCAGGATGACACTCGTGAATTGACCGGCGATGATCGTCGCCAACCCACCCAGCCTGATTGCCAGCGCGTAGGGCGTAACGGCGCCGACCGAGAGAACGGCCGCAACCACGATGCCATCCGCCTCGAACTGCAGCCGGCTCGCAAGCTGAACGGCGAAGACCGCTCCGCTAAATCCGACGAGCCGTCGTGCAACGGCGCGATCCGGGTCGCGCCAGTCGAACTTGAGCTCCGGCGCGGTCCTGCGGACGAGCCATACGATCCATACCTGCCCGACCACCGTAACGATCGTATTGGCGGCGACCATGCCGAGCAGTCCCCCGCCGAGAGCCAGGGCCAGGATGCTCGTGAGCAGCGTCGCCAGGCCGGTCCCAACGATTGCCAGGTTGGCGAGGTCGAACCGCTGCAACCCTCGCAGAACGGCGGTGGCGGGCGAGAAGGCGATCGTAACGCCGATCGTGAGGGCCATCAGGAACGTGAGCCAGCCGACGGTCACCCGTTCGGAAGGTTCCAGGCCGAGGACCACGCCGATGACGAATCCGCCGATGACTCCGAGCAGGACGGCTGCGAGGCCCAGCCCCGCGTAGATCCAGAGCGCCGTCGACACGGTCCGGTGGACCGCTTCGATTTCTCGTCGGGCGGCATGTTCGGCGACGAACTTCGTCACGGCCGCCGCGATCCCGAGATCGAGCAGCCAACCGAATGCGACGATCGTGCCGACCAGGACCCATACGCCGTACTGTATCGGCCCCAGCTTGCCCAGCAGGTAGGGCGTGACCAGGAAGTTCGCCCCCAGGATCACGAAACGACCGGCCAGGTTGCTGGCGGTATTGCGCGCCATCACGTCCGCGATCGATGCCGACGAAGGCGGACTAGCTGCCATCGACTCGTCGGTGCGAGACAACTCCTGGCGGAGGCGGCGAGGACGCCGGAGGCCGGCTCGAGACGCCTAAGAGCCCGGTCACGGCCCCGGCGAACGCGCCCAGCAGCATCCGACCCTCGTCGCGTGCGCGTGACCAGTTGGCCCGAACGACGGCTCCACCCAGCAACCGGGCTCTGCCGGCGATCCACCGCCCGAAGATCGGAATCGCGGCGACGTCGCCGTCGCGCAGCCACAACGCGGTCGCTGCGCCCATCCCGAAGCCGTACCGGCTACGGCTTTCCCGCCGACGTCGGGCGGGCTGTCGCTCGTGGAAGACGCACGCGGCTGGTGTGTAGCGGATCGTCGCCCCGGCTCGCAACAGCCGCTCGATGATGTCGATGTCCTCTGCGGCGCGACCGAAGGTGCCGGGCCCCAATCGCTCGTCCCATCCGGCGACGCGATCCAGCCACTCCCGCCTCACCGAGAGGTTCCCGCCCGTTCCAACGTCCCATGGCGTGATCGTTCTGCGGTGATCTCGTGGTCTCAGGCTCGTGCGACTGGCAACCGGGTGCAGGCCCGGCGCTGGTGGACCAAACGGCAGGACGCGCCCCGTAACCGCGGACGGCCGAACGAGCCGCTCGAACGCCGCAACCACCTCCGCCAGCCATCTTGTGTCCGGCACACAGTCATCATCGGTGAAGGCCACGATGGGACTGGCCGAGTGCATGACCCCTGCGTTGCGAGCCGCCGAGGCGCCCCGTCGGACGAGTCCAACGTGCTTGAGTGGGTAACCGCGCTGCCTACGCGCCTCGACGAAGGCGAGGGTCCGCGGGTTTCCGCCCTGGTCGACGACGATGATCTCCGACGCCGAAAGCGTCCCTGCGAGGAGCGCGTCGATGCAGCGCGCCAGAGACTCAGGCCTGTCGACCGTTGGAATGACGACCGCTACGTCGGACCCGCTCACCGCGAAGGTCCGACGTCGCGCCACCTGCGCGCCGCCAGGCGCCGGATCCACCGGGAATCACCAGTCCACACGACGAGCGCGAAGCGCAGGAGAGAGTCGGTGCCGTACACGGTTACCCTGCGCAGCGCAAGGTCCGAGTCAGCCGGACTGCAGGTGCCCGGACGGGTCCCGAACGCGGCCGCAAAGCCGGCCTGGCGAACGGCAGCGACGGCCTCCGGGTCCAAGTCCCCGAAGGGATAGGCGAACGACGTGACCGCGTGGCCAAGCTCGCGCTTGAGGTCGCTACGCGAGCCCGCCACCTCGTCCTCGAGCTCGGACGCGTTCAATCCGGTCAACGATCGATGCGTGCGCGTGTGTGCGCCGAACGTGATGCCATCGCGCTCCATTCGGCGAGCCTCATGCCAGCCGATCAGAGGCCGGCCCGCCAGGAGGGGGTCCATGTCCCAGCGGTTTGACTGCCCGACGAGCCCGGTAACGAGGAATATCGCTCCGGCCACGCCAGCACGCCGCAGGATCGGCAATGCCAGGTGCTGGGTCTCTTCGTACCCGTCATCAATCGTGACGACGAAGGAGCGAGCAGGCGGCAGCTGATGGGTGGCCCGGAGCCGCAGCCACTCGTTCAGCTCGAGCGGGGTGAATCCGTGGCGCCGCAGCCAGGCGAGCTGCGCCGCGAAGCGGCCAACTGGCACGATCCACCGACTGCCGGCCGTGCCACCCTCGCTGAAGCCGTGATACAGAAGAACGGTCGTTCCGCTCGTCAGGCGTGCCCAGTCCGCTCGCTCGACCGATGCCCGGACGCCGGACCAGTAGCCGACCCGGAGGACGAATCCATACCACCGACGTCTCCAGCGGCTTCGGCCGATTGCGGGCTCAATGAGCCGAATGAGGGCACGGGTCCCGGGCAGAGAAAACGTCAACCGGCGCGCGGCCCGCTCCTTGAGGCCGGCCTGGGCATAGCCTCCGAGCGGCATCGCCGGCAGCATCGCTGGATGTCGCCGGTACAGCTCGACAGCCGCCCGGCCCGAAGCCTCCGCGACGGCCACGAACGCCGGGAATCCCTTCCGGAACTCCTGGTGGCCGATCGCCCGGGGCAGGTAGACGAAACCCAGGCCGAGCCGGTGGAGCCTGTAGCCGAGCTCCACGTCCTCACTGTGCGGCAAGTCCTCGGCGAATCCGCCGGCCTCGTCGAAGGCGTCGCGGGCGACGGACAGGTTGCCCGTGAAGGCGTCCATGAAGGTCGGCCGATCAGGTTGCTCGACCAGCTTCTGATAATGGCTCTCCCACCATTCCCGCAGGTTGCGGCCAGAGGGACCTGCGGCTCGAGACGGGCGCAGTGTCATGTGACCCAGCCCGACGATGCGATCGGCGTCGCGATGCGCCGCCAGGTGAGTGGCAACCAATTCCGTCTCCCCGACAACATCGTCGTCCAGGAAGAGCAGGACTCGACCTCGGGCTTCACGAGCACCCCGGTTCCGAGCCGCTCCGGGGCCCGCGTTCGCCTGGTGCAGAAGCCGGACCGGGCCGCCAGGCCAGCCGGCGAGGGAAGGCTCCACGTTGCGCACCGAACCGTCGTCCACCACCACGACCTCGATCTCGCCCGTGACGTTCTGCTGGTTCGCCAAAGCCGCCAGGCACGCGCGCAGCGATGATGGTCGGTCGCGCGTCGGGATCACGATGCTCAGTTCGACCATGGCCGGGCATCAGTCACGGTGGAGATGAGCCGTTCGGACTGCGCGGCGAGCTCCTGCACGTAGCGGACGTAGCGATTGTCCGCGCGGGGATCGACGGGGAGCTGCCCGAGGGTGGTGAGGCGAATGCTTCGCTCGAGAGCCTGTTCCGCGAACGTATAGACGACCATCAGACCGATCCACCTTCCGTCGATGTGCAATCGAGCGAGGTAGCGGTCGATCGCCGACCTCGCCGCGAGAACGTCGCGGGCGGATGTCGATGGATCGAGGAACAGCTCACGAACGTCCTTCGTGGCGGCGAGCCCGTCGCGATGTCCCCGAATGGTGTGCAGCCAATGCGTCGTGAAGTAGATGAGATCGGCAACAGCCGGACCGGGGCGGGCGTTTTCCCAATCGATGACGTGCAGGCGTCCCTGGCTGCGGATGACGTTCCACGGACCGAAGTCGAGGTGCTGCCAGACGGTGGGCATTCGAATCCCGCCATGTGCGGACGCCTCGGCCCGGGCCGCTTCGAACAGCCGCTGCTCGCTCGCTGACGCTTGGAATGTCTCGTCGTACGCTGCGAGCAACCGGCCCAACTCGACGGGCTCCCGGGCGCCTGGCTGCGGCATCGGATCGCGTCCACGAGGCTTCAATGCTGGCCAGCGAACGACCGGGAATATAGCTCTCACAGGCGATGCTCAAACCGCGCCAGCTGACGGTGCCGAGTGGGTCGGGCAGGCTCCGAGATCGCTCCACCCCAAGGCTGTCGCGCAGTCGACGGAGCGTCGCCTGTTCACGCTCGGTCCAAGCATTCAGTGTTGCGAGACGTGGGATCTTGATCACCACCGTGGGGGAAATGGCGGCCTCAGCAAACGGGAGCAGCACGACGCGGCTCCAGTCTCCCTGACCGCCGGCCAACAGGACTGTTCGCGCGTCATGGTCGGGCAGTTCGACGTTGTTCAGTCCGGCGAGTGTCCGCACCGGCCCGGCCTCGAGGAGTCCGGCGTCGTGCGTCGGCTCCACGACCGCGGTGACCGCCAAGTGCGGGGCAACCATCCCCAGCCAGCCCGAACCCAGCCGCGCCAGCATCGCCAGCCCGAATCCGGCCAGGGCGCGAACGGGTGAGCGTCGAGTCAGCTGGGCCGAGACATACCAGGCCAGCGCGCCGCGCGCATCAACGGGCAGGAACATCCGGCATGCATCCAGGCTCGGTCGCGCCCAGAAGATCCCGGTCGGTCGTAGTCCAACACGTCGAAAGTCCCGACGCAGGCGGCCGGGCGTAACGATCGGCCACGGTCGCCTCAGCCGATTTACCTCGACGTAGACAGGCGCGTCCCGTTCGAGACACTTGGTGAGCTCAGCCAGCGTAAGGTCGGCGCCCTGGAGAAGCGCTGCAGCGTCGTATCTGGCTCTCGGGTCGAAGGCTCGATGGACCGATCTTGCGAGGCCGGTTACGACTGCCGCGTCTGCGACCAGCTGGTCGCCCCCCAGCAGAAGCAGGTTGCCGAATGGGCGGCCGTCCGGGACGGGGAGAAGGAACCGCCAATCCAGGCGGCGGATTGCAGATCGTGTCACCGGATCGACGAGCTCTCGGTTTCATGAGGATCAACATGGCAAGCGTCTGGAGCCGGGGCTCTCGACGCGAGAGCATGATGCAGCGTGAGCGCGGCGTCCAGCCGGCTCACCGAGCGAGCCCTTTACTGCCTCTCGCCATCACTCACGTGGCTTCGAGATGACAGATGCCTTCGACCGCCCTCGAAATGGTGCGCGAAGTCACCGACTGACCGCGGCCGGCTGGTACCCTTCGGGCCGACCGCCGCCCGTGGGCCTCGCGATGCAATCGATCCAGCGACTCGCTCACTATCTGGGGACGAGATCGAGTGCGCTTTGTTCAGTACTACCCTCGCGCCATCTCCGACGACTCAGGTGTGGTGACGGCATTTTGGGCGTGGGTGCTGGCATTGGCGCGCGCCGGCCACGAACTGGTGGTGCTCCACGCGGGCGGCCGTCGCATCGGGGGCCCCCAGGGCCAGCTTCCCGACCTGGTCACCGAGCGCGCGATCGCCCACCTCGGCCGCGGCCGCACGACGTGGGTACCGCTTGGTCTCGAGCGCCATCTCCGGCCCACGGACGTGCTCGTACTGCACGAGGGCTGGATTGCGAGCAACCTTGCCGCCGCGCGGGCCGCAAGGCGCGCCGGTGCCAGATACGTGGTCGTTCCGCATGGCGCACACGATCCTGGCGTCCAGCGGCGCCTGAAACCGCCAGTTCGCTATCGACGGCGCCTCGAGCGCGGTCTCCTGGAGGGGGCCCATGCCGTCCATGTCTTCTTCGAGTCGGAGGTCGCCACCATTGCAGATCTGGCGCCAGCCGCAAGGTGCATCGTGGCGCCCACCGGGTTCGACCTTCCGAGTCAGAAGTGGGTGGGCGGCGGTGGATATGTGTCATGGCTTGGCCGCTTTGACCCGTACCACAAGGGACTCGATCTTCTCCTTCGCGCGTTCGCCAGCCTTCAGACGGAGCGGCGTCCCAGGATCACGCTGCGCGGTCACGATTTCCACGGCGGTCAGGGCGAGATGCGTCGGCTGGTCCATGCCCTTGGTCTGGAGCACGATGTCCAGATCGGGGACCCGATCGAAGGAGTCGACAAGCTCGCCTTCCTGCAACACGCAGAGGGCTACGTGCACCCGTCGCGCTGGGAAAGCCACAGCGTCGCTCTACTGGAGAACCTCTCCCTTGGGGTCCCGTGCCTCGTCTCGAACGCGATTCACGTGGCGCCCGAGTTGCAGGAAGCTGGGGCCGCGATCGTCGTTGCCCTGACCGTCCCCGATCTGGCCCTCGGCATCGAGCGACTCGTCGCTGCGGACCCGGCGCTCGGTCGCCGCGGACGGGAGTTCGTGGGAACCCGCTTCGCATGGGACCGCTCAATCGCCGACTTCGAGGAAGGGCTGGCGCGCCTCGATCGCAGACGCGCGCCGCATTAAGGGCCGCGAAACCGGCTGCGTCGGGCCGCGGATATACTCGCGTTCCAGTGGACCTGCGCCATCAGCTTGCTGTCCTCCGCGCGCGATTCCCATTCCTTGTGGTCGGCTGCCTGCTGGCAGCGGCCTCGGCGTTCGTGATCACCTCCCTCCAGCCCAAGTTATACGAGGGACAGACGACTCTCATCGTGGGTCAGTCGCTATCCGTTCCGAACCCGGACGTCAACCAGATCCTCGCATCACAGCGCCTGGCGGGGACGTACGCCGTCGTGGCCACGACCAGGCCGATTCTTCAGAAAGTCATCGATCGGTTGCACCTGCCCACCAGCGCCGACGAGCTCGCCACTCAGGTCACCGCGGACGCGGCCTCAAATAGCACCCTGCTGTCGATAACCGCTCGCGCACGTGATCCGGCGGAGGCGGCGGCCATCGCCAACGCCGTCGGGGACGAGCTCATTGCCGCCTCGCCCGCGATTCAGGGCCAGGCGGGCGAGATCCAGAGTTTCATCGACAAGGATCTCAAGGCGATCCAGCAGGACATTCTTAACGCTGAGGCTCAGATCGAAGGGCTCGGGAGAGTCACGTCGCGGACCATCGCCCAGGATCAGCAGCTCGAGGCGCTCCGGAACCGGCTCGTCAGCCTGCGCGCCACCTACGCCACGCTCGTGTCGCTCTCATCGAATTCGGCAGCCAACCTCGTCAGCGTCATCGAGCCGGCGGTCCCTGCCGCGTCGCCCGCCTCGCCGCGGGTGCTCCTCAACGTCGCGTTGGCGGCAGTGCTCGGCCTCGTGCTTGGCGTTGCGATCGCCTTCACGCTCGAGTATCTCGACGATACGCTGAAGTCCGCAGAGGACGTCGAACAGGCGATCGGGCTGCCCACCCTCGGGACCATCATGCGCATGCCGGGCAACAAGGCCGACCCGGAAATGCGCCGAATGGCCACCCTGCTCTACCCGCGCTCATCGGCGGCTGAAGCGTTCAGGGCACTGCGCACGAATATCGACTTCGCCGCCGTGGACACGCCGATTCAGACCTTGCTGGTTGCGAGTGCCGCAGGCGGCGAGGGCAAGACAACGATCGCGGCAAACCTGGCGGTCGTCTTCGCGCAAGCGGGCCGGCGGACCGTCCTGGTGGATGGCGATCTTCGCAAGCCGGGCGTCCACGATCTCTTCCTCGCCGAGAACGATGTGGGTCTTACCACCCTGCTGGTTGACGACTCAGTCGCCTTCGACACCGTGAATCACGAGGTAGCCGACGAACCGAACCTTGTCCTTCTGCCGACGGGTCCGATCCCACCCAACCCGGCGGAGCTCCTCGGCTCCCAGCGCATGCGGAATGCCCTCGATCGCATCAAGAAGGAGTTCGATCTGGTCATCCTGGACAGCCCGCCTCTGCGCGCCGTCACCGACGCTGCCGTTCTGGCGGCAATGGCCGACGCGACGATCATGGTCGTCCACGCGAGACACACCAGGCGGGCGTCCGTGTTGGCCGGCCATGACGCACTCATCAAGGTTGGCGCGAGGGTCATCGGGGTGAGCCTGAACCTGGTTCCGCGGCGGCGGGATACCGAGCGATACGGCGCCTATGCGGAGCACCAGGTCCCCGTGGGCTCGGGGCGAGAAGGAGCGACTCTGGCCGGCGAGGCCGACCTGGCCCGTGAGCCCTGACCCAGATTCGTCAGCGACACGACGAGACCTGGGGCGCGCTCTTACGCGCTCGGCTCAGCGGTCGTTGATCTTGCGGATCGCGGGCGCCGGACGCTCCGCCCACTCTTCGTTATGCAACGTCAACACGCGCTGACACCTGTCTCGCCTCTCGTGAGGCGCTGGCGCGACCTACGTCGCGACGGCCTGCCCGAAGGCCGACGCGGGCTCGCAGAGCTCACCCTGGTCGCGGTGCTGGCGGTTGGTCTCGGTGCGCTCACTTCGGCCTCACCGCTCGGACTCGTGGCGGCCGTCGGCCTTGCCGGTCTGGCGGCCATCCTCGTCATGGGGCGCCGATCGATCTCACTGTTCCATGCCGCCACCGCTGGGCTCCTCATCGGATATGCATTCCTCGGCCGCGGGCTGGCCCATGTCGGCGTTCCACCGCTCTATCTCGGCGAGATCGTGCTGGCCCTCGGCCTGATCGCGTTCCTGTTCAGGCTGCCCGTCCGTCTTCAGCCGACCCACGTACTCCTGGTCCTGTTCATGTTCTGGGGTCTGCTCGGAACGGTCCCCTATCTCGCGACGTACGGTCTGGACGCGCTCCGCGATGGGGTGGCCTGGGGGTATGCCGTCTTCGCGCTCGTGCTCTCGGTTACCGTCGCCGCCAGACACGTCGAGCGCGTGGTCGCCTGGTATCGCCGCGTGCTGCCGATCTTCATCGTCTGGGTCCCGTTCGCCGCCGTCGTCTCCTCGATCATGGGCTTCTCGGACTCCGACGCGCCTGGGAGCGTTCCTCTCCTCGTCTTCAAGGGCGGCGACATGGGTGTCCACCTGGCCGGGGTGGGCTCGTTCATCCTCGTCGGTCTCTATGCGACCAGACGCTCCAATCCACTCAGTGAAGCGGCGCTGTGGGTCGGTTGGCTCGTCGCCTTGGTGACAGCAGGCGCCATCAATCGCGGTGGAATGGTGGCGGCGCTGATTGCGACCAGCGTAGCCGCGTTCATGGGCTCTGCAGGTCGCTGGCTGTCGCTGTTTCTCGTGGCCCTCATCCTGGCTGCGGCGGCGGGACTCTTCAACCCGACGATCAACATCGGGCGCAACCGTGCGATATCGCCCGGCCAGTTCATTGAGAACGCCATCAGCCTGTTCACCACGAGTGGTGAGACCGGCCTGCAGGGCACCAAGGAGTTCCGTCTGGCCTGGTGGCAAGCGATCGTCTCGTACACGATCGATGGCCCCTACTTCTGGACCGGCAAGGGCTACGGCATCAACCTTGCCGACGCCGATGGCTTCCAGGTCACGGCTGACCACTCGCTGCGTTCCCCGCATAACAGCCATCTCGAGATGCTCGCGCGCGGCGGGGTGCCTGGCCTGGCCTTGTGGGTCGTGGTGGAGATCGCATTCGCCTGGCTCGTCCTTCGGGGATTCCTCGCCGCTCGCGCGGCGGGCATGACCTTCTGGGCTGCCGTTCTGGTCTGGTTGTTCGCATACTGGCTGGCCGCTTCGGTGAACATGTCGTTCGACCCCTATCTCCAGGGTCCGCAGGGTGGCATTTGGTTCTGGTCCATCTACGGCCTTGGGCTGGCCGCGGTCCGCTGCGTTAGCGAAGCCTCCAGGCCGGCTGAGGGAGACGTGAGCGAAGCTCGGCGCGGTGTATCGGGTAACGTGCTCGCCAGGGTGGATACTGAACACGCGGGCCTAATCACGTGACCCTGCCAGCCGTCCTCCTGGTTCATAACCGCTATCAACAAGCCGGCGGCGAGGACGTCGTCTTCGAGGCCGAGGCCCGCCTTCTGGCGGATCGGGGCCATCGCGTCGCTCAGTTCGTCGTCGACAATGCCGCCATCCCGGTGGACCGGTCGCCAATTCAAGCGATCAGGCTCGCCGTGGAGACCACCTGGTCGTTCAGGGCGGCCGCTCGCATGCGGCGGATGATCCAACGCTTCCGACCGGATGTTGTGCACGCTCACAACACGTTCCCTCTCATCTCGCCGTCGATCCACGCTGCAGCGCACGGACCCGGCATCGGAACGGTGCAAACCCTTCACAATTACCGCCTGATCTGTCCCGCCGCCACCCTCTTTCGGGACGGCCACGTCTGCCACGATTGCATTGGCCAGGCCATCCCCTGGCCATCCGTCCGCCACGAGTGCTACCGAGACTCCGCGACTCAGTCCCTGGCCGTCGCGACGATGCTGACGATCCATCGCGCGCGTGGGACCTGGACACGGGACGTCGACGTGATCGTCGTTCTGACCGAGTTCGCGCGACAGCAGCTTGTCGCTGGAGGGTTGCCGCCAGACAGGCTGGTGGTCAAGCCCAACTTCCTGGCGCCCGATCCTGGCCCTGGCGCCGGTCGCGGCGACCAGTTCCTGTTCGTGGGCCGTCTCGATGCCCTGAAAGGGATCGGGACGCTACTGGAGGCCTGGGGCTCTCTGGCTATCCCCCTGAGGATCGTCGGGGACGGTCCGCTGCGACCGGAGGTCGAAGCTGCCGCTGCTGGGTCTCCCCACATCACCTATCTTGGCCGTCTCGACCGCCAAGGCGTGATTGACGAGCTTCGGACCGCCCGCGCGATCATCTTTCCGTCGATCTGGTACGAGGGCCTGCCGATGACGATCATCGAGGCCTTCGCCTGCGCCACTCCTGTCATCGCGTCGAATCTGGGTGGAATGTCCGAGATGATCTCTGATGGGTCGACGGGACTGCTCGCCGATCCCGGCGACGCGGTACGTCTTGCGGAGCTCGTCCGATGGTCGAGCGGCAATACCGCGGCCCTTGACGCGATCGGCGCCGCGGGACGGTCCCGGTACATCAAGCTCTACACCGCCGACCGCCACTACGATGCGGTGATGGCCATCTATTCGCGGGCGCGCTCGCGGGTTGGGGGCGAAGGCAATGACGGCAATGCAAGCGGCTTCGACCGGGCATGGCGACCTTGACCAATCCGGAGCGGGCCGAAGCGTCACGGTCGGCCGACCGCGCGACAGACCTGGCGACCGGTCCGACAACGTACACCGTTCTGGGGACACACATCAGCGCGCTGACATTCGAGGGTGCGCTGCGTGAGCTGCTCGAAGCTCCCGCCCTTGGCCGTCTCATGCGAGTCCATTTCTGCACAACGCACGGCCTGGTCGAGGGCGCTTCCGATCAACGCTTTCAGGAGGTGCTCAATCGGGGCGACATCGTGGCGCCCGACGGGATGCCCCTCGTGTGGCTCGGCCGCCGAGCGGGCAGAACCGTCGAGCGTGTATGCGGGCCTGACATCATGCCCGCTCTGATGGATCGGGGCCGCCAGATCGGGGCTCGGCACTACCTCTATGGGGGAGCCTTAGGCGTTCCGGAGCGGATTGCAGCCCGGATGCGCGCGAAGTATCCGAGCGTCAACATCGTGGGCCTGGAGAGTCCGCCGTTTCGGCCGTTGACGGACGAGGACGACCGTGCCGCCGTTGACCGGATCAACGCGGCCCGGCCTGACTATGTGTGGGTCGGCCTTGGGACACCCAAGCAGGATTTGTGGTTGGCTGAGCACCGCGGCCGTCTCGACGCCTCAGTCCTGCTGGCGGTCGGCGCGGCGTTCGACTACCTGGGCGGAAGTCGGCGACGGGCGCCTCGCGCCCTGCAACGAACCGGCTTGGAGTGGCTCTGGCGCCTCGCGTCGGAGCCGCGCCGACTCGGGCGCCGATACACGATGCTCAACCTAACATTTCTCTGGCTGCTCGCACGTGATTCGGTGCGATCCAGGTTTGGGCGGCGACGCCCGCGCTGAGCCAGAGCGCAGGTTGTCCCTCAGCGACCGCTCGCTTTGAGCACCGTGGGGATCGTGCGGATCAAGATCTGGACGTCAAGCCACGGCGACCAGCGATCGATGTATTCCAGGTCCTTCTCCACCCATCGGTCAAAGTCCGGTTCGCGCCTCGCCTCCACCTGCCATAGCCCGGTAATCCCCGGTTTCATCGACAACCGGCGACGGTGCCATGGGTCGTAACCAGCCACTTCGTGGGGCAGTGGCGGGCGGGGGCCGACGAGGCTCATGTCACCGACGAGGACGTTCCACAACTGGGGGAGCTCGTCGAGGCTTGACTGTCGCAGCCAGTTGCCAAATCTCGTCACCCGCGGGTCGTGATCGAGCTTGAACGCATGGCCCCTGATTTCGTTCGCGGCTGTGAGATCTGCGAGGCGCGCCTCGGCGTCACGGACCATCGTTCGGAATTTGACGACAGAGAATCGACGCCCGCTGAGGCCGACTCGTTCTTGGCGGAAAAAGACGGGTCGTCCGTCTGTGAGCACGACTGCGAGCGCCAGGCCCAGGAAGAGCGGAGTCAACATGACCAGACCCACTGTCGCGACGGCCAGGTCGACCGCTCGCTTCGTGGCGAGGAGGGCGTTCGCGTTTGCCCGACTCACGAGAGACAGCACGGGCAGACCGTCCAGATCCTCCATGTGGCTGGTCGCGATTCTCAGATTGGGGATACGGACGAGCATCCGCACCGTTTTGCCCTCGCTTTCGCAGAGCGACACGATGCCGTCGATCAGGTCCGCTGGCTCTGTGGACAGGCATATCGCGACCTCGTCCACCACACGCTCATGCACAATCGCCGCGAGATTCTCGATGGGTCCGAGGTAGAGCCAGGCGATTCCCTGCTCGGGGGCTTCTCCAACCATCCCGACGATTCGGAGCCCGAGTTCGTGGTGGCTCTCCACTCGCGCTGCGAACTGCCGGGCCGACGATCCGGTGCCAACCACCAGGACATTTCGCATATTCATGCCTCTCCGCCGGACGGCACCGAACACCCAACGGAGCGCCGCGCGACTGGTCACGATCAGGGCGAACTGGACCCCGAAGAGCGCGACCAGGAAGCGCCGCCCCGGCTCCGGCGACTTGAAAATGAACATGAGCGACAGGGCTCCCAGCGCGATGAAAACGATCGCACGCAGCACAGCCTTGGCTTCACTGCTGAATGACCACCGAAAACGGAGCTTGTACAGGCCCTGCCACCACAGGATCCCGACCGTCAGAACCAGGTACAGGAACAGAGCCAGCAGGGGCTCCGGGGCGGGCTGGCCTGCGCGACTATTCCACGACCCGCCGAGGAGGCCAAACAAGGCGATGGCCGCGCACGCGGTGAGTCCCGCATCGACCAGCATCAGGACGGCCCGAAACTGCATCCCAAAACGTCGAATCATCTGTGCCCACTTGCAGGCTATGAATTATTGAGGCGTCCCCCCAGGGCACAGGACCCTGACCGAGCAGCTCGGTGGCGCCAATCCGAGTCCCCGACTTGGCAGTTTCAGGACCGCAGCGGGAACCAGATGATAGTCGCACGACGACTAGTACGGAAGTACTATGCCCCTGCAATGTCTATTCCGCGTCGCATTCCGAGCTCAACGTGGTGCAGGCGCGCACCACCCTGAACTGATTTCTCGGCGGTGGCCACAGGGGGCTCTTCGGTGCAGGTCAGAACGCGCCCGGACCAAGAGCCTTCTCTACATCCGTTGCGCTCGCACCCGCCAGGCGCTGGAAGGCGAGCGCAAGATTGCCACGCCCTCTCGATCTAGTCACGACAAGGCGATCGTTCGCGCCAACGATCGCGAGCGTATCCAGGGCCTCCTCCACGATGACCCGGTTGGGGGTCTCCGTTATTGGCCCTAGGATCTGCAGAAGCCGTCCTCGACGGGCGATCAGATACCTCTCCCCGAGCAGGAGGCGTCCGCTGCCCCCGACGTAGACGGCTGAGGTGAGGATCCTCATTGACTCGTCTGCGTAGGTATCAGGCGGAGCTGTGGTCTCCTCAGCTCGAGCCGGCGCACCGACACTTGGCGCCGAGGCGATCGTCGCAGCATTCGACGGTGGAGCAATCGGGGCAGCACGCACGGTCACACCGGGCCCTGGTGCGCCTGCCGTTCGTGATGGCGTCGCCGGTTCGACCCTCGGCCCGGCATCTCGCGCACGACCATGCTTCCGGGGGGCGGCATCCGTTGCATGGATCGCGCGGAGAGCCTCTTTCGCCGTTGCGGCCTTCGCCCCAACCCGGGGCGTACGACGGCTTTCCGGTCGACTCGCTGGCGGCGGCCCCACCGCCTGCGGGCGAGGCTTCGGCGGGGACTTCCGAGCTCCTGTGATGCTTCGCTCTTTGCCCGTCGGGTGGCCGGAGTTCGCGAACGCCGGTTGAGTCGGCGCGTTGGCAGCGACCGCAGGCCGGCTGCGGAGTCTCGCGTTGGGTGCGGCGGGAGCGGTGGGCCCTGCCGTGACAGGTCGCCGCGCCGGGATTCCTACCGCCGAGTTCCTCAGCTCCCGAGAGTCCACGGCGACAGCCGTCTCTACCGGTGCCGCCGTCGAGGCTGCGGTCGGCGTCGCGGCCGGCGCGGGAGCGGCCTTCGGCATAGCCGTCTTCCGCTCGTCCCGCTTCCGCGTGGCCTGGTTTGGAGCGGCCGAGTTCGGCATCGCAGCATGCGGCCGAATGGCAGGCGGCGCAGGGGCACTCGGCGCGGGCGCAGCCGGTGCCCGGGCAGTCGACATCGCTGCCTTCGGCGCAGGGGCAGTGGCCTTGGCGGCGTTCGGCTGAACGGCCTCTGGCGCAGCGGTCTTCGGCACAGCGGTCTTCGGCGCAGCGGTCTTCGGCTGAACGGCCTTTGGCGCAGCGGTCTTCGGCTGAACGGCCTTCGGCGCAGCGGCCTTCGGCCCAATACCATCTCCCGCCGCCACCGGCGAGCCATTTGCCCCTTGCACGTCCGGGCCAGCCTGACCTGCGTCGATCCCCACGGTGGGCAGGACGGAATGCCGAGCAAGAGGCAGGGGAAGCGTCGAGTTCCGCGCCTCCACCCTCTGGGCGTTCGGCCTCCACACGGCAGGTTCATTACCGACCTTCAACTCGACCTTCTGGCGCGGGGACGCCTGCGTCCGTGAGGATCGGCGCGGAGAGGCGGACGGCACGGCCGCGCGACTCCGCCCCAATTGCCGGTCAGACCCAGCCGCGCCGCGAACGATCATCGGCGCGTCCTCAGGTCCCACCTTTCGCGCTCTCGCCTCCTTGAGATTAAAGAAAGCAAGGCGAAGCCTGCGCGCCGCCCTCATTCTTCCTTGATTCAGGCGTCGCATGCCGTCCGACAGCGCCAGCCTCCGGCCGCCCCAGATCGGCTTATCCAGGCTGCCGGATACGTCACCGCGACACCAGAAGCATTGGCGGTCCCAACCGGTCGTGGCATTTCCGCACGCGGGGCAGCGCCCGAGCGGTGCGACGTGGAGGATGATCACCGCGATAGGACCGATGATCGCCCCGACAAACAGCCAGACGATCGGATTCCGTGCCCGTCGGCTCGCGACCACCCCAGCCCACACGCCGAACACGATCGCCCAGGCGATGAACAAGCCGCCGAACCACCAGACTTCAAACACGCGATGTCGTCACTCGTCAGAGGTCGGAAGGATAGCCATGATATGCAGAGTGCCCGAGGACCACGTACGAGGGCCGGCCTCGGCAATTCACGGGCCTCCGACTCCAACGTTCGATCCCCCGGGGCCCTGCTCAGAAGGGCGCGGCGGCGACTGCTTCGGTGACGTCAGGAGGCGGCCGGTTCGGGCGACGAAAAGGCGGCCTTGCTTGGCTGATCAGGTGAAGGGTGACTGCCTCGATCGTGCGGACGGTGATTACGTCCGGACTGGAAGCGGCCCCAACCTCGTGGCGGAGTCGCGAAGACCGTCTCGGCTAACAGCGCCAGACCAGCTAGCCGCGTCGCCCCTCATCGAAGGGTAGTCGACACTTGTAACAGCGTCTCGCACCGATCGGCGTCAGCGACTGGCAACGATCGCAAATGACGTATTGAGTCGTGTCGGGCACCGTCCGTCGGCCGAACCTGGGTCCTATCCAGAGGCGATACGCCTGCCAAATCAGTGTCGGCCCGACAAGCAGACCGAGAAGGATGATCGGCCGACCATCAAGTTCGAAAGGCATCCGAACCACCAACCACCGGATCGCCGGCTCCCGGCCGCGGCGAACCATCCTGAGTTCACCACCATGTTATCTGATCGGTGGTGACTTGGATTCTTTCTGCCATGCGCCGCGCCTTACCGACGGCGCCAGTAGTCGCGCCTCGATGTCTCAGTTTCGCCTCATTCGAGACGCAATGACGTGGCTGTCCGGGCTCGGTCGGTGGCTGCGTCGGGCAGACTCGGCCATTCGCGTCTTGCCCAGCGCTTCAGTGGCTTGTCCGCCAGGAGCCGAGGTCAAAGCCGTCAGCTCAGGGTCACTCAAACTGGATGGGCTTTGTTCGTCGGCACGGATTGAGCGCGTCCAGTTTGCCCAGAGCGCTCCTGCGATGAAGGCGAGGTTGAAGACGATCACGAGCGCCGCGATCACGAGAAGTATTGACTCCATGATGTTCGACCCGATGCGAGCTGAAGCGCACCGGGGGCACGCGAAATGGCTGGCCCCCGAGCCGATCGCGAAGTCTCCGCATGGCACGATCCCGTGTCACTAGGGTGAACGCCCTATCGAATGCGGGCGCGATATGAGCAGATGGCGCGTCGAGGCGTGAAAGAGTCGAACGCCTGTCCATCCGGTGTGGGAGCCTTCGGTCCCGATCGGACGCTTCGCCTAATCTCAGCCGTCTTGCGGGCGTTTCGCCGCCGATCTCGAGGGCGAGTCTGGCAAGCAGGGCTGCTGCCCGCCTTGACTCGACCTCAATGCTGCGACGCCGATGGCATTATCGACGGCGGAGGCGACGTCGACGAAGAGGGCGAGCTCGACGCCTCCGGCTTGCCAATCCCCTTGTCCTGGGTCTTCTCGTGACCCTTGCCCTGGCCTTTCGGCGCCGTTGAGCCCGGGTGCTTCTCGCCCACGACCTTGGGCCCGCCCGCCCACGGCGGCCGGCCCGGAGCGCGGAGTGCCTTGCCATCGATCGTCTGGACATCGATATCCGTGGAGCCCTCGGGTACTTCGCCGATCACGTCCACCGTTCGGCCCACGTACGCGGCGAGCGGATCGTTGGCTCCCCACCACCAGGACGGCCCGTCCGACAGCGAGTAGGTCGTGCCATTGGCAGCGAGGGTGTAGGCGCTCGCCCCATCGGCGCTGGTCGTCCGCTGGACGGTGCCGCGAACCGTGATCGCGTGCTCCGACTGGTGCGCTTTCTGGCCCTTGCCTGTCGTCTGACCGAAGTACGGGGCCAGGATCGGGATGGCGACTAGGGCGACTGCGACCAGGGAGCCGACGATGAAGATCGCGAGGCGGCGATTGGGCGTCATGGTGGCGCACATCCTGCGCCGGTCACATGCGGGATACAAGGTGGCGGCAGCCCTCGTCTGCGGCCACATGCGGGATACAAGGTGGCGGCAGCCCTCGTCTCGGTCATTTTCCGGTGCCTGAGAGCACCGCGAGGAACCCTGGTCGCGACCCGCCGAGCTTCAGCCGGCTCTGCCGCGAGCCAGCTCGGCGAGCACCTCGCCGAAGACCGGGTGGGTGTCCGCCCGCAGGACGAAGGTGACACGCTGGACGGGCGTATCGCCCGCCAGGTGCTCGACGACCGCTTCCAGGGCGACGCGGGCACCAAGCCCATGCGGGTACCCATAGATCCCGAGGCTGATCGCCGGCACCGTGACCGTCCGCGCACCGTGCTCCGCGGCCAGGCGGAGCGACGTTCGATAGGCAGAGGCGAGCAGCTCGGCCTCGCCCGCCTGCCCGCCCCGCCACACCGGACCCACGGCATGGATGACCCAGCGAGCGGGTAGGCGGCCGGCAAGCGAGACGAAGGCGCTGCCAGTCGGGCAATTGCGATCGCGGCCGTACCGCGCCTCGAGGTCGGCCATGATCTCCGACCCGCCCGCGCGGTGAATGGCTCCGTCAACGCCGCCGCCGCCGGCAAGCGAGCTGTTCGCCGCATTGACGATCGCGTCGGCGGGGATCGCGGTGATGTCGCCGAGGGTCAGCTCGAGCGTGCGACCGGCGATCTCGAGGCGATCCATGCGCAGAGCGTAGCGTGGGCCGAGACCGGCGTTGCCGCCTGGGGCGATTTCGTGGCGCCGGTGCGCGGATACAACTCGGACCGATGGCCGCTTGACCGGGTACGGAAAGGCGATGGCGCCCGGGGGACCTCTGGCTTACCGTTTGCAGGTCGGTCCACCTTGGGGATCGGCCTTTGAAACGGCAAACCCGCAGCGATGCGGGGACGCAAAGCCATGGAACTGGGCTCATGCGCCAGTCAGCCAGGTTGCCGGAGGCACGACATGTCCTTTTGGGATGGCACTCGCTGGGTCGACGAGCGCGTCGTCGCAGCCCCTTCTACGAGGTCACGGCGGACGAGCTGGGCCGCGACTGCGGTCATGATCCTGGGCCTGGTGGCACTGATCGTGCCATTCGGCGCAACATCGGCCGCACACGGCAAGAGATACCCAGGGACGCTCGCGGCGAGCCCGAGCACACTGCACGCCGGGGACCTCTTCACGGTCACGGGCTGCGGGTATGACACGGCCTTGGGCAACGTCATCGTGGGCTTCACCGGCGGATCCTGGGGATCTCCCCTCGATGCGAAGGGTTGCTTCAGCATCGCCGGTATTCCCGCCCTGTCCGGAGACACACTGCCAGCCGGCACCTACGACGTGAGCGCGTATCAGTACGTGCACCGGAAATGGACCGAAACAGGCGAGACGACCGTCACCGTGGTGCCCTGATGCATCCACACGACCTTCGTGGCTTGGTCGAGATCCGCAAGAAGGCCACGCTCCGAACCTCATGTTTCTTGCCAACGTCGGCGGCCATGGGGTAGGGTGGGCGCGAGACCGCCCCTCCAGCACACGACCCACATTGCGGGCGGCTCCGGGACAGACGTCCGTCGCAGTGGCGGGCCACGATCAGCTAAGCACCCGGCGAGAGCCGGGATGCTAGACCACGAGACTGGGTGAGCTCACCCATCCAGCCGACCGGGTTGCAGGATCCAGGCGCCTCCTCTGTCGCCGTTTCCTATTGTGGCCGTGAAGGCCGCTGGCTGCCGCCCGGAGATAGGAGGCCCATGGCCGCCTTCGGGCACCCGCGACGCCATGCGTACGCCGACAGGTCGCCACTCCCCGTGCCACCTCGCTTTGCGGGGACGCCTGGGCCGCGGTGCGTAATGACAACTCGGACCAATAGACCGCGCCCGCAGTACCGACGTGCGGGGACGTCGCGCGGTAGGTCGCGCCTAGGGTTAAGAGTGTCGCATCGGACCGCAGCCGCGGACGACGACCGATAAAGGCAAACCCGGCGCGAGCCGGGGACGCAAAGCCACGGGACTGGGTGCAGTTTACTCACCCATCCAGTTAGCCGGGTTGCCGATACCGCGAACAGCGACGAGCTTCGGTCAAGGACGAGTCCGTTCATTCGCATTGTCGGGCCCGGCGGTAGGGAGGTAAGCCTTGAAGGCTGCTCACACCGCCGCCTCGCTCACGCGCCACACGCTCGGCGCCGTCACCGAGGCGCTCCTGATCGTTGCGCTCATCGTGGGCCTTGTCGTCGGCTATGCCGCTGCGACTCGTTCGGGCCCATTCGGCGCCAACGATGCCTTCGCGGCCAAGGGCGGCGGGGGACACGGACACGGCGGAGGCGGCACCAGCGCCACCATCACCGTTCCCGACGGTGTATACGCGTCGACGGTTACCGCGACCGTCAGTCCCGCTGGCCTTTGGGTCTATGCCAAGTGCTCCCAGGGCGGGTCGATGGTGTACGGGCAATATGCCCAGTCCGATGCGGACGGACACGCGGTGCTGACACTTGGCCCCACCTCCTGGTGGACCGGGGGCCCGGCGAGTTGCACGGCCGAAGCGGGCAATTGGTCGGCCCGAAATGGTCAATGGGTCGCCCAGGGATCCACCACGTTCAACGTTTCGGGTTAGCAACCCATCGTCTCGACTCGAAGGGGGTCGCCCATGGGCGACCCCCTTTTGTTTGCCCTCATGCCTCGCCACAGCCATCGACTGGATCGGATGTCGCGAGGAGCATGGAGAGGCCCCGGCGAATGCCGGGGCCTCTCGTGGATCGAGCTCGCGATTGTTGGCGATCGGCAGCCCTCAGTAGCCCGGATTGTTGTTGATGGTGAGTGCTGTCGTCTCGCACGAGCTGGTCGAGCCTGAAAGGTTGGAGTCGTTACTGGTATAGACAACCAGCCAAGAGACTGTCTGCGTGGTCAGAACCTTGACAGAGGTGTTGTTGGTGCTCCTGATCTGAGGCGAAGCACCACTGACTGCGATCGCTCCTGAGGTGTACAGCACGTTCACATCCTCTGTACCCGGTTCGCAGGTGCCATTGCTATACAGAGTGAACGTCACGGTGCCGCCAGCGGGCAGAGCGCTGCCACCTGTCGAGCTGATCTTGGCGGAATCGTTCGGCAGCCAGTCTTGCTTCGTGAGCACCGAGGTGGTGTCCGTGACAACGCTGGACTCACCGGCATCGTCGCAGGCTGTGGTGGCGCCATTGGTGTTCGGCGAGTCGCCACTGTAGACCGCGATCCAGTAGTAGGTGCCAACCTGAGTCGGTGTGAGCGAACCGGATCCCGTGCCGTCGCTCGCCTTATAGACCTTGGGCGGGTCG
>WNGB01001161.1_pt1 | contig 43213 bp, 32 predicted proteins | sample 5400681 | NCBI WGS metagenome assembly WNGB01 (sample SAMN13153367, study PRJNA577476) | soil metagenome | isolation source: 115 cm soil or saprolite under grassland replicate 2 | place: USA:California | collected 2016-06-15 | reverse complement strand
TTGATCAGCGAGCTGCTGGCGAGCTGCCAGCGACTCAAGGTCCTGGTGACCAGTCGCGCGGTGCTGCACGTGTACGGCGAGCACGACTTCGTGGTTCCGCCGCTCGGCTTGCCCGCGCGCGCTGCCCTGCCCCCGGTAGAGCACCTCACACGGTACGAGGCGGTGCGCCTGTTCGTGGAGCGAGCACAGGCGGTGAAAGCGGATTTCGAGGTGACCGCGCGCAGCGCCCGCGCAGTGGTCGAGATTTGCCAGCGGCTCGATGGGCTGCCACTGGGCATCGAGCTGGCGGCGGCGCGGGTGCGCTTGCTGCCACCCGAAGTGATGCTGGTGCGCATGGACCGCCGGCTCCCCCTGCTGACGGGTGGTCCGCGCGACCTTCCCTTCCGCCATCAGACGCTGCGCGGCGCAATCGCGTGGAGCTATGACCTGCTGATCGAGGCGGAGCAGACGCTGTTCCGGCGACTGCCGGTCTTCGCTGGCGGCTGCACGCTCGAGGCAGCCGAAGCGATCTGCGGCGGCTGGGAAACAGGGATCAGCAGCCAGGCACCGCGCGGCATCGAGTCACCATTGCCCGATGCGCGCATGCTCAGCCCGATCGACGTCCTGGACGGCGCGGCCTCCCTGCTGGACAAGAGCCTGCTGCGCGAGGAGCAGTCCGCGCGTTGCGAGCCGCGGCTGCTCATGTTGGAGACGATCCGTGAATACGGTCTCGAGCAGCTCGAGGCCAGCAGCGAGGCCGCCGAGGTTCGCCGTCGCCACGCCGTGTACTACCTCCAGCTCGCCGAAGCGGCAGCGCCGAAGCTACACGGTCCCGAGCAGGTCGACTGGTTGGATCGACTCGAGGCCGAACACGACAACCTGGGCGCGGTGCAAGCGTGGACGCAGGCGCAGCCGCGTGGCAGGGAGCAGGCACTGCGGCTCGCCAGCGCACTGTTGTGGTTCTGGCTCGTCCGCGGCTACTACGCCGAGGGCCGGCGCGCTTCCAGCGCGACTACCCGCGGGCGACAGCGCTGCTGGAGCAGAGCCTGGTATTGCAGCGGCAGCTCGGCGATCGCTGGGCAAGCTACCACACGCTGTATCGACTCGGCGAAGCGGCCGCGGATCAAGGCCAGTACGAGCGCGCGACAGCGCTGCACGAAGAGAGTCTGGCGATGCGTCGTGAAGCGGGCGATACGCGCGCCATCGCGGCAGCGGTGAAGTGTCTCGGGCTGCTAGCGCTCGCGCGTGGCGACTACGAGCGCGGCGCGCGCACGCTCAGGGAAGGCGTCGCGGCGTACCGCGCGACGCGCGACAAGCAGGGCATCGCCAATTGCCTCGAAGGGTTGGCGGGCATCGCGCTCGCCCGCGCGGAGCTGCCCGAGGCGGCGCGCCTGTTGGGCGCGGTCGGGTCGCTGCTCGACCTCGTCGGGGGTCGAGTGCAATGGCGCGGACGCTATGAACGCGACCTCGTGGCGGTGCGCGGGCGCATGTCCGAGCCGGACTTCGAGCATGCCTGGGCTAAGGGCCACGCGATGACGCTGGACGAGATGATCGCGCACGTCGTGGACGAGGTCCGTAGCGGCATCCGTTGAGGCACCCTGGTACGAGGCGCGTTTCGCGAGTATCCTTAGGGCCACCTCAGCGAGGCCGCCACGGCTCAGATGGGGGCGGCTAAGGGGATCGATGCTGAGGGGAGCAAGGGTGAGACGCGAACCCGGCGCAAGCCTGCCTGTCGCACGGGCATCGGATCAAACGCGGCGCGATCGTTATCGCCGCCTCGCGCGCCGATCTTTGTCCGCGCGCACCCTGCGCCGTGCCCCCGCAACAGCCCATCGGCCCGTTGAACAGTCGCCTCTGCCAAGCACGTCGCGATTGCAAATCCGGTGTTTCGGGCGCTTCGAAGTATGGGCCGATGGCGCACCCGTCCAGCGCTGGCGGCGCCGCGCGGCGATCATGCTGCTGAAGTACCTGGTGGCGCAGCGTCGACCCGTCCACCGCGACGTCCTGCTCGACCTGCTGTGGCCAGAGCTGGCGCCCGACGCGGCGATGAATGACCTGCGGGTGACGCTGCACAGCCTGCGGCGAGCGCTCGCGCCAGCGAGCGGCGGCACGGCGGCGGATCCAGTGATCAACGTGGGCGCGGTGTATTTCCTCAACTCTGCCGCCGACGTCTGGGTCGATGCCGACGCGTTCTCCAAAAGATTCGAGGCGGGTCTGCGCTCCGAACGCCAGTCTGGCCTCGACAAGGCCAGCCGCGAGTACACGGCCGCCGAGGAGCTGTACCGCGACGATTTCCTGGTCGAAGACGTGTACGAGGAGTGGACGGTGCTGCGGCGCGAGGAATTACGCGACCAGTACCTGCTGGTGCTGACGAAAATGGCGCAGCACTGCCTCGTTTCGGGCGATCCTGAAGGCTGCATCGTGCGCTGCCACAAGCTGCTCAGCAAAGAACCATGTAATGAGGACGCATATCAGCGCCTCATGCGCGCCTACGCCAGGCTCGGTCAATACGGCCGCGCAACGCACTGGTACGAGGTGTGTGAGCGCACGCTGCGCAAGGAGCTCGACGTCACGCCCTCGGCCGAGACGCGCCGCGTGTATCACGAGATCGGACTGCACGGCGCCGCGGACAACGGACAATGACGGGCTTACCGATGATCCCGAAGGCGCCGGGCGCGGTTCCCGATTCCGCCGCGTCGAGGACCTCGCCGGTGGTTGAGGTCGCCGTTCGACCGAGCACCCCGGCCAACGCGCTGCCGCCCAGCAGTGTCGACAGCTCGAGTCCCGAGGCGTTTATTCGTGGCATCGCGCCGTACGCAATCCGCGTCTCACAGGCGACCGGTATCCCCGCCGAAGTGCTGATCGGCATGGCCGCGAATGAGACGGGCTTCGGCAAGTACGCGCACGGCAACAACCTCTTTGGCATCAAGGGGACCGGTCCCGCGGGCAGCTTCAACAGCCAGACCTGGGAGGACTACGGCCAGGGCGCGGTCACGATCAACGACAACTTCCGCGCCTACCACTCGCCAGCCGAGTCGCTGCTCGACTTCGCCAAGCTGGTCATGACCAGTCCGCGGTATGCCGGCGCAATGGGCCAGACGTCCGTCGAAGGATTCGTCGGTGCGCTCAAGCGGGGCGGGTACATGACCGACCCCGACTACGTACAGAAGATCAATGCGATTACGACGCGCTACTCGGGCGTGATTCACGACAGCCTGCGCAGCACTGGTCCGGCAGTGGTCGAGAGTGGGCGCCAAGCGCCCGCGCCGACCGCCGCGGGCCGCGGAGTGATCGTGCCCGACCAGTTCGGTGTGGGGCTGCCCGCCGATGAAGCTTACGCCGCGTGCGGCCCGATGGCGGCAATCGCGTTTGCTCAGGCATACGCCCGCACCCCGACGCCGCAGGAAGCGATGGCGCTGGCCAAGCAGAGTGGCTGGACCGCCGCGGGTGGCATGAACGGCATCACCAACGAGAAGCGGCTGCTCGACAAGATGGGCATCCCGGCGCGGTTGGAAACGGCGCTTGACTGGGACCACGTCAAGGTCGATGCGCTGAACCGCAACCCGGTCATCTTGAGCACGCCAGGGCACTACTTCGTGGTCGACGGCTTCGACCCGCGCACGGGCGCCTACCACGTTGGCCAGAGTGGGCTGGCGTACCGCGGTGGCTCGGAGTGGATGACGCCCGCGCAGATCAGCCAGCTGGCAGGTGCACCACACGCTGCGCTGTACACCGACAATCCTCTGGCGGTGCGGCCGAGCGTTGCCGCTGTCATCACGACCGCCCCGCCGGTGATGCAGTCTGCGCGGCCGGTCGCCGCTGCGCCCGCTCCGCCGCCGCCACCCGTGGTCAAGCCATTCGTCTCGGCTGCGCCACCGCCGGTGGTCAAGGGCGTGGCGTCCGCGCTGCCGGTGGTGAAGCCGTTCGCGGCACCCGTCGAAAAGGGCGTCGTGCCGCCACCTGTGCCGCAGCCCGTGCAACCCGTGCTGCAGCCGATCCCGCCGGCGACAGTACCACTGCAGCCAGCAGTCAAGCCGTTGGTGGAGCCGCTCGCGCAGCCGCGGCCAGAGTCACAGCCGGTGACGCAGCAGCCGGTGACGCAGCAGCCGGTCGTCGACCAGCCCACCGTAGCGCCGCCGCCCGAGCCAGTCGTGGCCAGCACGCCGCCGCCACCTGCGCCGCTCTCGCCGCCGCCGATCAGAGTGGTGCGCACGTCGTTCGTCGTCCAGCCCGAACCCGCGCCGCAGCCGCCGCAACCACAGTCGCAATCGCCAGCGCCGGCACCGCCGTCGACCGTCGCGCCGGACATGGACACGCCGGTCGGCGATCAGACGGTTGCCTTCCAGCCACCTGAGGGCAGCACGCTCGCCGTCGGCAGCGTGCTTTCGCAGTCCACGCCCAAGCCACCGGATCCCAAGGCCGTGCCCCCACGCCGAAAGCAGGACGATGAGTAGTCCGGTCCTGGTGCTGCGCGTGACGGCGGAGCTGCCGCCCGACGAATGGCAGATCGCCGACAGGACGGCCGAGATCGGACGCTTGCCGACGTCGACGGTCGTGCTACCGCACCGTTCGGTATCGCGCGAGCACGCGCACATCAGTCGCGTGGGTGACGACTTTCTGGTCGAGGATCTCGGGAGCAAGAACGGCACGTGGCTCAATGAGCAGCAGGTCAAAGGGCCGATGACGCTCAAGAACGGCGACATGCTGCTCATCGGCGACGTGCCGCTGCAGGTGGTGCTCAGCAGCCTCGAAGAGTCCGCGCCAGTGGCGCCGCCGCAGCCACCAGTGCCCGCGCTCCCACGTGGCGGCCCCGCGGGCCCCTCGACGGTCATGGTCGGCCTCGAAGACGTCCTGCAAGGTGCGCCACCGAGTGAGGCGCGTCGACCCAGGGCGTGGGACGAGACGCCGTCCTCACCCCACGACATCCCCGCCGTGCTGCCGCCGCCGCCGCTGCCACAGCCGCCCCCCTCGCCCTCTGGGAGAGGGCTTTATCAAGGGGGTGAGGGTGCGAGCGACGATGACCACCCGACCATCTACGCACCGCTGCCAACCGATCTCGGGCCCGAGGCAGCCCTCACCCCGGCCCTCTCCCAGAGGGAGAGGGAGGGTGACGCACGGCCGCTGGACCTCGATCCGATCAGCCTCCAGGCCGAGCCAGCCGCGGCCACGCTCGCGCGCCTCTCGGTCGCCGCGGACAGCGTTTCCGCGGCGCTACGCGCGCTCAGCTCCGATCTGGCCACGGCAGTGTGGCTGTTCGAGCACGCGGGCGGTGCAGAGGCAGCCCAAACGTTCATCGACTGCGTCAACTCCGCTTATCTGAACCCCGAGGACCCACTTGCGCAGCAGGCCGTCCTCGACGAGGCGCCGACCGCGGCGCGGCTGCTCCAGGCCGCGTCACTGCTGATGCGTGGACTGCTACCCCTGCACGTCGATGCTGCCGATGGGCGGGGCGACGAACCGCAGACGGACACGACCGACCTGGAGCCAGTCGCCCGGCCGTAAGGCCGCGGCGCCCCCCGGCTCGACCACCAGCGTCTCGCTGTCACGTTGTATGACCAGCGGATTGCGACCGAGATGTGAGATGCGCCAGCGCCCGTCCACCTGCTCGATCCGCGCATGCCGCCGATGGACCGAGCCACTAGTGAGAGTTGGAAAGCGCGACAGATCCACATCCGGCACGTCGCTGCCTGAGCCGCGGCCGATGATGGTCGGGACGCGGTCGTCGACGCCGAACGCCACGGGTCGCTCGCCCGCCAGCCCGAGTAGCACGCCCGCGCCGTTCGTGGCGGGCACCAGGTCGGTCGAGCCACACTCGTCGCAGACTTCGGCGTCCAGCGCCAGAAGCGTCGCGCAGCGGCTATCGGAACAGCGCAACGCGGAGTCGAGCGATCGCATGACCATGCCGCAGGGCTTGACGCAGTCTAGCCGGAGTGCCAGGCTCACCACACTCACGCAGGGCCCGTCATGAATCACGCGCGCAAAGAACCAGGCCGAGACCTCGTCCGACTCACTTCCGCCGAGTTGCAGGAAGTGAAGGTCGCCGCGCGCAATCCGAGCCTGCGTCAGGTGATCGAAGCGACCGATGAGCGGCTGATCATCTCGCCCTATCCGCTGCGCCAGACATTTAAAGCGGTAGCGTCGACACTGCGGACGCGGCTGTACCACGGTGCCAACCCCGCTTCGCCGCCGATCGAGGATCTGCCCTCCGGGACGATCCGCGGTCGGCGAGCCTTTCTCGAGGGCACGCCCAGCGCAGCGCGCCTGTTGATGGGTGTGCCGTTGCTCGGCCAGGTCCTGGCCAACTGGATCATCGACGTCGAGGTGCGGGTCGCCGAACGGAACGGCCAGGTCGTACTCGGCTTCCAGCTGCGTACAACGCTGCCGCAGAGAGTCGGCAAGAACGTCACGGCGCGCGAGTTCGAAGGGCTGGTCAGCGATTTCCAGCGGCTGGTTCCGACCATCTCGCTGGGCACAGTCGTGGCGGCGGACCCAGTGGTTGGCCCGGGCGAGGCCGTGCCCGATGCCTTCAGTGGCACGCTGCGCGACTACAGCCGCTGCGCCGCGCTCGGCGAGGTCACCTCACTCCGCGCGGGCGACTTTCCACTCGGTAGCTACCTGTCGCCCAGCGCAGCGACCGATGGCGGCGCCCCGTTGTTCCTCGGCGCTCCGCGCGAAGCGGGCGGCCCGCCCAGCGAGCACCTGATCTTTCGCAACGTGTGCGTGACCGCGCCGGTCGGCATGGGCAAGTCGTATTCAATCTTTCGACCTTGGTCGGCCGCGGCCGCACGGGCCGGCTTCTCGACGCTGATCTTCGATCCCAAGGGCGATCTGACGCAGGACCTGCGTGCGTCGGTCTTCGCGGCAGGCAATCGCGTGGTCATCTTCAGCACCAGCCCCGAGCAGCCGTCGGTCCCGTGGAACTTCATGGATGAGGTCGAGATCGATGCGGCTGGCCGGCTCAAGAGCCGCCGCGCGATCGAAGCCATCCTGGATGCGCTGCTGCCGCGCCAGAGTGGTGGCACGAGCGACAAGGACGACTTCGCCAGCAAGCTGTTCCGCGGTTGGCTCGGCGGGTTCATTCAGGTCGCCAAGTACGCGCTGGGCGATGCCGCCGATCCGTTCGTGCTGTTTCAGATGGCGCGTGAGGAAGCGCGTCTGCAGGAGCTGCTGCAGATGGTGCGCGACAAATGGCCGCAGCAGATCTACGAGCGGGTCTATTACGAGGTGAACGACCTGTTCGACAAGTTCGAGTGGGGGTACTCGGCGCAGCTGCGTGGCGTCGCCAACGCTCTGGCGCCGTTCACGCACGAGCCACTGCTCAGCCGCACCCGCGCTCGACCCGGTCAGCGACGGTTCCGCATCACCGACCTCGACCGCCGCCCGACGACGCTGTTCCTGTCTTGTCCGCTTCAGGATCTCGAGGCGGCGCAGCGCGTCGGCTCAGTTGCCACGTCGCTGCTGCTGTCGCACATCTACGAGCGCCGCGCGCCGGCCGAAGGGCAACCCGACACGCGCATCCCGATGCTGCTGCTCCTCGACGAGACGCGGCTCTTGAGCGCCAATCTGCCGGAGTTTCTGGCCGTTGGTCGGGGCTTCAAGGCGGGTGTGGTCACCTGCTATCAAGAGCTCGACCAGATTCGCGATGAGTCAACCCGCCGTGAGATCCTCACCAACAGCAACACGCTGATCGCGTTGCGCGGCATGGGGCCAGGCTCGCGCAAGTCGATCGCGGAACGTCTGGCGCGGGCGACGGTTCAGGTCGCGGGTATCGGCAGCAGCGTTGGCGAAGAGGCGCGTCAGCAGGCCAACGTGAACGTCTCGCGTCAGGAAGTCGCCGTGCTCGGCGAGTACGAGATGCGGGCGATGCCCGGGCCGAAGCATGTCGCTTTAGTCCACATCCAGGACGGGACCGTGCCGGACGCGAAACCGTTCCTGGTCGATCTCACGAACAACGGCACAGCGTCCGCGGTGGGCGCACCTGTCGCCGCTAGCGCAACTGGCGGCTGAGCGCGCCACAATCACCCTAGGCAACCTCGGTGGACTTGCAGGAGACGCTGCGCGGCGACGTCAGTGAATACCGCGTCTACGAATCGATCGCTTCGGGCGGGTTCGGCAGCGTGTATATCGGCCGTGACACGGCGACCAACGTGCCCGTGGCGGTCAAGCGGCTCCACCCGCACCTGAAGGACCAGCCCGGGTTCGTCGAGCGCTTCGAGCGCGAAGCGTCCACCGTGCGCGGGCTGGTTCACCCAAACATCGTGCGCGTCCTGGACCAGGGCCGCGACAAATACGGCGTCCCGTTCATCGTCCTGGAGTGGGTCGAAGGTCTCACGGTCGGCGACTGGCTCAAGCGGCGCGGGCCGTACGCGCCCGCCGAGGCGGCCGACGTCGCCTGCCAGGCGCTGGAGGGACTGCAGGCGGCGTGGTCCCGCCGCGTGGTCCATCGCGACGTCAAGCCCGCCAACCTGATGGTGACCCCGACCGGGCGCGTCAAAGTCATGGACTTCGGCGTCGCCAAGGACGTCGATCTGGCCACGCTCGCTGGCACGAGCGGGGTGATCGGGACGCCCGCGTACATGGCGCCCGAGCAGTTGCGCGGGCAGCCCCTGGACGGTCGGGCCGACATCTACGCCATGGGCGTGACCCTGTACCAGATGATCGCGGGCTCACCACCGTTCATGGGGCCGACGATGGCCGACTATTTCCGGCAGCAGCTGCAGGAGGAACCACCGCCGATCCCAGGCCTCGCTCCCGCGCTCGGAGCGGTCATCGGCCGCGCGCTGGAAAAGCAGCCAGAGGACCGCTACACCACGCCGGGCGACATGCTCAATGCCCTACGTCCGTTCGCCGCCGAGGCGGGCATCGACACGTCGTATATCCCTCGCCCGGGCACGACACCAACCTCATCGCCTGGAACGTTTCAATCGTTCCCGCCAACGCCGTACCCGTCTACGCCCGCTACCCCCGCGCCGATCGGCTACAGCGGGGAAACGATCCGCGGCGCTGAAACCTTTCGTGGCGCGGAGCGTGGTGTCGAACAACCGCGGCGCGGCTCATTCCCCATCGCGCTGCTGGCGGTACCTCTGGTCGGACTGCTGCTCGTGGTCGCGGCCGGTGCGTGGTGGTTCGTGTTGCGACCCGTGCCGTCTCCGCCAGTCGCGACGCCCAACGGTGGGCTCAACTCCACGCCGGGTGTCGCGTCAACGGCGGGCGTGCCCGCGACACCTGGCGGATTCGCGACCGCCCCGCCGCAAGTCGCACCGCTGTTCCGCGATCCGCTCGACGATGTCACGAGCGGCCGATTGCAGAAAGCGTCCGTCGAACCCGCGAATTACCTGGTCGGCTATGGCTCGGATGGCTACGTGATTCAGAAGGTCAACCCGGCCGCGGGCGCGCTGGTCAGCGTGTCGGTCTTCACCCCGGCGGGCGTCAGCTACGCCGAAGCGGTGCTGTCGATTGATGCGCGGATCATCGCCCCGGCGCCGAACAGCTATGTTGCACTGATCTGTCGCGAGCAGGATGCACGCACCGGGTATCTCCTGAAGGTCATGCCCGAGTCGGGCGAGGTGGTGATCCAGCGCCTGGACGGCGGATCGAGCGCACCCACGCCACTGGCCAACGCGGTCTCGGCGGCCGTCAAGCCGGGCAACCAGAGCAACCACATCGAGCTCCGCTGTGCTGGCTCCAGCATCACCGCGCGCATCAACGATACGGACGTCGCGACGGCCGTCGATGGCGCCTATCCGAGCGGTGGCCTTCGAATCGGCGCGGGCTCCAACCCTGGCGCAATTCAGACGGTCGAAGCCCACTTCCGCAACCTGCTCGTCACGCGGCCCTGATCGGCGAACGCCTGGCGCCGCGGCGCCCGCTCTCCACCGGATCTCAACAAGGCACTTCGTCGTGCCCACGAAGTATTTCCGCATGCAGGATCCTGGTAATGCGCGTGTAATGTGGTGGTAATGCCCTGGTAATGGCATACGAATATTGTCGGCGCCTCGCTCGACTCGGGCGAATGGGGGATCTGTGCTCAAGAGAACAGGGGGTAGGCTTGCTATGACGTACGCGGCAGGTCTTCCAGACCGCGTTCCGCGGAAGGTCGTCCGCTCGATCGGCGCTGCCTCACTCACCGCTGCGCTGTTCGTCAGCGCGTGCCAACCCGTAGCGCCGCCTGCAATTCGGGTGACACCGGTCGTCGTCGAATCGACGACTCCCGCACCGAGCGCCGCCTCGACGGCGCGTATCGATCTGCTGCAGGGCACGGCCGAATGGCGTGCCAATCCCCAGGGCAACTGGACACCGGTCACCGGCGTCCTGGACCTGACCCCGGGGGCAGAGTTCCGCACGGGCCCACAGGGCAAAGCCGCCATGTTGCTCATCGATGGCTCGACCGTGTCCATCGATCCCGCCTCCGAAATCGGTCTCGAAGCATTCGAGATCGAGGGCACCCCGGACGCGGTCACGTCACGCCTCGCGCGCATCCGCATGGCCAAGGCCAACGTGTCCTTCGAGCTCAAGGCTCTGCAGGGCACCTCGGTCTTCGAGTTCCGCACCCCCGACCACGTCGCGATCATTCGCGGCAACTCCGGCAGCATCTCCAACACACCGGTCGCCACCGGGCCCGGCGAGTTTGAGCTGACCATGTCGCAGGGCACGGCCCTGGTCGGCTGCGTGGTCCAGGACACGGCCGCCGGTACCCCCAAGGTCAACATCTTGCAGGCTGGCCTCGGCCAACCGGTCCGCCCCTCGGGTGGCGCCTGCCAGGCCGTCAACAGCATGCCGGATCCGGCGCGTGCCGCCAGTCTGCTGGACGCCTACGGTGTGGCCCTCGCTGGCCCGCCGGACGCGATCTCGGCCGTAGCCAGTGGCGACCTGCCCGGCGCGATCGACAAGATGCGCCGCGCGCTCGGTCGCGAAGTGCCGCTGCCGCTAGTTCCTAGCTACGCCCCCACCCAGGGCTCGAGCCTGGCTGACGCGGCACGCCGGCTCTCCAACGGCACCATCCTCCAGATTCTGCAGCCAGCGGTCCCACCGCCAGGCCCGGCAGGCCCGCAAGGTCCGCTCGGACCGCAGGGCCCATCGGGCCCACAGGGCCCAGTCGGTCCGCAGGGTCTGCCAGGCATCATTGGCGACATCAAACGCCTCGACTCGCTCGAGGTGGCTGGTGCGCTCGCCCTGCAAGGTCCGGTCGCCGCTGCGGGACCGATCAAGGCGCAGGGCGGTATCTCCGTCGTCGGAAACGCAAACAGCCTCACCCTGTCGGTCGACGATCAGGGCATCATCGCCGGCTTGCCGACCACCCTCACGGCTGGCTTGAGCGTGCGTGGCGGCGCCGGTGTCGCGGGCGACCTCAGCGTGACCGGCTCGACCTTTGTGAGCGGGCTGACGACATCTGGCCCGGCCTCGCTGAACTCGCTGAGTGTCGGCAATGACGCGCTCGTGCAGGGCTCCCTGACCGTAGCGCAGCAGGCCCGCGTCGGCGAGGTGGTGGCGGGCAACGCTCAGGCTTCGACACTCGTGGTGACCGGCCCGAGCAGCTTCGACACCGTCACCGTTCGTGACGCGGCCCTGCAGGGCTCACTCACGGTCGGCGGCAACTCCGCGATCAACGGCGATTCCACCGTGGCGGGCACGCTGTCGGTTGGCGGAGCCGCGCGCTTCGGCAAGGGCTCCGAGATCCCATCGGCGCGCCTCGCCGACGCCACCCTGAGCAATCCCAACTTCGAGGGCACGGCGACCATCGCTTCGCTCGTGGTGAGCGGCGACTCGCAGCTCACTGGCTCGGCGCAGGTAGTCGGCGGGCTCGATGTAGCCCAGGCGACGAATCTGCGCAGCACGCTACATGCTGGTGACACCACGCTTTCGTCGCTGAACGTGGCGGGCAACATCGACACGCCCGGCCGCGTCGGGGCTGGTCAGCTGGCAGTGCAGGGCCCTGGCATCCTGTCTGGCGACCTCACGGTCGGCAAGGGCATCCTGAGCAACGGCAATCTCACGGTGGGCAGCGATGCCTCGGCGGCACCGCAATTCCAGGTCCTCGCCGGCTCGGGCGATACGCATGTCGGCGGCAAGCTGGGTGTCATCAACGACCTCACCGTGAACTCTGACAAGTTCACCGTCCAAGCGTCGTCCGGCAACACGGCCATCGCCGGCGCGCTCGATGTCGGCAGCAACCTGGTGGTGAACAAGGACAAGTTCAAGGTGTCCGCGGATAGTGGCAACACGGCCATCGCCGGCACCCTGGACGTCACCAAAGACTTCCATGTCAACGGGGATCACTTCAAAGTCTCCGCGGACTCGGGCAACACCAACATCGGCGGCACGCTCGACGTCACAGGCGTCGCGAACCTCAAGAACGACGCGAAGGTCGGCGGCAAGTTCGATGTGACCGGCGACACGACCATGTCGGGTGCCCTCACGGTAGCCAAAGCCGCGACCCTCAATGGTCTGCTGACGGCGAATCAGGGTGCATCCGTGGCGAACGGCCTGACGATCACCAGCGGCGGCGCAACCATAAACGGCGGCGCCGCGATCAACTCGGGTCTGTTGACCGCCAACCAGGGAGCAACCGTGAACGGCGGGCTCCTGACGGCCAACGCGGGCGCGACCGTGAACAACGGTCTGCTGAGTGCGACGCAGGGCGCAGCGGTAAGCGGCGGAGTCCTGACGGCTAGCCAGGGAGCCACTGTCAGCGGCGGTCTGTTCCAAGCGCAGCAGGGTGCAACCGTGAGCGGCGGTCTGCTGAGCGCGACGCAGGGTGCAGCTGTTAGCGGCGGACTCCTGACGGCTAGCCAGGGAGCGACTGTCAGCGGCGGTCTGTTCCAGGCGCAGCAGGGTGCAACGGTGAGCGGCGGTCTGCTGAGCGCGACGCAGGGCGCAGCTGTTAGCGGCGGACTCCTGACGGCTAGCCAGGGAGCGACTGTCAGCGGCGGTCTGTTCCAGGCGCAGCAAGGTGCAACGGTGAGCGGCGGTCTGCTGAGCGCGACGCAGGGCGCAGCTGTTAGCGGCGGACTCCTGACGGCTAGCCAGGGAGCGACTGTCAGCGGCAGTCTGTTCCAGGCGCAGCAGGGTGCAACCGTCAGTGGCGGTCTGCTCCAAGCCCAACTGGGCGCGACCGTCAGCGGCGGGTTACTCACGGCCAGCAATGGTGCGACCGTCGACGATACGTTGACTGCCAATAACGCGGTCACAATTGTCGGAACTGGTGCGCCCGCTGGGACGGCGCTGACTGTGACCAACAACGGTGCCACCATCAATGGCGGTGCGACTGTCAGCGGTGGCTTGCTCGCTGGCAACAACGGCTTGACCGTAACCGGCGGGAGTACGCTCAGCGACGGCGCCACCGTCAATGGCACGCTAACCGCGTCCAACACCCTCAACGTGAGTGGCACTGGTGCGGCGCCCGGAACGGCCCTGACCGTCGCCGCGAACGGCGCCACGATCAATGGTGGATCCACCCTAAACGGAGGCGCCACCGTCACTGGCACGCTGACCGCTTCCAACGCCCTTACCGTAAGTGGCACTGGCGCAGCGGCTGGCACGGCACTGACGGTCACGGCGAATGGTGCGACGATCAATGGTGGGCTCACCGTCAATACTGGCGGCGCGAGCGTGAATGGCTTGCTCCAGGCCAATAATGGCTTGACGGTGACCGGTGGAAGCACCCTTAACGGTGGGACCACGCTCAATGGCGGAGCCGATGTCAACGGTGCGTTGACTGCGAGCAGCGGTTCGTTGAACGGTGTCACCATCGGCGCCACAACGGCCGCGCCGGGCACGTTCACCAATCTCGTCGCAACATCGCTCACGGTTGGCAGTGTGAATTCAACGAGTGTTAACACAGGCACGCTGCAAACAGCTGGAACCTCGACCCTCAATGGGGCGCTGTCGCAATCGGGCGGCAACGTGGGTTTCTTCGGGGCGAGTGCGGGCCAGCATGCGGCGCTCACCGACGGAAACCCGAGCTCCGCGGGCGACACCTACACCACCGGTACTCGCGACACCATCAATGCGTTGCGCAGCCGAGTTAGAGAGCTCGAGCTGACTTTGCAGAGCTACGGCTTATTGCAGTGAGGTTTCAGCGTCAATTTGTAGTCGTCGGGATGGCGGGGGTCTTCTGGGCCCTCGCCAGCACTCCCGTCGCTGCACAGCAAATCGATCCCAACGGAATTGTGATCTCCACCAGCAGCGGCTTGCCGCTGTTGGTGGATGGCATCGAAACGGAAAAAGTTCCCGCGAATGTCTCCTCCGGCGCGAAGGTCTGCACCCCAGACCTGCGTATGTACAAAAGCGAGGGCGAACGCTTCATCTTCAAGCAGTGGAGCACTGGCTCCACTGACGACTGCATCACACCGACCGCCAAGGGCTCCTATCGGGCGATCTATAGCCACGAAGTCCTGCTGCTAATCAAGTCGACCGCGCCAGGCATCCAGCGCAGCAAGTGGGTGACCTACGGCGCCCCGGTCGAATTCCGCGTGCCCGACTCCATCCCCGATGGCGACGGTACCCGCTACCGATTCCAGGGCTGGAGCGACGGCGAGACGCCCTTCGATCTCAGCAACACGATCGCGCCCGTGAAGCCGACCGTGCTCGAGGTCAAGTGGACCCGCGAATACTTCCTCCAGGTCGACAGCCCCGACAACGCGGCAATCAAAGGCACAGGCTGGTACGCCGACGGTTCGAACGTCGTGCTCCGCGCACTCGACCTGCTGTCGGGCGACACCGATCAGGAGCGCTGGAAGTTCTCCGAATGGCAGAGCACCAGTTTCCCCACCGCGGTGATCCAGAACGCCAAGACCGCGACCACGACGTTCGCGATGCAGGCGCCGTACACCGTCCGCGCGGCGTACGACAAGCAATATCTCGTGCAAGCGAGCAGCCCGTTCGGCACGCTCAAGCGCGATTGGATCAATTCTGGCCAGGAGGTCGTTCTGGAAGCGCCACCGTTGCTGGAAGTGGTGCCCGACCAGGAGCGGCTCGTCTTCAAGCGATGGGACGGCATGGATGGTCTCCTGTCGCCAAAGATCAGCGGCAAGGCCGACCGGCCGATCAACATCACCGCCGCGTATGACCGCCAGGTCATGCTCAAGGTGAACTCGCCACAGGGCGCCACCGGTGACGGCTGGCAGAAGGCGGGCAGCGTCGCGACGGTCACCGCTCCGGGCTCGGTGCCACAGATGCTCCTGCTCAAGGCGAGTTTCCTCGGCTTCGGCGGCTACCCCGCTGGCCAGTCCACCATTCAAGTGCTGGTCAACGAGCCGACCAGTCTCACGGCTCTGTACCGCACCGAGCCTGACTTCGTCCTGATCATCGTGGTGCTCGGCATTCCACTGGCCGCCGCGCTGATCTTCATTGGCTACCGCAGGGGATGGCGGTGGTCGACCATGCGCCGCGGGCTGCGCGTGCGAGCGACAGCAGTCGCAGACTTCGCACGTCTCCCGCTCCGGAAGGACGCTGAACCTACGACACCCGAACTTTCGACACCCCGCAACGGCGTCGCGCACCTGCCGCAGCCGTTGAGTCCTCATCAACGTTCTTAGGATGCTGATGCAAAAGCGGTCCCCGCTCTGGATTCGACAGGCTCACCATGAGCGGGGACCGCTCGTCCTGAGCTTGTCGAAGGATCTTTTGCATCAGCCCTTAGAGAAGGCTTGAACTCGAACACCCTGGGGGAACGCGTGCGCATCTGGCTCCTGCTTTGTTCTCTGCTCTCGATGGTCCTACTGTTGGGGGCGGCGCCTCCGGACGAGACCGCCCTCGTCTCGGCGAGCGACGACACCTACGTAGTGGCGGATGTCGCGGCCCCCGATGACCCACAAGGCCTGCGCGAAAAGAACTTCGGCGGCCTCGATTTTCTGAAGATCTGGTACGCCTCGCAGATCCAGGCACAGGAGCAGGTCGTCTCCGTCGGCCTGATCAAGTTTGACCTGTCGCAATTCAAGGATCGCGAGATCCGCTCGGCCCACCTGCAGCTGTTCGCGGTGCGGGCCGATCTGACGCAGCCCGTGCGCCTGGTCGACGTCAGCCTGGCCGAGGGCCCGTGGGCCGAAGCCAACGCCAACTTCAAGGATTTGCCGCAATTGAGCACACCGCCACTGGCGAGTGCCGCGATCTATGGCGCCAATGTCTGGTACTCGTGGGATGTCACTCCGGCCGCCGTGCGCAAGGCGCGCGATGGCGAAGTGTCCTACGCGGTCGGGTTGCGCACGCTCGAGACAAAGGGCGAAGAGCAGGTCGTGTTCGCTGCCCGCGAGGCGGGTCGCAATGCGCCGCGGCTGGTCATGACCCTCGCGCCAGTCCCGCCCACGGTCCCGCCGTGGGCCGTGCCCGTTGGGATCGTCGTCGTGGCCGCGCTGGCCTTCGGCGTTGGCATCCTGCTTGGCCGCCGACGCCGCGCCGGCCGTGGTGCGGCAGCTCGGGCCCCGCAGGCAGCCAAGGTGGCCAACGGCACAGCGGCGCTCAGGCCCACGGCAGCTGCAACCAGCGCAGTGAGCGCACCAGACGATCTGGACGCCATCATCGAGTGCCCGGCGTGCAAGCGGCAGATTCCTGAGATCGCTGAGGTGTGTCCTCGGTGTGGCGCCGCTGTGGCTGTCGCCAGCCGTTGAGGCCCGCCATGTTGCGAGCTCCCGCGCTGGGAGTCGTCACTCTCGCGCTCGCCACATTCATCGCGCTGCCCGCACTGGCGGCGGGGCTGGCGGTCACCGTCTCGCAGGTCGACGTCAGCTCCTTCCCCAAGGTGCGGGTGGCACTGAGCGTCGCGGATTCCGTTGGCGTGCCCATCACCGGGCTCGATGCACAAGCCTTCGAGCTCAAGGAAGACGACCAGGTCATCAGCCCCATCCGGGTCGACTCGGTCGTGGAGAGCCAGGAATCAGTCGCCACGGCGCTGGTCATGGACGTGTCGGGCAGCATGGGCGACAACGGCAAACTGGATAGCGCTCGGACGGCGGCGACAGCCTTCATCGACACGCTCGGCGCCAAGGACAGCGCCGCGCTGATCAGCTTTTCCGACCAGGTCAAGGTCGTCCAGCCGTACACCAGCGATCGCGGCGCGCTGAAGGCCGCCATCGCCGGCCTCCAGCCAGGCGGCGACACTGCGCTATACGACGCCATCGCTCAGACCGCGCAGTTGCAAGGAGCGTTGCCGCAGCGGCGGAAGATCCTGCTGCTGCTTACGGACGGCGCGGACACGCGCAGCAAGCAGTCCGTCGAGACGACGATCGCTGCCGCCCAGCAAGCCGGCGTCGTGGTTTTTGCCATCGGGCTGGGTGACGACGTAAACCGCGACGTGCTGGACCAGCTAGCTGGTTCCGCCGGGCAGGCCGTGTACGTCTCGGACCCGGCGCAGCTGCGCGAGACGTTCCTGTCGATCGGCGATCGGCTCCGCCGCCAGTACGTGCTGGAGTACACGTCCAAGACGCGCGCCGACGACAAGCAGCACGCGCTGGCGATCAAGGTGAACTATCGCGGCCAGGTCGCCGAGACCAGGGGCAGCTTCGGCGCGCCCAAGGTCCCGCTGGTGATGGACATTCGCGGCATCACCAACGCCGCGAAGGCCAGCGGGGTGCAACGCATCGACGTGACGATCGCCTCGGGCGAAGCGCGCCAGGTTGAGCTGCTCGTGGACGATCAGTCGCGCGGGATCGTGACCGCGCCACCGTTTACCTTCCAGTGGGACACGCTCGCGGAGAAGCCGGGCATCCACAAGGTGGTGGTGCGCGGTACCGATGTTGGTGGCGCGGTGACCGACAAGGAGCTCGTGCTCGAAGTGCAAGGGGTTGCGCCTCCGCCTCCCGTGTTGGTGCAGACACCAGCGCCGGCCCCTGCCGTGGTCCCCGTCGCGAGATCAACTCAACCCTTCTGGGAGGAGAACATCGGTCTGGCAATCGCGGGCATGGCGGGTGTGCTCCTGCTGCTCGGTACGGGCGCGGTGTTCCTGGTGGCCAGAAACGCCCGACCCCGCACGGTCGAGCCAGTGCGCGTCGCCCCGGAGCCAAGCGACAAGACCGAGTTCATCGTCCATGGCGCGCCGCTGAGTGACGTCACGATGATCAGCCATCGCCGACCGGTCGGGCTGTTGCCGAAGGCCAAGCTGGTGATCGGGCCTGGCCAGGAGGTGGCCGTATCGCCCAGCGGCGAGACCACCATCGGCCGCGATACCGCCAGCAGCGTGGTCCTGGACGATCCGCAGGCGTCGCGTCACCACGCGCGCATCGTATTCAAGGAGGATGCGTTCTGGCTGGAGGATCTCGGCAGCACCAACGGCACTCGTGTCAACGGCGAGTCGGTCACGCGCCACCGACTGCAGGCCAACGAGCAAATCAGTGTCGGCGACGCGGTCATGACCTTCGCGCTCGAATCACTCTGATGGAATCTGTCATCCCGAGCTTGCGAGCGATCTCGGTGTGCAACGTGAGATCCCTCGGCTCGCAAGCTCGCCTCGGGATGACACCTGGTAAGCCGTGCCCGCGCTGATTGGTCCTGACGGACGGCACTTCCAACTCAAAGACGGCGTCGTCGTTGGCCGCATCGGCACCGATGGCGCGCAGCCCGACGTCGACCTCGGCATGCTCGAGCGGGCGATGACAATCTCGCGTCGGCACGCGCGGATCCGACGCCGCGGCCAGGATTGGTACCTGCGCGTCGAGGACCAGGTCACCAACGCGACCAGGGTCGCTGGTCGGAAACTCGGGGCGGGCCAGGAGAGCGCGCTGGACGATGGCGACGAGGTCGAGCTGGGCGGTGTGCCGCTGGTCTTTCTCGCCGACTGGGACAGCGAAGCCACCCTGGTCGGGCTCCAGCAAGCCAACGCGATGCTGGTCGTCGAAGGCACACAGTTTCCGCTGAATACGACTGAGGGCCGCCGCCTGCGCATCGGCCGCCGCTCACCAGATGGCAAATACACCCCGGACATCGATCTGCGCGACCTGCCAGCCAGCGGAAGCGTGTCGCACCTGCATGGCCACCTGATTCGGCGCAACGGCCGCGACTGGTTCCTGCACGTGGTCAAGACGACCAACGGCACCAACGTCGCCGGCAAAGAAGTCGCTCCGGGCGAAATCGTGCCCCTGTCCAATGGCGACACCCTGCAGCTCGGCCGTTTCCGTGCGACCTTCCGCCAGATCATCGCCGCGGACATCGACCATAACGAACGGCTGGCGCTGAGCGTGATCCCCGAGGAGACGATCATCGAGACCGGCGGGCAGCAGCAGGGCCGCATCAACCTGGTCAACGTCAGCGGTCAGGTGCACCAGATCCTGCTCGAGCTCACGGGCATTCCCAACGAGTGGTTCATGCTCGGACTCGACGGCAAGACCGGCCACGCACTCAATCTGCAATTGCTCAACGCGGTCGAGCCGAATCAACCGCTCGCTGGCTCCGCTGCTCAGGCAGTGGTGACGTACACGCCGCCGCGCGTCCCCGAGTCACGCGCCGGGGTGTACCCGATCAGCATCAGCGCCACCACGGGTGGCGAGGTCCAGATTCGCCGCGTCGTCACGAGTCGGCTGCGAGTGCTGCCGTTTGAAGGTCTCGAGGTGAGCGCGGGTCCGGAGGAGATTCGCAAGTCGCGCGGCGAGTACACGCTCGAAATCCATAACACGGGCAACTCCGAGGTCATGGTCGACCTTCGCATTGACACCCACACCAAGAAGGTCAAGGCCGAACCAAGCCAACTCCAGTTCCGCCTGGGCAATGGGCACACGCGGCAGGTCCCATTCGTCATCAAAGCGCGCCGTAACTGGCTGGGCCTGGACCAGACCTACGGCGTGGACATCACCGTCAAAGCGGGCGGTCAGCAGCGCCTGGCGGCGGTCCGCCAGGTCGTCAAGCCGATCCTGCCGCGCTGGATCCAGTGGATCGTCGGCAAGGCGTTCTCGATGTTCAGTCCGATCGCTCTGCCAGTGGCGACGCTCGCGCTGCTGATCGGGGTCGGGTACTTCCTGCTGCGACCACCGGACATCAAGGAGTTCCGCGCCGAGCGGGGAACGATCGTCGCGGGTGGCGACACCCAGCTGATGTGGACGCTCGATCGCGCTGCCGGCGTCAGCATCGAGCCACCGGTTGCCGACCAGCTCAGCGTGTCCGAGGGTCAGCTGAAGGTCATGCCCACGGCTAAGACCGAGTACACGCTCACGGCCCGCAACCTGTTTGGGATCTCGCATTCGGCCAAAACCACCGTCGACGTGCTGCAGATCACGGCCTTCAAAGCGACCCCCGACCGGCTGAACAAGGAAGGTGAAGAAGTCACCCTGCACTGGGAGACCGCGGGCGCGACAAAGGTCAAGATCGACCCCGAGGTAGAGGTCAAGGACCCGAAGAGTGGCGATGCCAAGGTGACTCCCAGCGCGGCGACCACGTACACGCTGACCGCGACCGGCACCAACAGCGTGACCACCACTGCGCAAGTAACCGTGGCCATTGGTGCGCCGGCCATCGACAGCTTCGAGGTCGTGCCCGGCCCAGGTGGCAACCGCTTCTTCCAGGGCGATCCAGTCCAGTTGAAGTGGGCGGCCAAGGGGTACAGCAAGCTGGTCATCACCAGCAGCGGCGGCGACGTCGCGCCGGGACAGCCACAGCTCGACGTCACCGGTGGACCGCCGGCGACCGTCAACCCGGCCACGCCGGGCGAGGTCGTGTACACGCTGACTGCCTCCAACGCGGCGGGCAGCACGCAGGCCACCCGCAACGTGACCGTCTCGGCAGTCAGCATCGTGCAATTCGAGGCCGAGCCGACGAAGGTGGCGCCCGGCCAGCCCGTAAAGCTCCGCTGGCGCATCGAGCGGCCAAATGAGGCGACGAAGCTCGTGATCGAGGGCGGTCCAGGGCTGGGGCCGGTCGAGGGCATCGGGGAGCGGTCGGTGAGCCCGACTGTCGACACCACGTACACGCTGCGGATGACCGCCGCCGACGGCTCCACCCAGGAGCGGCAGGTGCAGGTGTCAGTCGAGGTGCTGCCGACGATCAACACGTTTACGTCCCCGCGACCGACCATCGCATTCGGCGAGGAAGCGCGCCTCACGTGGAGCGTGTCCAACGCAACCCAGGTCGAGATCCGCACCGCCGATGGGACAACGCTGTTGCGGTCCGACCGACCTGAGGGCACGATGGTCGACTTTCCGCCACAGCCCACCACCTACATCCTCGAAGCCAGATCCGCCTCTGGCCGCAGCGTCACCAAGGACTTCAGCGTCGACGTGAAACCGCCGGGCCAGCCAACCCCACCGCCCGCCGACCCAGCCGCGCCCAGTACGTCGCCGTCTGTCGCGCCCGCGGCCAGTCCGGCGCCAAAACCATGATGCCCGCCATCTCTTCCAGGAGCTACCCACTGTGAGCACATTGCGCATCCGTCTCTTAGGTTCGCTTGACCTGGAACGAGATGGGCGAGCCCTCGACCGCTTCTCGAGTCGCAAGGCTCGAGATCTGTTCGCCTACCTCGCGATCCAGCGCCAGGCAACGCATGGCCGAGATCACCTGGCCGGCACGTTCTGGGGCGACTCGTGCGACGACAAGGCCCGCCACGCCCTCAATACCACCCTGTGGCGGATCAACAAGGTGCTGGGGGCCGACGAGGGCGGGCGCCAGAACGGCTACTTGCGGGTGAGCCAACGCGACATTGGCTTCAATGCTGCGTCCGACGTCTGGCTCGATGTGGCCGAGTTCGAGAGTCGCTGCGCGGCCGCGGAACAAACCGCGAATGTCGCCGAGCAGATCGCGCTGTATCAGCAAGCCGTCAGCTTCTATCGCGGCGAGCTCCTGCCCGACTGCTATGAGGACTGGTGCGTCATCGAGCGCGAGCGTCTCCAGTCACTGTTTGTCCGCGCGTTGTCAAGGCTCATGGGGCACCATGCGCAACGCGCCGACCACGAGCAGGCGATCGAGTGTGGCCGCCGCATCCTGGGCTGCGACCAGCTACAAGAGGAAGTCCACCGCGATCTGATCCAGCTGTATCTCGACTCGGGTCAGCCGTCCGCGGCACTCCGCCAGTACCGCACGTGCGAGGAGCTGCTGCGCCATGAGCTGGCGATCGAGCCCGCGCTCGAAACGCGGGCGCTGCTCGCGCGTATCCTCGGGCTGCGCCAGCGGCCGGTGCCGATCGGTGAGCCGCGGTCGGCCGCATGGATCGCGCCGCGCTCCGATATGGCTGGCGTCGCGGCGCAGCTCGAGGAGCTGACGGCGACCTGCGAGAGCCTGCGCGTTGGCCTGGCGCACGCCACCGAGCTGCTGGCACGCCTCACCGACGAGGTCAACCTGGCTCTGCCCGCCGAGCCGCGGTTGCGAAAGGTCGCCGGGTGACGCCACTCTCCTCTCCCTTGCAAGAGGGCGGGGTTGAGGGCTAGCCGGGACCGGTGATCCTTGTGACGCTGCGGTGTCCGCCGGCTGATCCAATGGCGCGTCACGCGAGCTGCCGGGGGACGCGCTGATGAAGTCGCTGGACGAGCGTAGTCACACGTTCGTAATCAGAATCTGGCAAGAGCGGCGCGATGTCTCGGACGCGCCGCCCATCTGGCGTGGCCGCGTCGACGACGTGCGCGCAGGTTCACGCGCCTACTTCACGTCGCTAGAGCAGCTCATGGAATACCTGAGCGGTCGATCGATGATGGACCTGGCTACCCCGAACGGGCTCGAGCTGGAGCTGAGCACCGAGCCGTGACGTTGACCTCGAACGCCGACATCGTCGGCGTCGACTACGACGGTCACGACCTGCGCGCGGCATTGCTGCGGCTGGACGTCCGCCTGCGTGTCGCCGTCGAGAGTCAGCGCACCGATCTCACCGAGCGCGCCCGCGACCCGTTCCGCGGCCTGTATATCTCCGATGCCGACATCGACGAGATGCTGGGCAGCGCCCCACCGGCCGAGCTTGCCGAGCACCTCCGCCAGGGCCGCATCGGCCCCATCCCGCCGCGACTGCGTCATCTGGCCAGCCTCTTCGAGCTCGACGCGTTTGAGCTGGAAGCGCTGCTGGTGTGTCTGGCGCCCGACCTCGACCTGCGCTATGAGCGCCTGTATGCCTACCTGCAGGACGACGTCACTCGGCGCCGCCCCAGCGTCGACCTGGTGCTGCGGCTGCTCGAAGCCAGCGCCAGCGCTGGGCCCATCGCTTCGCGCTCCGCGCTGGGCCCCAATGGCCGCCTCATGCGTCGTGGGCTGCTGACCCAGCCTTCCGACGATACGAGCCAGGCGTCGCTGCTGGCGAGACCACTGCGCGTCGAGGAGCGCATCGTCGAATATGTCCTGGGCTCGGATCGAGTCGACGCCCGACTGGCGCCGTTTACCCAGCTCTTTGGCGCGGACGATCCAGCCCGCAAGTGGGCGCTGCCGTACGAAGCGCTGCGGGGCCTGGTGCGCCTGTTCGGCCAGCGCGGGGTCACGCGCGTGCTGTACGTGCACGGGCCGACTGGCGCCGGTAAGCGCGCCACGGTGCGTATGGCAGCGGCCGCGGCCGAGCGACAACTGCTGCTGGTCGACGTGCCAGCCGTACTGGCGGCACTCGGGGAGCGCGCCTCACTGACACTGGCCGCGGCCGCCCGCGAGGCGCTGCTGCAAGACGCTCTGCTGGTGCTCGAGGGCTTCGACGTCTTGCTGAGTGATGAAGCCGCGGCTGGACTCGCGCTCGCTTCATTGCGCCGCGCGTTTGCCGAGCATCGCGCACCAGTGGTGCTGCTAGGAGAGCAGCGCTGGGAGCCCTCGATCTGGCTGCCAGGCGTCTCCGCGCTACGACTCGACCTGCACAGTCTGGCAGCGGGCGATCGCGTCAAGCTGTGGCGCAGCCAGATCAACGGCCAGATGCCTGCCGACGCGGTCGCCGAGCTCGCGGCACGCTATCGCCTGGTCGAGGATGACGCAATCCGCGCGGTCGTGGCCGAGGCACACAGCCGAGCCGATCTGCGCGGGTCGACCGTCGTCGAGCCAGATGATCTGCGCGGCGCGGCACGGGCGATCGCGACCCCGCCGCTCGAGGGGTTAGCGCGGCACATCGAGCCGCGCTACTACTGGGAAGACATCGTGCTGCCGCCCGACGGCATTGCCCAATTGCACGAGCTGTGTTCGCGCGTTCGGCACCAGCTGATCGTGCTCGAGAGCTGGGGGTACGGTCGCAAGCACGCGCGCAAGACCGGCATCAGCGCCCTGTTCGCCGGCGCACCGGGTACGGGCAAGACGATGGCCGCGGAGATCATCGCGGGCACTCTTGGTCTGGACCTGTACCGTATCGACCTGTCATCCGTGGTCAGCAAGTACATCGGCGAGACCGAGAAAAACCTGGAAAAGATCTTCCGTGCGGCCGATCAGGGCGATGCGGTGCTGCTGTTCGACGAGGCCGACGCCATCTTCGGCAAGCGCTCGGAGGTGCGCGACGCGCGCGATCGGTACGCCAACGTCGAGGTCGCCTATCTGCTGCAGCGACTCGAGAACTACGAAGGCCTGGCCGTGCTGACCACGAACCTGCGCGGCAATATCGACGAAGCGTTCATTCGCCGCCTCGACAGCGTGCTCGAGTTTCCGCTGCCAGAGGAAGCCGAACGACTCCAGATCTGGCGGCGGTCGCTGCCGCCGGAGGCGCCGGTCGCTGCCGACGCCGATCTGGCGTTTCTGGCTCGCAAGTTCAAGCTGGCCGGTGGCCACATTCGCAATATCGCGCTGACGGGGGCGTTCCTCGCGGCCGCGGACAATTCGCCGATAGGCATGAAGCATCTCGTGCGCGCGACGCGGCGCGAGTACCAGAAGCTCGGCAAGCTCGTGGCCGAGGCGGACTTCGAACACCATTACGGGCTGCTCAAGGATTGATCGGGAGGTCCTTAGCGATGGCTGAGCATGCAAGTGATTTCAACGACCAGAGGGCGCTCACGCGCCGCACAATGACCGAAGCTGGCCCGACCGCCGACGGCGGCCCAGCGGCACATCCGCTGCTGCGGCTCCAGAGCCAGGTAGGCAACGCCCAGATCGCGCGCATGTTGGCGCAGCGCGCGGCCGACGACGACGAAATTGCCGCCAAGCACGACACCAGCGTGCAGCGCGCGGCCGACGACGACGAAATTGCCGCCAAGCACGACACCAGCGTGCAGCGCGCGGCCGACGACGACGAGGTCGCCGCCAAGCACGACGTGGCTCAGCGTGCGGCCGACGATGACGAGATCGCCGCCAAGCACGATGACGGCGAGCAGGTCGGCATCGAGGGTGGGCAGGTCGGACCCGACACCCAGTCACGCATCCAGGCCGCGCGGGGCGGTGGCTCTACCCTGGACGGTGGCGTCCGCGCTTCGATGGAGTCGAACTTCGGCACGAGCTTCGAAGACGTGCGCGTCCATCAAAACACCGAGTCCGACACGCTCAATCGGCGCCTCACGGCCCGCGCGTTCACGACCGGCAGCGACATCTTCCTGCGAGGCGACAGCAGCCCATCCGACACGCAGCTGTTGGGCCACGAGCTCACCCATGTGGTGCAGCAACGCTCGGGTGCCGTCAGCGGGAGCGGTGGCATGAGCGTCGGCGCGGCGGGCGATCCGCACGAGCAGCACGCCGACAGCATGGGCGACTCTGTCGCATCCCAGTCGGCACCGCCCGTCGCAGCCAAGCACGAAGTCACTCAGCGCGCGGCCGACGACGACGAAATCGCCGCCAAGCACGATACGAGCGTGCAGCGCGCGGCTGAGGAAGACGAGCTCGCGGCCAAGCACGACCCAAGCCTGCAGCGGGCAGCCGACGACGAGGAAATGACCTAGCGCGCATCTGCCCGACCTATGGCCGAGCTGAGCCACGCGACCAAACAAGCCGCGCACAAGCCGACGGCCGCTGAGCCGGCGTCAGCGTTCGCTGACCACGACCTCGGCCTGGACGGTGCTGCCAGCGCGCCAGCGCTCGATGTCGCTGCGCTAGCCGCCGCCGGCGCGACCGCGCCGAGCGGTAGCCCCACGCCGCCGCCGATTCCGCCGCGCCAGCTGTTGCGGTTGCAGCGCACGGCCGGCAACCACCAGGTCGCTCGACTGCTGAGCCGCCGGTACGCCAACGGCACCCTGCATCGGAGCGTTCCGACTGCTCCCGTGAGCGCGCCCGTCAGCCAGCCCGCGCCAGCACGACCGATCGAGCCGACGACCGCGCCCCCGACCACGCTGCACCGCCAGGTGGATAGTGGCGTAGTCCAGCGGTTCGATCTCGGCATCGGCAGTGCGATTCTCGGCAAGGTCGCCGGCTGGGCGAAGGAGATCCCGGGCTACCACCTGCTGACGCTGATCCTCGGCAAAGATCCCATCAGCGGCGACGCCGTGGAACGCAACGCGATGAACGTTGCGCACGGCATCCTGAGCATCGTTCCGGGCGGCAACAAGATCTTCGAAAACCTGCAGCAATCCGGCGCGCTGGAACGCTTCTTCGACTGGGTCTCGGGCGAGTTCGGCAAGCTCGGCCTCACCTTCGCGTCCATCAAAGCGCTCTTCTCGCAAGCGTGGGATGCGCTGGACGCTACCGACCTGCTCGATCCGGGCGGCGCCTGGACCAAGGTCAAAGGTGTGTTCGGGCCGCCGCTCGGGCGCATCAAGGATTTCGCCATTGCGGCGGGCAAGAAGGTCCTGGAGTTCATCCTCGAGGGTGTGCTGAAGCTCGCGGGTCCGCTTGGCGACCAGGTCATGGCGATGCTGAAGAAGGGCGGCGAGATCTTCAACAAGATCGTCGAAGACCCGATCGGCTTCCTCGGCAACCTGCTCAAGGCCGTCAAGGGTGGCTTTGAAGGCTTCATGGCCAACATCCTCGAGCACCTCAAAAACGGCCTCATGGGCTGGCTGTTCGGTGCGCTGGCGGGTGCTGGCCTGGCCATGCCCAAGTCGTTCGACTTGAAGGGCATTCTGTCGATCGTGCTGCAGGTGTTGGGGCTCACCTACCAGAACCTGCGGGGCAAGTTGGTCGCGGTGCTGGGCGAGAAGACGGTCGGCTACATCGAGACCGCCGTCACCTTCGTCAAGACGCTGGTCACCGAGGGGCTGGCGGGCGCCTGGAAGATGATCGTCGAGTGGGTCGGGAACCTGCAAGAGATGGTCATCGGCGCCGTCCAGGACTGGGTCGTGACATCGATCGTCAAGGCCGCGGTCACCAAGCTGGTGACGATGTTCAACCCGGTCGGGGCGATCATCCAGGGCATCATCACGATCTACAACGCGATCACGTTCTTCATCGAACGTGCGCAGCAAATTGCCGCGGTGGCCAATTCGATCTTCGACTCGGTCGGCCGCATCGCGGCCGGCGACGTCGGCGGGGCCGCGGCCTACGTCGAGCAAACGATGGCCAAAGCCGTACCAGTCATGCTGGGCTTCCTAGCCAGCCTGATCGGCCTGGGCGGTATTGGCAACACGATCCGCGGCATCATCGAGAAAATCCAATCCCCCATCCAGAAAGCCCTGGACAAAGTCGTCGGCGTCGTCGCCAAGAAAGCCAAAGCATTAGTTGGCAAGGTTAGGGATCTCGGTAAGAAAGGTCTGGCGAAGGTCAAGTCGATGCTGCCAGGTGGGAAGAAGCCCAATGACCGCACGGACGAGCAGCAGATTGCGGACCGAGACAAGGCCCTACGTGAGGCGACGCAGCTTCTCAAGGATCCAAATCTGAAGCCAAAGGACGTGACAAAGCAGCTGCCCCGTGTCAAGAGCACGTACAGGCTTAACGAGCTGCTCGTAGTGACCGACAGCAAGTCCGAAGGCAAAGAGGTTGATCACGTTGTTGCCAGAGCAATCCCGGAGGCGTCCGGGCCGCCCGTGTCCAAAGAGCTGTGGTCAGAAAAAGAAATTCAGCAGCTTGTCGGGCAGGCGAATGCACAGAAGAATCGATCGCTAACGGAGCTGCAGAAGATCCCGAAGAGCGAGATAGAAACGAAGACGGTTGCGTGCGCTGGAAGCAGCACAACTACCAAGAGTGGTTGGGGCAAGGAGGGCGATCTCGAAAGCGCTGATCCGGCTCGGCGACAGATTGCGGCGCAACAGGCGTTTACAACAGCCAACCTGGGGTTCGAGCAGGGGGCGCGGCAGCGCGGCAACATGCCGCGGATGATGACGGGGGTCGGCGCTACGACGCCGGATCCGATCCAGGAGATTGACTGGGACAGGACCGAAGCCGGTGACGCGCCTGACAAGCAGGCTCAACCAAAGGGCAAGGCAAGCGAGTATCAACGGCCCGATCGCCTGGCGCCCGGCGAGGGTTACGACCCACGACGAGCTGGCTCGTCTGACTGGGGCGTCCCTGGTAAATATGTGCTGTCGCATGCCGAAAAAGGGGCATACGAACTTACCCAGGCGCAGGCTATTGGCGTCAGCCGCGGAATGTGTCCCGATTGCCAGGCCTTCTTTGTGGACAGAGCCCAGACAACACAGAAAGTCATCGTTGTCGCCGATCCCGCGATGGCGCGAGTCTTCCTGCCCGACGGCACGATGATGCGACGCTAATGGCGAGCAAGCCGCCATGCCAGCCAAGGTCAGCCTACTCGTGAGAAAAGAAGAAGGCCAGCGGCGCGCCCAGGCAAAGGCCGCTAGCAAAGCGCTCGACCCGTTTCAGATCAACGTCAACCTGGACTGTGAACACTGATGTTTGCTGATCTCGACGAGACCATCCGAGACCTACTCATCAAAAACGTCCCCATCGACCTCACCGAGGTGGATATCTCGTTCGAGGCGCCGGATCGGGAGTGGTCGGGACGGCTCTCGAGGCCTACCGTCAATTGTTTCCTCTATGACGTCAGAGAGAATCTGGATCTCCGACAGACCGACTGGGAAGTGCAGAAGCGCAACGGCAAGGCCACCAGCAAGCGGCTGCCCGCTCGAATCGATGCCACCTACCAGGTGACCGTCTGGGCGCGGGCGCCTGAGGACGAACACCGACTGTTGTGGCGGACGCTCGTGGCGCTCTTCAGGAACCTGATCATCCCCGAGGAGTCGCTGCGCGGCCAGCTCCGCAACCAGACATTTCCAACCAAGGCCGTGGTAGTACAGCCCAGCCAGGCGCGGGCCAACCCCGCCGAGCTGTGGCAGGCGCTCGACAACCGCATCAGACCAGCGCTCACGTACACCGTGACCGTCCCCCTGGACCAGGATCTCGTGTTCGAAGCGCCGATGGTCTTCACCCGTCGCACGCGGCTCTTCGGCCAGGACCTGGACGAACCCGCCGCCGAAGGCATCCAGATCATGGGCCAGGTGCGCGACAAGTCCAACACCGAGCGCGGCATCCCGGGCATCACGGTCCTGCTCCGAGAAACAGGCGCCGAGTTCATCACCAATGCCGACGGCCAGTTCGCCTTCAAGACCCGCGAGGGCGCGATCACGCTGATCGCGACCGCCCCCACCGGTGAGCAAGCAACCCGCCAGGTCGATGTGCCCGCGCTGGAGTACGACCTCGAGTTGTAGCCCAGATCAGCTCACACCCGGCGACGTGGTGATTCTTGTGACGCTGCGGTGTGACAGTTCTGCTTTTCTCTAGCCCGCCGTTCCCCGGGGGGAGAGCCGAGCCCAGGGGGTGAGCCATGCACGGTTTCAAGAACGCTGCCAAAGGAGTAGGGCATGCCTGAGTACCTGTCGCCTGGTGTCTACATCCAGGAAGTCGACAGCGGTCCGCGCCCCATCGAAGGGGTTGGAACTGCGACCGCCGCGTTTGTTGGTTTCGCCGCTGGCGGACCCGCCAACACCGCGACGCTGGTCACCAATTGGAACCAATATGTCAGCACCTTCGGCAAGCTTGAGAAGGGACGTCTGAATCCCCACCGCGAGGGCACCTACCTGTCGCACTCGGTGTACGGCTTCTTCCTGAACGGTGGCGGGCGCTGCTACGTCACCAACATCGTCCCCGGCCAGAACGGGAAGAACGGCAAGAGCGGCAACGAGACGCCCGCACTGGCGCTGCCCACCCGCGCTTCGAAGGCAGTCACCTCGCTGACCATCAAGCCCAAGGGTGAGCTCGGCCCAGACATCGTCGTCGACGTCCTGCCGCCGAGTGGGGATCCGCCGCCAGACGCCGCCTTCACGTTGCGCATCAGCGTGGGCAACGACGTCGAGACGTACGAAAACGTCAACCTCGGCAAGAAGGGCGCCAAGCCCGTCGCCGAGGCGCTCACCGCGAGCAAGCTGGTCACTGTCGTCGAAGAGGCCGCCAGCGGACCGCTGGCCGACCGTATCCCAGAGTTCAACAGCTACACGCTGTCGAATGTTCAGCCCACGGTCGAGCTCAAGGTCCTGCCAAGCGACTTCGCGGGCGACGTCGTGGAGCGCACGGGCCTGGAAGGCCTGCAGGTCGCCGAGGACGTGACCATGCTGTCCTGCCCAGACCTGATGTCCGCGCGCAAGATGGGTCTGCTCGACGATATCGGCGTCCAGACCGTGCAGAAGGCCATGATCGATCACTGCGAGAAGATGGGCGATCGCATGGCTATCCTGGACGCGCCACCCGATCTCAATCCGCAGCAGATGCTGAAGTGGCGCGACGAGACCAACTACGACTCCAAGTACGCGGTCCTGTACTACCCGTGGCTGAGCATCGGTGGCCCCGATGGTGAGCCAATGGCCATTCCGCCGTCAGGCCACATGGCTGGCATCTACGCCCGCAGTGACAACGAGCGCGGTGTCCACAAGGCGCCCGCCAACGAGATCGTGCGCGGCGCGCTCGGCCCCGTCTCGCCGACCACCAAGGGTGAGCAGGATCTGCTCAATCCGAAGGGTGTCAACTGCATCCGCTCGTTCGTTGGCCGCGGCGTTCGCGTGTGGGGTGCGCGCACCTTGAGCAGCGATCCCGCCTGGCGGTACATCAACGTGCGCCGACTGTTCAACTTCGTCGAGAAGTCGATCGAGATCGGCACCCAGTGGGTGGTGTTCGAGCCGAACGACCCTGACCTGTGGGCCAAGATCCGCCGCGACATCGGCGCGTTCCTGACTGGCCTGTGGCGCGAGGGCATGCTGTTCGGCGCGACACCCGGCGAAGCGTTCTTCGTCAAGTGCGATGCCGACCTCAATCCCGCCGATGTGCGCGATCGCGGGCAGCTGTTCATCGACATCGGTCTGGCGCCAGTCAAGCCAGCTGAGTTCGTCATCTTCCGCCTGAGCCAGTTCGCGGGTGGTGGGGCCTAAGCCAAGATAGTTCGCTTCATCCTGAGGCGAAGCCGAAGGATCTACACTCAGATCCTTCGCTCCGCTCAGGATGAGGCCTGCATTCGGAGAGACAGATATGGCAGAGATCAAAGACGGGCTGATTTCCTCGTTTTTCAGCCTCGAGGTCACGGGCAAGCTCGTGGGTGCCTTCCGCGAGGTGACCAACCTGGGCAGTGAGAACCAGGTCGTCGAGGACAAGTCCCGCGGACCTGATGGCAAGTACATCATCAAGAAAATCCCGGGCACCTTGAAGTGGAACGACATCACCCTCAAGCAAGGCATGACTGACAACATGGACATGTGGAAGTGGCGCAAGCTCGTCGAAGAAGGCAAAGTCGACACCGCGCGCGCCAACGGCTCCATCACCATGTACGACACCGCGGGCGCGGCCATTGCACGGTGGGAGCTGGTCAACTGCTGGCCGTCGAAGCTCAGCGGCCCGGCTGGCAAAGCTGATGGCAACGAGATCGCGGTCCAGGAGCTCGTCCTCACCCACGAGGGCTACGAGCGGACCCAGTAAGGTCGAGCGAGCTCGCGGGCGGAGAGAGGCTGAGCTATGACGGTTGCGGAACCAGCCACCCTGGTGCGTACCGACGTCGAGTTCACGCTGCCGCTCGGGTACGTCGACGAAGCCGGCCGCATCCACCGTTCGGGTGTGATGCGGCTGGCGACTGCCCTGGACGAAGTGCAGCCGCTGCAGGATCCCCGGGTGCAGTCCAACCAGGCGTACATCAGCATTCTGCTGCTCAGCCGCGTGCTGACCAGGCTTGGTTCGATCCAACCGGTTCCCGCCAGCGTGGTGGAGCGGTTGTTTTCGGCCGACTTCGCCTACCTGCAGGACCTGTACGTCAGCATCAACGAGGCAGACGAGAGCCTGGCCGAAACGCAGTGTCCAGATTGCGGGAGCCGCTTCGCGGTCGACCTCGCGGGTGCCTGAGCTCATACCACCCTCGCCAGGCGACGCCGGTGGGCAGTCTGCGCCCGGCGGCGCTGCTGGCCCGTCGGCTATCGACGTGCCGAAACTCGCCGAGAAAGTGTATCGACTGCTTCTTGCCGACGCACGACTGAGCGGCGCCCGCGCTGACCAACGGCCATTCGGTGCGCTGCGCGTGGAGGTCTAACCATGTCCGGCAACGGAATCCTTACCGACTTCCCGCCGCGCATGCTCAGCGCGCACGCGGCGAATCGTTTCTATGTCGAGATTGGCGTGATGAGCTTGTCGCCAATCATCGCCGTGTTCACCGAAGTCAGCGGTCTGCAAGTCGAGATGGAGGTCTTCCCGTACGAAGAAGGCGGCAACAACAGCTTCGTGCACAAGCTGCCCGGTCGACTCAAGATCGGCAACGTCACGCTCAAGCATGGCATGACGCGCTCGAACGACTTCTTGCGCTGGTGTCTGACGCCGATCACGCGCGGCGATCGGCCCGTCGAGCGCAAGAACGTGACCGTGTGCATGTTCGACCAGATCGGCATCCCGGTCATCCGCTGGAATTTCGATGGCGCCTATCCGGTGAAGTGGACAGGTCCACAATTCGTCGCCGATAGCACCACCATCGCCATCGAGTCGGTCGAGCTCGCGCACAACGGAGTGAGCGTCGACACGCTCTAGCGCGGCATGGTCGTACTGATTGGCAGGTCGGCCCTGGCCGGGCTGAAACTCGAGCGCTGGTTGGAGCAACGCCACGCGCTGGTGCGGAGCGCGCGGCCTGCTGCGGTGGGCCCGCGGCAGGTTAGCCCGCTCGCCACTGGCATCGCGCAAACGCGACCGCTGCGGTTCTTGAGGCCGGTGCGGCTCGCGGCGCAGCAGCCCGCGGCAGCGCCGCAGCAGCCCGCGGCAGCGCCACAGCAGCCTGCGCGAACGCCAGGGCTTGTGCCGCCAGCTCCGTCCCGGCCGCAGCCGGTGTTGCAAACGCTGCCGACGCCGCCCGCACCTTCCGAGGCGGGCTACGCGCTCGAGGCTGCCGATTTCCCCACTCACAATTCGCCTGCGGCCGCGCTCGCTCACGCGGAGGCGACCGAGATCGTCGAGCCCCCCGAGCCGTGGGCGGCGGCGGAGGAGTTCGTCGAGCCTGCCGAGCCGTGGGCGGCAACGAAGGAGTTCGTCGAGCCAGCTGAGCCGTGGGTGGAAACCCAGGCCGCGGAGCAGACGTCGAGCGTGCAGTCGGCCACCGCGCCCGTCGTGATGGAGCAGGCGCCGCCGCCGCCCGCGAGTGTTGCCGAACACGCGAGTATGCCGCCGCTCGACCTGCCGGACATCGCCCAGGGTCGACCGTTCGAAGTCCGCACCGCGCGGCGTCGCCCCATCGTGCGGCCTCCGCAACAAGCAGCCGCGCCATCCGACCTCGGCCCGGCCGAGAACCTGCCCGCCTGGCTAGCCCATCGCGCGACGCCGCCGGCTGAGCCCGTCGTGCCGGCCGCCGCGGTGCCCGATGCCCCCGCCGTGGCTGACGATGATCGCCTGCAAGGCCTGGCCGCCGCGCTGGGCCTGCGGCGCGAAGTGCCACCGCCGGCTGCGCAGCCCGTCGCCGCGCCGCCGCCTCCACGTGCGCCAGCAGCTGCTCAACAAACGTCGGCGGGAGCACCGATTCCTGCCGCCGCGCCCGTGGTTGACGACGCCGGTGCCCGCACGCAACCCGAACCTGCCCCGATGCCGCCGGCGGACGCCAGCGCACTGCCGCCAGCGCCCCTGCACGCTGCGCAGCCCGCCGCGGCAGCAGCACAGGAGCACTCCGCCGCCGTGGCACCGTCCGCGCAGCCCCCCGAAGCGTCCGCACTCGCGCAGCCCGCCGAAGCACCAGCCGCCGCGATGGCAGCCGCCGCGCCGCCCGCCCCGGTGGCATCATCCGCTGAAGCACCAGCCTTCGCGCAGCCCGCCGAATCGCACGCACCGGCCGCGCAGCCCGCCCTGGCGCCTGCACCCGCGGAGTCCGCCCCGGTTACAGCCGCGGCCCTAGCGGCCGTCGAGGCGCACGCACTGGCCGCGCAGACCGCCGCGGCACCCGCGCAGGCGCAGCCGGCCGACGCGCCAGCATTAGCCGGGGAGTCAGTCCCGTTGGCATCAGCAGCCGGCGCGCTGCCGCGAGTCGAGGCGCACGCCCCAGGCGCGCAGCCAGCCCCGGCGCCAGCCGCCCTGGCGCTCACCGACGCGTCCGCTTTCGCTCAGCCTGCCGAACCGTCAGCCGCCGCGCCGCCGGCACCCGCGCAGCCCGCCACGGTGGCCGGCGCAGACCTACCGCCTGCCCCGGCGGCGGCCGCGGCGCAGTCCGCCCAGGTGGCAACAACGGCACAGCCTGCCCCGGCGATAGTCGCGGCGCAGTCCGCCCTGGCAGCACAAGCAGCCGCGGCGCCCGCCGTTGCGGCAACCCCAGCGCAGCCCCCCACCGCGGCAACGCCAGCGGAGCCCGCCGCGGAATCAGCAGCAGCAGCACAGCCCGCCGCGGAATCAGCAGCAGCAGCACAGCCCGCCGCGGAATCAACAGCAGCAGCGCAGCTCGCCGCGGAATCAGCAGCAGCAGCGCAGCTCGCCGCGGAATCAGCAGCAGCAGCGCAGCTCGCCACGGAATCAGCAGCAGTAGCGCAGTCCGCCCGCGTGGCAGACGCGGCCCCGCCGTCCGCCGAGGCGCACACGCAAGGCGGACAGCCCGCACCCGCGCATGCACAGCCGGCCGACGCGCTAGCAGCAGGCGCGGAGTCCGCCCCGTTGGCGGCACCAGCCGCGCACTCCGCCGCCGTGGCCGCAGCCGCGCAGCCCGCCGAATCGCGAGCACCTGCCGCGCAGCCCGCCCTGGCGTCTGCAGCTGCGGAGTCCGCCCTGGTGACAGCCTCAGCCGTACCGGCCGTCGAGGCGCTCGCGCTGGCCGCGCAGCCCGCCGCGGCACCCGCACATACGCAGTCCGCCGACGCGCAAGCAACAGCCGCGGAGTCCGTGTTGTTGGCGGCAGCACCCGCCCCAGTGCCGCCCCTCGAGGCGCATGCGCAGGCCGCGCAGCCCGCCCCACTGGCAACAGCCGCGGAGTCAGGCCTGGTGGCAGCAGCCGCGCAGCCGACCGCCGCCGCGGCAACACCAACAGAGTCCGCTGCCGGGGCAACACCAGTGGAGCCCGCCGCTGTGGCAACACCAGCGGAGTCCGCCACTGTGGCAGCCGCGGGGCAGCTCGCAGCGGTATCAGCAGCAGCCGCGCAGCCGCCCGCTGAGGCTCGCGCACGTGCCGGGGGATCCGCCCCAGCGACAGCCGAAGCCAGGCAGCTCGCCGAGCCGCCGGCGCCAGCCGCGGAGCCGCCGGCGCCGGCCGCGGAGCCCCTGGTGCCAATCCGAGCCGCCGCCGAGGTGCACGCACCAGCCGCGCAGCTCCCCGCCGAGACGCCTGTAGCAGCCGCGCAGCCTGGCCACCTGGCAGCTGGAAGCGAGCAGCCTGTTCAGGCTGGCGCGGCACCGATGGCCGCACACGCGGCTGAGCCAAAGTACCAGAGCGTGCAAGAGGCCGCGCAGCAAGCTGTCCGCGAGCGGCCCCCCGAGGTGTTGCCCGAAAGTACGCGGCGGTTCTTGCAGCCGCTGGTCGGCATCGATCCCGCCTCTGCTCGGGTGCACCTCGCCACGCATGAGACACCCCTGACGGGCAAAGCAGCCGCGACCCACGGCGATGACGTAGTCCTCGCACCAGGGCAGCACGGGCAGTCACCCGAGTCCCTGGGCCTGCTGGCGCACGAGCTGACCCACACCGCTATCGAACGCGAGCCTGGATTTATCCCACCGGCCGTCGGCGAAACAACGGTCAGCCGCGAACAGGAAACGCTGGCGCAGCAGGTCGAAGCGCGCGTGATCGCCGCCGCGCACAACCTTCAAGCGGAGCAGGGGACCGCGGGCGCACCCGACGTCCCACCCACCACGACCCAGCAGCAGCCGCCAGCCGATGACCGCTGGGGCGGACTGCCCGCGCCGTGGGAGCCGATGCCGGAGTGGTTCTCCACGGCGTTCGGCGCACCGCCGCCGGGAGGACCCGACGTATCAGTGGCCAGCGGTGCGTCGGCGCCGCCCGCCCTGGTTGGCGCAGGGAGCGGCGGGAGCAACAACGCAAGCGGCGGCGGCAGCGGTGGCCGCGGCGGCGACGGTGGCGGCATGGCCTTCGCCGATGAGACGCGCTCGCTGGACACTGGATCCGACTCAGCCTCAGCGGCGGCGGACTCGGGGGCAACGCCAGCCCAGGTCGAGGCCGACCTGGACGCGCTTGCCCGGCAGGTGTACTCGATTCTCAAACGCCGGCTGTCAGCCGAGCGCAGACGCGGTGTTTGACCGTCAGAAAGTGAGGCAGCGTGATGACGACAAGTCCGGTGAAAGCTGAGATCCGCAAGATCAAGAAGGGCGGCGGTCTCGACAGTCCGATCCAGTGCATGTTCAACCCGAAGGAATACTCCTTCAAGAAGAGCAACACCTGGACCGACAAGAAGCCGACCGGCAAAGACGTTCCCGAATTCCAGTTCGGCGGCGGCGAGCCGGCCAGCCTGACGCTGCAGCTCCTCTTCGACACCTTCGAGTCCGGTAAGGACGTCCGCCGCGAGTACACCGATCGGTTGTGGGAATTGATGATGATCGACCCGGAGCTCACGGACATGACGACGGAGAAAGGCCGCCCGCCGCTGGTCCGGTTCATCTGGGGCAAAACCTGGTCGTTCGACGCGGCCATCACCAGTATCAGCCAGAAGTTCACCCTGTTCAGCGAGGCGGGCACACCGCTGCGCGCCGTCCTGGATGTGACGTTCCTGCAGGTCATGGACGCGAAGCTGTACCAGCCACAGAACCCGACGTCGGGTGGCCAAGGCACGGGTCGACAGTGGACGGTGAAGGAAGGCGACTCGCTCGCGTCCATCGCCTACGCGGAGTACGGCGATTCCACCCGCTGGCGCGCCATCGCCGAAGCTAATCGGCTGGTGCAGGTGCGCCAGCTACGCGTCGGCTCGACCCTGGAGATCCCATCCCTTGTCTGACACGACGCGGCTCCAGGCCCAGTTCTATATCACCATCGATGGCCAAGCGGTCAGCGCGGAGATGCAGAACAGCCTGACCGAGGTGACCGTCGAGAGCAGTCTCCACCTGCCCGACGCGGCCACCATCACGCTGACGGACAAGAACGGCAAGTGGGTTGATGAGCCCCTGCTCATGCCCGGGAAGTCGCTCAAGGTCGCGGTCAAGATCGGCGAGAGCCGAGCGGACCTGTTCGACGGCGAGATCGTCGAGATCGAGTCTGACTTCTCCCCCGGCGATCGAAGCACGGTGGTCCGCAGCTTCGACCGGTTGCACCGCCTCGCGCGTGGCCGCCAGGCGCGCTCATTCCTTCAGATGACCGATGGCGACATCCTGGCCAAGATCGCCGGCGAGTGCAGCCTGCGGCCCCGTGCGGGCAATACGCCGACCGTCCACGACTATGTGCTGCAGGACAACGTGACCAACCTGGAATTCCTGCGCCAGCGCGCCGCGACGCTCGGGTATTTGCTGTTCGTCGAGGGCAAGGAATTACACCTCGAGCCACTCGGCGAACAGAAGGCGGAGATCGAGCTCGCCTTCGGTGAAACGCTGAACGAATTCCATCCTCGCCTGACCACGGTGGATCAGATCAATGAGGTGAGCGCGCGAGGATGGGATCCCATGCAGCGCAAAGCCGTGGTCGGCCAGGCGAGCAACGGCCACAGCGGACCGAAGGTCGGCCTCGACGGCACGGGTGGCGACGTGGCCAAGAAGGCCTTCAGTGTCACGGCCAAGCTGCTCGTCGCCGATCGGCCCATCCGCGAACAGTCCATCGCCGACAACCTCGCGCAAGCCACACTGGATCGGCGCGACGCCCGCTTCATCGAGGCCGAGGGCACGGCGATTGGGACTCCAGGCCTGGGCGCCGGTGTCTCGGTCAAGCTGTCAGGCGTGGGTGCGCGTTTTTCAGGCACCTACTTCGTGACCGCCACCACGCACTCGTACGACGCCAAGAGCGGGTATGCGACGCGCTTCGCGGTCTCCGGCTTCCAACCCGCGACGCTGATGAACCTGCTGGCCACCGAGCACGACGGGGCGCCACCACCTCGCCTGGGCCTGGTCATCGGCGTCGTGACCAATAACCAGGATCCGGACGGACAGTGCCGCGTCAAGGTGAAGTTCCCGTGGCTGACGGACGACCACGAGAGTGACTGGGCACGGCTGGTGACGCCGGGCGGTGGCGCCGAACGCGGTCTCGAGTTCGTGCCGGAAGTCAATGACGAGGTGGTCGTCGCCTTCGAGCATGGCGACATCAACTATCCCTATATCCTGGGCGGGCTCTGGAACGGCAAAGACGCGCCGCCGAAGAAGAACGACCAGTTCGTGGAGAGCGGCAGTGGCAAGGTCAAACAGCGCATCATCCGCTCCAGGACGGGCCATATCGTGACGCTCGACGACTCGGACGACCAGCCAGGCATCAGCATCGTCGACAACACGGGCAAGAACAAAATTCAGTACGACTCCAAGAACAACAAGCTGACCGTCCACTTCGAAGGCGACATGCTGTTCGAGGCACCACAAGGCGACATCGCCGTCAAGGGCAAGACGATCCACCTCGAAGCGACCAATGAGTTTTCGCTCAAGGGCCAGTCGGTGGAAGCCGAGGCGCAACAAGCGTTCAAAGTGAAGGGTGCGAACACCGAGGTCGAGGCAACGGCGGCTCTCAAGGTCAAAGGCGCGACCGCGGACGTAACTGCCTCGACCAAGATGACGCTCGACGGCGGCGGCATGGCCGAGCTCAAGGGCGGGCTGGTCAAGATCAACTGATGAGTGAGCTGAGCTGATGCCTCCCGCCTCCGTGATGGGTGACAAAGCGCCAGGCCTGTGCACCCACATCGTCGCCGTGCCAGCGCCGCCGGGCCCACCGGTACCCACACCATTACCGCATCCGTACGCGGGCACGATCCTGATCGGGTGTATCAATACGGTGCTGATTGGCGGCAAACCGGCGGCGGTGCTGGGCAGCGGCTTACAGAACGTTCCGCCGCATCTGCCGACGCCACCAGGCGTCTCGCCAGTGGTGCCGCCCACCAACGACGGCAAAGTCATCAAGGGCAGCGGGACGGTACTGATTGGTGGGATGCCGGCCGCCCGAATCGGCGATACGGTCATGCCGTGCACCAACAGCGCGCCGCCAGGCACAGCGACCATTGCCGGGCCAGGCGCACCGACAGTCATGATTGGCGGGTAAGGGGGAGCGAACGGGGTGGCGAGCAACGGGCGTTTCGACATCATCGGCTCGGGCTGGGCGTTTCCACCCGGCGTCGACTCGCGCGGCCGCATCGCGCTGGCGCGCCAGGAGCGTGATGTCGAAGAGGCGATTCACATGATCCTGCTGACACCCAAGGGTCAGCGGGTCATGCGACCCGAGTTCGGCTGCCGCATCCACGAGCTGATCTTCGCGCCCAACGACGCCAACACGGCTGGCCTCGCGATCTACTACGTCGAAGATGCGCTCGGTATGTGGGAACCGCGGATCCGCGTCGAACGCGTGTCCGCCGAGCCGGATCCCACCAACAGCGGCCGGATGTTGATCGAGATCCGGTATGAGATCAAAGCCACCCACGACCGGCGGTCGCTGGTCTTTCCGTTCTATCGCATTCCTGGTGAGGTGCCCGTCGATTGAGCCCCGCCACTGTGAGTCAGTCCATGCACGAGGAGGGGTGAGGACAGGACCATGCCACTGCCAACGCCCAAACTAGACGACCGCCGCTTCCAGGACATCGTCGACGAAGCCAAGAGTCGTATCACGCGCTATTGCCCCGAGTGGACTGACCACAACGTCAGTGACCCCGGCATCGCGCTCATCGAGCTATTCGCCTGGATGACCGATCTCATGCTCTATCGCGTCAACCAGGTGCCCGACAAGCTGTACATCAAGTTCCTCGAATTGATCGGTGTTCGACTCGAAGCGCCACGCGCTGCGCGGGCCCCGGTGACGTTCTACCTGTCAGCCGCACAGCCCACGGATATCACCATTCCCGAAGGCACAGAGGTGGCAACGGTCCGGACAGAGACCACGGCGGCCATCATCTTCACCACCGAGACGGCGCTCCACATCCGCACACCGCAGGTGCAGGGCTCGTTCACCCGTCGCGCCGCGGCGGAGCCGACCGCGAATGGTTCGTCGGCTTCGACGGTCCACGATGTCAAGAAGCTGCGGAATGGCAACCACAAGGTGCCCGTCTTCTCGCCCAAGCCTGTGCCAGGCGATGCCTTCTACATCGCCCTCCAGCGAGATCACAGTCAACACGTCCTGGCGCTGCTGCTCGCATGCGAAACGGCCAGCGGAGCGGGCATCGATCCACAGGATCCGCCGCTCGAATGGGAGGTCTGGGGTGGCGAGCAGGCCGGCTGGCTGGCGTGCGAGCTCGAGTACGACGGCACGGGTGGATTCAATCGTGACTTCGGTGAGGTGATCATCCACACACCCGCGATGGCGACCGGTGAATTCGGCGGGCAGCAAGCGTATTGGCTGCGCTGTCGACTCACTCCACCGCGCTCCGCGCAGCAGATGTACTACGCGTCGCCGGTGATCGAGCGGATGGTCGTGGAGTCGCGCGGTGCGACCGTCGCGGCGCGCCACGCGACTAGCATCCGCGGCGAGGTCCTCGGCCAGAGCGATGGCACGCCTGGCCAGACGTTCTCACTGCAGCACACGCCGATACTTGCGCGTGATCCGCGGCAGGATTACCTGGTCGTGGAGCAACCGGGCAGTGAGCCCGAGATCTGGGAGGAAGTAGAAGACTTCGCGGAATCGCGCCCCGACGACCGCCACTACACCCTTGACAGCGTCGACGGCACCCTCAGCCTCGGACCAACGCTCTTGCAGCCGGATGGCGCCGTGTACCGCTTCGCCGCCACTCCACCCAAGCGCAGCTGGCTGCGCTTCAGCCGTTACCAGCAAGGTGGCGGCGCCATCGGCAACGTGCCGCGCGGCACGCTCACCGTCCTGAAGACATCGATTCCGTATGTCAGTCAGGTCGTCAACCGCGAGCCAGCTGTCGGCGGTCGCGACGCACAGAGTCTGGACGACGCCCGCCTGCGCGCGCCGCACATGCTGCGAACGCGAACTCGCGCGGTCACCGCTGAGGACTACGAGTACCTGGCGCTGCAAGTGCCTGGCGTGGCTCGCGCCAACAGCCTCGCACCGGGCTCCTACCCCTCGGCGCCGTCGGACGTGCCGCCGGGACAGGTTGTGGTGCTGGTGGTGCCGCAGCTGGCGGAAACGAATGGTCGCGTCGCCGTCGAGGATCTGGCGCTGCCACCCGACTTGCGGGCCGCTGTGCAAAGCCATCTCAATGACCGGCGCGTCCTGGGCGCGAGTCTCGAGGTGCGCGCGCCACGCTACGTCGAGGTCACGGTGTCGGTTTCACTGCGCGTGGCCGATACCAATGATTTGTTCCTCGTAGATCAGGTGTCCCGTCACGCGCGGGCAGCGCTCTACCAGTACCTCAGCCCGTACACCGGTGGACCCGACGGCCAGGGCTGGCCGATTGGCCGCGATCTGCACGTGTCCGAAATCTACGCCAACCTGCAGCGCATCCCGTCGGTCGAATACGTGGAGGAGGTGCACGTCAGCACCAACGATCCCGATGCACCGGGCAGGCCGGTCGAGGTTGCGCCACGGCTCAGTCTCGACCCCGACGCGGTGCTGTGCTCCGGTGTCCACGTGGTGCAGGTGGTGTGACGTTGGATCCGCGGCCAGGCGAGATACATCCAGGCACGGCGCAGCCACCGGCCCCGTCGCACGCTGGCGAAGCAGCGGAAGCCGAGGTCGCGCAGCTGGTCGTCGAAGTAGACGGGCGGATCGAGCGCATCTTTGTGCTGACCGGCGCAGTCGTCACCATTGGCCGCACCCCAGGCAACTCGCTGCCCTTGCAGCATGAGGCCGTCTCGCGCCTGCACGCGGAGCTGCGGGTCACGCCCGAGGGCCTCATTGTGACTGACATGGGCAGCAAGAATGGCACGTTGGTGGGCGCAGCCCGACTCGCCCCTAACCAGCCGGTGCGGCTGGCGCCTGGCGGCGTGTTCCGAATTGGGCCGTATGTGCTGCGCTACGAGGTGACGCGAGCTGGAGCCGCGCACGAGGCCGTCTCGGAGGTTGCCGAGAAGCGGTCGGCGGCGAATGCCGACATCGAGCCACTACCCGCGGGCCCACCCCCCAGGGTGTACTCGCCACCAGCCCCGCCGCGTGAGCGAATGCCAATGTCGCTGCCCAACACTGGTGTCAGCAAGTATCTCGACTTCCTGCCGATGATCTTCCACGAAAACGACTTCATGAGTCGGTTTCTGCTGATCTTCCAGTCGATCTGGGAGCCGCTGGAGCAGCGGCAGGACCACCTGGCTATGTACTTCGACCCGCGCACGTGTCCAGCGCCGTTCCTGCAATGGCTGGGAGGTTGGCTCGGCATGACCGGTGTCGGACCGCGCTGGTCAGAGGGCCGCTTGCGGACACTGCTTACCGAAGCCGTCGAGCTGTATCGATGGCGGGGCACCCGCTACGGATTGACTCGCATGATCGAGGTGTGTACCGGCATCACGCCGGTAGTCGCCGAAACAGCTTCCAACCCGAACGTATTGCACATTCGCGTGGCCATACCGCCCGAAAGCGAAATCGATCGCGAGACGCTCGAGCGGCTGGTGATCGCGAACAAGCCCGCGCACACGGCCTACATCCTCGACGTCGCCGCCTAACACGCTGATGAAAAATCCTTCGACAGGCTCAGGGTGAGCGGAGCCCGTTCGCAGCCGCTCAGGGTGAGCGGGAGCCCATTCGAAGCCGCTCATGGTGAGCTTGTCGAACCATCATGGTGAGTTAAGCAGTCGAATCCAGAGCGGGGACCGCTTTTTCATCAGCCTGCTGAGCCAGAACCAGGCGAACGATCGCCTATGGTTACTGGGAGATGCTGGCGCTGCTTCCAGCACTCACCTTTGGCCTCGCCGCGTGGCTCAGCAGTCGGCGCCTAGCCGACTGGCGCGTCGCGTTCCTGTACGCGGCCCTCGCCATGGGAGTCTTGCTGGTCATCCTCACGGAGGGCCTGAGCGTGATCCAGGCGCTGACCGCGCCCGCACTCACCGCGGCCTGGCTGGGCGCAACGCTCGTCTTCGG
>WNGB01001158.1_pt1 | contig 43246 bp, 38 predicted proteins | sample 5400681 | NCBI WGS metagenome assembly WNGB01 (sample SAMN13153367, study PRJNA577476) | soil metagenome | isolation source: 115 cm soil or saprolite under grassland replicate 2 | place: USA:California | collected 2016-06-15 | reverse complement strand
GCGGCGGATATCGGACACGTGCTCCAGCATCTGCCCGCGGCTGATCGCGCCACGATCTTCCGCTCCCTTCCCCCCGAGCAGGCGGGAGACGTCCTCTCCGAGCTCGACGACGCCACCCTCCTCGGGCTCGTGCGCTCCCTGGACGATGTCGAGGTCTCGCAAATCCTCGATCGCATGCCGGCGGAGCACGCGGCCGACGTCGTCGACGAGCTCTCCACGGAGCACGCGGAAAAAATCCTCGACCTCATGGAAGAGGAGCGCTCGGAAGAGATTCAGGAAATCCTCGAGTACCCCGAAGACTCGGCGGGACGTCTCATGTCGCCCGACGTGGTGGCGGTGCGCGAGACGTCCACGGTTGAGGAAGCCGTGCAACACATCAGGAAGACCGTCACCGAGGAACGCCCGTTCGGCGTGTATGCCGTCGACGACCACCAGCATCTCATCGGACGCGTCCCCCTGAGGCGCCTCCTCCTCGCGGATCCGCGCAGCCTGATCCTGGGCATTCTCGAGGACGAGGAGGTCGTGAGCGTCAACGCCAAGATGGACCGGGAGGAGATGGCGCGCGTGGTGGCCAAGTACGACCTCGTCACCGTGCCGGTGGTGGACGACCAGAACCGCCTCGTGGGCACCATCACCGTGGACGACGTCATCGACGTGGTCCAGGAGGAAGCGTCGGAGGACATCTTCCGCATGGCCGGCTCGGACGCGGCCGAGCTGGAGCGGCGCTCACCAGGCCAGGTCGCGATGCTGCGCCTGCCGTGGGTGCTGCTGACTCTCCTGATCGAGATGCTCGCGGGCGTGGTGATTCACTACTTCGACCGCACCCTCGGCAAGGTCATTCTTCTCGCTTCGTTCATGCCGGTGATCCAGGCCATATCCGGCAATACGGGGCTCCAGTCCGTGACCATGGTCGTGCGCGGCCTCGCCACGGGGCAGGTTCAGCTGAGCCGCTGGTGGGAGCCTCTGTGGCGGCAGGTCCAGACCTCGGCGATCCTCGGGGCGGTCTGCGCCGTGGTGGTCGGCCTGATCGGCTACCTCTGGCACTCGGTTACCTTCGGGCTCGTGGTCGCCACTTCCATGTTCGTCTCGGTCAATCTGTCAGGCTGCGCGGGGACAGCCATCCCCATGCTGTCCAAGCGCATGGGCTTCGACCCCGCCTTGACTGCCGGGCCCTTCGAGACGGCCTTCCAGGACGTCTTGGGCGTCACCATTTTCCTGTCTCTGGCCACCGCCCTGCTACATTGGTTGATCTAGATTTTCCGAGCGTTTGTGCCTCGATGGTTTTCTTCTTGCAACGCCTTGCGTCATAGTGTATCAATGTACCAATACACTATAACGCTACGGTGAGACGGGCGGAGCGGCCCGCAAGGAGGAAGCAGATGATCAACTACTACATGGCGGAGCAGTTCGCGAAGGACAGGCTGGAGGAGGCACGGGCGGTGGCTGCCCAGGCAAGGCTGGTAGCGACGGCCCGGCCGGTCCCGGAGTCCCTTCGGGTGGCCCTTGGGCTGGCATTGATCCGGATTGGTCGCTCCCTGGCAGGACATTCCGCCAAGGGCGCCCGCTCCCCGCGACGCGCGACCGCCTAAGGCTTTTCCATGGCGCGTGAGTCGTGCCGAATAGCTCCCCCCTCGGGACTTCGGGTGAACCGGAAGAGCGCCGTGCCCGTGCACGTGCAGCTCATGTCGCAGCTCCGGCACCTGATCTCGACGGGGGCGCTCAAACCCGGCATGCAGCTGCCCACCGTGCGGCAGCTCGCGGGCTTCCTTCGGATCAATCCGAATACGGTGGCGCGCGCCCTCGCCGAGCTCGAGCGCGACGGCTATGTCCAGGGACAGCAGGGGCGGGGCACCTTTGTCTCGGACCGACCGACGCGGGAAGGGCGCGCAGCCCACAGCCTGGAGCGGCTGGTGGGCGAGAGTCTCACGCGCGCGCGCCGGCTCGGCTTTACCCAGGACGAGTTACTGGCCGCGCTCGCCTCGAGCGCTCCCACGGGACGAGTGGGCAAGACACCCCGGCAGCGAGCGGTATTGGTCGAGTGCAATGACGCGGAGCTGGGGCGCTATCGCGACGAGCTCGAAGCGGAGCTGCCATTGCAGGTCGACCGGATGCTCGTGGACGAGTTCGAGGCGAAGATGGCCCGCGATCCCGGCTTCCTCAAGACCTATCGTGTCGTCATCACGACCTTCTTCCACGTTCACGAAGTAAAGCGCCGCGTGCCCGCGGACGCTCCTCCGGTGGTGGCCCTCCTCGCCGAGGCCAGCATCAAGACGCTGCTTCGCCTCACTGAATTGCCCGAGGGCTCGACGATAGGCCTGGTGTGCACGACGGCCACGGGCGGCCAGAACCTCCTCCGCTCCGTTCAGTCCGCCGGGCTCATGCACGTCACGCCAGTTCTCGCCTCCACGGACGATGCCTGGTCGCTCGACCGCATGCTCGAGCGCACGCGGACTGTCGTGTGCTCCGAGCAGGCCGCCGCGCTCATCCGCCCGAGCCTTCCCCACGACGTCGAGCTGATCGTGGCCGATCGCACCCTCGACCGCGGCGGTATCGAGCTGCTCCGGGACCTCTTGCAGGAATCCGAGGCCGAGCCGGCTCATCGCGGCTGAGACGTGACGACACCCACGCGTGGCCGACAGGAGCCGGGGGTGCTGCGCTCCCCAGACCCGTATCTTCTGGGGAGCTTCTTCGAAGCCCAAAACCAAAGTCTCGTGGCGGGCGAGAGTGGCCAAGCGGAACGCGACTCAGCGTGGTCTGGGGAGCGCAGCACCCCCGGCTCCTGTCGGCGCGTGTCGTGACGCCCGCTCCGCCCGTCTGCGTCTTCGACCTCGACCACACCCTCGTCAACTCGCCCCTGGACCTCCAAGCGGTGGGCCGCGAGATGGAGGCTTTCGTGCGCGAGCGCGGCCTCGCCCTGCCGCAGCGCGAGCTCCGCTGGTCGGGAGCCGAGATCTTCGGTCACGTGCGGGCGCATGCTCCTCACCTCGAGGCGGACATCCTCGCCATTCCCCAGGCCCACGAGCGGCAGGCCATGGAGCAGGCGGCGCTCGAGCCCTTCGCCGCGGAAGCGCTCGACGCCCTCCGGCAGCTCGGCTTCGCCACCGCGATCTGGACGAACAACGATCGCGTCGTGGCCAACTTCGTCCTCGACCGCTTCGACCTGCTCCGCTATCTGGATCTGGTGGTGACGCGGGACGACGTCACCGCGCTCAAACCCCATCCCGACGGACTGCGCGTCGTGCGCGAGCGCTGGCCGGGGGCGCCGCACATCGTGATGATCGGAGATGCCTGGGTCGACGGCGTGGCGGCCCAGACCGGCGGCATCCCGTTCATCGCCTATCGCGCGGACGCGGCCGAGCTCGAGCGGCGCGGCGTCGCCGTCACCGCCCGCATCACCTCGCTCCTCGATCTCCCCGCCGCCCTCGCCTAGGACATCTCCCTCTCCCTCAGGGGAGAGGGCAGGGTGAGGGGCGCTTCCCCCGGCGTATACTTTGCTCGTGGATCTGTTCGACACCCCCGTGTCTCCCGGCACATCCCCGCCCGCGCCACTCGCCGACCGGATGCGACCGCGGAACCTCGACGAGGTGGTGGGCCAGCAGCACCTGATCGGTCCCGGCAGGGTGCTGCGGCGCGCGCTCGAGGACGGGCGCCTTCACTCCATGATCCTCTGGGGCCCGCCGGGGACGGGCAAGACCACGGTGGCCTTTCTCATGGCCCAGGTCGCCGGCGCGCGCTTCGTTCCCTTCTCGGCGGTGCTGGCCGGGGTCAAGGAGATCCGCCAAGTGGTCGCGGAAGCCGAGGCCGACCGCGCGCGCGGCGGCAAGCGCACCATCCTCTTCGTGGACGAGATCCATCGCTTCAACAAGGGGCAGCAGGACGCCTTCCTGCCGCACGTGGAAAAGGGCACGCTCATCCTGATCGGCGCCACCACGGAGAACCCGTCCTTCGAGGTGAATGCCGCCCTCCTCTCCCGCTGCCGCGTGTACTCCCTCCAGCCGCTCTCCGAAGACGACGTCGTGAGCATTCTCGAGCGGGCGCTCGCTGACTCCGAGCGCGGGCTGGGGGGCACCGGGGCCACCGCGGAGCCTGACGCGCTCCGGCTCATCGCGCGGCTCTCCGACGGCGACGCCCGCGGCGCCCTCAATATCCTCGACCTGACGGTGACGCTCCACGCGGGCGCGGTCACGGAAGCGGCCATCCGGGAGGCGGTGCAGAGAAAGGCGCTCCTCTACGACAAGTCGGGCGAGGAGCACTACAATCTGATCTCGGCCCTCCACAAGTCGCTTCGCGACTCGGATCCCGACGGCGCTCTGTACTGGCTGGGCCGCATGCTCGAGGCGGGAGAGGACGCGCTCTATATCGCGCGGCGTCTCGTGCGCTTCGCCTCGGAAGACATCGGCAACGCCGACCCGCAGGCCCTCCGTCTCGCTCTCGACGCCAAGGAGTCCTATCATTTCCTCGGCTCGCCCGAGGGTGATCTCGCCCTCGCTCAGGCCGCCTGCTACCTGGCCCTCGCGCCCAAGTCCAATGCCGTCTACGCCGCGTGGAATCAGGTGCGCCGGGACATACAGGACAAGCCGGCCGAGCCGGTGCCCCTGCATCTCCGCAACGCGCCGACGGGTCTCATGGCCAATCAGGGCTACGGCAAAGGCTATCAGTACGCGCACGACGCGCCCGACGCGCACGTCTCGCAAGAGCACCTGCCCGTCGCCCTCCGCGGCCGCGTCTACTACCGGCCGGTGGACCGTGGGCTCGAGAAGGATCTCGCGGCGCGCCTCGCCGCCTGGCGGAAGTGGCGGGAGCAGCAGGGCAAGCCGTGAGCGACCCGCGCGCGGCCCGTGGATCTGCGCGACAAGGAGTTCACGCTGGGGGCCCGACCGGTTTAGAGTAGGGCGATGGCGACGAAGAAGAAGCTCCGGGTCGGTGTGGTCTTCGGCGGCGAGTCGGGCGAGCACGAAGTCTCGCTGGCCGGGGCGGCCTCCGTGCTCGGGGCCATCGACCGCGAGCGCTTCGAGCCCGTGCCCATCGGCATCACGCGGCAGGGGCGCTGGCTCGTGGGCGGCGACCCTCTCGGGGCCCTTGCCGACACGGCGGCGCGAAGTGCGCTCGGCGAGGGCGGCGCCGAGGCGTCCGTCAAGCAGGCGCTCGCCGTCCGCGCGGGCGACACGGCGGGCGCGAGCGCGCTCCAGCGTATGGAAAGCTCCGAGAGCCTGCCGCCGGGCCTCCGGGAGCGGCTCGACGTGGTCTGGATCATGCTGCACGGCCCCCGCGGCGAAGACGGCACCATCCAGGGGCTTCTCGAGCTGGCGGGCGTGCCCTACGTGGGGGCGGGCGTCCTCGCCTCCGCCATTGGCATGGACAAGGGCGCGATGAAAGACATGTTCCGCGCCCACGGCCTCCCCGTCGTGGACTACGTCGTCGTGAAGCGCCACGAGTGGCGGTGTGAGCCGGCGGCCGTGGAGCGGGCGGTGGCCGAAGCGCTCGGCTTCCCCTGTTTCGTCAAGCCCGCGAACCTCGGCTCGAGCGTGGGCATCAGCAAGGTCAAGGGGCCCGAGGAGCTGCCCGCCGCCCTCGCCCTGGCCGCCACCCACGATCGCCGTCTCCTCGTCGAGCGGGCCGTGCAGGGGCGCGAGGTCGAGGTCGCCGTGCTCGGCAACGATCACCCGCAGGCCTCGGTCCCCGGCGAGGTCTGCTATGCCGGCGAGTGGTACGACTACGAGACGAAGTACGGGGCCGGCCACACGACCTTCAAGGTGCCCGCACCGCTGGCCGCCGATGTCACCCGGCGGGTGCGCGAGCTCGCCATCGAGGCCTTCCGCGCCGTCGACTGCGCGGGATTGGCCCGCGTGGACTTCTTCATCGAAGGCGAGACGAACGTGCTCGTCAACGAGATCAACACCCTGCCCGGCTTCACCGCGACCAGCGCCTACCCCAAGCTCTGGGAAGCCTCGGGCATCTCCTACACCGAGCTGATCTCGCGGCTGATCGACCTCGCCCTCGAGTCGCGCTGAGCCCGTGCGGGTCGTCATCGCCGGCGGCGGCACCGGCGGCCATACGAGCGCGGGGCTGGCGGTGGCGGCCGCCCTCAAGCGGGCCGGGGACGATGTCCACTGGATCGGCAGCCGCGAGGGTATCGAGGCGCGGCGCGCCCCCGAAGCGGGCCTCCCCTTCCATCCCATCTCCACGGGCAAGCTGCGCCGCTACTGGGACCGGCAGAACGTCACCGACCTGCTCGTGAACGTCCCCGCCGGCTTCATCCAGTCCTGGTCGCTCTTGCGCCAGCTCAGGCCCGCCGTGCTCTTCGCCACGGGCGGCTTTGCCAGCGTGCCGCCCGCCCTCGCCGCGCGGGCCCTCGGCCTCCCGTTCGTCATCCACGAGCAGACGGCGGTGCTCGGCCTCGCCAACCGGATCACCGGGCGCTTCGCGGCGAAGATCGCCCTGTCCTTTCCCGATACCTGGGGCGGCCTTCGCTCCGATCGCGTCGTGGTGACGGGCAATCCGGTCAGGCCCGAGCTGCTCGGCGGCCGCCGGGAAGCAGCGCTGGCCGGCTTCGGCTTCGATGCCGCCTTGCCGCTCGTCTATGTGACGGGCGGCGCGCAGGGCTCTCACCGGATCAACCGGGTCGTGGGCGAGGCACTGCCGCGGCTCCTCGGTACGTGCCAGATCCTCCATCAGTGCGGGGACAATGCCGAGACCGGCGACCATCTCTGGCTCCAGGAGCGCGCGCGCAGCCTGCCGCCGCGGGTCGCCGCGCGCTACGTGGTGAAGCCGTACATCGGCGCCGAGCTTCGCGACGTCTACGCCGCCGCGTCGCTCCTCGTGGGGCGAAGCGGGGCCGGCACGGTCAACGAGTGCTGCAATCTCGGCCTGCCCGCGCTCTTCGTCCCGCTGCCTGGAGCCGCCGGTGACGAGCAGACGGCCAATGCCAGGCTCGTCGAGTCGGCGGGTGGCGCCCGGCTCCTGCCCCAGGCCGATCTCGGCGCAGAGCGGCTCGTAGAGGCTCTCACACGCCTCCTGGCAGACCCGGCGGCCCTCGAGGTCATGCGAGCACGGGCACGGGCCCTCGCCACGCCAGACGCGGCGGAGCGGCTGGCCCGGCTCATTCGCGAGGTCGCCACCCTCTGAGACCCACGCGGGGCGGGCGGAGCGGGCTGGTCATGGCCCGCGCGGCGCCGGCCCAGGAGGTATGCTGGGCGAGCGCGGTGCCCACGGCGACTTCGAAGGCCGTTCGCGCCGGTCCGTGCCTCGAGACAGCAGCGGGGAGCGGGGTCGAGGCCCCGCAGCCGACACTTCATGGTCGCCTCACCCAGGAACCGGAGGCCGTGTGACAGGATTGGGCGTTGGCTGGCTGGCCGCGATCACCATCGCCGTGGCGGGACCGGCGACCTCAACCGAGTACCTGCCGCTCCAGGTCGCCCAGGCCGAAGGCTACTTCGTCCAGGAGAAGCTGGAGGTGATCCTCCACGTCGAGCGAAACGAAGGCGAGGCCGCCCGCGCGCTCGCGAGAGGACGCGTCGATATCGCCGCCACGTCGCTCGACGCCGCCTACCGCGAGGGCCACGTCGCGGGCGCTCCGCCGCCTCTCTTCTTCGGCCTCACCGCCGCGGCGCCCGTGGCCATCCTCGTCTCACCGAGCCATAAGGACACGCTTCACACGCCCGCGGAGCTGCGCGGCCAGCCCGTGGGTCTCCCCGGCGGAGGGACGCCGGAGCAGGCCATGCTCAACAGCGTCCTGATCCACGCCGGCGTGAAGATTCATCAGGTTCCGCTCCGGAGCTTCAGCAGCCGCGCCCTCGAGGGAGCCCTCGCGCGGGGCGAGGTGGCGGCAGGGGTCATGGCCGATCCGCTGATCACCCGCATGATCGAAGACCAGACCGGATCGATGCTGGTGGATCTTCGCACGCGCGCCGACGCCACACGCTGGCTCGGCGCCGAGACGGTTCATGGCGCCCTCTTCATTCGCGCGGGCGGTAGCCTCGAGGAGAGCGATCTCACGGCGCTGGCCCGTGCCCTGCTCCGGGCCGTGGCGCGGGTCGCCGAGGCGACTCCCGAGTCGCTCCTGTCCGTGCTGCCCGCGTCGGTGACCGGCCCCCCCGAAGATTTCCGGGCGCGGCTCGAGGGTGCCCGTCAGAGCTATCTGCCCCGCGGCCTCGTCACCGACGACGTGCTCAAGGCCAGCATCAACCAGGCGCGCGAGCGGGCGCCCTTCCCGGCCGCGGTCAGGCTGCCCTGGTTCGGCTGGTCCTTCCTGCTCCTGAGCGCGCCGCTCCAGCGGGCCATCGAGGCTTCGCCGGCGCCGGCCCGCTAGCCTGCATTATTCACGAACGTACGGAGCGCGAGGCGGCCGGGTCCGGTCGTCGGGGGCGGCGCTGGCGCAGCCGGCTTCGCCACCCTACGCGTCGTGAATCGCAGCCCTGCGGGCTGCGCACACTCGCGAAGGGCCCACTCCGCCGGCTGCGCCAGCGCCGCCCCCGACGCCACCCGTCCGTTTGACGAGCGGCGCTCGTGAATGATGCGCGCTAGAGCAGATTCCAGCGCTCGAGAAGCCGCCGCGTCGTCTCGACGGGCAGGCCGACGACATTCGTGAGGCAGCCGTCCACCTGGGCCACGAGCCGCGCGCCCAGCCCCTGGACGGCATAGCCGCCGGCCTTGTCGAAGGGCTCGCCCGTCGCCACGTAGGCCGCGATCTCCTCCGGAGTGGCCGCGGCCATGGTCACGCGCGTGGTCACGGCCTCGGTCGCCTCACGCCCCCCCGGCGCCTCCACGAGGGCCACGCCGGTGATCACCTCGTGCGTCCGGCCGCTGAGCTCGGTGAGGATGCGGACGGCATCCGCGGCATCGCGGGGCTTGCCCAGGTAGCGCCCGTCGAGCACCACCTCCGTATCGGCTCCGAGAACCACCGCGCGCCCTGCCGTCCATCGGCGCGCGACGGCGCGGGCCTTGTCGAGCGCGACGGCGGCGAGCGCCTGGACGGGAGGCCCAGGCGGATGAGTCTCGGGGATGCGGCTCGGCTCGACGGTGAACGGGATGCCCAGGCGGGCCAGGAGCTCCTGACGTCGGGGCGAGGCGGACGCGAGGACCAGCGCGGGCATGCTGCTCGGCACCAGCGGCGGCTCAGGAGACGATGAGGGGATTCTTGTCCGTGATGATGCGGTCGTTCTTCGCGAGGGCGCGGGTGAGGAACTTGGGCAGATTGAACGAGTGCAGATGCGCGGCTCCGTCCCAGTAGCCGAGGGTATCCGGGCTCATCCGCGCGGCGATGAGACCGTCGATGTCGGCCGCCGTCTGCTCGCGCGGATCCGTGCTCTTGGAGGCGAGGATGAAGCCCCATGGCGTCCCGAAGCAAGAGATGAAGCCCTGATAGGGTGCGACGACGGGAAAGACTTCGCGCAGGGTCCGATTGACCGCGCCGTAGAAGAACAGCTCGTTGATCTTGGTCATGCCCGCCTGCATGGTCATGACCCCGTGGTCGGTGAGGCGATCGCGGACCAGCGTGTAGAACTCCGTGGTGAAGAGGAGACAGGCCGGGCCCTCTTCGAGCGGCTCGGGCAGGTCGACCACGATGAGGTCGAAGCGCTCCTTGGTCTTCTCCAGATAGGCTCTGGCGTCTTCGTGAAGCACCCGCGTGCGCTTGTCCTCGAAGGCGCCCTGGTGCATCTCGGGCAGGTGCTTCTTGCACTCCTCGACCACCTCGCCGTCGATGTCCACCATGAGGCAATCGGTGATGGACGGATGCCGCAGGATTTCCCGGACGGTCGCGCCTTCCCCGCCCCCGATGACCATGGCCCGCACGGGCTTGGGGTGGGCGAGGAGGCCGGGCTGGACGAGAATCTCGTGGTAGATGAACTCGTCGTGCTGGCTCGACTGAATCCGCCCGTCGAGGACGAGGACCTTGCCGTAGGAGTGGGTCTCGAAGATCTCCATGAACTGGAACTTGGTCTGCAGCGTGCTGATGGTGCGGGCAATGGCGTGCATGTGACCTTCGACCGGCGTGGTGCTCTCGAAGAACCACTTGTACTGCAGGGGACCGCTCATCCTACGACAGTCATCTTGGGGCGACAGTCATCTTGGGGCGACGGTCATCTTGGGGCGACGGTCATCTTGGGAACGGACACCTTGGCGCCGGACGCCCTGGTCCCCGTCGGCTTGTGGGGCATGGGTACGCTCTGGAGGAAAATGCCGCGCTGGAGCTCGACCACGGAGGCCCGGGCCGCCCCCAGCTGCTCGACGAGGTAGTCGGCGGCCGTCTGAGGCTGGAGCACATCGCCGCAGGAGAACACGTCGACGGCGGCGTAGCGGTACTCCGGCCACGTGTGGATGGCGAGGTGCGACTCGGCGATGACCACGACGCCGCTGATGCCGAACGGATTGAACTCGTGAAAAACCACGTCGACGATGGTCGCCTGCGCGCGCTTGGCGGCCTCGACCATGGACGCCTTCACGGTTTCGAGGCTGTTGAGCGCTTCCGCGTCGCAGTCGAACAACTCGAGCAGCAGGTGTCGCCCCAGTGCTTGCACGCTCTCCCTCCTCTCCGTTCGTCGTTCGCCCGCAAAAATTTTGCGAGCATGTTTTTCGAATGTAGGACCATGTTTTTGGCATTGCAAGGAAAAAATGCCCTCTTGGCGACGGATCTCCGCCGAGGCGAGAATGCCGCTCGGGCCGCCGGGCGCCTCGCCGACCGCCCCCGCGAGCCGCGTGGAGCCGCAGAACGGCTCCGGAAGGCCACTTTTCTTCTTGCGTTCTCTCTCCGAGCCGTTAACATGGTCGCGCGGTTTTTTTCCGCGACGTCAACCTTAGGCCGAGCGACGGAGGAGACCCGAGCGAATGGGCTGGAAACCGGTGACCAAGGCAGCGACGACGTCCGGAAGCGCTGAGGGCGAAACCTCGCTCAACGCCTTCGACAACGCCCTCCTGGCGGCTGGCATTGGCAACATCAACCTCGTCAAAGTCTCCTCGATCCTGCCCCCCGACACCGAGATCGTCGACCTCCCCCGGCTTCGTCCCGGCGCCATCGTGCCCACCGCCTTCGCCGCCACAACGAGCGAGGTGCCGGGCGAAGTGGTGGCGGCGGCCGTGGGCTGGGCCCGCCCCGAGGACCGGACGAAAAACGGCGTCATCATGGAGTTCCACGACAAGGCGACTCGCGAAGAGGCCGAGCGGGCCATCGTCCAGATGCTCAAAGAGTCCTTCCGGACTCGCGGCTGGAAGATCCGCGACATGCAGGTGTGCGCCGTCGAGCATCGCGTCGAGCGCACGGGCTGCGCCCTGGCGGCCGTGGCGCTGCTCTCCGACGACGACGTCGTCTAGCCGTTGGAGCCGCGGGACGTCGCGGGGCTCCCGCCCCGACGTCCGCGGCGAGTGAGCCAAGTGAAACCCGCCGATCCACGCTTCATCGCCTGCCGCGCGCCCTACCCGGACGCCCGGATCGTTGTCTTCGGTATCCCGTTCGAGGGCTCCGTCAATCTCCGGACGGGTGCCGACCACGGCCCTCGCGAGCTCAGGATCGCCTCGGACTCGATCGAGACCTACTCTCCCGCTCTCGGGCGGGACCTCGAGGACCTCGGCATCGCCGACGTGGGCGACTGCGAGCTCGGCTCGGGCACTCCGAGGGAGCGGCTGGCCCGGGCCCGCGAGGAGATCCGCGGGTTCTGGCGGCCGGGACTCTTGCCCGTCATGTTGGGTGGCGATCACACCGCCACGCTCTCCGTCGTGGAGGTGCTGGCCCCCGCCATCCCCGATCTGCGTATCCTCCAGCTCGACGCGCACCCGGACCTCCGCGAGGAGTTTCTGGGCGAGCGCTACAACTACGCCTCGGCCATGGCGAGGGTGATGGACGTGGTCGCGCCCGAGCGCGTCTATCAGGTCGGCATGCGCTCGGGCGCCCGCGAGGAGTACCGGCGGAAGGCCCCGCACGTCTTCCCCGCCCACGCCGTCCATCCCGTGGAAGCCGTGCGGAGCCTCGTGCCGGAGCTCGCCCGTCACCCCCTCTACGTCACCATCGACGTCGACGTGCTCGACCCGTCCGAAGCACCCGGCACGGGAGCGCCCGAACCTTGCGGCATCACCGCCGCGGAGCTGGTGCAAATCGTCAGGCTCCTCGAGCCTTGCCGAATCGTGGGCACGGATCTCGTGGAGGTCGCCCAGGCCTTCGATCCGTCCGGCCGCACCGGCATCACCGCCTCCTGGATCCTCAGAGAAGCCATCCTCACCTGGTGGGGAAAGTGACTGTCCTCGAATGACCTCTCAGTACTCGGCACCGCGCTACTACGAGATCGCTTTCGACATGAACCGGAAGCAGGAGGTGGACTTCCTCGTTCACTGCTTCCGCCGCTTCGCCCGGCGGCCGGTCAAGACCGTCCTCGACATTGCCTGCGGCACGGGGCCCCACCTGATCCGCCTCGGACGTCGCGGCTATCGCATGTCGGGCCTCGACCTCTCGCCCGAGAACATCGCGTTCCTCCGCGAGCGGGCGACCGAGGAGGGGCTCGAGGTCGGGCTCCACGTGGATGACATGACCCGCTTCAAGCTGGCGAAGGCCGTGGACGCCGCCATCTGCATGCAGGACTCGCAGGGCCACCTGCTCACGAACGAAGCCATCGTCGCGCACTTCCGCTGCGTCGCCGGGGCCGTCCGCAAGGGCGGCCTCTACGTCTTCGACCGCTACATGTGCTCGTCGTGGACCGATCCCGCGCGGCGCTGGTCGTGGACGCGCCGCCGCGGGCGGGCCACTGTCCGGGCCACCTTCGAGGCGCTCAAGGACCTGAATCCGGTGACCCAGACCTTTTTCGAGGACATGGAGCTCGAGGCGCACGAAGACGGACAGCGCCATGTCTACCGGCAGCGCCATGCCTCGCGCATGGTGTTCCCGCAGGAGCTGCGCTCTCTCGTCGAGCTGGCCGGGGGCTTCGAGTTGGTGGAATGGTTCTACGGCTTCAGGCCTCATCTCAAGCTCGACCGGGCCCATCACCCACTCCTGATGGTCGTCGTCCTCCGAAAGCGCTAGCGCCTCTCCCCGGGGCGCGTCGACCCGGCCATGGCCAGGCTCATTCTCAAGCGCGGGGAGGACGCGAGGCTTCGGGCCGGGCATCCGTGGATTTACCGGAGCCAGATCGCCGATCTCAAGGGCTTCTCCCGGGCCGGCGAGGCCGTGGAAGTGCTGGATGCGGCCGGCCACTACCTGGGCCAGGGCTTCTACAACCCGCGCCCCTCTCTGTGCTGCCGGCTTCTCACCCGGCGCGATGAAGCCGTCGACGCCGAGTTCTTCCAGCGCCGCCTCGAGGCCGCCTGGGACTATCGCCGGACGGCCCGCTTGATCTCCGACGCCTATCGCCTCTGCTGGAGCGAGGCCGACGGGCTTCCCGGCCTCGTGGTGGACCGCTATGGCCCCGTCAGCGTGGTGCAGTGCCTCACCCTGGGAATGTGGGAGGCGTCGGCATGGATCGAGGCGGCCATTGGCCGGCTGTTTCCCGGCGGCGGTATCCATCGCCAGGACGAGGCGACGGCGGCCCGCCTCGAGGGCTTCGTGCCCCGCCAGGATCCCGCCGGGCCGGAGCTCGTGGTCGCCGAGGACGGCTGTCGATTCGGTGTCACGCCGGGCGGCGGGCACAAGACGGGGCTCTATCTCGATCAGGCCGAGAACCGCGCCCTCGTGGCTCGCCACGCGGCCGGGCGACGCATGCTCGACGCTTTCTGCTTCTCCGGTGGCTTCGCCTGCCACGCTCTGAAGGCCGGAGCCAGCCACGCCGTCCTCCTCGATTCATCGCCCGACGCGCTCGGGCTCGCGCGCCGCAACCTGGAGCTCAACGGGGTGGCCGAGCGGGCGGAGCTCAAGGAAGGCAACGCTTTCGATCTGCTGCGGGAGCTGGAGGCGGCGGGGGAGCGCTTCGGGGTGGTGGTCCTCGATCCGCCACCGTTCACCCGGCGCAAGGATTCGATCGGCGCGGCGGCGCGGGGCTACAAGGAGATCAACATCCGCGCGCTGCGTCTGCTCGAGCCGGGCGGAGTGCTCGCAACCTTCTCGTGCTCGCACCACATCACGCCCGGCACCTTCGAGGACATCTGCCGCGACGCGGCCGGCGACGCGGGCGTCCAGGCCCGATTGCTCCACACGCTCAGCCAGCGCCGAGATCACCCGGTGCTGCTGACCATACCCGAGTCGCGCTACCTCACCGGCTTGCTGCTCGAACGAGCCTCGTAGCGCGCGGTGCCGGCAAGCTCCAGTGGGGCTGGGGGGTTCCCTCCCCGGACCACGCCGGTTGTTGTGCCGACAGTCTCCGGTGGGACTGGGGGGCTCCCTCCCCGGACCACGCCGCGTCGCATTCGCCGTGGCCACTCTGGCCCGCCACGAGAGCATGGTCGGCGGCGTTGAGTAGCTCCCCAGAAGATACGGGTCCGGGGAGGGAGCCCCCCAGTCCCACCGGAGCCGCGTGGTCGTCGGAAATATCACGTCCCGAGATCGCAAGATTCTGATCGCCGTCCCAAAGCTCAGGATCAGAAAATCGTGGACGGTGAAATCACGATATCCAGATCGCGAGATCTTCTGCTAGAGAGCCGGGCGGGGCAGGGGTGCCCTCCCCGGACCCGTATCTTCTGGGGAGCTTCTCAACGCCGCGAGGCAACATCTCGTGGCGGGCCTGAGTGGCCACGCGGAATGCGACGCGGCGTGGTCCGGGGAGGGCACCCCTGCCCCGCCCGGCACACAGACCGCGAGCCTGCAAGCGATACAGATCAGCTTTCGCGGTAGAAGATCAGCATCACGCCGACCAGCGCCAACCCGATGGACCAGACGCGCCCGGGCAGGGGCGACTCTCCGGGCGGGAGGCGAAGCTCGAGCCAACGGCCCCAGCCCACGAGCATGGCGAGCACGCCCAGCGGAGCATGGGTCACCTCGATCAGGTACTCCGCCTTGAGATTGAGCGAGGCGTGGGAATGCGTGAGGAGGAGCGCGCCGCCCACTGAGCACAGGATGGGAAAGACGAGAGCCGCGCGCGGCGAACGGATGCGCCCCGTGCGCACCATCCACTCGAAGGTGCCGAAGCCCAGCACGAGCAGAACGAAGATGCGGTGCTGCACCACCTCCGAATACTGCATGCCCTCCCAAAAGCCCTGCGGACCGAGCGGCCAGGAGCCCGGGTCATTGCGCACGAGGAGAAAAGCGGCCAGGCCGAAGAACACGAGCGGCCAGTGGCGGGCCCACGGCGCCCAGCCCGTCCGATAGGCAATGGCCAGCACGCCCATGACGAGGACGAAAGCTCCCGCCACGTGATGGTTGAACTCGCTCCACTGACGATCGGCATCGGTGCGCGGGGCCCAGCGGTCGTCGAGCGGCATGTCCTCGAGCCTCGACGAGGTGAACGACGGCAGGCGGGGCGTGAACACGTGCGCCACCTCGGCCATGGTGGCCCGATCGGCGACCACGTCGACGGCGGGCGGGAGCGAGGTCAGCGACGCCGCCGCGAAGAGCACCGTGATGCCCAGGCCGAGCTCCACCTCCACGAAGCGGCGCAGGCGGAGGAGGGAGACCTCGTCCGTGGTGGGCAGCCGCCGCACCACGAAGAAGTTGAGCGCACCGAGAATGAGGAGAAGGCCCAGCACCACCATCTTGGTCATCACCATCATGCCGTAGGCGGTTCCCGTGAACGCCCCCAGCCCGTCGACGTAGTAGTAGGTGAGTCCGAAGCCCGCCGCGACGAGAGCGGCTACCGATGCGAGGGCCATGGCCGAGAAGCGCTTCAGCATCATGGCCGGCCACGGCTCGCCGGGCCGGCCGAAGGCCGCCAGGGACAGATGCATGAGCCCGCCGACCCAGGCGGACGCCGCGTACTGGTGCAGGGCATCCATGAACCGCAGCGTTCCCCCGTGCTCGATACGAGCGGCCGCGTGGCTGATCGCCGCCGAGCTGGTGGCGAGGGCCACCGTGAAGACCGCCATGGCCGTCCACCAGCCGCGCGAGTCCGGCCGCCGTCTCAGACGCAGGACGCCCACGATAAAGGCCACGCACACGAGCACGCGCAGCACGCTGGCCTCGAAGTAGGCCGTGGACAGAATCTCCTTGATGGGCCAGCCATTCTCCTCGGCGAGCGCGACCTGCTGAACGCCCAGGGTCAGGAGCTGGCCGACGGTCACCGCGAGGGCACCGATGACGATGAGCGAAAGGAGGCGGCCGAGGAGCGGGGAGAGCTCGGGTCGGGTGCGCACGGCAGGCTTGAGGACTACCAACGCGAACAGCACGCCGCCGATCGCGGCGGCCTGGCCGCACAGGGCCATGCCCCGGAGCAGCACATCGAGAAACCCTGTCACTACTACAGGCTCCTCTGCCGCCGGTCGGCCCAGAGCCGCAGCAGCACGAAGACCGGGGTACCGACCGCCACGAGGACCAAAAACCACGCCGACTTGCCGAAGGCGGCGAGGGCGATGATGAGATAGATGAAATCTCGGTTAGCCAGGGCATCGGCCATCCGGGCACCTGCCGAGCGCGGCACGCTCTGGGTGGGGCCGGCGACCTTGTGGGGCTCTACCGCGAAGGCGGCGACGAGCGTGCTTGCCACCGCCACCACGCCCAGGAAGAGCGGCCACGGCGAGCCCGACGCGATGCTCCACCCGAGGGCCATGCAGCCGAATACCGAGACGTGCACGGCGTTGTCGCCCCAGAAGTCGAGAGCGGCTCCGCCGGACGACTCGAGGAACTTGAGCCGCGCGATCTCCCCGTCGCAGCCGTCGAGGATTGAATGCAGGAGGAAAAGCAGGGCGCCCGCCACCTGCCACTCCGGCACCGCGGAGAGGAAAAAGGGCGCGCCGGCGAGGCCGACGGCGAGCGACACCCCGGTCATGCCGTTCGGGGTGAGGGCCGTCCAGACGAGCCGCCGGGTCACCGCCAGCGAGATGCGCCGCTCGACGTGGCGCGACATGAAGCCCTCGCTGTCCTTGATGAGGCCGCGAAGGAGCCACGACTCCGCGGCGCGCAGGTCGGCCGCCTTGTGAAGAGAGAAGCGGCCTTTGGCATTGGCCGGTACCTCCACGATCTTCAACCGGCCGGACAAGTCGGCGATGAGCTCGGCGGGGCTGGCGGCGCGCGCGGCGGCGGCCAGCACCGGTTCGGGATCGTCGGTTTCGACGACCGCCACCATGGCCGGATCTACCCACACCGTCTCCGGCTCGAGGGACATCTCTTTCAATCCGCGGAGCCACTGGATCTGCGGGATCACGTTGCCCGGCAGGAGGACGAGGCGCCGCCGACCGGGCGGCGCGTCGGCGGCGGGCATGAGACCCGCTCGCGCGGCGGCGAGCGCGATGCGCTTGCCCAGCGGAAGACCGGCCACCATGGTCTCCGGGGTGATTTCGGGCTCCCGGCCCGCGTCGATCACCACGAGCAACGCCTCGATGGGCGACGCGGGGGCGCCGGCCGGCCGGCCCGTCATGTCCGTGCCCCCGCGAGCGTGGCGGGGCCGACAGGCAGCTCGATGCCGCCGCGCCGGCTCGACTCACGGGCGAGGTACTCGATCTCGGCGCACAGCGCGGCCTCGACGAGATTGCCGTCGCGGGCGGCCCCCTCGGGGATGGCGGCCAGGAAGCGCTCGGCCACTTTGTGAAACCAGTCGGGGTGGTGCGAGCCGTCGGAAAGGGCAGGCAGGCCGGGCCACCGGCGTTCCCCGCTCCGGCCCTTGAGGACGAGCGTATCGTCGTGCAGCTCGATGCGCCCCTCCGCACCGTCCACCTCGACCCAGTTGCGCCGCTCGTCGGCCGCCCACGTGAGGAGGATCTCCACGGTCGCTTCGGGAAAGCCCAGGCGCACCGAGGCACTGTCCTCGACGGCGAACCCCGTGTGACGGCGTGTCTCGAGACGGGAGGACACGCTCGTGGGCCGCGAGCCGACCCAGTCAGGCAGCACGTAGAAGACGTGCCAGCCATGGTCGGACAGGACACCGCCGCCCGCCACCGCGGGATCCACTCGCCAGTTCGCCTCGCGCCCGTCGCCGGTGATGGCCGGCCTCATCCGGCGCGTCTCCCACACGATGCGCTGCACGCGGCCGATCTCTCCCTGCCGGATGAGCCGGGCCGTCAGCTCCAGGATCGGCGCGTGGTGCCAGTTGTGCACGGTGTGCAGCACCCGGCGCGCGGACGCCGCGGCATGGGCGACGCGGTGGAAATCGTCGAGCGAGCTCACGAGCGGCTTCTCGCAGAGCACGTGAAGACCGCGATCCAGAGCGCGCAGGACGAGAGGGGCGTGACTCGAGGGAGGCGTGCAGATATCCACGAAGTCGAGTGCCTCGCCGTCCAGCAGCGCCTCGGGCGAGTCGTACCACCGCGCGCCCGGGAGCCGCGCCTCGCACTCCGCGCGCTGGGAGGCTCGCGCATCGGCCGCGGCGACCATCTGCACGTCGGGGCGGGCGCGCCATCCGGGCAGATGCCCGTGGATGGCGACATTGCCCAGTCCGAGGACGGCCCCTCGATACATGCTACTCGAGCCGGTGCGCCCTGACGATCGTCCCCAGGGCCTCGTCGAGGATGGCGAGCCCGTTGAGCGCAGTCTCCTCGCGGATGACCAGCGGCGGGTTGATGCGTACGGTCGGCGAATAGGTCATGGACGCGAGCCCGCGCCGGAGGCACTCCTTGTAGAGCGCCTGCGTCACGTCCTTGCCCAGAGGCTCCTTGGTGCGCCGGTCCTTCACCAGCTCGATGCCGAGCATCAGGCCGCGGCCGCGCACCTCCCCCACGCACCGGTACTTCTCCTTCAGCGCCTCGAGCCGGGTGAGCATGACGGCGCCCACGCGCTCCGCGTTCTTGACGAGGTCTTCCTTGAGGATGATCTCGACCGCGGCCAGTCCGGCCGCGGCGGCGAGTGGGTTGGAGCCGTACGAGGACGAGCTGGCCGACGGATTGGACCAGGGCTTGCGGCTCGTCAGATCATCCGTGGAGACGACGGCGGACAGGGGGAAGCCGCCCCCCATGCCCTTGCCCACCGTCATGATGTCGGGCACCACCCCGTCATGCTGGGCGCCCCACATGAGCCCCGTCCGCCCGAAGCCCGTGATCATCTCGTCCGCGATGAGGAGCGCTCCCGCGTCCTTGGCGATCTGCTGGATGGCGCGCAGAAATCCCTCGGGCGGGATGATATTCCCGGCGGTGCCCTGCATCGGCTCCACGATGATGGCGGAGATCTCACCGCCCGTCTGGTAGCGGATCACGTCGCGCACGAAGTCGGCGCAGGCGATGCCGCAGTCGGGATAGGTAAGCTTGAGCGGACAGCGGTAGCAGTCGGCGTAGGGCGCCGAGTACTGACCGGGAATGAACGGCCCGAGGTGGTGCTTGAAGTCACTCCCGAGGAGGCCGAGCACCCCTCCGGTCTTGCCGTGGAAGCCGCCCCAGAAGCCGATGACCTCGTCCTTGCCCGTGGCGGCCTTGGCGAGCCGCAAGGCCGCCTCGACGGCCTCGGCCCCTCCCGAGAACATCTGGATGCGCGAGAGGCCTTCCGGCGTGATGGAGGCGATCAGCTCGAGGAAGCGCGCGCGCACCTCGGTGGTGAAGCTGCCGAAGGTGAGCTTCTCGACCTGCCGCTTGAGCGCCTCGACGTAGTGCGGGTGGCCGTGGCCGACGGAGCCGACGGCGATGCCCGCGATGAAGTCGATGTACTCCTGCCCGTCCTCGTCCACGAGGGTGCACCCCTGGCCCCGCGCCATGGCCAGCCCGGCATAGAGCGCGAAGCCCTGCATCCCCGCCGCGGCATGGCGGCGCTCGCGCTCGACGATCTCCCGGGACCGCGGTCCCGGCTCGCGCGCGTCGCTCATCACGCGCCCCTCCCGAAGCGCGCCGAGAGGTACGCGGCGATGGCAGAGGACGCCTCTTCGCGGAAGAGGGCGAAGCTCGGCCATGCGTTGAGGTCGATGAGCACGATCTCGCCCGAGGGCGTGACGATGCAGTCGCCGCCGTAGATCTCGAGGCCGAGCGCGGCCGCGGCCCGGCGCACGAGGCGCGCCAGCGCTCGCGGGTCGAAGGCGAATTCACGGAGCGCCTGGTCCTTGTGATAGAACCACCGGAACCACGGCGGCTGGGCGTTCACGCCGCCGGGACCGATACCGTAGAACTTGATGAGGTCGCCGTCCACGTGCGGCTGGACGACGGCCCGCGACATGCCTCGGGCGGCCATGCCCGCGAGCGCGCGCGCGGCCTCCCCCGCGTCCGCGGCATAGACGACATCGCCCGCCTGGGTGTTGTGGACATCGGAGCGCTTCACCCAGATCGGCTGGGGAACGTCGACCCGCTCGCCCGCGGTGGCCACGAGGCGGCTCGGAACGAAGGCCACGCCCGCTTCGGCGAACTGAGCGATCATGCGATCGCGGTAGGTGCCGAGCACCGCGGCCGGGCTATTGATCTCGCGAACGCCATCGGCTTCCAGGGCTCGGAGCGCCTGCAGCGCCTCCGGCCGCTCGCACATGAGAAAAATCCCGCGCGGCTTGCCCTCGATGATCATCCCGCCCAGCTCGTCGGGCGTCTTGAGATCGACCTGAAAGCCCTTGGCCTCGAGCCCCTTCGCGGTCAGGCGCAGAATCTCGGAGTCGTCGCTCTCGCGGCCGGGCGAGTGCGCCTCTTCGCGGAAGATGCCCCAGCAATATGGATCGCTCACTCTCACGTATTCCCCTCCGGGCTGGCCGCCGACCATGGCCCCCTTGCGTCGCGAGCCTGCGGGCCCCTCATCGCGGGAGGCGGGCGGCGGCCAGAGATTCGGCGAGCGCCACGTCCTCGGCGCGGTCCACGTCGACCACTGTTTCGATCACTTCTCCGAACATCGGTTCGCCCGAGTCGAGCAGCCAGCCCAGGTGCTCGCGCAGCCGGCCGAGGTGAGACGGCGGCTCGAGCCGCCGCGCGCGCTCCGAGACGAGATAGACCCCGGCCGTCACCAGCGCGGGCGAGGCGACGCCGAGCGCGGTCACGCGCCCCTCGGCGCCCACCTCCACGCCGAGGGGCTTCTCGTCGGCGATGAGGGGCGTCACCGCGAGCACGGTCGCCGCGCGAGGCCGGCGGAGCGCGGAAGAGACGAAGCGCGCGAAGTCGGCGGGGCGGCACCACGCGTCCACCGTCGACACGAGCATGCGCCCGCTCTCGGGAGCGCCCGCGACTTCCCGGAAGCTCTCCAACGAGGAGGCGGTCGTCTTCACGATCATACGGAGGTCCAGCTCGGCGAATCGCGCGAGGACCCATGCCGCACAATCCCGCTCCTGCTCATTGACGATGATGGACAGCCGCGAGATCCCTGCCGCCATGAAGTTTCGTATGGTCAGCTCGATCAACGGCACGCCGGCCACCGGCACCATGGGCTTGGGCACAGTCCAGCCGGCCTGTCTCAGGCGACTGCCTTCACCCGCGGCGATGATGCCGCCCGACAGCCCCGGTTCCGACGTCACGGCAGCAGTCCCTCCACCTGAGCCAGCGATTGAATCACGCGATCATCCTGGCAGCACGGCTGTCCCTGGCGCGCTGGATGGGGCGCGAGCCAGATATGCGCCATGCCCGCCGCTCGCGCGCCCGCCATGTCACGGGCCAGTGAGTCGCCCACCATGACGGTGCGCCCGGGCTTGACGCCCAGCGTCTCGACCGCGGCAAGGAAAATGCGCGGATCAGGCTTCAGCAACCCGATCTGCGCAGAGTCTACGATGACCCCGAAATACCGTCGGACATTGGCATTATCGCATACGGTCGGAAGATTGCCATAGAAGTTGGACACGATGCCGAGACGATACCGCTGGGCAAGCCGTTCGAGCACACGCGCATTGGCTTCGAGGCAGGCTCGCGCCTCCGCGAGGAACCGCGCGGCCACGCGGGCGCCCAGGGTCGCGTCCTCGGGACGGAGGGCGGTGGCCACCCCGGCGGCCACACGGAGCACCGTGTCGTCGAGGGGCAGCGTCTCCGGCACCGCTCCCACCAGCGCGTCGTCCGCCGCGTAGAAGACGGGATCGAATCGCGCGGATCCGATCCGGACGCCTTCCGTCTCGAAGAGACGGTGGAAGCGCTCCTTCCATGCCACTCCGTCCGCGTCGAGCGTCCCGCCGAAATCGAAGAGCACAGCGGAATCCACGAGGGTCCTCCGGATTGCCAGATACGGGTGGCGTGAGGCGTCGCTACGAGAGCCCCACCGACCGGCGCGCCCGCCCCATGAAGTCTTCGAGACGCGTGGCGGTCGCCGCATCGAGATCCCCCAGATCCCTCGAGAAGCGGATGAGCGTGCGCACCTGGTTCAGGGCGCGGATGACCTCGGCCTTCTCCCCGCTCACTCCGCGCTGCATCGCCTGGAGCGCCCCCTGCTCGAGCGCGGTTCCCACCGAAGCACGAGCCTCCGGCGACAAAGGCCGCGTGGCCCGGAACACCTCGAGGGCCAGCGTGTACAGGAGCGTCTGCGGCGAGCTCACCGTGGGCTCGGGAGTCATGTCGGCGAAGTCTACGGCGGGGGCCGCTGCCGTCAGCGCCTTCTCGATGACGCGGCTCAGGTAATCGAAGTCGATGGGCGTGAGGAGATAGTCGAGGGCGCCCAGCCCGAGAGCCGCCGTGGCCAGATGGACGTCCTCGGGCGCCGCGGTCGCGAGCAACGCCACCTGCACGTTCGCCTGGCGGATGCGCTTGATCACCTCGAGATCACCGGTATCGCCGACCCGGACCGCGACCACCGCCGCCTCCGGCCGCTCACTTTCGAGCTCGGCGAGGGCCTCGTCGAGGGTGTGAGCGCGGACGACGGCCAACTGCTTCCGGGTGAGATAGTCGCCGAGCACTTCGACGTTGACGGGGTCGTCGTCGACGATGAGAACCGTCCCGCGCGAGTCTGCCATGTCCCCGGCGGTGGCGCCCGCCGCGGCGCTACACCGCCCCCCAGCGCTCGATCAGGCCCGGCACCCGGGCCAGAGCCTCGTCGAGGCGCGAGACGTCGGGGCCTCCCCCTTGAGCCAGATCCGGGCGGCCGCCACCTTTGCCGCCCACGAGAGGCGCCGTCTCCTGCACGAGCTTGCCCGCCTGGATGCGCTTGGTCAGGTCCTTGGAGACGGAAGCAATCAAGGTGACCTTCCCGTCCATCGCGGATCCGAGGACGATCACGCCAGAGCTCATGCGCTCGCGCAGCGTGTCCATCACCGAGCGCAGCCCCTCGGCGTCGAGGCCATCGAGCCTCGCGGACAGCACGGACACCCCGCCCACCACCTTCGCGGAAGCGGCCAGCTCCTGGGCGCGACCCTTCGCCACGCGTGCCTCGAGCTCGCGGAGCTGCTTCTCGAGCTGCTTCTGCTCGTCGAGGAGCTTCTGGAGCCGCTGGGGCAGCTCGAGGGGCGGGATCTTGAGGAGGCCGGCCGACTCGCGGAGGGCCACCTCCTCCTGCCCCACGTGACGAAGGGCGGCCTCGCCCGTCACCGCTTCCATGCGCCGCACGCCGGAGGCGACGGCGCCCTCGGAGACGACCTTGAAGAGCCCGATCTGGCCCGTGGCGTCGAGGTGGGTGCCGCCGCAGAGCTCGGTGGAGAAGTCGCCGATGCGGATGACGCGCACGCGGTCGCCGTACTTCTCGCCGAACAGCGCCATGGCCCCGCTCTGCAGCGCGGCCTGGAGATCCATCTCGGCGGGCGTGACCACGATGTTCGCCTGCACATGCTCGTTGACGAGGTCCTCGATCTTCGCCACCTCGCTGTCCTTCACGGCGGCGCCGTGGGAGAAGTCGAAGCGGAGGTGATCGGGAGCCACCAGCGAGCCCGCCTGGGCCACGTGGGTGCCGAGGATCTTTCGCAGCGCCGCGTGGAGCAGATGGGTGCCGGTGTGATGGAGCCGGAGGCCCTGGCGCCGCCGCGACTCGACGGACACTGCCACTTCCTGGTCCTCGCGCAAGTGGCCCTGGGTGACGCGCACGCGGTGGACGATCATCTGGCCGCCGCGATAGTAGGTGTCCTCGATGGTGCCCTGTCCGTCGCGGCCGATGATGGCGCCCGTGTCGCCCATCTGCCCGCCGGACTCCGCATAGGCGGGCGTGCGATCGAGGATGACCTCCACCGTCTGTCCCTGGCTGACCTCGGTGAGCCGGCGCCCGCCCGCCACCAGGGCGAGAACACGTGCGGGCGTCGCCAACGCCGTGTAGCCGAGGAATTCCGGCTTGGGGAACTGGGCGGCGAGCTGGCGGTAGATCTCGACGGAGCCCTCGCCGTCGGCGGTGCTGCCGAACGAGGCGCCCGCCCGCGCGCGAGCCCGCTGGGCCTCCATCTCCGCCTCGAACTTCTGCATCGCCTCGTCGGGCACGGCAAAGCCGCGGTCCTCGAAGACCTCCTTGGCCAGATCGGTCGGGAAGCCGTGGGTGTCGTAGAGCGTGAAGAGGAACTTCCCGTCCACGACATTCGGACGGCCCTGCGGGCCGCGGGCGTGAGTGCGAATGTACTCGTCGATCTTGGCCATGCCGAGATCGAGCGTCTCCGCGAAGCGCTCCTCCTCCTGCCTCACGGCGCTCTCCACCCGCCCCTGCCCCTCCACGATCTCGGGATAGGCGCCCCCCATGATCTCCACCACGGTCTTCGTCACGTCCCACAGGAAGGGCTCTTTGAGCCCGAGCATGCGGCCGTGGCGCATGGCCCGGCGCATGATCCGCCGCAGCACGTAGCCGCGCCACTCGTTCGAGGGCGTCACCCCGTCGGCGATGAGGAAGGTGGCCGTGCGCGCATGGTCCGCGATCACCTGCAAGGACACGTCGTGGTCGGCGGCGCTCGAGCCGTAGCCGATGTTCGCGATGCGCTCGACGTGGCCGATGATCGGGCGGAAGAGATCGGTGTCGTAGTCCGACTGCTTCCCCTGCACTACCGCCGCCACGCGCTCGAGGCCCATGCCCGTGTCGATGGAGGGCTTGGGCAAGGGCGTCATCTCGCCGGAGGCGACGCGATTGAACTGCATGAACACCAGATTCCAGACCTCGAGCCAGCGGTCGCAGTCGCAGGCGGGGCCGAGGCATTTCCGGCCGGCCTGCTCCTCCCCGCAGACGATGTGATCGCCCTGGTGGAAGTGCACCTCCGAGCAGGGCCCGCAGGGGCCGGTGTCGCCCATGGCCCAGAAGTTGTCCTTCTCGCCCAGGCGGAGGATGCGGTCGTCCCCGAGGCCGGCCACCTTCTTCCACAGATTGAAGGCATCGTCGTCGTCGGTGAAGACGGTCGCCTTGAGCCGATCCTTGGGGAGGCCGAGCTCCCTGGTGAGGAACTCCCAGCAGAGCTCGATCGCCTTGTCCTTGAAGTAGTCGCCGAAGGAGAAGTTGCCCAGCATCTCGAAGAAGGTGTGATGGCGGGCGGTGCGCCCCACGTTCTCGAGGTCATTGTGCTTGCCCCCCGCCCGCACGCACTTCTGGGCGGTGACCGCGCGCACGTAGTCGCGCGTCTGCTCGCCCAGGAACACGCCCTTGAACTGGACCATGCCCGCGTTGGTGAAGAGCAGCGTCGGGTCCTGGGCAGGCACGAGGGGCGACGAGCGCACCACGGTGTGGCCGTGGCGCGCGAAGTAGTCGAGAAACCTCTGGCGGAGCTCGGATCCGGTCATGGCCGTCATTATACCGATGGTCAGCCGGTCTCGTCGGGCCCGTCCGGCCACGCGCCCGTGAGCCCGGCCACCGTCCGCATGACGTCGGACGGCGGATAGCCTCGGCGAAGGAGATAGTCGCGAAGGCGCGGGGCCGCCCGCTCGCTCCCGCGGCGCAAGAGAGCGGGGAGGCGACGGCGCCCCGCGTCCAGGCAGCGAGCGGCCTCGCCGCTCTCCTCGAAGGCGGCGGCCACCGCGATGGCGGCGAGCGCGCGCGGGATGCCCTTCTGGAGCAGCTCCTGGCGGAGGCGACGGCTTCCGATGCGGCGGCCGCGGGCGCGCGACTCGGCCCAGAAGCGCGCGAAGGCCGCGTCGTCCACGTAACCGCGCGTGGTCAGCTCCGCCACCACCGAACGCGCGACGTCATCAGGAGCGCCACGACGCTTCAGTCGGGAGATCAGCTCGCGGGCGCTCCAGGCTTTGCGTGCCAAAAGCTCGAAGGCCGCCAGCTTGGCGGCCTTCGCGTCCAGCTCCCGCCGTTCCCGGGGGCCGCGCGCCGTGCGGCGGCCCCGCGGCGGCACGGTCTCAGGCCCGCTTGGCGACGCCGGGAGGCTTGGCCATGGCCGATGGCTTGCCCAAGACGGCCGGCTTGGGGGCGGTCTGCTCGCCCACGAAACCGCCGCTACTCGAGTCCCAGGTCATCTCGCCCGTCGAGAAGATACCCTTGACCTTGAGATCGAAGTCGTCGGGGTTGGTGGCGGCGTCGCGCGCGGTCTCGTAGGTCACGAGCTCCTCGCGGTACAACCCGAGCAGCGATTGGTCGAAGGTCTGCATGCCGTACTGCGCCTGACCCGCCGCGATGACCGTCGGGATCTGGGGCGTCTTGGCCTTCTCGCGAATGGACTCGCGCACGAGCCCGGTCATGATCATCACCTCGACCGCGGGCACGCGCCCCTTGCCGTCGGCGCGGACGACCAGGCGCTGGGACACCACGCCCTGGACGACCGCGGAGAGCTGGGCGCGGATCTGATCTTCCTGGTGTGGCGGGAAGATCGAGATGATGCGGTTGATGGTCTCGGTCGCGTTCAGCGTGTGGAGGGTCGAGAGCACGAGGTGGCCCGTCTCCGCCGCGTTGATCGCCACCTCCATGGTCTCGGCGTCGCGCATCTCACCGACCAGGATGATGTCCGGGTCCTGGCGGAGGGCGGCGCGCAGGGCCTGGGCGAAGCTCGTCGAGTCCTGGCCGATCTCGCGCTGGCTGATGACGCACTTCTTGTCCTCATGGACGAACTCGACCGGATCCTCGATGGTGACGATGTGGTCGTTGCGGGTCCGGTTCATGTAGTCGAGCATGGCGGCGAGCGTGGTGGACTTGCCGGAGCCGGTGATGCCCGTCACGAGGATGAGGCCGCGCCGCTCCTGGCAGAGCCGCTCGAGCACCTTGGGCAGATGCAGGCCCTCGAAAGCCGGAATGTGCTCGGGAATGTGGCGAAGCACGGCGCGCACATCGCCCTGGCACAGGAAGAGGTTGATGCGAAAGCGCCCGATGCCGGGCGCGGTGTGGCCGAGGTCCATCTCCTCGCCTTCCATGAGAGCGTTGTAGCGGAGCTCCCCCAGCATGTTCATGGCCGTCTTGCGCATGAAGTCGCGCGTGATCGGCGGGAGGTCGTCCTGCGTCTCGAGATGGCCGTGCACGCGCAGGATGGGGCGCGAGCCGGATTTGAGGTGCAGGTCGGAGGCGCTGCGCTTCACGCACTCGGTGAGAAGGTGAAGTAAGTCCACTCGTGGCTCCTACTTGGCGGCCTTCTGAGGCTCCGCCGGCACCGGGGAAGCGCCGGACGGCTTGAGGCCCAGCGCCGCGCGCACCCTGGTCTCGAGGTCCGCCAGGACCTTGGGGTTGTCCTTGAGGTACTTCTTGGCGTTCTCACGGCCCTGCCCGATGCGCTCCGTCTTGTAGGTGTGCCAGGTGCCAGACTTCTCCACCAGGTTCTGCTCGACGGCGGCGTCGAGGACCGAGCCTTCCTTCGAGATGCCCTCGCCGTAGATCACGTCGAACTCGGCCTCGCGGAAGGGCGGCGAGAGCTTGTTCTTCACGACCTTGACCTTGGTATGCGACCCGATGGCCTCGGTGCCGTTCTTGATCGTCTCCTGCCGGCGAATGTCGAGGCGAATGGTCGAGTAGAACTTGAGGGCGCGACCGCCCGTGGTGGTCTCGGGCGACCCGAACATGACGCCGATCTTCTCGCGGATCTGGTTGATGAAGATGACCGCACCGCCCGAGCGGGAGATGGCGGCCGTCAGCTTCCGGAGCGCCTGCGACATGAGCCGGGCCTGCAGGCCGGGCAGCGAGTCGCCCATATCGCCGTCGAGCTCCGCGCGGGGCACGAGCGCGGCCACGGAATCGATGACGATGACGTCCACGGCATTCGAGCGCACGAGGGTCTCGGCGATCTCGAGGGCCTGCTCGCCCGTGTCGGGCTGGGAGATGAGCAGCTCGTCGGTGTTGACGCCGAGGTTCTTGGCGTAGACCGGGTCGAGGGCGTGCTCGGCATCGATGAAGGCCGCGGTGCCGCCCATGTGCTGGGCTTCCGCGATGATGTGCAGCGCCAGCGTCGTCTTGCCCGAGGATTCCGGGCCATAGATCTCGGTCACGCGACCGCGCGGGATACCGCCGATGCCAAGGGCGACGTCGAGGGACAGCGCGCCCGTCGGGATGGTGGCAATCTCATCCATCACGCCGCCCTGACCCAGGCGCATGATGGCGCCCTTGCCGAACTGCCGGTCTATGGACGCAATGGCGAGGTCAAGGGCCTGCCGTCGATCGCTCTTTGCTACTTCAGCCATGGATTCTCCTCCGAGGCGTGAAAACGCCCGATTCGACAAGCAGTTTCATCATCGTAGAACGGCCCGAGCTCCAAAGTCAAACAACGCGTCCACCCGCCACATCCTGGCGCGCTCTCGCAGCATGTCAATGTCCAAGAAGGGATACGCGACACGCCGGCGGCCGGCGTCACTCCGGGGCCAGGGGCACGGAGGCAATGGCAGTATAGCGGGCGCCTGAGGGACGAAGATCGCTGCGCATGAGCTCGATCGAGGTGACGTGCGTGCTGCCGAAAGTGGTGGCGCTGCCCCGGATCAAACCGGAGCGTATCTCCGCCATGCCTTCGCGTCGCCAGCGCTTCTGGACGGGGACGTGCCCGATGGTGACATGCGCCTGCCAGGCCCGAGGCTCGGCCGGAGTGCCGCGCCGTTCGAGCGCCTCGCTCACGCGGGTCTGGAGCTCCCTCACTTCGGGCGCGCCGGCGGCGACGCCGACCCAGAGGGTGCGCGGGTGCTCGAGGCCGGGAAACGCCCCCAGGCCTCTGAGTCCCATGGTGAAGCCGGACACGCCTTCGGCTGCCTCCTGGAGCGCCAGCATCACCTCGCACAGCTGTTCCTCCGTCTGGTCGCCGAGGAAGCGAAGGGTGAGGTGCAGATTGCCGGGCGGCGTCCATGTGACGGACTTGGAGAGGGGACGCAGGCGATTGATCTGCGCCGACAGGGCCTTCCTGGACTGGTCGCCGAGGGACAGAGCGACGAAGGCGCGCAGCATCAGCCTTCGAGCCGACGGCGCAGCATGTCGAGCGCCGTCTGGGACGATTGCCACTTGATGGCTACCCGATCACCATCGAAGCGGTAGCGGCGCACGTCGATGCCTCCGGGAGTCGCGCAGCCAATATAGACCGTGCCCACCGGCTTCTCCGCGCTGCCCCCGTCGGGGCCGGCGATGCCCGTCACGGCCAGGCCGCAGGGCGAGCTCGAGATGCGGCAGACGCCTTCGGCCATGACGCGGGCCACCGGCGCGCTGACGGCGCCGTGAGCGCGCAGGAGAGGCTCGGGCACCCCGAGGAGCTCTTCCTTGGCGCGGTTCGAGTAGACGATGACGCCACGCTCGATATAACGCGAGGACCCCGCGATATTGGTCAGCCGGTTGCCGAGGAGCCCGCCCGTGCACGACTCGGCCACGGAGACCGTCCATCCACGCCGGAGGAGAAGCCGCCCGACCACCGCCTCGAGGAGATCGTCGTCCTGCCCGTAGCAGTCCACGCCGAGAGCGCGGCGCACGTCGGCTTCGACAGGCTGGAGGGCGGCCGACGCGAGCGCCCGCGTGGCGCCGCGCGCGAGGAGCCGCACGTGGACGTCGGATTCGACGGGCACACAGGAGACGGTGACATCTCCCTCCTTTCCGAGCCACGCGCCGAGCCGGTCCTCGGTGTCGGCGGCCGAGAGCCCGGTGGTCAAGAGCACGCGCAACACGCGCCCTTCCCCGCTCGCCAGACCAGGCAACGATTTGAGAACCTCGCCCGTCAGCTTGGCCAAGTCCGGAGCGTCCACGGGAAGCACCACGAGCGAGCTGTGCTTTCGCGCCAGCGTCCAGCCGTGGGAGGCGTCGGGCGCCGCGGCGAGCAGCTCGGCTCCGCGCGGCAGGAGGGCGAGCCGGTCGAGCCGCCGCGGCATGGCCAGGCCGCGCTGCGAGAACGAGGCTTCGATCAAGGCCAGGCGACGCTCATGGAGGACGAGCCGCGTGCCGGTGAGGCGACCGACGACGCGTGGCACCAGCTCCCCCTCCGATCCGCCGGGCTTGGAGAGCACGACGGTCAGCCCTCGGGTCTCGAGCGCTCCGCGCAGCGCAGCCTCGAGGGCCCCTTCGCTCGGATCCACGACTTGACGCGAGACCACGAGCACCCCTTCGGCGGCGAGGGCACGCGCCACGTCGCGGCCGGGCCGGTCGTCGGCGCCGGCATCGACCACCGTCAGCACGTGGGCCGCCGTCACCGCGGCACTCCGAAGAGCAGCCGCGCGCCCATGATGAGCACGAGCGCGTACACCCCCGCGATGAGATCGTCTACCATGACCCCGGCGCCGCCGTGCAGGGACTGGGACTCGCGAGCGGGAAAGGGCTTCCAGATATCAAAGAGCCGGAAGAGCAAGAAGGCGCAGATGAGGACGGGAATGCTCCGGGGCACCAGGGCCACCGACACCATCATACCCGCCACCTCGTCGATGACGATGAGGCCGGGATCCTTGCGCCCGAGCAAGAGCTCCACGTGGTGCGAGGCCCACACGCCCACCACCACCACGCCCACGAGCGTGGCGAAGAAGCCGAGGCGGGAGAACGGAATGAGCCAGAGCCCGATCGCGGCCACCGCGCTCCCCGCGGTTCCCGGCGCCACGGGGACGTAGCCGGCACCCCCGCCGCTGGCGATTGCGAAGGCCAGGCGGTCCGCGGCGCGGATCGCCTATTCCCCCACGAGCTCGTAACCGTCCGCTTCGACGATGCGGACGTCGGCGAAGCGTCCCGGCGTGAGCTTGCGATTGCGGAGGTAGACGACGCCGTCGATTTCCGGCGCCTGTCCCGCCGTGCGCCCCTCGAACGGGAAGGCGGGATCTTCGCTGGGGCCGTCCACGAGCACGGTCTGCGACGTGCCGAAGAGCGCCTGCTGCCGCGGCCACGCGAGACGATCCTGAAGCTCCTGCACGTGCTGCGCGCGCTCGGCCATCACCTCGGCGGGGACCTGGTCCGGCATGGCGGCGGCGGGCGTCCCTTCTTCCACGGAGTAGGTGAACACGCCCAGGCGGTCGAAGGCGGCGTCCTCGACGAAGGCGAGGAGATTGTCGAAGGCGGCGTCCGTCTCGCCGGGGAAGCCCACGAGCACCGTGGTGCGAATGGTGAGCCCCGGGATGGCGCCGCGGAACTGCGCGACGATGTCCTTCATGCGGCGCGCCGTCACCGCGCGACGCATGGCGCGCAGGATCCCGTCGTCGCCGTGCTGCACCGGCATGTCGAGGTAGGGCACGACGCGGGCGCGCGCCCACGTGGCGACGAGCCGATCGCTCACGTGGGCCGGATGGAGATACATGGGCCGGATCCACGGCATGCGCGTGTCGGAGAGGGCGAGGAGCAGGTCGCCGATATCGCCATTGCCGAAGAGCTCACGGCCGTAGGCGAGGGTGTCCTGGGAGACGAGAATCGCCTCCTGGATGCCCTGGCGCGCCAGCCCTTCGACCTCGGCCACGATGTCCTCGAGCGGCCGGCTCCGGTGCGCGCCGCGGAACTGGGGGATCGCGCAGAAGGTGCAGCCCATGTCGCAGCCCTCGGCGATCTTCACGTAGGCGTACGGCACACGCGCAGTGAGGAGGCGCGGCGTGGTCGCGTCGTACAGATAGCCGGGCGGCGCGCTCGTGACCCAGTCCTGCCTGCCGTCGGCCTGATCGACGAGGGCCACGATCTTGTCGAGCTCGGCGGTGCCGAGGATGGCCGTGACTTCGGGGATCTCGCTCAGGATCTCGCCGCCGTAGCGCTGGGTGAGGCAGCCCGTCACGATGAGGGCCCGGGCCCGCCCCGTCTCCTTGACCCGGGCCAGCTCGAGAATGGTCTGCACCGATTCCTCGCGGGCCCGGTCGATGAAGGCGCAGGTATTGACCACGAGACAGTCGGCCGTCTCCGCCACGTCGGTGATTTCGTGGCCGGACCGGGCGAGCATACCCAGCATCAGCTCGGAGTCGACCTGGTTCTTGGGACAGCCGAGAGTGGTGAAATGGACTTTCATGACGCGGGGTTATGATCCCACACGGTGTCGTGGTGAGTCAAACGGCACGTCACGAAATATCGCTCAGTGGGGCGCCGACTCGGCTACTGGGTCTTGCCGACGAGCACGACGATCTTGCCCGCGCGCAGCACCTTCATCTTGAAGGGGGTTCCCGCTGGCTCCGCGGCGAGCCGGCTCCGGATCTTTTCGATATTGTCCTCCGAGCCCACGGGCATATCGTCCACGGAGAGAATGACGTCGCCGCCTACGGCGATCTGCTGCCCCCCGATGGTCGCGATCTTGTCGCCCCCCAGCAGGCCCATGTCCCACCCCGACGAGCCCTGGGCGACCGTCTTGACGAGGAAGCCCGCGGGCTCCGGAAGGTTGAAGATGGCCGCGAGGTCGCCCGTGAGCATGGTGCCGTCGATGCCGCTCCAGAAGGACTTGCGCTCGAGGAGGAGCTTCTTGGCCGTGTTGATGGTGACCACGAAGCCCAGCCCCTCGCTTCCCCCCGACTTCGAGATGTTGTGGCTGACGATGCCGATGACCTCGCCCGCCATGTTGAACATGGGCCCGCCGGAATTGCCGGTATTGATCGTGGCCGTGGTCTGGAAGAATTCCGCCAGGGGCATGCTCTTGTACACGGTGTTGGGCGGCCAGCGGGCGCTGATCCAGCCCACGCTCATTGAATGGGCCAGGCCGTAGGGGGCGCCGATGACCATGACCTGGTCGCCCACCCTGACCGTGCGCGAATCGGCCATGGGAGCCGCCTTCATCCCTTGAGGCACGCGCTCGAGCTGGAGCAACGAGAGATCGGCGGCGGGCTCGGAGGCGATGACCCGCGCGGGCACGCGCTCGCCCCCCAGGGCCTCCACGGTGATCTCATCCATGGCGTTCACCACGTGCGCGGCCGTCATCACCTTGCCCTCGGCGGTGACCAGCACCCCCGAGCCCGTCTCGCTGAAGCGGGTGACCCCGACATTGCTCACGTCGCGCCCCCTCGCCCGGATCACCACCACGGAGGGATTCACCTTGCCGAACAGCTCGTTGAGGCTCTGGGCGTCGGCCACCGGCACCACGATCTGCAGCACGGCCGCACCGAGCATTGCCGTGAGACGCTTCGTCATCGAGACTAGGTCGACCGGTAGTTCGTGAACTGCAGGGCCACGCCGAGATCCTTGGACTTGACGAGGGCGATGATGGCCTGGAGATCGTCGCGGTTCTTGCCCGACACGCGCACCTGATTTTCCTGGATGGAGGCCTGGACCCGGATCTTGGAGTCCTTGATGAGGCGCACGATCTCCTTGGCCTTGTCCATGGGAATGCCGTCCTGGAGGGTGATGCGCTGGCGCAGCGTCCCCCCGGCCGCGGACTCCGGATCCTTGATGGTGAGGGCCTTCAGGTCGATACCGCGGCGATGGAGCTTGGATTGGAGAATATCGAGCACGGCCTTGAGCTTCATGTCGTCGGCGGAGGTGAGGACGAGGTCCATCTTCTCCTCGACGATGTCGTTCTTCGATCCCTTGAGGTCGTAGCGGGTCTCGATCTCCCGCTTGGCCTGGTTGACGGCGTTGGCGACCTCCTGCATGTCGAGCTTGCACGCGATGTCGAAGCTGTTCTCGGCGGCCATGGGCTCCTCCCGCGCCTCTAGCGAATGTCGAGCGGCACCACCGCCGCCCCCTTGGGCGGGGTGAACGCGAAAAGGGTATCACCGAGGCCGGAGTTGATGACCACCCGATTGAACAACATGGTCACGGTGTTCTGAAGCTGGTCATAGAGCACGGCCTCGCGGACGACATAGTCCTTGGGGTCGAGGGTGAGCACGAGGCGCGTGAGCAGCGGCGTCGGCTTCTTCGGCGTGAGATCGAGCACGGGCCGGCCCGCGCCGTCCGCCTTGTTCGCCGGGTTCAAGAAACGCACGGTGAACTCCTCGCGCACCTTCCCCAGCCCCTGGAGAAAGCTTCCCGCCGGACCCGCGAGCGCCTTGGGGGCGTCGCCCTTGTTCACCTGATTCAGCTCGGGCGTGTAGACCCAGAGGTAGGTGCCGTCCGAGACGATTTGTTGCGGCGACGGGCTCTTGTACTCCCAGCGCATCTTGCCGCCCTTTTTCAGATATACCGTCCCCTCGGCCGTCACGTCCTGCCCCAGGCTCCGGTTCTTCGCCACCTGTTTGAAGTCCGCCTTGAGGTCGTTCATCTTTCCATAGGTGGACTCGAGGCCGTTCACCACCGCGTCGAGGTCGGGCGTCTGGGCGGACGCAGGCGGTGAGAGAAGGAGCGAACACGCGACGAGGAGAAACGCGGCGCCCCTGATCATCACTTGCCGCGCTTCGACAGATATTCGGGGCCGACGAGGATCTCGCGGGGCTTGGCGCCCTGCCCGGGGCCGATGATGTGGTCCTGCTCCATCATGTCGATGAAGCGCGCGGCCTTGGGATAGCCGAGCCCGAGACGCCGCTGCAGGAAGGAGATCGAGGCCGCGCGCTGGGCGATGACGAGATTCACGGCATCCCAGTAGACGTCGTCCCGCGCCTCCCCGCCCCCCCCGCCCCCGTCGTCTTCGATCACGGGCAGCTCGACCTTCTCGTACACGGCCGAGCCCTGGGTGCGCAGGAATTCGCAGATGGCCTTGACCTCGTTGTCGGCGACCCAGCAGCCGTGCACGCGCATCTGGCGCGACGCCCCCGGGGGCACGAAGATCATGTCGCCGCGGCCCAGGAGCTGCTCGGCGCCGTTGGCGTCGAGCACGGTGCGCGAATCGACCTTGGAGGCGACCTGGAAGGCGATGCGCGTGGGAAAATTCGCCTTGATGAGGCCCGTGACCACGTCCACCGAGGGGCGCTGGGTGGCCACGATGAGGTGGATGCCCACCGCGCGCGCGATCTGGGCCAGGCGCACCAGCGAGTTCTGGACCTCTCCCGCCGAGACCATCATGAGGTCGGCGAGCTCGTCGACCACCACCACCCAGTACGGCAGCTTCTCTTCCGCCGGCACTTCCTTGTTGTAGCCCTCGATGCTACGCACCGCCTTGGCCTGGAGCTGCTTGTAGCGCTCGTCCATCTTGCCCACGATCCACTTGAGGCGCGCCGAGGCTTCCTTGGCGTCGGTGACGACCGGCGCGAGGAGATGGGGGATCTGCTCGTAGATGCCGAGCTCGAGCCGCTTCGGATCGATGAGGAGGAAGCGCACGTCGGCGGGCGTGGCCTTGTAGAGGAGCGAGCAGATCATGGTGTTGAGGCCCACGCTCTTGCCGCTGCCCGTCGAGCCCGCGATGAGCAGATGCGGCATGGCCGTGAGATCGGACACCACCGGATTGCCGGTGGTGTCCTTGCCGAGGGCGAGGGGCAGCTTCCCCTTGGCCTCGACGAACTCGGGGGAGACGAGGATCTCCCGCAGGTACACGGTCAGTGTCTCGGGATTCGGCACTTCTACCGCCACCGTGCCGCGTCCGGGAATGGGGCCGATGATGCGCACGGCCGCGGCCTTCATGGCGAGGGCGAGGTCGTCGGAGAGGTTCACGACCTGGCTCACCTTGACACCGGCGGCGGGCTCGAACTCGTAGGACGTGATGACGGGCCCGGGGCTCGCCTGCACGATGTGACCACCCACGCCGAAGTCCTCGAGCTTCTTCTTGAGCGTCTGGGCGTTGGCCTCGAGCTCTTCGCGCGTCCGCTTGAGCTCCGTGGCCGGCGCGGCCTGGAGCAGGCCCACGGGGGGGAGCTGGAAGGCGCGCGCGCCGCCCTTGCCGAAGTCGAACGTCTCCTGCCATGCGAGCCCCTTCTCGACCAGCGAGCCCTTGGGCTTGGGAGGCTCCTTGACCACGAGCCGCGGCGGCTCGATGGGCTCGTCGGCCGCGATGGCGGGATCGAGACGAGACGCGGCCGCCCTCGCGCCCACCGCTTTCTCGCCGGACAGGGACCGGCCCCAGAGGCGCTGGCCCGCCGCCTGCGACATCGAGTGAAGCGAGACGCGCGTGACGAACAAGACGGCCACGGGAATGATGGCGAGCAGGATGATCCACGTGCCCACGCTGCCCATGGAGGCGCGGAGAGCCTCGGCGACCGCCCACCCGAGCACGCCGCCCTTGTGGATGCGCTGCACGGCGAGGGTGTCGCTCAGCCGCGTGAGGAGGCCCGTGACGCTGATCAGGAGCAGCCCCAGGCCAACCGCCGCGGGCCATCCCGTGACCATGCGCGAGCGGATGAAGGCGGAGGCGCCGTAGCCCGCGAGGAGTAGCGGGAAGAGATATCCCGCGTAGCCGAAAGCCCAGAAGAACACCCAGCCCAGCCACACGCCCACGGGGCCGACGGGGCTCGTCTGGTCGAAGAGGTGAAGGGTCGGGTCGTAGGCGTAGAGGGCCACGAAGCCGAAGCCCGACAGGGCGAGGGCGAGGATGCCCTTGACCTCGCGCACCCATCGACCTTGCTCGCGCTTGACCTTGCGGGAGACGCGGGCGGGTCCCTCGCCTCTGGGAGCGGACGCCGGCCCGGGGGGGCGCTCGTGCGCAGGCGTAGCCATCAGACCTCCAGGACCAGCGGAATCACCACCGGCTTGCGATCGAAGCGCTGGCTGATGAAGCGGCGCACCGCGCTTCGCACCACCGCCCCGATCAGCTCGCGGTCTATCACTTCCGGCTCCTGGCGGGTGGCGAGGGCCGCGCGCACCGCCTGCTTCACCTCGTCCATGAGCTCGTCGGACTCCTTCATGTAGACGAACCCGCGGGAGGCGATCTCGGGTCCCGCCACCACCGAGCCCGAGGTCTTGTCCACGGTCAGCGCCACCACGACCATGCCCGCCTCGGCGAGGAGCTGGCGGTCGCGGAGCACGACCTGCCCCACGTCGCCGATACCCTTGCCGTCCACGAAGACGCGGCCCGCGGGGTAGCCTCCGAGCACGCGGGCCCCCGACTTGGTGAGCTCGAGACCGAGGCCGTCCTCGACGAGGAAGACCTGGTCCCGCGGAACGCCGGACTTCTCGGCGAGTCGGGAATGCTGAAGGAGGTGGCGGTACTCACCGTGCACGGGCATGAAGTATTTCGGCCGGGTGAGCGCGATCATCTGCTCGAGGTCCTCCTGGCTCGCGTGGCCGGACACGTGCACGAAGGCCACGTCCTCCCAGAGCACCTCGGCGCCGCGCTTGAGGAGGGCATTGATCGCGCGACCGATCACGCGCTCATTCCCCGGGATGACGCGCGACGAGAAGATCACGAGATCGCCCGCCCCCACCTCCACGTACTTGTGCTCACCCGCGGCGATGAGCGAGACGGCGGAGTGGGTCTCCCCCTGGCTGCCCGTGGAGAGGATGACCTGCTTTCGCGCGGGAAGCCCGCCGAGATCCTCGAGCGAGACGAGCAGACCCTCGGGAACCTTGAGATAGCCCATCTCGGAGGCGACGGCGACATTGGCGACCATGCTCCGCCCGAGGAGGGCCACCTTGCGGCCGCCCGCCGCGGCCAGGTTCAGGACCTGCTGGATCCGGTGGATATGCGAGGCGAAGGTGGCCACGAGAATCCGCCCCGGTGCTTCGGCGAAGCGGCCGTGCAGCGCCTCCCCCACTTCGGTCTCCGATCCGGTACGGCCCGGCCGGCCGACATTGGTCGAATCCGAGCAGAGGCAGAGGACTCCGCGCTCGCCGAGCGCGGCGAACTTCGCGTAGTCGGGCTGCGCGGCGTCCACCGGGCGAGGGTCGAGCTTGAAATCGCCTGTGTGGATGATGGTGCCCACCGGCGTTTCGATGGCGAGCCCGATGCCGTCCGCGATCGAATGCGTGACGCGGATCGGAATGACCCCGAAGCCCCCCGCCCGGATCTCGTCGCCGGGCTCGTAGGATCGGAGATCCGCGCGCTCGAGCACGCCCTGCTCCTGAAGCCGATGGCGCGCGATGGCGAGGGTGAGCGGCGTGCCGTAGACGGGCACGTCGAACTCGCGCAGGAGATAGGACAGCGCGCCGATGTGATCCTCGTGTCCATGGGTCAGGACCACGGCCCGGAAGCGGTCCCGGTGCTCGCGGAGATACGTGAAATCGGGAATGACGTAGTCCACCCCCGGCATCTCGTCGTCGGGGAAGAGGAGGCCACAGTCCACGGCCACGATGTCGTCGCCGGCCTCGACCAGCATCATGTTGAGCCCGATCTCGCCCAGGCCGCCCAGCGGAATCAGGCGGACGGCTGGCTCGGTGGGAACGTCGATCGGGACAGGCTCGGGTCGGTAAAGGGTGCTCACGGCGGCGCAGCCATCCTACCACCCCGTCGGGCGGGGGCGAAAAAACGGGCCGCGCGTAGCCGACGACGAGGGACGGGGCGCGAGGCGGGCGAGTGGCGGCGGGTGCGGGGGGCGCTCCCCAGACCACGCCGAGTCGCATTCCGCTGGGCCACTCCGGCCCGCCACGAGATGGTGGTTTTTCGCTTCGGAGAATCTCCCCAGAAGACACGGGTCTGGGGAGCACCCCCCGCACCCGCCGCCACCCGCCCGAACGTAGGTGCGGTCTTCATACGTCACTACCGCGGTATCAGCGGTGCGAAGTGGAGGCGGCGAGGCGGGCGAACTCGTCGAAGGAGAGGGTTTCTGCGCGACGGCCGGGATCGATATCGGCATCTCCGCACAGGATGCGGGCACGATCGGCACTGAGGCCAAGGCCGGCAGCGAGGGCATTGGCCAGGCTCTTTCGGCGCTGGCCAAAGGCCGCGAGGACGACCGCGCGGAACTGCGGAGCTTCGGGGGCAGGCACCAGAGGCTCGGGGCGAACGCGTAGATGGAGGACCGCCGAGTCGACCTGCGGCGGCGGCCTGAAGGCTCCGGGCGGCACCGTGAAGGCCAGCTGCGCCTCACAGGCGAGCTGCGTCAGGACGGACAGGCTGCCATATGTCCGGCCACCGGGTCGGGCGGCCACGCGCTCGGCGACTTCCTTCTGGAGCATGAGGGCCATCTCGTCGACGGCGTTCCCGGCCTCGACCAGGGCCATGAGAATGGGCTTGCCCACGCTGTACGGCAGATTACCGACGACGAGCACCCGGCCGGCTGGATCGGGCCTGAGCGCGGGAAGTCCCGAATACTCGAATGATCGGGCATCGGCCATTCGGATCTCGACGTGGGGCGCGTCGGCGAAGCGCTCCATGAGGGCAGCGGCCAGCGCCGCGTCCACATCGATGGCCAGGAGCCGCCCGGCCGCGCGGGCAAGGCGACCGGTCAGCGCACCCTGCCCCGGCCCGACTTCAAGAACGAGGTCCCGGGACGTCGGGGCCACCAGCGACACGATGCGCTCGGAGACGGCGTCGTCGCGGAGGAAGTGCTGGCCGAGCGCGCGCGTCTTGCCCGACGCCGCGTAGCGCTTGGGGGGAGGAATCAGCGCCCGGGCATTGCGGCGCGGGCTCACGCGCGGGGCCTGGCCTCGAGCTCGGCGAGGAGCGCTTCGTAGACCGCCTTGACCTGACGCTCGCTGTGGGCCCGGTCGCCGGAGTTATCGATGACATAGTCCGCGCGCTTCGCCTTCTCGGCCACGGGCATCTGGCTGGCGATGCGCGCGCGGGCGTCGGCCTCCGTCATCCCGTCGCGGGCGATGAGGCGCGCGAGCTCCGTCTCGGCATCGGCGTAGACGACGACCACGCGATCCATCTTCGCCACCCCGCCCGTCTCGAAGAGGAGGGCCACGTCCCAGATGACGATGCCCTCGAACGCCTCCTCGCCCAGCACAGAGAGAATGCGCTGCTGCCGCGCAGCGATGGCGGGGTGCGTGATCTCCTCGAGCCGCTTCCGCCTGGCCGGCTCGGCGAAGACGATGGCGCCCAGGGCCTTGCGGTCGAGCGTGCCGTCCGCCTGGACCACCGACTGTCCGAACTCCCCCACGATCTTGAGATAGGCGGGCTGGCCCGGCATGACCACTTCGCGGGCGAGGAGATCCGCGTCGAGGACGCGGGCGCCCAGATGGGCGAACATCCGGCTCACCGTGCTCTTCCCGGTGGCGATGCTGCCCGTGAGGCCGACGAGGAGAAAGCGCCTCACGCCTGCGCCCAGTCCACGCCCGTCTTGATGTCGACCTTGAGGGGGACATCGAGGGTCATGGCCGATTCCATGACCTGCCGCGCGAGGGCCTCGAGGCGTGGCACCTCCGCTTCGGGCGATTCGAAGAGCAGCTCGTCGTGGACCTGGAGGAGCATGCGGCTCTCGAGGGCGCTCTCCGCGAGCGCGTGGGCCATGCGCACCATGGCGATCTTGATCAGGTCGGCCGCCGTGCCCTGGACAGGGGCGTTGGTGGCCATACGCTCGGCAAAACCTCTGAGGTTGGGATTGCCGCTCCGAAGCTCCGGGATATAGCGGCGCCGGCCGAGCAGGGTCTGGACGAAGCCGCGCTCGCGCCCCTCGGCCACCGTGCGCTCCAGGTATGCCTTCACCTTGGGATGCCGCTCGAAGAAGCGGTCGAGGAACTCCTGGGCCTGCTTCGGCGAGATGGAGAGACCCCGGGACAGCCCGAAGGCCGTCACCCCGTAGATGATGGAGAAGTTCGTCGTCTTGGCCACGTCGCGCTGCTCGGAGGTGACGGCGGCCAGCTCGACGCCGAAGACCTCGGCGGCCGTGCGCCGGTGTATGTCTTCTCCCGCTCGAAAGGCCGCGAGCAGGCTCTCCTCGCCCGAGACATGGGCGAGGATGCGGAGCTCGATCTGCGAATAGTCGGCGGCCACGAAGCGCCAGCCCGGCTCCGGCACGAAGGCCGCGCGAATGCGGCGGCCGAGCTCCGTGCGGATGGGAATGTTCTGAAGGTTCGGCGCGGACGACGACAATCTCCCCGTGGCGGCCACGAGCTGGTTGAAGGAGGTGTGGATCCGTCCCGTGACGGAATTGATCATGAGGGGCAGGGCGTCGGCGTAGGTGGACTTGAGCTTGGCGAGGGTCCGGTGCTCGATGATCTTCGCGGGCAGCGCATGGCCGAGGGCGAGCTGCTCAAGCACATCGGCGTCGGTGGAGTAGCCGGTCTTGGTCTTCTTGACGGGCGGCAGCTTGAGCTTCTCGAAGAGGATGTGCGCCATCTGCTTGGGCGACCCGATATTGAACTCTTCCCCCGCCAGCTCGTAGCTCTCGCGGGTGAGCCGCTCCAGGGTCAGGTCGAGCTCCTTGGAGAAGTCCTCGAGGCGCGCCGGATCCACGCGGATCCCGTGGCGCTCCATGGCCGCGAGCACGGGCACGAGCGGCTGCTCGAGCTCTCCGTACAGGGTGTGGAGACTCACCTCCTTGAGGGCGCGCGGGAGCATCTCCCAGATCTGCCACACCCAGCGCGCGCGGCTGCCCGCCGTGGCGAGCCCGGGCCCCTCGCCGAGGAGCTCCGCGCTGACGTCGTCGAGCTTGTAGCTGGTGCGCGCGGGATTGAGAAGGTAGGCGCCGACCGCGGTGTCTTCGAAAGAGGGGGGAGTGCCACGGGCCAGCCACCACTGGACCACGGCCTTGATGTCATGGCCCACCAGGCGCCGCCCGCCGAAATCAGGCGCTCCCCCCTCCAGTCTCAGAATGGCGGCGCCGGCAGCGGGATGATAGACGCCGAGCGCGGTGAGGGCCGGCCCCGGCGGCCCTCCCTCGCCCACCCAATCCACCGCCACGGGATCGCCGGCGGGCACCGCGGCCAGCCATTGCTGCAGCGCCTGGGGGCCCCCGAGGCTCGGCAGCGACTCGGTGACGACCCCGGGCGTCTCCGCGGCGGGAAGCTGGCGCAGCAATGTCTCGAACTCGAGCTCCGTCCAGAGCGCCCGGAGCCGCTCCCAGTCCGGCTCCTGGCGCTTGAAGGCTTCGAGGTCCTGCGCGATGGGCACGCGCGTGCTCACGGTGGCCAGCTCGCGCGAGAGGAATGCCTGCTCGCGATGGGTGGCGAGGGTCTCCCGCAACTTGCCCGGCACGAGGGTGAGGTTTTCGTAGAGCCGCTCGACGCTGCCGAACTGGGAGATGAGCTTGACCGCCGTCTTCTCGCCGACCCCGGGCACGCCGGGAATATTGTCGATGCTGTCGCCCATGAGGGCGAGCAGATCGGGAATCTGCTTGGGCGCGACGCCCCACTTGACGGTGACGGCGTCGTCGTCGAACCAGATCGGCTCGCCGCGCACGTTGGTGGAGAGGACGCGCACGCCCGAGCCGACCAGCTGGAGCATGTCCTTGTCGGCGGTGACCAGCACCATCTCCACCGGCTCGCTCCGCATCCGGTCTACCAACGTGCCGAGCACGTCGTCGGCCTCGAAGCCGGGCACCTCGAGGAGGGGCAACCGGAGCGCTTCGAACACCCGCTTGACCAGCGCGATCTGGCTGCGGAGATCGTCGGGCATGCCCGGGCGCGTCTCTTTGTAGGAGGGAAGCTTTTCCTCGCGAAAGGTCGGACCCGGCGGATCCCACGCCACCGCCGCATACGCCGGATTCTCCTCCCGGAGGAGCTTCAGGAGCATGGTGGACACGCCACGAACGGCGTGGGTCGCCTGGCCCTTGGAGTTGGAGAGATAGGGCAGGGCGTGATAGGCGCGGTAGAGAAAGCCCGGCCCGTCCACCACGAAGAAGCGCGCGCTCATGCCGGCACCACGCGGTCGTAGAGGGCGCGCACCCAGGAGGTGCGGCGCTTGTAGTCCTCGAGGAACTCCTTGCGCGAGGGATACTCGAGGCTCTTGGCGAGACGCGCGGGAATGGGCCCCGCGAGGTCCAGGGTGTCGGTGGGCCGGGCGCCGAAGAGGCGCAGGTCCGCGGAGACGCGGCGGAGGAAGCGGTAGTGCCCGGCCAGCGTGTCCGCCTCGTGGGCGGGAAGAAGACCGGCGCGCCCGATCGCCCCGAGCGCGGTCACGGTATGCGGGCTCCGGATCGCCGGATGCCGTGTGCCATGCGTCATCTGTATCGCCTGGGTGATGAACTCCACGTCGACCAGTCCTCCTCGTCCGAATTTGATGTGCAGCCGTCCGGGCGTCTCCTTGCCCAGCTCCTTCTGCATGCGGCCGCGGAGCTCGCGCATCTCCTTGAGATCGGGCGGGGCCGCCTCCCGACCATACACGAGAGCGCGGATCTCCTGCCTCACCGCGCGGCCGAGCCGCGGATCGCCTCCCACGAGCCGCGCGCGAGTGAGGGTCTGGCGCTCCCACGGATCGGCCCACTCGCGGTAGTACTGGCCGAGCGCCTCGAGGCTCGAGGCGAATCCGCTGCCCTTGGAGCCCGG
>WNGB01001157.1_pt2 | contig 43251 bp, 36 predicted proteins | sample 5400681 | NCBI WGS metagenome assembly WNGB01 (sample SAMN13153367, study PRJNA577476) | soil metagenome | isolation source: 115 cm soil or saprolite under grassland replicate 2 | place: USA:California | collected 2016-06-15 | reverse complement strand
ACATCGGCACCGTCGCGGCCCTCGACGACGCCGTTGCCGCTTTCAACCCGACCGAGCGGATCAAGGGGAAGACGATCATCCGCGTTCGTCCGTGAGGACTCGGGACGGCGAGCGGTCCTGCCCTCCTCGTGGATAGCGTCACGCCGGACGAGCCGCGCCGTACCCCGATCCGCTGGCACGTCGCGACAGTCCGCGACGCCCGCACCGAATCCCCGACCGCGCGCACCCTCGTGCTCGACGGCGTCTTCGATCTCGCGGCCTTGGAGGATCTCGCCGTCGGGCAGCATGCGGACGCGCACTCCACGCTTTTGACGCCTCGCCGCCGCAGCACGGAGGGCGGCGAGAGCGGGGCCTCCTGTCCAACTTCTTCGAAACAGAAAACACCGCACACCGTTACCTACGAAGGCAGCCAGAGCTCAGCGGCTTTCCGATCTCGATCCCCGACGCAATCAAAGTGGGCCGCACCGTCTTCGCCGACTTGATGAAGGAGCCGTAAAGGTGCCGACCCCGATCGACCGTGCCGAACTCCAGCGCCTCCTGCGCGACGAGCAGGCCCAACTCGTCGAGGTGCTGCTCGAAATTGCGCGCCGCTTCGCCGATATCGAGCCGGAGTAGACGAAGAACCGAGAGGGGCGCGGCCGTTAGCCCAGAGGGGCAAGCGGCCTTGCGCGGCTGCTCGAGGGCCGCACATTGAGCGAGCCCTGGCCGGAGTTCACTGCCGTCTGCGCGACAGGTCGACCCCCTCTCTGCCAAGTCGGAGGTCGCTGATACGTTGTCCAAGAAGACGACAAGACGGACGCCCTTTTTCGCCTCGGTGTTCCAAAATCTGTTCCATACCTGGGCAAACTGGACGAGATGCAGTAGACCGAAGACGTGAAAGTCCCGGCTTTGCGGGGCTTTTGCAGAGCCCTCTGACGGACTCGAACCGTCGACCCCCTCCTTACCATGGAGGTGCTCTACCAACTGAGCTAAGAGGGCGCGCGGGACAGTGTAGCCCCGAGGCCTCAGCCATTTGAGGGGGCGGCCCTGTCGCCCGGGCCGCCCCCTCGTTCGCCTACGAGAGACCGCCTCCGATAGCCGAGATCAGCTCACCGTCCGGGGTGTCGCCGCTCAACTCCCAGAACATGATTCCACCGAGCCGGTTCTGGCTCACATAGTGGGCCTTGGCGGTCATGATCGGAGGATCGTCGAACGTCCAGAAGGTTGTTCCGTCGAACAGCCAGGCGGCTCCGGCCCCAGTGTCCTCGTACCGGGTGAATCCGCTGCCGAGCCGCTGTTTCACGACCTTGTAGTCGTCGACGCCCGCCTCCCACGTGCCGGGGGCCGGGCCGGCCGAAGGCTGATACAGCCCGTTGTTGACCGCTGTCACGCCCGTCCAGCCGCGCGAGTAGAACGGCACGCCGACGACGACCTCCTTGGGCGGCGCGCCGCGGCTTAGGTACTCGTTGACCACTGCGTCCACCGAGTAGCGCGGGCTCGAGGGGTCAGCGGCCGACGTGTACAGGTTCGACTGGTGATTCGTGGTGGACTCCCAGGCGCCGTGGAAGTCGTATCCCTGCACTGTCGCGAAGCTCAAGGGCCCGAAGATGTCAGGTACCTCGAAACCGGCATCGATCTTCGCAGCGCTGGCCGGCAGGAACGCCGTCAGCAGGTAGTGCTTGCCGGTCGTCTTGCCGTACTCGTGGAGCTGCTTGCGGAACTCGGCGAGCAGCCGCGTGAAGTTGTGCTTGTCCTCAGGGCGGATGATGTTGCCCGGATTCCCTTCGGAACCCGGCCACTCCCAGTCGATGTCGATGCCGTCGAACACGCCGGCTGCAGCGCCCGGGCCGCCCAAGCCGCCCCCGGCCGGGATGTTGCCCTTGATGAAGAGGTCGATGCAGGACGAGACGAAGCTCCGTCGCGACTGCTTCGTCAGCGCCGCGTCGGAGAAGTACTTCGACCACGTCCACCCGCCGAGCGAGATCAGGACCTTGAGGTGCGGATACAGCGTCTTCAGGGCCTGCAGTTGTTGGAAGTTCCCGAGAAGCGGTCCCGACGTGACCTCCTCTCCCGTGACTGAGTCCTCGGCGCTCCACGTCTTCTGGTAGTCGGCAAACGGGTCGCCGAGCTTGCAGACCACGTTTTCCGAGCCGTTCGGCGCCACGTTGCCGAACGCGTAGTTGATCACCGTCAGCTTGTCAGCCGAGCCGCTCGTCTTGACGTCCTTGACCTTGTAGTTCCGCCCGTAGATGCCCCATTCGATGAAGTACCCGACGAGCTGCTTGCCATGGGGCCATGCACGCGCTGCGGAACTTGACGGGCCGGCCGCCGCCAGCGGTGCGGCGACAGCGACCATGGCCAGGATTGCAAAGGCTGCTAAGAGCCGTCCTCGTGCCTTCATGTTCTCTCCCCTCCTGGCGGCGAATTCCTGCGAGTGGTCTCCACCACTTCGCCTACAACGCAGCTTTCCACGCTACTCGGTTCCTGTCAATCGCGGCGACAATGGCTGGATGAACGACAAGGTCAATCTCGCCCAGAAGCTCGGGCTTCTGGACAAGCCCTTCAGCCCGGGAATCGTCGGCTACCTGAACGACTACAAAGTCCAGCTGGCCAAGGTGAAAGGCGAGTTCGTCTGGCACTCGCATCCCGAGACGGACGACTTCTTCCTCGTCTTGAACGGACACCTGACGATCCAGCTGCGCGACCGGGACATCGAGCTCGACGCAGGCGAGCTCTACGTCGTCCCCGCGGGCGTCGAGCATTGCCCACGCGCCGACGAGGAGGCGCACGTCCTGCTGATCGAGCCGCGTGGCACGCCGAACACCGGTGACGCCGGGGGCGAGCTCACGGCGCCGGAACGCGAGCTCTGAAAACCGTCACATCGCGGCCGCGACGCGCCTCGCCGCCTCGGCGAGCTCCTGGTTCGTGACATTCGGCAACACGTCTTCCCAGATTGGGAGCATCATCCCGGAGGCTTCGACCATGCCGAGCGGCCGCGGCAGGAACCAGACGTGAAAGTGCGCTCCGCCGTCGCCCCACCGGTAGAGGTGGACACGGGCGACGTCCCCCAAGGAGAGGATCGCACGCTCGACACGCGCGGCGACGCGCCCGAAGTCTGCCGCGAGAGGCTCCGGCAGGTCAGCGAACGAGTCGACGTGCACACGACTGGCAAGCCACACCGCGCCGGGCAGGCTGCCCCCGACCGGCGGGTGCAGCGTCCAGTTCTCGTCTGACCACACCGCGTCCGTCGCCTTACCCGTGCAGATCCCGCACGGCGGCCCGCCGGGCTCGCCCCGACGGGGCGGCTCGGGGATCTGACGCTCGGCCGGCTCACGTGGAACGAGCGGTTCGCGGTAGGGAAGGGTCATCGTCATCTCGGCTCCTTTCTCGGCTTCTTCGGCGCTGCGATCCCGTCCATCACCAATCCGACGATGCTCGCGCGCGCCCTTTCCGCGGGCCACTCATGGCGGCCGCGAAGATGGACGTACGGCCAGGCGACCCCGTTGAAGGCCAGGTCTGCGGTCATCACCTCGTCCTCGACCGGCGGCAGCGAGCCGTCATCGACCCCCTCCCGAAGGAAGCGGATGAACGGGCGGAGGTAGTCGGGAGGAACGCCGGGAGCCGTGTCTTGGTGAAAGGCCTCGTCGGTCGCGAGCATCAGCGGCAGGTGCCGGTCGAGGAGCTCGCACAGCGCCTCGAGGCCCCGGACCAGGCGCTCCCGGCCGGTCCCACCCGAAGTGAGAACCGGGAACATCGTGGAGTGGAAGTCCTCGGCGAGCTCGCCGACCAGCGCCCCGATCAGGGCCTCGCGGCTCAGACGCTGTCGCCACAGCGTCGAGCGGGCAATGCCGGCCTGCTCCGCGACACGTTCGAGCGTCAGGCCGGCGAAACCACGCTCGCGCAGGACCTCGATTGTTGCCCGTCGCAACTGTTCGCTGACACCGCGCTCCATTGATGTTTTAGTCACGCATCGTTATAGTTGCACAGATGCACCATCAATGCAACATGGGAGGAGGAGTCATATCGGACCAACCTCTGTCCGGGAAGGTCGCTCTGGTTGCCGGCGCCACCCGAGGAGCAGGGGCGTGCGATTGCCGTCGAGCTGGCACGCGCGGGCGCGTACGTCTACGCGACGGGACGCAGCAGTCGAGTATCCGGCCCGTCGGAAATCGGCCGTCCCGAGACGATCGACGAGACAGGCGAGCTAATCGAGCACGCGGGGGGCCAGGGACAGGCTCTGCGCGTCGACCACCTCGAGCCCGACGAGGTCGCCGAGCTCGTCGCCCGAATCGAGCGGGAGCAAGGACGCCTCGACATGCTGGTCAACGACATCTTCGGCGGAGACGGCTATGCCCAATGGGACAAGAAGCTCTGGCAACACGATCTGGACGGTGGCTTTCGCATACTCCGCATGGGGATCGACACGCACCTCATCACCTGCGCGAAGGCGCGGCCCTTGATCCTGCGCGGCGACGGCGGCCTGGTGATCGAGATGACCGACGGCACGTCCGAGTTCAACAAGAACTTCCGGCAAGGCGTCGGCTTCTACCACGACCTGGTCAAGGCCACCGTGGAGCGAATCACGATCGGCCTCACGGCCGAGCTGACCGAGACGAACTGTACGGCGCTCGCGGTCACGCCCGGCTGGCTCCGATCGGAGAACATGCTCGAGAAGTTCGGCGTCACGGAGGAGAGCTGGCGCGACGCTCTCGAAGGGACGCCCCACTTCTGCGTCTCCGAGTCTCCGGCGTATGTTGCGCGCGGGGTCGTCGCGCTGGCGGCGGATCCGGACGTCGCCCGCTACGCCGGCCGGGTTCTCTCGAGCGCGGAGCTGGCGAGAACGTACGGAGTCACCGACACTGACGGAACTCAACCCGACTCCTGGCGATACCTCGTCGAGATCCAGATGCAGGGGAGGCCTGCGACGGAACGGGGTTACAGGTGACTGCTGGGCGCTGGCCTCGCCGGCGGCTGAGCGTAGAATCGGAACCGATGGACTTCGAGACCCGCGCGATCCACGAGGGGCAAGAGCCGGATCCGGCCACCGGGTCGGTCACCGTCCCCATCTACCAGACCTCCACCTACGCGCAGGACGCGGTCGGAGAGCACAAGGGCTATGACTATTCGCGAGTCGCCAACCCGACCCGCACGGCGCTTCAGATCTGCCTCGCCTCACTCGAGTCGGCAGAACACGGCGTGGCCTTCGGCTCGGGGATGGCGGCGGTGACGACGGTCATGCACCTCGTGAGCCCCCGCGACCGCATCGTCTCCGTCAACGACGTCTACGGCGGCGTCTACCGGCTCTTCTCGCAGATCTACGACCCCAAGGGGTACGAGTTCGAGTTCCTGTCCGCGGAGGACATCAACGCCGGCCTAGCCCCCCACCTCGACGAGCGCACGCGCCTCGTCTGGCTGGAGACGCCGACGAACCCGCTCCTGAACGTGATCGACATCCGCGCCGCCGCCGAGGCCGCCCACGAGGCCGGCGCCATCGTGGTGGTGGACAACACCTTCGCGACCCCGTACCTGCAACGGCCGCTCGAGCTCGGTGCCGACATCGCCCTCCACTCGACGACCAAGTACCTCGGAGGCCACTCCGACGTAGTCGGCGGCTTCGTCGCCACCAACGACCCCACGATCGCAGAGCGCCTCTACTTCCTGCAGAAGTCGCTTGGCGCCATCCCGGGTCCGTTCGACTGCTGGCTCGTTCTGCGCGGGATGAAGACGCTGGCGGTCCGCATGCGCCAGCACTGCGAGAACGCGCGCCGGGTCGCCGCCTTCCTCGACTCGCACCAGTCGGTCGAGCGCGTCCTCTACCCCGGGCTGCCCACCCACCCCGGGCACGAGATCGCCGCCCGCCAGATGCGCGACTTCGGCGGTATGGTCTCCTTCCTCGCCCACTCCGAGGAGGAGGCGGTCGAGCTGGTCGCGCGCACGGCGATCTGGAAGCTGGCGGAGAGCCTCGGCGGCGTCGAGAGCCTCATCGAACACCCGGCGCGGATGACGCACGCCTCGACCGCGGACGCCCCATTCGCCGCCCCGCGGAACCTCGTGAGGCTCTCGGTCGGGATCGAGTCCGTAGACGATCTGATCGCGGACCTGGAGGCGGCGCTCGTCAGGTCGGCAGCCGCGGCCGGCGCCTAGCCGAGAGCCCTCCCTGAGCAAAATGTAGGGGTTTCCCGACTTCTTTTTTGCGCCGCCCTGTGCGAGAGTTGCCGCATGCACGGGTTGGGGAGATGGGCGCTGGCGGGCGCCGCAGCCCTCGCCGTCGCCTGCCTCGGCGGCAACGGCATCGCGTCGCCGAGCCCACAGCCAAAGCGAGCGCCCGCCCGCCACGCGGCGACACCGGGGCTCGCGATCGTGTCGTTCTCAGCCCCGAAGAAGGCGTCGGCCCGCGGCCTCGCCCCCGTCACTGCCAAAGTCACGAACGCAGGCACAGCAGCGGCCGCTCCAACCAGCCTGAAGCTGCTCCTCTCCAAGGACCGCAAGGCGAGCCGGAAGGACTTCAAGCTCGGGTCGCTCGCAATCCGCGCACTCGGCCCGGGAGCCGTGGCCGATCTCGCCAAGTACGCGAAGATTCCCCGCAAGGCCAAGCCCCGCACGTGGAAGGTGCTCGCCTGCATCAAGAAGGTCTGTGCCTTCCAGAAGATGCGCGTGACGAAGCGCCGCCCCGATCCCCGGGCCGAGGTGCGCTCGATTCCCAGCGCGGCCAAGCCCGGCGACCCGCTCGCGGTCTCACTCCGCTTCCGTAACCTGGGAGGGAAGCGGGCGAAGCCGAAGCCGGTCAAGCTCTTCCTCGGGCTGAACGCCACCCACCGCCCGACGGACGTGGCGCTCCCCGGTTCCTTCAAGACGCCGAGGCTCGCGGCCCGTGCGTCGAGGACCCGCACCGTGACGACGCAGGTGTCGGCCTCCGTTGCCCCCGGGACCTACCGCGTCCTCGCGTGTGTCGGCACCACCACCTGCCGGTCTTCGGCGTCCGTGCTCGCGCTCGCCGCCCCCGCGCAGATCACCGCTCCCCCGAATCCGGTCGGCTCGTCGACCTCGGTTGCGGACTCGACCAAGTTCCTCTACACGGGGCCCAACGCGCTCCAGCAGGGCGTCGCGGCGGCCGCTGTCAAGCCGCTGCAGGCAGGCGTCATCCGCGGCCGCGTCCTCGACTCCGCGAAGAATCCCGTCGCCGCCGTTCGAGTCGCCGTTCTCGACCAGCCGCAGCTAGGAGCAACCACTACCCGCGTCGACGGACGCTTCGACCTCGCCGTCAACGGCGGCGGCCAGCTCACGCTCGACTTCCGCCGCCCCGGATACCTTCCGTTGCAGCGGCGCGTCGATGCCCCCGCCTCCGACTACCTCGTCCTCGACGACACCGTGCTGCTGCCGGCCGACACCGCCGTCACCCGCGTCGTCACCGGTGCCGATCACTGGCAGGCGCACCAGGGCTCTCCGGTCAAGGACGGGGACGGGACGCGGCGCGCGACGCTCCTCTTCCCGCCCGGTCTGCAGGCGTCGATGGTTCCGCCCGGCGGGAGCCGCACCCAGCTTCAGGCGCTCTCGGTTCGCGCGACCGAGTACACGCGTGGGCCTCAAGGTGAGGCGGCCATGCCGGGAGACTTGCCGCCGCAGTCCGGATACACGTACGCGGTCGACTACACGGGCGACGAGGCGCTCGCCGCGGGCGCTCAGCACGTCGACTTCGACCGGCCCTTGTACGCCTATACCGAGAACTTCGTCGGCTTCAAGATCGGCGCGGACGTGCCGGCCGGAACGTACGACGGCGACGCGGGACGCTGGGCGGCCGACGACAACGGACGCGTGCTGCGGATCCTCAACACGACCGGCGGGGTCGCGGCAATCGACGCGGACGGCGACGGCTCGGCCGATAGCGCGTCCGCACTCGCCAAGCTCGGGATAACGGACGGCGAGCGACGCGAGCTGGCGAGCGTCTATTCCGCGGGCAAGGTGCTCTGGCGCGTGCCGCTCCGGCACTTCTCGTCCAAGGACTACAACTGGCCGTACGGGCCGCCGGGAGACGCCACTGCACCAAACGGCGGCACCCCCGTGAACAGCGATTCCGGACAGAGCTGCAAGGCGTCCGGGTCGATCATCGGCTGCGAGCGCCAGACGGTCGGCGAGGACCTGCCCCTCGCAGGCACTCCTTTCCGGCTGACATATGACTCGGGTCGCGTTCTCGGCCGCGTCGCCTCTCGCACGATCCGCATCCCGCTGACCGGCCCTTCGGTTCCGGGAAGCCTGGGGCAGATCTCCTTGCGCATCGAAGTGGCGGGGCGCTCGTTCGGACAGGACTTCGATCCGGCGCCGAACAAGGGCGTGCTCTTCACCTGGGACGGCAAAGACGCCTACAGCCGTCCCGTGCAGGGATGGATGAATGCCGGGGTCAGCATCGGCTTCACGTTCGAGGGTCAGTACTACTCCGCGCGCGCCGACCAGGATCGGGCCTTCGGGCAGTTCTCGGGCTACGACATCACCGCCGGACCGACCGGCGGATCCTCCCGCCGGCCGAGCGCGACGGGGACGGTGGTGGAAGGACGGAGGCCGGTCACGATCTGGAGGCACTGGAGCGTGCCGGTCGGGACGCTCGACTCCCGTGGCACCGGGATCGGCGGCTGGGACCTCGATATCCACCACGTCTACGACCCCTCGAGCCGCGTCCTCTATCTCGGTTCAGGCGAGCGCGTCGACGCCGACGCGCAGGTGCTGAACGGCATCTCCCTGACCGCGGGTTGGAACGGCAGCGGCCAGTCGTTCGGGGACGCGGGGGAAGGCGTGAAGGCGGTCGGCGCCAAGCTCGCTCGCCCCGAGGGCCTTGCGGTGGCGCCGGACGGGACCGTGTACTTCTCCGACCTGTTCAACGGGAAGGTACGGAAGATCACCCCCGAGGGGCGCCTGTACACGGTGTTCACCCGTTCGGGAGGACGGATCACCGACATCGCACTCGGACCCGACGGCCGCCTGTACATGGTCGACCAGTACCACTTCCAGATCATCGCCTACGACCTGAAGGCGAAGAGGATGACCGTCGTCGCCGGGACGGGCCAGCAGGGCACCACCGGGGACGGGGGGCCGGCGAGCCAGGCCAAACTCGAAGGACTCCACCATCTCGCCGTCGGCCCGGACGGAACCATGTACTTCGTCAACACGGGCGTGCCCGTGCCCGGCCAGGGTCTCGTCACAACCGTGCGTGCTGTCGCACCGGACGGGACGATGCAGCGGGTCGTCGGTGGCGGGCCGCCTCCACCCTCCAACAATCCTTACGGCAACGGCCTTCCGGCCACGCAGGTCCGGCTCAGCTCCGTCGACAACGATCTCGCGGTCGGGCCGGACGGCAGCCTCTACCTCAGCGACAGCTCCGGCTCGCCGTTCATCCGCCATATCGGGCTGGACGGGAAGTCGGAGAACGTGGCAGGCGGCGGATTCGGGCCCTTGGGAGACGGCGGCCCCGCAGTCGGGGCGACGATCTACCAGGTCAGCTCGATCACTCTCGCGCAGGACGGGGTGATGTACATCGGCGAGCGCGGCCGCCTCCGCAGGGTCGACCAGGAGGGCACGATCTCGACGCTCGCCGGAGACGGGACCGGCTACGGGTACGAGGGGGACGGCGGAATCGCGGGGCCTGCGAAGATGGGCCATCCCACCGGCCTCGCAGTCGCACCTGACGGAACCATCTACCTGGCCGACGGGGAGAACAATCGCGTCCGCGCCGTTCGCCCGCTCCTGCCCGGCGCTTCGCCGACCGACCTCGCCCTGCCCTCCCCGAGCGGCGACGAGGTGTACGGGTTCGACAAGAACGGGCGCCATCTGGCGACCTTCGACGCCCTGACCGGCGCCCGTCTCTGGGCGTTCTCATACGACTCCGTAGGTCGGCTCGCCGGCGTGACGGACGTCAACGGACGGACGACCACGATCCAGCGCGCCGGGAACGGGAGCCCGCAGGCGCTCGTGGCGCCGGGCGGCCGCCGTACGACGCTGGAGAGCAACGCGGACGGCTACCTCACGGCCGTCCGCGACTCCGCCGGGCATACGACGACGTTCGCCTACAGCAGCGGCGGGCTGCTCACGCGCCGCGCCGATCCGAACGGTCGTGCCTCGACGTTCTCCTACGACAACATCGGCCTGCTCGTCCGGGAGCAGGACCCGAACGGGGGCGTGCAGACGCTCACCCGCAGCGAGCTGCCGGATGGCTGGCAGGTCGCTCGACGCCTGTCGTCGGGGGCGACGACGAGCTTCCGCTGGGAGCAGCTTCCCGACGGCTCCGTGAGGAGGCGCGTCACAAGCCCGGCCGGTGCAGTGACGGAGGCCGCGCTGGAGCCCGACGGCGAGCAGAAAATCACTTTCCCGGACGGGCGGGTGATCAAGCAGACACTTGCGGCCGACCCGCGCTTCGGAGCCCAGGTGGTATATGCGACGCGCCAGGAGCTGACCGAGCCCGGCGGCGGCCCTACCCGGCTGGTGACCCGAACGCGCACCGCGAAGCTTGGGGCCAGTGGCAGCCCGCTCGTGCCTGTGACCCTCGAGGAACGCGCCGTCCGTGACGGTCAGACGTGGAAGGGCGTGTACACGGGATCCACGCGAACGCTGGTCGAAACTTCGCCGGCGGGGCGCACGCGCAGCTGGACCCTCGATGCGAAGGGGCGGATCGCTTCCCTTCGCCCGGGAGGCTCGCTCGCTGCGATCACGTACGCCTACGACGCCCGCGGACGCCTGATCCGCGAGGGCACGCCCGAGCTGCATCTGGACTACGGCTACGACGCTTTGGACCAGATCATCAGCCAGACGGACGGCCGCGGTGGAGTTACTCGCTACGCCTACGACGCGGCGGGTCGCCTGACGCGCGTGACCACTCCGGCCGGACACGTGTACGCCATGAGCCGTGACGCCGCCGGCGACCTCGTCGGCCTGACCACTGCGAAGGGCACAAAGCAGCTGCTGGGATGGGACGGTCTCGGCAGTCTCCGCGCCTTCACGCCGCCAAGCGGCAAGCCCCTTCAGTTCACGTTCGACGCGGACCGGCGAGCGACCGGAAGGCGGCTGGGGAGCGGGCGAGCGGTGACGGCGACGTATGCACAGGATCGGCTCAGCGCCGTTGCTTTCCCCGAGGGGAGCGTCGCCGTCGCATATGGCGACGCCACCGCGCGGCCGAAGAGCTCGAGCCGCACGCCGGCCGCTGGAGGCACCGCCGAGCGGGTCGACTACGAGCACCTCGGCGACCTGGTCACCCGCAGTCTCGTCTCCGGAACGGCCGGGGGCGACTTCCGGTACACGTGGGGCCCGGGCATCATTCTCTCCAGCTGGAGCCTGGACGGGTCGCCAAGCGCCGTCGGCCATGACGCCGACCTGCGGATCACGGCCGACGGCCCGTGGAACATCACCCGCGACCCCGCCGGGCTCGCGACGCTCGAGACCAGCGGCAACGGTCGAGTCGCGACCACCTACGACGGGCTCGGCCGGCTCAAGAGCCGCACCGTGACGGCAGGCCCGTCGAACACCCAGGTCTATCGCCTCGACGTTGCCTACGACGCCGCAGGCCGCGTGGCCTCGACGAGCGAGAGCGGCTCGGGCGGCGGAGGCGCGAGGACGTTCGGCCACGACCTCGACGGTCAGCTCATCTCCGTCAACGGCGCAGAGGGCGGGGCTTACGCCTACGACGCAAATGGCAACCGGACCTCCGGCGGCGCGGCGTACGACGTCCAGGACCGGCTCACGACACGCGGAGGGACGTCGTACAAATCAGACGCGGACGGATTCATCACCGGCCGCGGCTCGGACTCGTTCGCGTACTCGACCCGCGGTGAGCTGCTCTCGGCGAAGGTCGGGAGCACGACCGTGACGTACCGCTACGACGCGCTGGGCCGTCGCGTGGCACGCACGGAGGGTGGGTCGACCGAGCAGTACCTCTACGGCGATTTCGGCAACCCATACCGCGTAACGGCGAGCAAGGCGGGGGGCGTGACCACGATCTACCGCTACGACGACGACGGTCGCCTCGTCGCCCTCGACCGCGGCGGGACCCACTACGTCGTGGGGTCCGACCAGGTGGGCTCGCCTCGCGTCGTCGCGGACGCGGCGACGGGGACCGTCGCGCGCACGGTCCGGTACGACGCCTGGGGTCGCGTGCTGGCTTCGAGCGGAACACTCGACCTGCCGATCGGCTTCGGCGGAGGGTTGGCCGACAAGGTGACGGGACTTGTCCGCCTAGGCCAGCGCGACTACGAACCGGCCACGGGTCGTTTCACGGCCCGCGATCCGATCCTCCACTTTGGAGGCCAGTTCAACCTCTACGCGTACGCGGGCTCCGATCCGATTTCGGCCCGCGACGAGACGGGGCTGAAGGTCCGGCTCTGCAAGCACGGCTTGGCGATGGTTCCGAACGCAACGGTGAACACGATCCTCCATCACCAATGGATCGAGACGAGCACGAAGAAGCTCGGTATCGGTCCGGGTGGCCCCCTTGGTGTCGAGGACGTCCAGTGGACCGACCAGAGCAACAAGTACTCGGGCCCTGGGAGCTATAGCGCGAACGAGATCCACTGCGAGGACCAGAACGACGTCGACGAGGGGTGCGTCAACCGCGCGATCTACGAAGGGAAGAGCGTCGGTCTCTACGTCCCGCTGGTCAACGACTGCCAGACGAATGCCCAAGCGGTTCTCGACACCTGTCGCACCTCGCCGATCAAGAAGTAGCTAGGTCTTCCGCGCTTTCACCGCCGTCCCGTAGGCGCAGATCTCCGTCCAAGTGTTGCCCATCTCTGAGGTGTCGAAGCGCATCGCGACGATCGCGTTCGCCCCTTTCGTCTCGGCCTCCTCGACCATTCGCTCGATGACTTGCTCGCGGCTCTCGTGCAACGCCTGCGTCATCCCCTTCAGCTCCCCGCCGACGAGCGACTTGAGGCCGGCGCCGAACTGCGAGCCGATGTTGCGCGAGCGCACGGTCAGCCCGAAGACCTCGCCGTAGACCTCCTCGATTTCATAGCCTGGAAGCTCGTTCGTAGTCGAAATCAGCATCTCGCTCCTTTGTCGTGGACGGCGTAGCTAACCACACTCCGATCGACCTCCACCACCAGGGGATGGAGGGGGTTATCGGCGTCTACCTGCTGGAGACCGACGATGGTCAGGCGCTCTTCGACTCCGGGCCCGCGACCTGCTTCGAGCGGCTGCGCGAGCAGGTGGACATTGCGGAGCTGCGCCACCTGCTTCTCTCGCACATCCATCTCGACCACGCCGGCGCTGCGGGGCTGCTCGTGCGCGAGAACCCGCGCCTCCAGGTGCACGTGAGCGAGATCGGCGCGCCCCACGTCGTCGATCCCACGCGGCTGATCTCGAGCGCCCGCCGCATCTACGGCGACACCCTGGACACGCTCTTCGGAGAGCCCGAGCCTGTTCCGCAGGAGAACGTCCACGTCACCGGCGAGCACGTGGTCGGCCTCGGCTGCTTCCCCGCCCCGGGACACGCCTCCCACCACGTCTGCTACATGCACGAGGACGGGACGCTGTATGCCGGCGACGCGTGCGGCGTACGCCTGTGCCCGCACAGTCGCGTGATCCCCCACGCTCCGCCGCCGGACGTCGACCTGGAGGGCTGGAAGCGCACCTTCGACGACGTCCTCCGCCACCAGCCCGAGCGGCTCGCGCTCATCCACTACGGCGTGGTCGAGGGCATGCCCGAAGTGGCCGACCACGTCGCGCGCGCGCGCGAGTACCTGTCGGTGTGGGCCGAGCGGGTGCGGGACGGGATGAGCGAAGGGGAGTTCGTGAGCCTCGCCGCCGAGGAGCTCGGCGACTACGACGAGAAGCATCGGCTGGCCGCGCCGTTCGAGCAGTCCTACCAGGGGATGGAGCGGTACTGGAGGAAGAAGCGTGCGGTTTCCTGAACCGGCCGCTTCGGTTCTCGAGGAGCTCGAGGCGCGCCTGCGCGACCTGCTCGGCGCGAACCTGCACGGAATGTACGTGTACGGCTCGCTCGCGTTCGGCTGCTACAACCCGGCCCGCAGCGACGTCGACGTGATCGTGGTCACGCGCCGGAGGCTGGCCGCTGAGACGCGCAACCCGCTGTCCTTCTTCCTCCGGGAGCTCGCGCCCGCGACCAAGCTCGAGATCAGCTTCCTGTCGCGCGCCGACCTCGACCCGTGGCGCTGTCCGTGCCCGTACGACCTCCACTTCTCCGAAGGTCGCGTGCTTCACGACGGAAGCGGTACCTACTTCGCGAGCGAGATCAGGAATGCGAGGGCGCGCGGGGTGGCCGTCGTCGGTCCGCCGCCCGGCGAGGCCCTGCCCGCTGTGCCGCATTCCGACTTCTGGGATTCGCTCGTCCGCGACATCCGCTGGGCGCGCGAGAACTACGACGAGGTCGGCCCCGTATACGCCGTGCTCAACTGCTGCCGAGTCCTCGCCTACGCAAACGAGAACGTCGTTCTCTCGAAGGCCGAGGGCGGCGAATGGGGAGTGCGCGAGCTTCCGCGCCGGTACCGCCCTCTAGCGGAGCGAGCGCTGCAGGCGTATCGAAGCGAGGCCAGAGACGACTCCGTGTTCGCGCGGCAAGACGTCTGGGAGCTCATGGACTGGGTGGAAGCGACTCTGTAGGCTCGCCCGCGTGCCGGACCAGGCCGTCGTCATAGTCGGAGCCGGGCAGGCCGGTCTCGCCGTCAGCCACGAGCTGACGCAGGCGGGAGTCGCCCACGTCGTGCTCGAGAAGGGCCGGGTCGGGCAGACCTGGCGTCAGCGGTGGGACAGCTTCTGCCTCGTCACTCCGAACTGGAGCGTCCAGCTGCCCGGCCATTCATACGATGGAGAGGATCCTGACGGCTTCATGCTCCGCGACGAGATCGTCGGGTCCTTCAAGCGCTACGCATCCGGTTTTCGGGCTCCGGTGTTGGAAGGCGTCGAGGTCAGATCGCTCGACCCGCACGCCGACGGAGGTTTCGTGCTGGAGACCTCGGCCGGCCGGATCGACGCTGAGAAGGTCGTCCTCTGTACGGGCGCCTACCAGCAGCCTCACCGGCCGCCCGGGTGGGACACGCTCCCGCCGGATCTCGTCCAGATCGACGCGGACGACTATCGCAACCCCGCCGACCTGCCGTCCGGCCCGGTTCTCGTGATCGGCAGCGGTCAGACGGGCTGCCAGATCTCCGAGGAGCTGCACGAGGCCGGCCGGGACGTCTTCCTGTCTTGCGGGCGCGCCCCGTGGGCTCCGCGCCGAATCGGGGACCACGACCTGGTGTGGTGGGCGGTCGAAACCGGTTTCCTCGACGATCCTGTCAGCTCGTTGCCGAGCCCGGCGGCGCGCCTGACCGCCAACTTGCAGGCGACCGGGCACGGCGGGGGCCATGATCTCCACTACCGAACGCTGCAGAAGATAGGCGTCACGCTGCTGGGCCACTTTCTGGGCGCCGAGGGCCGCCACGCCCGCTTCGCGCCGGATCTCGGAGAAAGCGTGGCCTGGGGCGACGAGCAGAGCGCAAAGTTCAGGGATCGCATTCTCGGCCTCGTCGCCGAGCGAGGACTGCCGAGGCCGGAGCTGGCCGAGCCGGAGCCTTTCGACGCGGGAGCACCGGAGCAGGTGGACCTGCGCGGCTTCGGCGCGGTCGTCTTCTCGGGCGGCTTTCGGCCGGGCTACGAGTCGTGGATTCGATGCGAGGGCGCGTTCGACGAGCTCGGCTTCCCCCTCCACGAAGACGGAGCCAGCAACGCCGCTCCGGGGCTCTATTTCGTGGGCGTCCACTTTCTCCGCAAGCGCAAGTCTTCGCTCTTGATCGGCGTGGGCGAGGACGCGACCATCGTCGCCGGCCGGATCGCCCGCGGCCTGGACTGAGCCGTGCCCGAGGTTCCGGTCCCACCCGACGTCGACCGGTTCCTCCGGCAGCCGAACCCAGCCGTGATTGCGACGCTCCGGCCGGACGGATCACCGCACTCGGTGGCGACCTGGTACGACTGGGAGGACGGCCGCGTGCTCGTCAACATGGACGAGAGCCGCCTGCGTCTGCGCTTCATGCGCCGCGACCCGCGTGTGGCACTGACCGCGCTCGGGAAGAACAGCTGGTACACGCACGTGAGCCTGATCGGGCGGGTCGTGAGCATCGAGGACGATCGCGACTTCGCGGACATCGACCGGCTCGCGCTGCGCTATACCGGCAAGGAGTTCTCCAGGCGCGACGCGGTTCGCATCAGCGCCTGGATCGAGGTCGACCGCTGGCTCGCCTGGGACCTGTGAGACATGGCTCAATCTCCATCCGCGACATCAGGCAACCGCCGCAGCCACTCGAGCATCGTCTGCTCGTACTGCGGCGAGACGGCCTCACCGACAGCCGGCTCGTGGCCGGTGCCTGCAATGACGGCCACCTGGACCGCGTCACCGCGCGCCTCGCGCCACGCGGCGATGCTCTCGTCGACGGGAATCCACTCGTCCTCGTCCCCGTAGAAGAGCAAGGCCGGCACCCGGACCTGCGCGAAGACGGGCGCCGGATCGAAGTCGAGCTCCTCCCGCACCGCCTCACGCTCTTCGTCTCCGGGAATCTCGTCCGGAAAGAGGGCCTTGGGCCACCACCGCGCGTTCCTTCCCTTCGCGACGGCGGCCTCGAGCGGGCCGCGATCGCCTCCCCTCATCCAGTCGAAAGCGAGTGACCAGATTCGGGCTGCACTTTCCCCGGCCTCCTCCCCGTATTCGCGCCCGGCCTGGTAGCGAGCCGCCCAGAGCATCTGCTCACCCGGAGCCACGCCGATCGAGGCGAGGAGGACGAGAAACGCGACGTCGGACGAGAGCGTGGCCGCCAGCGGCGCGACCCACGCGCCCTGGCTGATGCCCCAGAGGCCCACCCGATTCGCAGCGATCCCGGACAGCTCCTGGATGTGCGCGATCACGACGAGCGCGTCGTCGGCCTGCTGATTGAAGCGGCCGCGCGACGACTCGCCCGTCGACCCGCCCTCGCCGCGGCGGTCGAAGGTGACGGCCGCGATCCCGGCCGAGGGAAGCACAACGTGGAGGTGCTCGTAGAGGTACCAGTCGCGCAGCCCGCGCTCGGCACCGTGAACGGCGACGAGCGCCGGCGCCAGCCCGTCCGCCGGCTGGGTTACCCGAGCCGAGAGCACCGCGCCCTCGACCGGGATCGAGAGCTCGCTCATGCCGCGTGTTCGAGCGCGGCCTCGTAGGTGGCCACGTAGCCCCGCACCATCCGCTGGGGCGAGAAGCGCTCCTCCGCGTACGCCCGGCACTCGAACGGATCGAGCTGATCCGCCTCGTCGAGCTTGCCCACCATCTCGCGGTAGTCGTCCACGACCAGCCCGCCGCGTCCGTCCTCGATCACCTCCGGCACCGCCCCCCGGCGGGTGGCGATCACAGGGGTGCCGCACGCCATGGACTCGATCATGACGAGGCCGAACGGCTCTTCCCACTCGATTGGGAACAGCGTCGCCCGCGCGTTCTGCAGCAGCTCGACCTTCTCGCCGTGCGTCACCTCGCCGAGGTATTCGATCCCGTTGCCGATGTGCGGCGCGACAAGCTCCTCGTAGTACTCCCGCTCCTTGTGCTCGCGCCGCTTGCCCGCGATCTTGAGCGGCAGGCCCAGCTCCATCGCGACGGCGATCGCGCGGTGGCAGCCTTTGTCCGGGCTCATCCGGCCGAGGAAGAGCAGGTAGTCGCCGCGGTGCGGATGGCAGGGATACAGCGAGAAGTCGAGGGCGTTCGGGATGTTGGCGACCCACGGAAGGTCGGGCTCCGGGAGGCGCTGGTTCAGCGAGAGCGAGATGAGGCCGACGTCGGGAGAGACCCTGGCGATCCGCTCGTAGACGGGGCCGGCCTCGCCGTCGAGCGGCCCGTGGACGGTGTGGAGGACGGGCTTGCGCACCACTCCTCCGAGCGCCGCCGCCGGAAGCCCTGAGTGGTCGTTGACGATGTCGAACTCGTCCGCCCGCTCGTAGCACGAGAGAACGTGGTTCACCTCGTACAGGCTGCGGCCGAGCAGATGGGGAATCGCCTCCTCGTAGACGAAGGAGAGCTCGGCCTTCGTGTGGGAGTCGCCCGAAGCGAAGAGCGTCACGTCGTGCCCGTCGTCGACGAGCCCGTCCGCCAGCAGAGCGACAACCCATTCGACGCCTCCGTAGCCGGTCGGCGGCACCCGGAACCAGACCGGGCTCAGAACGGCGATTCGTAGTTTCTCGCTCATTGCCCCGCGCGGGTTCCTCGGGCGTCGCTCGCAAGGGAGGCAAGCCCGAGGGCGGAGGACAATTCCGCCGAGGAGAGAGCCGAGCCCTCTCTCGACGGAATCGCAACCATAGGCACGGGCCGACGCACGAGGACGCTGCATCCCGCAGCGAGCGTCGTCAGGCGCCTTTGAGGGCCGGTTTCGCCGGCTCGGCGGAGGCGCCATCGAGGGATTCGCGCGGTCATTGCACTTCTTCTACCTGCACCGTCCCGCCTTCCAAACGCACGTCCCACTGGCGCTCGAAGGCGCGCACGCCGGTGAGGCGAATCCGGCCCGCCCAGGAGGGAACCTCGGGCGCGGTCGTCTCGAGCACCTGCCGCTCGCGGTTCGGGCGCAGGCCGAGGAGGAGCTGCAGCAAGAGGACCGGCGCGCCCGCCGCCCACGCCTGCGGACGCGCTGCGGTCGGGTACGCAATGGGGAACGGCGTCTCGGAGCGGGGAAGGCCGGCGAAGACCTCCGGCAGCTCGTAGTCGAACGACGCGGCCGCCTCCAGCATCCGGTGCGCGATCCGCTGCGCCTCCGGCCACCGGCCATAGCCCACGAGCCCCCACGCGATCAGGGAGTTCTCGTGCGGCCAGACGGTGCCGTTGTGGTACGAGAGCGGGCTGTACGCGGCCTCGGTGTCGGCCATCGTCCGGACGCCCCAGCCGGACCAGAGCCCGGGCCCCATCAGGGCGTCGACGACGGCGTCGACCCGTTCCTCCGGTACCGCCCCGCTCCACAGCAGGTGGCCCATGTTCGAGCACATGCTGTCGACCCGGTTCTTCTCCTGGTCGAGCGCGAGCACGTAGTAGCCGCCGCGCTCGTCCGTCCAGAAGGTCTCGTTGATGCGGCCGCGCAGCTCCTCCGCCTCGCGTTCCAGCCGCTCAGCCAGCTCGCGGTCGCGCCAGACGTGCTTGGCGAGCTCGGCCATCCTCCTCTTCGCGTCGTACACGTAGCCCTGGACCTCGCAGGCGGCGATCGGCGCCTCGGCCGTCCTCCCGTCCGCGAAGCGCTGAGAGTCGAAGGAGTCCTTCCAGGACTGGTTCTGGATCCCGCGCGGGCTGCGCCGCTTGTACTCGACGAAGCCGTCGCCATCCCTATCCCCGTACTCGTCGATCCAGGCAAGAGCGCGCATGGCCGGCTCGCGGAGGTCGCGGACGAACGCCGCGTCGTCCGACCACCGCCACACCTCCGAAAGGAGGATCAGGTAGAGCGGCGTGGCGTCGACGGTGCCGTAGTAGCGCTCGAACCAGTTCTCGCCTGCCTTTCCGTGCCGGACCTCGTGCACGATCTTCCCGGGCTCCGCGTCGAGGTCGGGATCGTCCTCGGTCGCTTGCAGTTCGGCGAGCTCCCGGAGGGCTGTGCGCGCCAGCTCGGCCCCGAAGAGGAGCGTCTGCAGGCAGGTGACGATGGTGTCGCGCCCGAAGACGGTCATGAACCAGGGCATCCCTGCCGCGGGCAGCCGGCCACCGTCGCTGCCGCCGCGCATGCGCAGCGCGGCCAGGTCCGAGACCGATGCCTCGAAGGACTGCCCAAGGTTGTTCCAGGTCGAGTACAGCCTCGGCACGCTCAAGCGCCACGCCGAGAGCGAGTCGCTGACCCTGTTGCGCTCGTCGCCGAAGCGCCGCTCGACGAGCGCGGGGACGGCCACCTGGCCGTCCAGCGAGACGACGAGGTCGACCCGCAGCTCCCAGCGTTCGCGCGGAGCGAGCTCGACCTGGTACTTCACCGCAGGCCCGTCCACCTGGCCGAACGGAAACAGGATGACCTGTGTGCGGGCCGTCAACCCGTCCTCGTCCTCGAGCAGGAGCTGATGGTTCTGGCCGTCGTGACGGCCCGTGACCGTCGGCGGCAGGGGCTTTGCGCGCAGCGGATCGCCGAGCGCGAAGTCGTGCTGCTTCACCGCGAAGATGTCGGCGAAGTCGCTTCCGAACTCGAGGCTGACCTCGAAGGACACGCTTTCGGGCGTCTCGTTCTCGATCGTGACGGTGTCCTGCATGCCCTCTCCGATGAAGCGGCGGCGCGCGATCGAGAGCTGGTCCTGCTGGAGCCCGCCCGCGAGCGGGTTCCGCATGTAGAAAGCGGCCGAGAAGTACTCGACCTTGTCCGACGAGAGCAGGAGCGGACGGGCGCCGTTGATGCGAAGCAGCAGACGGGAGAGGAAGCGTGTGTCCTCGGCGAAGAGGCCGCCGGTCTCGCCGTCGAAATCGCCGATCTCGTCGCAGATGCAGAACGTCGAGCCTTCGAGGATCGTCAGAGGCACGCAGCTATTCCTCGCGGTGGATGCGGACGGCACTCGACTGCGCGAGCGCCTTGACCACGATCTCGTCGATGTTGACGCGGTGCGGCCGCGTGACCGCGAACAGGACGCACTCGGCGATGTCGTCTGCGGTCAGCGGCTCGACCCCCTCGTATACCCGCCTGGCCTTCTCTTCGTCGCCGTGGAAGCGGATCTTGGAGAACTCGGTTCCGCCCACGAGGCCCGGATCGACGGTCGTGAGGTGGATGGGGCGTCCGAGGAGGTCCTCGCGCAGCGCGTACGTGAACCCCCGCACCGCGAACTTGGAGGTGATGTAGACCGCGCCGCGCTCGTAGGCCTGCCGGCCGGCGACGGAGCCCATGTTGACGATGTGGCCGCCGTCCCGGATGTGCGGCAGGCAGAGCCGCGTCATCCGCAGCACGCCGTTCAGGTTGGTCTCGATGACCGCCTGCTCCTCGTCTTCCGTGCCCTCCCAGAAGGGGTCGCGGCCGAAGGCGAGCCCGGCGTTGTTGACGAGGATGTCGAGCCCGCCGAGCTCCGCCACCGCAGCCTCAACGAAGCGCTCGCAGCTCTCCGGGTCGGTCACGTCGAGCTCCAGGGCGACGTCGACCTCCTCGAGCCGATCCAAACGGCGAGCGCCGCCGGCGACGCGCGCGCCGGCGTCGGCGAGGGCGCGCGCGACCGCCGCTCCGATCCCCGAAGAAGAACCCGTCACGATTGCCGTCTTGCCGCTCAGCGACACCGCGCGAGCTTAACTCGGTCGGAGAGGCGTTTTCCGGCGAAACGTCTCCCCCAGCTCGACCGCGGTCGAGGGAGCCGTGACGTGGTCGACCTGGAGCGTCGTGTGGTCGAGGCCGAAGCGGTCGACGAGCATCGCCTCCAGCCGGCGCCGGATTCCATGGCAGTCGGCGCCCGGCCGGACGAGGACGTGCGCCGACAGCGCAGGAAAACCGCTCGTCACTGTCCAGACGTGCAGGTCGTGCGCCTCGACGACCTCGGGCTCGCCGACGATCGCGCGGCCGACCGCATCGGGATCGATGTCGGCGGGAGCGCTCTCGAGGAAGATCCGAACCGAGTCGCGCAGGAGCCGGATGGATGACCACGCGATGAGTGCGGCGACGACGAGGCTGGCGATCGGGTCGAAGCGGTCCCATCCGGTCGCGAGCACGAGCCCTCCGGCCAGCGCGGTCCCGACGAAGGCGGCGAGGTCGTTAAGAACGTGGACGAAGGCGCCGCGGACGTTGATGCTCTCCCGGCTCGCGCGCGCGAGCAGCGACGTCGCCGCAAGGTTGACCCCGATCCCGACGAGCGCGACGACGAGGACGATCCCGCCACGCACCTCGGGTGGGTCGATCAGCCGCCGCACTGCCCCGTACACGATCCAGACCCCGATCACGAGCAGAGTGAGCGCGTTGATCTGAGCCGCCAGGACCTCCACCCGCTTGTAGCCGAAGGTCCACCGGCCTCGCGGGGGCCGCGCCGCGACCGCGGCCGCAAAGAGCGCCAGGGCGAGCGCCGCGGCGTCGGTGAGCATGTGGGCGGCGTCGGCGAGCAGGGCCAGCGAGCTCGCGACGAGGGCGAAGACGACCTCGCCGGCCATGAAGGCCACGATCAGGACGAGCGCCGCGGTCAGCATGCGCCGATCGGCCTTGTTCGTGTCGATGTGACTCACTGCCACGAATCGTAAGCCGCGAGCAATGCGTCCTCGCGCTCCTTGGGACGTCGCTGGCAAAGGAGGCAAAGCCCGACGGCGCGCAGGGCGTACAAAGAGGTACGTTCAAGCGCCGTCGGCGCAGCACCCTGCCGCCAGCGGCATCAGCCGTCGGCGAAGCCGGGCTTTGCCCGGCGCGAGCAGACGGCGGCCAGGGGCGCCGAGGAGAAACCACTAGCGAAGTACCGAGAGTACTCGTCTAAGTAAGTGCAGGATTCAACGACCCCACTACACTGACCCCGATGGCCACCGACGAGGAAACGCTCCCCTCCCGCTTCGGTTCAGGCGAGGAATCCCGCATCCTGGCCCGCCAGTGGCGCGGCCTGACGCGCGTGGCCACGATCGTCGCTGTGCTCACGAGCCCCGCGCTCTTCTTCTGGCTCTACGAGCAGCAGGGCTGGGGGTTCGGATGGTCGATCTTTGTCACGTTCCTCGCGGTCATCGCGTTCCGCGGGCTGATGGACATCGGCTTCCGCAAGTTGATCCCGTGGCCGAGCCTCTTCGGGGTGGAGGAGGAGCGCGTCCGCGAGGAGGACGTCGTCAACCGCCGCCGCGCCTGGTTCTGGCTGAAGAAGTTCCGGCTCATCTTCTTCGTCGTCGGCCTGCTGACGGCGTTCTGGATCATCAGGCTCCTGCTCGGGCACTCGGAGTCGTGGTGGGACTCGGTGCTCGTCCTGTGGAACTTCCTCAAGGACAACGGCGCCCAGGTCGTTCAGTACGCGATCATCCTGCCGCTCTTCTTCCTGATCAACTTCCTGATCCTGTTCGGCCCGCTCGCCTTCATGGGCATCACTCAGATGCAGTCGTTCGAGCCGGGCGACGCGGACTGGGGCGTGAGGCTCGACCACGTGCGCGGACAGGCCGAGGCCAAGCAGGACGTCCGCCGCGTCGTCAACCTCTGGCAGTCGGGAGAGGCGTTCGAGAAGGCGGGCGGCAAGCGTGAGCGCGGGCTGCTCTTCCTCGGCGCCCCGGGGACGGGAAAGACCATGCTCTCCAAGGCGATCGCAACCGGCTTCAACTCCCCCTTCCTCTCCATGCCGGGCTCGGGGTTTGCCCAGACATTCATCGGCATGGACGTCGTCATCGTCCGCTGGATGGCGCACAAGGCGAGGAAGCTCGCCCGCAAGTGGGGCGGTCAGTGCATCGTCTTCATCGACGAGATCGACGCCGTCGGGCGGCGCCGCTCGGCCCTCCAGGGAGGGGACATGGGAGGCTTTGCCACGGCAGGGATCGACAGCTTCGAGGACCGCTGCTTCTTCGGGCCGAACGGCGCGCTCACGCCCACCGGCGACCTGGTGCTCGAGACGCGGGCCTGGCGGGAGCGCCTCTTCGCGCAGCGGGCGGCACGCCCGTCTCCGTCGAACTTCCTGATTCGGCTGGGGGCGATCGTCAACCAGGTGGGCGGCATGGGGATGATGGGCGGCATGGGGTCGCTCGCCCTCAACCAGCTCCTCGTCGTCATGGACGGGATCGACAACCCACCCTTCCTCAAGCGCCAGTTCACCAACCGCTTCAACACCTTCCTGGACGCGACGTACGTCATTCCGCGGCGAATCGGGAAGCGCTCTCTCCGGCTGCCGACGCCGCGTCCACGCGGCGACCAGATCTACTTCATCGGCGCGACGAACGTGCCCCTCGAGGTGCTCGACCCGGCGTTGACGCGCCCCGGGCGAATGGGCCGGCACATCTGGTTCCGCACTCCCACCCAGAAGGACCGTCTGGACATCTTCGACCTCTACATCACGAGAGTGGCGCACGAGAAGGAGCTGGACACGCCCGAGCGACGCGACGAGCTGGCGCGGATCACCAACGGCTACGCACCCGCTCAGATCGAGCAGGTGTGCTCCATGGCACTCACCTACGCCCACAACGAGGGCCGTGCCGAGTTCAGCTGGGAGGACATCGTCGAGGCGATGACGACCGTCGAATCCGGAACGGCGATCAACATCGAGTACGTCCCCGAGGAGACGCGCGCGGTCGCCATCCACGAGGCGGGCCACGCGGTCGCAGGCCACGTGTACATGAAGGGCGCGGAATCGACGCGTCTCTCGATCCGGCGGCGGGGCGGTGCGCTCGGCCATCACACCGCGCTCGAGAAACAGGAGCGGTTCACGTCCTGGCGAAGCGAGGAGATGGCCCGCCTGATCTGGACCCTCGGAGCCATGGCGGCCGAGTACGTCTTCTACGGCGAGAACTCGACCGGGGTCGGCGGAGACTTGCAGAGCGGGACGGCACGGGCCGCCTGGATGGTGGGCTCGTGCGGGATGGCCCCGGAGCCGATCGCCTTGAACGGCGGCTTCAAGTCGAAGGCCGCGGCAGACAAGGCGCGGGACCAGATTCAGAGCCGTTTCCGCGAGATCGGCGCCCAGCTGATGCTGCGCTCAGGAGCTGGAGCGATGCACGACGACCAGAGCCGGGCGGTCTTCGGCGACCCGGACAAGCGCCGCCTCGCGACCGAGTTCCTCGGCCGCGCGTTCATGGACGCCTATCTCCTCATCACGCACAACAAGGACAAGGTCGAGCGCATCGCGGAGGAGGTCATCGACAAAAAGGAGCTGTACGGCAACGAGCTCCTGAGGCTCCTCGACGACGCCAAGCTCGAGAAGCCCAAGGTCGACATGACGAAGGAAGAGGTATGGCCGACGATCTGAGCCCATCGGCGCGCGAGGTGCACCCCACGCGCTTCCGCATCGCGTACATCATTCTCGCCGTCGTGGTCGGAGCGGCCGTCGGCACCTTCATCGTGCTCGTCGGCAGGGGCCACAACGAGCAACGCTCGAACTGGTCGGAATGGCAGCCCGACGGCAGCGCGACGCAGAAGACGGCGCAGATCGCCAACTACGTCGGACATCAGTATCGGTTGCCGAGCGGCCGCCAGCTCGTCCTTGTCATCCCCGGCGCGCCGGAGATCCAGAATCTCCCCGTCGAGCATGTCGCTCTCGTAGAGGGAAACAACCCGTCGGACTTCTCCCTGGAGTCCGCAAACAACAGCGTCATGTACCAGCTCTGCGGCCTCGGCCAACGGTGTGCGATCGAGGAAGGGACGCCGTCCTTCGCCCGGGGGACGCTGCTCCACCGCGAGGCACTCGAGCTCGCCTTGTACACGTTCAAGTACGGGGATGCCGAGTCGGTCGTCACGCTGCTTCCGGGGAGGGCCGGAACGTCGCCGTCCTTTGCGCTGTACTTGCGCAAGGACGACTTCGAGCATGCTCTCGACCGGCCGTTGAGCCGCACGCTCCGCCCCACCGCCGACATCCAGCCCGGCCAGCTCACGCGCTCCGAGAACAGCGTCATCCAGAACATCGACCTTCGCCATCTCTACCGATACGCGTTCCAGCAGGCGCCTGACGGCAGCGCAATCCTCGTTCTCTCGACGCCTGCCCCCTAGTGAAAGCCACGAACCGGGACGCGCTCGAACGAGCGCGCCGGAGGCTCCACCCGCTTCGCCTCTATCCGCGGCCCGTCGGCACCCGGCACGTTCGCGTGCTCACGGTCCCGTTCCTCTTTCGCCTTCCTCGCATGCGCCGCTACGACGGATATGCGCTGCCGGGAACGATCCTGCTCCGCGACCGCCCCGGAGAGGGAACCGCGGACGACGACCTCGTCTGCCATGAGCTCTGCCACGTCTGGCAGATGCAGCACCGCGCGCTGTCGGTGTTCTGGGCGTGGCTGACGACGCCGTATGAACAGAATCCCTACGAAGTGGAAGCCAGAACCGCTGTCGAGATGACCCGATCGTGATCGGCCCATCGTGCCCCTGGGCGGCGACCCCTTCAGCCCGGCGGAGCCGGGCTCCGGGGCCGCCTGACGGCGCTCGCGGCAGGATGCAGCGCGGTCGCGGCTTGGCCGTACTAGGTGTACTGTCCTGCGCCGCGCCCGCTCGGCTCCTTTGCGAGCGACGCCCCAGGAGCACGAGGACACGCCAATGATCGGTGTGCCCGTTCACGCGCACCCTCCGCGGCCCGCGCCGCCCGTCGTCGCCTCCCCGCACTCGCATCAGGTCTCGTTCGGAGCCGTCTGGGGGAGGGTCGACCGCAGGACGAAGCGCGTCGTCGTCCGGATCGGCCGGCGCGTCGCCGCGCGCGAGCGCCCTCACGGTCGCCACTTCGCATTCTCTCTCAAGCTCCCGCGGCGCGACTTCGTCCTGCGCGTGATCGCCATCGGCCGCGGCGGAAATGCGTCCACGGTCGTGCGGCCGGTGTTCGGCCTTCCGCGGAGAGCAGCGCCGAGGTTGAGGGCCGGCTACAAGAAGCCCGCCCTCGAGCGCAGGCTCCGCCGGCTCGTTCGGGGTTATCACGGAATCGGGGCGTTCTACGTCAAGGATCTCGGCACCGGGGCCGGCGCCGCCTGGAACGCGGCCGCACGCTTCCCGGCCGCCTCGACGCTCAAGCTCGCAATCGCGGTCGAGCTGCTGCGCTCCATCCGTGGGGGCCCGCCGCACGCGCACTCCTATCTCGGCTCGCTCGTGCGTTCGATGCTCCGCTACTCGGACAACGTGGCCGCGAACCACCTGCTCGACGTCATCGGGGGAGGCTGGCGCGTGACCGCGACGATGGAGGAGCTCGGCCTGTACGACACGGAGATGTTCGGCGGCTATCTCCCCGGAACGGTCGCGCCGCCACGCCGGACGCTGAGCCGCAAGCGACACCGCCGGCATCGGCATCGAATTCCGATCACCGTCGTGAGCGAGCCCTCGTTCGGGCTCGGCAAGTACACGACCGCGCGCGACCTCGGCCGCCTGCTCACGCTCGTCCATCTCGCCGCGGGCAGAGAGGGGGCGCTCGTCCATCGCTTCCGGGGCTGGTTCACGGTCGCGGACGCCCGGTACCTCCTCTTCGAGCTCGCCCACGTCCACGATCCCAGCAAACTCGGGCGTTACCTCCACCGAGGGGGAATCGCCGTCCTGCACAAGGCCGGCTGGATCGAGCACGCGCGGCACGACTGCGGGCTCGTCTACTGGCCGGGCGGCGTCTTCGTCGCCAGCGTGATGACGTGGAACTACGCCGGCACCGGGACGTCCTCCGACGTGCTCGCCGGGCGCGTCGCCCGGGCCTCTCTCCGCCTCTTCCGCCGGCTTCGCCGGTAGCGCAGGTCAACGGGCACAAGCGCAACATCTACCGCTTCCAGGACGTCGTGCGGATTCCCCGCAAGCAGCACGGGAGGACGGGAACGGTGCTGATCCGGATGCGCTACCGCACCTTCACCGGCAAGGCCGTCCTCCACTGCCACATCCTCTTCCACGAGGACAACGCGATGATGGGGATCATCCAGTTCAAGAAGAAGTAGCCGGACGTCGGCCGACCGCGCGCCATAGCCGTCGGCGATGCCTACGATCCTGCCGTGCACAACGATGCCCGCCGCGCCCTTCTCGCCGAGCTGATCGACCACGCCCCCCTGTTCCCTCCTGCGTCGCTACCGCTCGAGGAGGCGCTCGAAGATCACCGGCGCGCCCGCACGTCACCCGAGGCGTGGATGGTCGCCCGCTTCGTCTGCCCTGCCTCGCGGGTAGCCGAGCTTCCTGCCGAGCCGCTTCGGCTGAGCGTGGTCGCCGACGCGGAGATTCCCGACGACGAGCGGATCGAGGCGGTGGAGGGCCGCAAAGAGCCGGCAGAGCTCGTGGGCCACGCACCCGAGACGTACGTCGAGATCCGCACAAGTAACAGACTGTTACTCGAAGGAATCGCCGCCGTCGGGGCGCGGGCGAAGGTCCGCTGCGGGCCGGAGGCGCCGCCCATCGCCGAGCTCGCGGGCTTTATCAGCGGCTGCCGGTCGGCCGGAATCCCCTTCAAGGCGACGGCAGGGCTTCACCACGCCGTCCGAACCGACGGACAGCACGGCTTCCTGAACCTGCTCGCCGCCGGCGTCTTCGGCAACGAGGAGCAGGCGCTGGCCGAGGACGACCCGGAAGCGTTCGGACTGGACGCGTCATCGTTCTCGTGGGACGGCCGCGAGGCCGGTCCGAACGAGCTTGCTCGCGTAAGGCGCGACCTCTTCGTCAGCATCGGCAGCTGCAGCTTCACCGAGCCCGTCGGCGAGCTGAAGGCGCTCGGGATCCTGTGAGCTTCGGGCTCGACAACCTCCCCTACGGAGTCTTCAGCCGTCCGGGCGAAGACCCTCGGGTCGGGGTCCGCTTCGAGGATTCCGTGCTCGAAGTCGTCCGAGAGCCGTCTCTCAACGGGCTGATGGCGAAAGGGCCGGCCGCGTGGCAGGAAGCACGGGGGAAGGCCAGAGAGCGGCTCGAGAGCGGAAGCGCCGAGCTCATCCCGCTCGACGACATCGAGCTGCACCTCCCGTTCCGGGTCGCCGACTACGTCGACTTCTACTCCTCGCTCGAGCACGCGACCAACCTGGGGCGGCTCTTCCGCCCGGACTCGGAGCCGTTGCTGCCCAACTGGCGCTGGCTGCCGGTCGGCTATCACGGCCGCGCCGGGACGGTGGTCGTCAGCGGGACGCCGATCGTCCGCCCGAGCGGCCAGGCCAAGCCGCCCGACGCTCCCGAGCCGACCTACGGGCCGAGCCGGAGGCTCGACATCGAGCTCGAGCTCGGCTTCGTCGTCGGGACTCCAAGCAGGCTCGGCGAGCCGGTCCCAGTGGACGAGGCGCTCGAGCACGTCTTCGGCGCCATCCTCGTGAACGACTGGAGCGCACGCGACATCCAGGCCTGGGAGTACCAACCACTCGGGCCGTTCCTCGGCAAGTCCTTCGCGACCTCGATCGGCGCGTGGGTGACGCCGCTCGAAGCGCTCGAGCCGCTCCGAGTCCCGGGCCCGCCGCAGGAACCGCAACCGCTCAGCTACCTCCGCACCGAGCCGTTCGTCTACGACATCGCGCTGGAGGTGGAGCTGAACGGAGAGACGATCTCGCGGACGAGCGCGCGGCACCTGTACTGGAGCGTCGAGCAGCAGATCGCCCACGCGACGGTGAACGGCGCGTCCCTGCGGACCGGCGACCTGCTCGCCACCGGGACGATCTCTGGCGCGGATCCGGGGACGCAGGGGAGCCTGATCGAGCTGACCCGGAACGGCGCCGAGCCGCTCCGGCTCGCGGACGGCAGCGAGCGCAGCTTCCTCGAGGACGGCGACGAGGTCGTGCTGCGCGGCCGGGCGGGCGACGTTGACCTGGGAGAGGTCAGCGGAACAATTCGCCCAGCACGTCCGACAGCCGCGACCCCTCATTGATCAGAAACGCGAGCGGCGCGTCGCGGGCGGTCTCGCGCAGGACCGGGGCGAGGAACCCTGGCACGTCCCCTCGGCCCTCGGCCTTGTCGATCGCGCGCACGAGGCCCGCGCGGACGGCGCGCTGGATCGTCTCGGAGTCCCAGCGTGGGCGATGCCCGCCCGACGGCCGCAGCGACAACACCAGCTCTTCACGGGTCGTGTGGAGCTCGCAGGCAGCGCCGTTCAGGCCGTCGAGGACTATCCGCTGAAGCGCGGCGTCTAACCCGCCGCCGAGGTCCGGCGACTCGGCCGTGCACGGATTCACGCTCCGGGTCTCGCCGAAGCTCCGTGCTCCCATGCCGAGCTCGACGGCGATCAGGACCGCAGCGGCGGCGAAGAGCGCGGCGACGACCTTCATGCGAGCCTCCGGCGGAAGAGCAGTAACGGCACGATCGCGCAGGCGGCAAAGACGGCGGCCAGCGCGAAGCCCGACCGAAAGCTCCTGGTCAGCGGGCCCCGAACCGCCTCGAGCAGATCGTCCCGCGCGACGCGCACGGTCTCGTCGTCGCCGGCCCCCGCGTCCTCGAACGGCTTCTCGAGATTGGGAATCTCCCCGTCCTGGGCGCGGTCGAACTCGTCGCGCAGGGAAAGCGCGATCGGGATCTTCTTGGTCACCGGCAGGCGGGCATCAAGGATCGAGGCGGTCGCGTTCACCGCCGCCCGCTCGCCGGCCGTCGACACCGTGCTCGCAATCAGGGGCGCGATCGCCGCGAGCCCGAGCACGAGCCCGAGGTGGCGGGCGCCGACCGACAAGGTCGCGCTGCGCCCGAGGTCGGCCTCGACCACTGAGGCGCGCGTCAGCACCGGAACGGCGAGCCCGAAGCCGGCTCCACACAGCGCGAGCGCTGGGACGGCGTAGGCGGCGCTCGACGCGGGCAGCACCGCGAGCGCGATCAGCCCCGCCGCAAGGAGAAGCGAGCCAGAGACGGCGGCCCGTAGAAGCGGAAGCGAGCGCGAGAGCGGTCGTACCGCCAGTCCCGCGATCGGTAGCGCGCTTACGACGGCGGCACCCGCGATCGGCTCGAACTGCCAGACCGTGACGACGAGCAGAACCGCGAGGAACAGCGCGCCGACGACCGCCGCGAAGAGGAAGAGCAATGCGCCGTTCGCCGCCAGCTGTTGCCGGCTGTGCGCGCGCCGGTCCGGCAGTGCCGCGGCGTGTTCGTAAGCGGTCGCGGCGAGCCCGAGCGCGGCGATCGGCGCCTGCACGAAGAAGATCGCGCGCCAGTCGAACAGCTGGGTGAGGATGCCGCCGAGCGCGGGTCCGACGGCGACGCCGATCGCGCCGGCCGCCGCCCACATGGCCGCGCCGCGGTGGACCGAGCCGGTCAGCGAGGCAAGCAGCGGCAGCGCCCCTGCGAGCAGCAACGCTGCGCCGAGGCCCTGAAGGCTACGGAAGGTGAATAGCGCCGGCAGATCCCACGCGAGCCCGCAGCCGATCGACGCGGCCAGAAAGAGTCCGAGCCCAATCGCGGCCTCGGCGCGCGGGAACCGGCCCATGAACGGAACGAGTGCGAGCGCCGCGACCGCGACGACAAGGTTGTACGTGGTGATCACCCAGGAGACCCCCACGATGCTGGTCCGGAAGTGGACGTACAGCTCCGGAAGCGCGAGCACGACGATCGACGAGTCGGAGAAGGCGATCGCTACGGCCGCGGCAAGGGCAACCGTGATCCCGGCTCGGAGCGGAAGAGGCACGCCCTAAATGGTGCGTGACGGAAGCGGAGTGCCGCGAACGCTGCCCGTTCCGCCGGCGGGAGGCTAGAGTCGAGGAGTGAGGGCCGAGAGAGAGCTCGACGGGCAGGTCGCCCTCGTCACAGGCGGCGGGCGCGGGATCGGGGCCGGCATAGCGCGCGAGCTCGCTTCGGCCGGCGCGCGTATTGCAGTCGCAGCCCGGACCCGCGAGCAAGTCGAAGCGGTCGCCGGCGACATCGGCGGGCTCGCGGTCCCGCTCGACGTCACCGACCGGGCGGCCGTGGAACGAGCCGTCTCCGACGTCGAGCAAGAGCTGGGCCCGATCGACCTCCTCGCCGCCAACGCCGGCATCGGCAATCAGGACGGCTCGACCTGGGAGGTCGATCCGGACGCGTGGTGGCGCATCTTCGAGGTCAACGTCCTGGGTGTCCATCTGTGCTGCCGGGCGGTGATCCCCGGAATGCTCGAGCGTGGACGCGGACGCATCGTCGTCACCGCGAGCGGAGCGGCCTACCTTCCGGGGATGCGACACACCGCGTATCCGGCGAGCAAGGCGGCAGTGGCTCGCTACGCGGAGGTGCTCGCCAATGAGCTCGACGGGCGGATCCCGGTCTTCTTCTTCAGCCCCGGGCTCGTGCAGACGGACATGACGGGCGACTTCCCGGACGACGCGCCGTGGACGCCGCCCGAGCTCGCGCCGCAGCTCGTCCGCGCCCTGGCCTCGGGACGGGCCGACGCGCTCGCCGGCCGCTACCTGCACGCCGAGCACGACGACATCGAGGACCTGATCGCGCGCGCCGACGAGATCGAGCGCGAAGACCTGAACGCGATTCGGCTGCGTCGCTGAAGCAGGCTTAGCTTCCGACTGACCAAAGCTCGATTCCGTGGACGCCGTCGTCCGCCGCGAAGAAGACCTTCGTTCCCGTCGTCATGTACGAGGGGAACGAGGCGGTCGGCCCTGGGTAGATGTTCTTGATGAGCGCCGTGTCCGCTCCGAGCCGTCAGACTTCCAGAGTTCGCCTCCGCCGACCTTCAGAAGCGAAGCGAGCTCAGCGCGCGATCGAGCGCGCCCACGAGCAGGTCGACGTGCTCGTCCGCAAAGACGAGTGGCGGGCGGATCTTCAGGACGTTGTCGCCCTTGCCCGTGAGGCTGATCAGGATGCCGTCGTCGCGCAGGCGGTCGACGACGCGCCGGGCCAGCTCCGCGTCCGCCAGCTCGACGCCCACGATCAGCCCGCGGCCCCGCGCCTCGACAATCTCGGTCCCGGCGAGCGCGCGGAGCTTCGCGAGCAACCGCGCTCCCACGCTCTTGGCGTGGTCCACGAGCCGGTCGTCCTCGATCACGTCCAGCACCGCCAGCGCAGCCTGAGCCGCGACGGGATTTCCACCGAAGGTGCTGAAAACGGTGCCGGCGAACGGGAAGTGCTCGGCGATCTCGCGCCGAGTGACGAGCGCGGCGACCGGATAGCCGTTCCCCATCGGCTTGCCCAGCGTCACCAAGTCCGGCCTGATCCCATAGTGCGCGAACGCCCAGAGGTGCTCGCCCATCCGACCGTGACCGGCCTGCACCTCGTCCGCGACGACGAAACCACCGGCCGCCCGGGTCCGCTGTACGAGCGCGGCGATCTCCTCCGCCGCCGGCATCCAGATGCCGTCGCTCGTGAACGCGCAGTCGAGAAACGTCGCCGCGACCCCGTCGAGCTCGGCGAGAGCACGCCCCATCTCGGCATCGGCCTCAGCGCCTGATCCCGGTGGCGCGATCCGGGCAACCCCCGCCGGCCGGAAGCCATCGGGCCACTCCTCCGGCGACAGGGACGCGATCGCCTCCGTGACGCCGTGGTAGGCGTGCTCGGTCACGATTGCCCCGCGGCGGCCGGTCACGGCGGTGGCGATCCGCCACGCGATGTCGTTCGCCTCGCTCCCAGAGTTGAGGAGCATGACCGTGTCCAGCCCCGCCTCCGGAGGCATCGACGCCAGCAGGCGCTCGGCAAGCTCGATCAACGGCTCGTACAGGTAGCGCGCGTGAGTGTTGAGAGTGCGGGTCTGGCGGACGACTGCCTCGGTCACGCGCGGATGGCAGTGGCCGACGACCGGCACGTTGTTGTACGCGTCGAGCAGGCGGTTGCCGTCGGCGTCGTAGAGCCACACGCCCTCGCCGCGGACGACGTGAACCGGGCGGGAGTAGGTCAGCGCTGTCAGGACCGCTCCGAGCGTCGCCTCCCGGCGCCGCGCGAGCTCCTCGCTCGCAACCGCCGGTCGAGGCGCGCCGAGCTCCACCGCGACGGCCTCGGCGCCCATCCGGTCGAACAGCTCGAGCAGCGCCCACGAGTCGTCGTCCCAGGCCCGGATGTACGCGCTGTTTTCCGGGTAGCGGCGCACGCGCCAGGCACTGATCGCGACGATCGCCGCCAGACGGGCTGCCACGAGGTCGCCGAGCAGCTCTAGCTCAACCGGCTCGAACGGGAGCCGAGAGGCGTATCCGTCGATCGCGATCCGCGCGACGCGGAAGACGTCATCCTCCGCCCGGCCCCGCATCAGCGACGCGAGCCCGACCCCGAAGTCGCCCGCCTGCGCCGTATGCGCGCAGTCGCCGAAGTCGACGATGGCGGCGACGCGGCCGCGTTCATCGAGCAACACGTTGTCGAGGCTGAAGTCGCCGTGCACGACCTGCGCGCGCAGCCCGGGCCAGCGCGGGACGACGCGCTCCTCGAAGCGGTCGATGACGCCCTCGACGAGGCCGCGCCGGCGGGGATCCTCGATCGAGGGAAGCAGCCGCCGCAGATTCGGCGTCCGCGCGACGTCCCAGAGCAGCTCGCGGTCGGCTGCGGAATGGATGAACGAGCGCAGTGCCAGATTCAGCCGGGCATGCGTCGCCGCGTAGTCGTAGACGGCCCGGTCGGCGAGCCCAGGCCCCGCGACGTGGCCATGCAGGCGCTCGAACAGTCGCACGTGGTGCCGGCCCTCGGGGCCTTCGAAGGTCGCGGGCTCTCCGCGCGGCCGCGCAACCGGCAGCTGCGGGTCGACGCGCACCAGGTACAGGATCGCCTCGCGCTCGAGGTCGAGCACGGCCTCGTCCTCGCCCGCGTTGGAGATCTTCAGGACCGCCCCCTCGCCGCCGTCCTCGATCAGGAACGTCTGGTCGCGCTCGCTGCCGAGGTCGCGAGCCGTTCCCTCCACGCCGAACATTTCCGCCGCGATCCCGGCGGCTTCTCCCGGCGTAAAACGCGGTGGGCTCGTCTCGAGAACGGACACGCCTAGGCGGGGGCGAAGGGCTTCCTCGTCATCGGGCTGCGATGCTACTAGCGGGGCAGGTGCATTCCGAGACGCCGGGGAAGCGAGGTCAGAAAACGCACGGCCGGCCCCGCGTCCGTGCCGGCATCTTGGGCACGATCGCGCCTGACCATCGCCGCGCGGATCGCCGATCCGGCGGCGAGGCGAAGCGGCTCCGGCGGGAAGCGCTTCAGCTCCTGCTCGACCAGCAGCAGGCGCGTCAGCTCATCGCGTTGGTCGAGCGCCATCCGCGCGAGGATCTGGCCTCCGAGATACGAGGGGGCGATCCCGTTGCCGGTGAACCCGGCGCCGGTGAGAACGTTGTCGAACTTGCGGAACTGAGGCAGGCGCGTGCTCGACACGTCGATCGGCCCGCCCCAGGCGTGCGTGAGCTTCCGCCCGCGGAGCTGCGGGAAGACGCGCACGAGAGCGCGCGCCGCCGTCGCCGACGCCCGAGGGTCGACCTCGGTCACACCCCGATACCACCAGTGCGTGCCCATCCGCCCACCGCCCCACCCGAACGCGATCCGGCCGTCCTCCGTCGTACGGAAGTAGTGCAGAAGCGTGCGAAAGTCGACGACGCCCTCGTGGCCCGTCCAGCCGACCTCCGCGATCACGTCCGGGACGGGCTCGGTCAGGACGATGTGGCTCGACGCGACGCTGACCAGGCTCCGCAGGGGCTTGAACTTCGTCCCGATCGCGGAGCTGGTGGCGAGGACGGCCGTCTCGGCGCGAACGGTCGCCGCGGGAGTCTCCACCGTGACCTGGCCGTGCTCGTCGCGCAGTCTCGCCATCGGGCTGCGCTCTGTGCTTCGGGCTGCGCGAGGCCGCCAGGCGCAAAGGTGTCGAGGTCTTCGCATCCCGAATCCTGTCTCGTGCACGCGCTGCGCGTTGTCGTGCTGATCCCAGAAGATCGGCAGCACGACCGTGGGCTTGCCGAACCACATGCATTCCGTGGTCGTGTTGTTGCCGCCGTGCGTGATCACGAGGTCGACGTGCGGCAGCAGCGACGCCTGCGGCAGAAATTCCGCCCCGACCATATTGTCGGCGAGCTCGTACTCGGCGTGCTGCGGGCCTTTGCTGACGACGTAGCGGTGCGGTGTTTCTGAAAGGGCGTCGACAAGCCGCTCCATGAGCGGCAGGTCGGCCGACCCGAGCGACCCGAGGCTCAGGTACACGAGCGGCCGCCCGTCGCTCTCCGGCGGCGACCAGGGCTCGTCGGTGGCGCGCACGCTCGTCTCGAGGTTGTGCCACGTCGGCGCGAGCGGCCTGCTCCGCGGGTAGTCGACCTCGGTCGGGTAGATGGTGAGGTCGAGCCACGGCGACTCGTGGATCAGCTCATGCGGCGGCAGGGGCGGCGCGCCGCGCTCGACGCAGAAGGCGGAGAAGTCGGCTTGGAGGGGCTCGACTTGAGCGGCGTACTCCTCGCCGAACGCCTCCCACTCCGAGGAGTCGGCGAGCGGCAGGCCCGAGTAGGGCGGCGGCAGCTCGGGGTCCTTCAGCTCCAGCGGGTTACAAGAGACGATCCGGACCCACGGTCGGCCGCTGGCCGGGATCGCCGGGAAAGCAACCACGTTGTCCTCGACGATCACCTCGGGCTCGAGCTCGCCGAAGATCTCGGCCAGCCGCTCGTCCGCATACCGCGCGCCGTCGACGAGCGCCTGCCAGGTCGGCGCGATGAAGCTCGCGAGCTGGTCGAACGTGCTCCCACGGAAGACCGGAGCCGTGTCGCGGATGAAGTCCTTCCAGAACTGGCCCGGCTCCTCCGGCTCGGGCGGGGGCGGGGCGAGGCGCATCAGCCGCTCCTCGAACCCCTTCGCATCGAGCGTGCCGGCGAACGACTCCTCGACGATGAACACGACGCGGTGCCCTCGCCGGCGCAGCACGTCGCCGATTCCAACGCAGTTGTTGGTCGGGCCGAATGCGCCCCTCGGGGAAGAAGACGATCGTGCGTCGCATCAAAGCCTGAGCAGGAGCCGGCGCGGCTCGGGCACCTTACCCGCCCAGCGGCGATCAGGCTCCCGCGGTAGGTCGGCCGGGCCCCGCTCGGAGGCCCGGCCGAAGCTCGTCCGCTAGCGCTGCGGTACCACCCGAGGCGGTCCCTGCGCTCGCGCGAGCTCCGCACGGGCCTGCGCAGCCTTGCGGCGCGTGAGCGCGCGCAGCCTGTCCTGGTCGTGCTTGGCCGTCGACATGTCGACCTTCGCCTGGTCGGAAGATCCAGCCCGAGCGGCCGTGCATGCGGGTGCCCGAACAGCTCCGGATGCAGGTACATCCCCGCAGCCGCTCCGGTCTTGGGCTCCACGACCTTGAGCGGATGGGCCTTCGCGTAGGTGTCGTTGCGCACACCGGTCACCTGCCAGGAGACCTTCACGTGCGGCTTCTGCGTCCTGATCTCGAACGTCCGCCCGCCGGGACGGATCTCCTTGGACACGATCGCCTGGACGAAGCTTCCGCCGATGACCGTCAGCTGTTAGCGGAAGTTCTTGTTGAAGGCTCCGAACCTGCGGCCGTTGGAGCTCCGCGGGGGAACCCGATGGTTCCCCCGCGGGCCCTTTCAGGTCACGTCGCGAATGAGGTGGACGTCGAGGGGGATCGCCCGCTGCTTGCCGCCCACCTCGAGCACGGTCTTGCCGTTGAGACTGCGGATGTGGGTCGCTAGCCAGTGCCTTCCGGTGTTCGCCCTCTGGATGACGATGTCGTCGCCGTCGCCACCGTCGAGCGTGTCGATGCCCGGTCCGCCGATCAGCACGTCGTCGCCCGCTCCGCCGAGGATCGTGTCGTCGCCGTCGCCGCCGATGAGGACGTCGTCGCCGTCTCCGCCGTCAAGCGTGAGCAGCATTGCGCTGGCAGCGAGCCCGGAGGCATCGACCACGTCGTTCCCGCCCAGCGCGTTGACCGTCAGCCGGTCGCTGCCGGCGATGCCCCCCGAAACCGAGACCTGGGCAGGAAGACCTGCGACCTGCACGCTGGGTCCGGCGCCCGTGACGGTCACAGTGTCGTCGCCGGGCGTGCCGCGGAGGATGACGTTGTCCGGCTGGGCGTCGTCACCGCCGCCCGTCGCGGCGAGGTCGACCACCACGTTGACGACGTCGGTACCCGAAAGGTCGTTCACGGTGAGGCTGTCGGCGCCTCCGAGGGCCTTGGCACTGATGGTCTCGAGATCGTTGAGATCCATGACGATGCTGCCGATGTTGCGCGTGAAGCGGACGCGCTGACCGTTGGCGGAGGCGTCGAAGATCTCGGCGATGTTGGCGCCGTTGAAGAGCAACCTGTCAAGGCCCGCCTGGCCCTCGATCGTGTCGCTGCCGTCACCTGGATCCCACCGAAAATCGTCGTTACCCGCGCCCAAGAAAGCGACGTCGTTGCCCTGGTTGCCGTCCACGAAGTCGTTGCCGTCGCCGCCGAGCAGCACGTCGTTGCCGTTGCTGCCAAGGACGGTGTCGTTGCCTGCCCCGCCGTCGACGGTGATCTTGATCAGAGCTGCCAGGTTGCCGGTTGACGAGAAGGAGTCGTTGCCGCCGTTCATGTTGACGACCAGGTTCTCGGTGGTGCCGATATCGATGTTGAAGGGCGCGGGACTGAGTCGGTCGAACCGGACGCGAGCGCCGTTGGCGGTAGCGGTGAAGACTTCTGCTCCGTTGCCGGCGTTGACCTCGACCGTGTCGATCCCGTCACCGCCTTCGTTGAGGTCGGTGTCGTCGCCGGGGTTCCAGATCATCCGGTCGTTGCCGCTCTGGCCGAAAGCCTGGTCGGCGCCGTCACCGCCGGTCATGGCGTCGTTCTCGGTGGCGCCGAAGAGCAGGTCGTTGCCGCCTTTACCGCGGAGCCCGTCGTTGCCGGCCTGACCGTAGAGCTGGTCGGGACCGGAGCCGCCGGTGAGCGTGTCCTTGCCGGCGCCGCCGAACAGCCTGGCGGCGGGCAGCGCGCCGTTGGCCTCGTTCAGGCTGATCGCGTCGTCACCGCCGACACCGAAGACCCGGATCAGCGCGGTGTTGGCCACCGTCGGCGTGCCGCCGACGACGGAGACTGCCCCGTTGTTCACGAGGATCGTTCCCGCCGCATTACGGCTGATCACGATCGAGTTGTTGAGGCTGTCACCGAACACGCTCAACACGCCCGAGCTGAAAGTCGCTGTCACCGCAGCGCTCGCCGGCGGGCTCGTCCACAACATCACACCGGTAGCGAGCACGACACCGACGAGGAGCCGGCGCGCCGCGCGTCGCCACCCGGCCGGCGTCGCCGCCAGGATGACTCTCATGATGTCCCTCCCCCTTCGATTTGGACTTGGCGCGAGTGTAACGCGCTCCCAGCGAAAAAATGAACCCGGCCCGCGAAACGAATCGAGATGGGCCGGGCAGGAATTGAACCTGCGACCTTGGCGGTCACTCTCACCATCGGCAAGCTCCGGCGAGGAATCGCCCTTCCGAGCTACATACATCTGCGGTGGACGGTCTCCAGGATCGGCTCGCGCCGGGAAGTTTGCGATCCAGCGTTCTCGGGTAGTTCGATCATCCGTGCGGAAACGGATCTCGTTTCTCGCTGCCGCGTTCGTCTTGGCCTCGGTCATGCTGCCGCTTGGCTCGGCCGCCGGACCGAGCTTCAGCTGGCACCTGACACCGACAGGCTCGACGGCACGGCTGCGGGGGCTCTCTGCGGTCAGCGCGCAGGTGGCCTGGGCGAGTGGCAGCCTCGGTACCGTCCTGAGAACGACCGACGCCGGCCAGACCTGGCAGCAGGTCGGCCCCCCAGGCACCTCTGCACTGCAATTCCGCGACGTCGAGGCCTTCGATGCCGACCACGCGGCGATCCTCTCGATCGGAACCGGCAGCGATTCCCGCGTCTACGTGACCTCGGACGGAGGTCAACACTGGGCCCTCACCTTCGTGAACGACCACCCGGACGCGTTCTACGACTGCATGGCCTTCTTCGACCGGAAGCACGGGCTCGCGGTGTCCGATCCGGTTGACGGCCGGTTCCGGATAATCGTCACGAGCGACGGCGGGCGGACCTGGCGCATCGCCAGCGGTGAGATGCCACCCGCTCTTCCTGGCGAGTTCGGCTTCGCCGCAAGCGGCGAGTGTCTCGTAACCGCCAGCGGACGCCAGGCGTGGTTCGGCACCGGCGGCGCGGCACAGGCGCGCGTCTTCCACTCGTCCGACCGCGGTGAGGACTGGCAGGTGAGGGCGACGCCGATTCACAGCGGGCCGACCGCCGGCATTTTCGCGCTTGCTTTCCGCGACAGGCGCCACGGCTTCGCGGTCGGCGGTGACTTCACGATGCCCAGCCTGGCGCCTGACGCCCTCGCGCTGACCTCAGACGGCGGCAACAACTGGGCGCTCATCTCCGACGCGCCCAACGAGTACCGGTCCGGGGCGTCGTGGATGACCGGAAAAGTCGCGATCGTCGTAGGCCCCACCGGGAGTGACGTGAGCCTCGACCAAGGACGCTCGTGGCAGCGATTCGACACCGGCAGCTTCGACACCGTGGACTGCCCGCGTGGCCACGTCTGCTGGGCTTCGGGCGAGCAGGGCCGGGCCGCCTACCTGGTCGACCCGAGAAAGTAGGCAGCTAGCCGATCAGGTCGCCGGCGAATGCCGCCGCGCCGACCCGACCCGCCGAGAGTGCGCTCTCGACGACCCGTCGCGAGGGCATGCGATGCATCGTCAGCCTGTCGATTCGTAGTGATGCATGAAGATCTCCTCGATGATGTCCTCCGCACGCTTGTCTGGCATGACCAGGTGCTCCCAGTCGTCGCCGGCCATGTTCCTCACGGCGTCCAGGTCTTCCCAGAGCGTGATCATCGTCAACTCCTCGCCTGTCTCGCCTATGCCGCGTCCCGTGTAACGTGCGACGGGGCCCCGGCTGGGCCTCGACACTCGTAATCGTGATCTCTTCGGCGAAGCGCGCGAGCTCGTCGGGCGGTATGACCGGTCTTCGTCCGGCCGCGGAAGACACGGATGATCATATGCACCTCCCAAAGTGGGCAGCCATCGACCACCCTAAGCCTGGCCCAGCCCATCGTGGCTACCGCTTCTGAGTCGGCATCCGAGGAAGCCGCGGGAGCTTCCGATAGCCAATCCCCTCTGACTTCGGCTTGCCGTACAACTCCGGGTGTAGGTACCTGCCTTGATCCTTCTTCGCTTTGGGGACGACAACCCGGACCGGGTGCGCCTTGGCGAAGCGGTCATGGCGGATACCGGTCACCTGCCAGGAGACCTTCGCGTGCGGCTTCTCGCTTTGGATGGTGAAGCGGTTGTGGGCGATCTCCTTCGCGACGGCCACCGCCTGCAGGCCGCTGAGCGAGGTCAGCTGGTAGCGGAAGTTGCGGTTCAGAGCCTGGAACCAGCCCGGCATGGTCACGGTGGCGAAGCCCTTCCCGTTCGTGGTCACGTTGCCGCTGTAGATGTCCAGCTGCTGCGAGGAGGCGACAGACGAGTGCTGCAGGTACTTGTGCGCCGGGTCGAGCGGGTCGTCGATCTGTAGACCCGAGGGTCCCACGCAGCCCGTGCAGGTTCCGGTGATCTCCACGTTGCCCTTGAACCAGCCCGCGTAGTTGCTGCTGCTGGTGTTCTCGCCGTAGATGCCCGAGTACCCCGATGCCGAGGTGATTCCGCGAATGCCGTCCTTACCCTGACTAAGGCCGAGGATGCCGTTACCCCCCGCACTGTCGGCGAAAACGCCGGCGTTACTCGTGCTGTAACCCACAACTCCTGCCAGGCTCGAACTGATGCCGTAGACGCCGTCTCCGTTGGAGCTGGTGCCGTATACGCCGTACCCGTGCGGGCTCACGCCATAGACGCCCGTGGCCGAGCCGTTCTGCGAGCCGTAGACACCAATGCCGTTCGTACCAGTGCCATTGTTGATCCCACGTACCGCCGCTGAGAGGGCTCCGGGAGCCGTCGGGGTCACCGTCGCGACGAGTGCATCAGCATCGACCGACATCGAGTTTGTGGTCGCCGAGACGCCGGGGTCGATGCCATTTGATGCGCTGTGCAGCCCAGAGACACCAACCCCGGTCAAGCTCGCCCCCCGCGCCCCGGTCCCGCTGGTCGACCCGCCGGTCACGCCTCTGCCTTGAGGGCTGTAGCCATACACGCCGCTTCCCGAGCCAGCCTGCGAGCCCCACACCCCGTAGCCGGAAGCTCCGTTGCCATCGTTCTGTCCGCGGACGGCTGCGGAGTGGAGACCGGGCGAAGTGGGAGTGACGGTGGCGACGAGGGCGTCGGCATCGTCAGCGGTCGAGTTGGTGCTGGCGGAGACGCCGGGGGTCGTCCCGCTTGTAGCCGTGTGCTGGCCGAAGACTCCGATCCCGCTCGTGCTCTGACCGCGGACGCCGGTGCCAGTGGGGGCAAAGCCGGACACCCCGATACCGTGGCCTGCCTGCGAGCCGTACACGCCGTAGCCGAAGGCGTTGGTGGCGTTGTTCTGGCCGCGCAGGGCGGCCGAGTTGACCGTGGGCGAGGTGGCGGTCAGGAGTCCGAGCACGCCTGCGGTCGAGGCGGAGCCGTTCGTGTCCATCACCTTGAGCTCGGCTGCCGAGGCTGAGCCCGTGAGCGTGGTAGTGGCGTTCGAGGCATTGGAGGTGCCAAGCTGCAGGTAGGTGACCGCCTGGGCGCTCGAGGAGCTGGCGAGCGCGACCAAGGCGGCTGCGACCAGTCCGAGGCGCAGTCTTGTACAAGTGCGAGGAAGCATCTCCCCTCCTTCCGGCGACGCCCAGGAAGGCCGAGGAGAGCCGCGGAGCGCCGTCCCTGTGGTGGCGAGCAGTATGGACTCGCCTTCACGGGGTACGCAAGAATGACGCTCTCCGCCACTTTGGTCTGGGCTACCGCGTCGAGGACCGCCTTGAGGGCAGGTTGGGAGGCTTCTGGTTCCCGATCCCCTCCGACTTCGGTTTCCCGTACAGCTCTGGGTGCAGGTACTTGCCCTGCTCTGCCCTCGGCTTGGGGACGACCACCTTGATCCGATTGGCGTTGGCGAAGCGGTCGTGGCGGATTCCGGTCACTTGCCAAGAGATCCTCGAGTGCGGCTTCTCGCTCTGGATGGTGAAGTGGTTGTGCGCGATCTCCTTCGCAATCGCGACTTCCTGCAGGCCGCTGAGCGAGGTCAGCTGGTAGCGGAAGGTCCTGTTCAGGGCCTGGAACCAGCGCGGCATGCGCACGGTGGCAAAGCCCTTGGCGTCCGTGCGTACGTTGCCGTTGTACACGTCCATCATGTCCGGCGACTCCACGAACGAGTGCTGCAGGTACGTGTGCGCCGGGTCGAGCGGGTGGTCGATGCGGAAGGCGCCCCCGCCCTTGGTCAGGGTGCCGGTGACGGTGACGTTGCCTTCGAAGTAGGCGGCGTGGCCCGTTTGGCTGCCGCCGTAGACGCCGTTGCCGCTCGAGCTGAAGCCGTGGACGCCGTCGCCGCTCGAGCTGGCGCCGCTGACGCCGATGCAGCTCGAGCTGGTGCCGCGGACGCCGACGCCACCAGTGCTGGTGCCTTGGACGCCGTAGTAGCTCGGGCTGGTGCCATAGACCCCGGTGCCATTCGGACTGTCACCGTGTACCCCGTGCCCGCTTGGGCTGGTGCCGTAGATCGCATAGCCGGAGCCGGTCGTCCCGCCCCAGACGCCGTAGCCGCCCGCGTCGCTGTGCCCGGAGACCCCCGCGTGGATGCCCGAGTGTTCCTGGCCCCAGACGCCGTCGAAGCTGTCCGACTCCCCAACGACACCGGCCTGCGAGTTGGAGTGGCCATACACGCCCTGCCAGCTGCCGCTGAAGCCGGCGACGCCGCGGCCGCTCGGCGTGTAGCCATACACGCCGTAGCCGGAGCCGGAGCCGGCCTGGTAGCCGAAGACCCCGATCCCGTACGAGCCAGTGCCGTTGTTGACCCCGCGCACGGCCTCCGAGTTGAGCCCGGGCGAGGTGGGGGTGACGGTGGCGACGA
>WNGB01001156.1_pt1 | contig 43259 bp, 42 predicted proteins | sample 5400681 | NCBI WGS metagenome assembly WNGB01 (sample SAMN13153367, study PRJNA577476) | soil metagenome | isolation source: 115 cm soil or saprolite under grassland replicate 2 | place: USA:California | collected 2016-06-15 | reverse complement strand
GGGGCCCGCTCGATCCAACCTTCGCCGCCGAGCTGCACTCGGTCCTGGTCTCCATCTATTTCGAGCGGGGCGACATGGCCCGGGCCGAACGCTCCGCGCGCCACGCCCTGGCGGCCGCGGCGGGGGCCGGCTCGCTGGAGCTTCGCGCCCGGACGTACTGGTACGCGGCTCGCGTCCTCGCCGAGCAGAAGAAGTGGGCCGACGCTCTGGAGATGTCCACCCGGGCCCGGATGCTCATGGAGGAGATGGACGACCGGCAGAGCGTGGCCCGCCTGCACAACGCGTACGCGTTCCTGTGCCTGGAAGCCGAACCTCCCCGCCTGGACGAGGCTCGGGATCACCTGGACCGGGCCGAGGCGCTCCTCTCCGAGCTGTCCGCCCGCGGTGAGCTGGCCTACATCCACGAGGAACGGGGTCGCCTCGCCCTGCTCATGCATCGACCGGACGAGGCACTGGAATGGGCGGAGCGGGGGCTGGCCGACATCAACCCGGACGGCCTGGAAGCCGCCCGGTGCCTCTACCTGAAGGGCCGGGCGCTGTCCGCGCTCACCCGGCTCGAGGAAGCGCGCACCGCCCTCCAGGAAGCGGCGAAGCGGTTCGGCTCGCAGGGTGCGCGCCAGCAAGAAGCTTCCTGCTGGCGCGAGCTCGGTGAGATCGAGCTGGCTCGCGAGGATCTTCCGGCCGCGGTGGAGGCCCTCCGGGCCGGACTGGCCGCGCTCGACCCGAGCCGCACCCGCGCCTGAGTCGGGCATCCACCCGCCCTTGCTAGAATCCGGCCCTGGAGGCTTGAGAAAGCGTTCACAAGCTCGCTGGACGCCCTGAGGAGCGCGTGGAAAGCTACTTCCAGTCCTACGGGATCTTCGTCGCCCTGCTGATCGCCGGGGGAGGGCTGGTATCCGTGGCCTTCCTGGCCCGGCGGGTGATAGCGCCCCAGCGCTTGCTCCCCGAGAAGCTCACCACCTACGAGTGCGGCATCGATCCAGTCGGGGAGGGCTGGTCCCAGTCGCAGATCCGCTACTACATCTACGCCTTCCTGTTCGTGATCTTCGACGTGGAGAGCGTGTTCCTCTTCCCGTGGGCCACCGTCTTCGAGCGCCTGGGCTACCAGGCCGTGGTGGAGATGGCCATCTTCGTGTTCATCCTGGCCCTGGGCCTGCTCTACGCCTACCGGAAGAAGGTGCTCCAGTGGGCCTGATGGACCAGGTGGAGATGCCGCAGCCGGTCAAGTTCATCCTGAACTGGGGCCGCAAGTACTCCCTGTGGGTGATGAACTTCGGGCTGGCCTGCTGCGCCATCGAGCTCATCGCCACCTCCACGTCCAAGCACGACTTCATGCGCCTCGGCGTGATCCCCATCGCCCACGGCCCGCGGCAGGCCGACCTGATGGTGGTGGCCGGGACGCTCACCGATAAGATGGCCCCCGCCTTGAAGCGCGTGTACGACCAGATGCCCGACCCCAAGTACGTCATCTCCTTCGGCTCCTGCTCGAACTGCGGCGGCCCGTACTGGGACTCCTACTCGGTGACCAAGGGTGTGGACCAGATCGTGCCGGTGGACGTGTACGTGCCGGGTTGCCCTCCCCGTCCCGAGGCCCTGCTGCACGGCATCATCAGGCTCCAAGAGAAGATCGCCGGCGAAGACATTCAGGAGAAGTGGAGTGGCAAGCTCACCCAACCGCAGACCGCTGCCACCAGCTGACATTGCCGACCGACTGCGGGCCCAGTTCGGCGATGACGTGCTCGCCTTCGAAGAGGTCCACGGGCACGCCGCGGTGAACGTCGCCCCGGCCCGGTATCGCGAGATCGCCCGGCTCCTGCGGGATGATCCGTCGCTGGCCTTCGATTTCTTCGACTTCCTCACGGGCGTGGACTACCGGGGGAAGGGGCGCGGGTACCAGGTGGTCACCCACCTCTACTCCAGCCGGCACAACCATCACGTGCGGCTGCGCGTCGACTGCGACGCGGAGGACCCTCGCTGTCCGACGCTCTCCGATCTCTGGGCCGGGGCGAACTGGCACGAGCGGGAGACCTGGGAGCTGTTCGGCGTCGTCTTCGAGGGCCATCCGCACTTGGTGAAGCTGGTGCTCCCCGAGCAGTTCGAGGGTTACCCGCTGCGAAAGGACTTCGCTCTCATGACCCGAGAGGCCAAGCCGTGGCCGGGGGCTGTGGAGGGCGAGGAGATCGAAGAGTGATCGCCGCGGCGCCCCTGCTGGCCAAGACGGGCGAGAGCTTCATCAACTCCCTGATCGACAACTTCTGGATCGTCCTGGTCCTGAAGGTCGCGCTGGTCCTGGGGTTCGTGCTCATGGCCCCCGTCGTGCTGATCTGGGGCGAGCTCAAGATCATGGCCCACATGCAGCACCGCCTGGGTCCGATGTACGCGGGGCGCTTCCACGGGATCGGGCAGCCCATCGCCGACGGGATCAAGCTCCTGCAGAAGGAGGACGTCATCCCCACCGCCGCCGACCGGTGGGTGTTCGGGCTGGCACCAGGAGTCGTCCTGGTTCCCTACATCGCGCTGTTCATCGTGATCCCGTTCGGTCGAACGATCTTCGCGGAGGATCTCGACATCGGGATCTTCTACACGCTCGCCATCACCGCCGTCTCGGTGATCGGCATCCTGATGGCGGGGTGGGCCAGCGCGAACAAGTTCTCGTTGATCGGCGCGCTGCGGGCGGCGGCGCAGCTCATCGCGTACGAGCTGCCGCTGATCCTGGCGGCGGTGGCGGTGGTGATGCAGGCCGGGACGCTGTCGATGGTGGGCATCACCGAGGCTCAGCACCACTACTGGTTCGTCCTTACGCAGCCCGTGCTGTTCGTGATCTTCTTGATCTCGACGCTCGCCGAGCTGACCCGGACCCCGTTCGACATGCCGGTGGCCGACTCGGAGATCATCTTCGGCGCCTATACGGAGTACACGGGGTTGCGCTTCGCCTTCTTCATGCTGGCCGAGTACGCGGGGATCCTGGCCTTCTCGGCCATCGCCAGCGTGCTGTTCCTCGGCGGCTATCTGGGACCACCGATCATTGGCCACATCATTCCCGGTTTCTTCTGGATGAGCGCGAAGATCGGGGCGCTGGCCTTCACCATCATCTGGCTGCGCGTGACCTACCCCCGGCTGCGCGAGGACCAGCTCCAACGGTTCTCGTGGGTCGTGCTGATCCCGATCGCGCTCCTCGACATCCTGCTGACCGCGACGGTCAAGGTCCTGGTGAAGTAGATGGCCATCCGAACGCGACAGGAAGTGGGGCCCGGCGCAGCGCCGGCCGATGGAGCCCGCCGCAAGCGAGGCCTCCCGGGATCGGGGCTGATCAAGGGCCTCGGGGTGACGCTGAAGCACATGCTCCAGCGTTCCATCACCCAGGAGTATCCCGACGAGAAGCCGAACCTCCCGCCCCGAACGCGAGGCGTCATCGCCCTCAAGGAGGAGAACTGCACGGTCTGCTGGAAGTGCTCCCGCGAGTGCCCGGACTGGTGCATCTACATCGAATCGCACAAGGAGACCCACCCGCCGGCCAGCGGGGGGCGGGCCCGGTCGGTGAAGGTGCTCGACCGGTTCGCCATCGACTACGCGCTGTGCATGTACTGCGGCATCTGCGTGGAGGTCTGCCCGTTCGACGCGCTGTTCTGGGCGCCGGACTTCGAGTACGCCGAGTACGACATCGTGGAGATGACCCACGAGAAGGAGCGGCTGGAGGAGTGGACGTACAAGGTGCTCCCGCCGCCGCCGCTGGAAGAGGGGGCCGAACCGCCCCCGGAACCCGAGCCCGAACCGCCGGCTGAGGCGGCTCCGGTCGCTCCTCCCCAGCCGGCCGAAGCGCCGGCTACCCCCGCACCCCCCGCCGCCGCGCCGCCGCGTCCCGCTGCGGCTGCTCCCGAACACGTGGAACCCGATCAGGAGACGTTCGACAAGGTGCTGGCCGAGGAGCTGGCGAAGGGCACGGATCGACGGGTCGCCGAAGGCCGGGCCCGGGCGGCGAGCGTGCGAGCGGCCCGGAAGAAGGCCGAAGGGTAGCCGCCCGATGACCGCGCAGGAGATCGTGTTCCTCTTCCTCGCCGCGATCGGCGGGTTCGGGGCGATCCGGTTGGTCACGAGCCGCAACGTGGTGCACGCGGCGCTGTATCTGGTGGTGTCGCTGGCGATGGTGGGCGGGACCTACCTGCTGGTGGCGGCGGAGTTCATCGCGTGGGTCCAGGTCCTGATCTACGTGGGCGCCATCATCGTGCTGGTCCTGTTCAGCCTGATGCTGACCAAGGCGCCGATCGGACGGGAGACGCTCGACAACCAGCAACGGGGCTTCGCCTTCCTGATCGGAGCGGGAGTCCTGGCTGGGTTGGTCTTCCTGATCCAGGGGGAGTTCGGCGGGACGCGGATCTCCCTCCAGCCGGTCACGACCGCCCAGGTGGGCGTGTCGATCTTCCGGGACTTCGTCCTCCCGTTCGAAGTGGTTTCGGTCCTGCTGCTTGCAGCCCTGGTCGGGGCGGTGGTCATCGCCCGGAAGGACGAGGGCCCCGCCGAACCGCCCGAGCGTCGCGTGCCCCTGCTCGGCCGCCGGGAGCCGACGCTGACCCCTCGCGAAGGGGTTCCACGATGATGGCCGCCGTTCTGGCCGCCACGATCAGGCTCCCGTTCCTCCTGATCTTCGCCGCGGTTCTCTTCGCCGCGGGCGTGTACGGGGTCCTGGCTCGGCGCAACGCCGTCCTCGTGCTGATGTCGATCGAGCTGATGCTGAACGCGGTGAACGTCAACCTGGTGGCCTTCTCCGCGTACCTCCACCAGCTCACCGGGCAGGTGTTCGCGTTGTTCGTGATCACCGTCGCGGCTGCGGAGATCGGGATCGGCCTGGCCATCGTCATCCTGATCTACCGGAACCGAGAGACCATCAATGTCGACGAGATCAACCTCCTGAAGTGGTGACGTAGGCGTGGAGCGATACGCCTGGCTGATCCCGTCGTTCCCGGCCGTCTCCTTCCTCCTCATCGTGTTCTTCGGGAAGCGGATGCCGAGGAAGGGCGCCGAGATCGGGATCGGCGCGGTGCTCCTGAGCTTCGTGCTGTCAATCGGCGTGCTCAGCCACTTCATCGGCGGGGGAGAGCCGGTCACGAGCTCGGTGACGTACTTCCAGCTCGATGGCTTCCGGCTCGACGTGGGGCAGAACGTGGACGGCCTGGCCGCCGTGATGTTCGTGGTCGTGACGCTGGTGTCGCTCCTCATCCAGATCTACTCGACCGCCTACATGCAGGGCGACAAGCGCTACACGTGGTATTTCGCCGCGCTCTCGCTGTTCACGGCCTCCATGCTGAACCTGGTGATCGCCGACAACCTGTTCCAGCTCCTGGTCGGATGGGAGCTGGTGGGGATCTGCTCCTACCTCCTGATCGGGCACTGGTGGGAGGAGAAGGAGAACTCGAACGCCGCCATCAAGGCGTTCATCACCACCAAGACCGGGGACATCCCGTTCCTGTTCGGCATCTTCGTGCTGACCGTCGCGGCCGGCACGGCGAACATCCCTGAGATCACGCACCTGGCGGAGACCCACCAGATCGCCACCGGCACGCTGACGGTGGCGGCGCTGTTGCTGTTCGGTGGGGCCATCGGGAAGTCCGCCCAGTTCCCGTTGCATGTCTGGCTTCCGGATGCCATGGCCGGCCCCACGCCGGTCTCGGCGCTGATCCACGCGGCGACGATGGTGGCTGCCGGCGTGTACCTGGTGGGCCGCTTGTTCTCGGTGTTCGCGCCGTCGGGCCACGCCCTGGCCTTCGTCGGGACGATCGGTTCGATCACCATGCTCATCGCGGCCCTGCTGGCGATGGTGCAGGACGACATCAAGCGGGTCCTGGCCTATTCCACGGTGTCCCAGCTCGCCTACATGATCGCCGCACTCGGGCTCGGCGAGGAGGGCTACACGCCCAGCCTGTTCCATCTGTTCACCCACGCCTTCTTCAAGGCGCTGCTCTTCCTAGCCGCCGGCTCGCTGATCCACTCGGTCCACACCAACAACATGAGCGAGATGGGCGGCCTGCGGAAGTTCATGCCCGTCACGTTCTGGACGTTCCTGATCGGGTCGGCGGCGCTGTCCGGGATCCCGCCCCTGGCGGGCTTCTGGTCCAAGGACGAGATCATCACCGAGGCCTTCAAGGCCCATCACTACCTGATCTTCGAGGCCGCCCTGTTCACGGCCATCCTCACGGCCTTCTACATGACCCGGGCCGTGCTCCTGACGTTCTTCGGCGAGTATCGGGGGACCGCCCACCCGCACGAGTCGCCTCCGGCGATGACCGTGCCGCTCGTGGTCCTGGCCGGCCTCTCTGCGGTGGTCGGGTTCCTCGGCCCGACAGGCCTGTTCTTCGACTGGGTGCATTTCCCAGGGGTCCTCCACAAGCCCGTGGACTACGGCTTCGCGGCGATCTCGCTGGTGGGAGCGCTGGCCGGCATCGCCGCCGGGTACCGGTTGTACTCGCGGTGGCGCGAGCGCGACCCGCTGCGCGCCCTCGGGCCCGTCTACGTCGTGTTCGACCGCAAGTACTTCCTGGACGACCTCTACCTGGGCGGCGTGGTCCGTCCCATCCAGTACCAGCTGGCCGCCGCTACCTACTGGACGAACCAGAAGTTCCTGGACGGCGCGGTCAACGCTGCCGCGTGGCTCGCTCGCCAGTTCGGCCGGGTGGTCGACCTGTTCGACCGGAAAGTCGTGGACGGAGCAGTGAACGGCATCGGCATCGGCGCCCGCACGGGGGGGGGCCTCCTGAAGTACATGCAGACGGGGAGCGTGCAGCGCTACGCGTTGTACCTCTTCGGCGGCGTGACGCTCCTGGCCATCGCCATCACCCTGATCAGATAGGAGAGCGCCTCATGAGTGGTTGGGACAAGTCGGCGATCACCCTCGCGGTGTTCCTCCCGGCGTTCGGGGCCCTGGTCATCGCGTTCGTGCCTCGTTCGATGGACCGGCTGGTCCGGGCCCTTGGGATCGCGTTCAGCGGCGCCGCACTGGTCGTGGGCATCCTGATGTTGTTCGGCTTCGACTACGGCGCCCACGACGGCCTCCAGTTCGAGCTAAAGGCGTCGTGGATCTCGGCGATCAACGCGAACTATCACGTGGGGGTGGACGGCATCAGCCTCCCGCTGTTCGAGCTGACGCTCCTTCTGACGTTCCTGTGTGCCATCTATACGTGGCGCTTTCTCCCCGAGCCGGGCCGGCCGAAGGCCTTCCTCGCCCTCGTGCTCCTGCTGGAGACCGGCATGGCGGGGACGTTCATCGCCTTCGACCTCGTCCTCTTCTTCATCTTCTGGGAGCTCGTGCTGGTCCCGATGTACTTCCTCATCGGGATCTGGGGCTCGGCGAACCGCGAGTACGCGGCGCTCAAGTTCTTCCTGTACACGCTGTTCGGCAGCGTGTTCATGCTGCTGGGCTTCCTGGCACTGTTCTTCAGGTCGCAGCCGCACACGTTCGACATCGTCCAGCTCGCTCAGCAGGGCGGGTCCGGCCTGGCCGCGTCCCGGGCCGTCCAGAACCTCATCTTCGCCGGCCTGTTCCTGGGGTTCGCCATCAAGGTCCCTATGTGGCCGTTCCACACGTGGCTGCCCGACGCGCATACCGAGGCCCCCACGGTGGGCTCGGTCCTGCTGGCGGGGATCCTGCTGAAGATGGGGACGTACGGGTTCATCCGGATCTCGTTGCCGATCCTGCCGCAGGCGGCGAAGACCTGGGCGCCGGCCATCGCCATCCTCGCGGTGATCGCCATCGTGTACGCGTCACTGGCGTGCCTGGCCCAGCGCGACCTGAAACGCCTCATCGCGTTCTCCAGCGTCGGCCACATGGGGTTCGTCATGCTCGGGATCGCCACCCTGACGAACATCGGCATCAACGCTGCCATTTTCGGCATGGTGGCCCACGGGATCATCACCGGGATGCTGTTCTTCGAGGTCGGCTCGATCTACGACCGGTATCACACCCGGCTGATCTCCGACATCGGAGGCGGCATGCTGCAGAAGATGCCCCTGCTGGCGGGGATCTTCGCTTTCACCGCCATCGCTTCTCTGGGCCTGCCGGGCCTGGCGGGCTTCTGGGGAGAGGTCATCGCGCTGCTCTCCTCCTACAGTCCCGCCAGCATCCTCTCGGGCCACGTCACGCTGTTCCGGACGCTGATGGTGTTCGGGGGCATCGGGACGATCCTGACGGCCGGGTACTTCCTGTGGACGCTCCAGCGCGTGAACCTCGGGACGTTGCCCGACGCCTGGCGGGAGCGATCCCTCCCCGACGTGACCGGCGTGGAGATGATGGCCTGGGCGCCGCTGCTCGTGGGCATCCTGTTCCTCGGGCTGTTCCCCCGGATCGTGTTCGGAACCACCAACGACGCGGTGGCGACCCTGGCCCGGCTGTTCACCGGATGACCGTGGAGAACCGATGACGCACCTGCTGGCCCAGGCCGCACCGATCCAGAACCCCGCCATCGACTACCACGCCATCGCCCCCGAGCTCGTCCTGGCGGGGACGATCTTCCTCGTGCTCCTCGTTGACCTCTTCCTTCGGCGAGAGCGGAAGTGGCTGGCCATGCCCTTGTCCTTCATCGGGGTGGCGGGATCCTTGGCCGCCGCTCTCACCCTCATCGGGTCTGTCCGCCGCACGTTCGGCGGAGCCTACGTGGTCGACAACTTCGCCCTGCTCTTCAAGGTCTTCTTCCTGGCGGTGGCCATGGTGGTACTGGCGCTCTCGCTCCGGTACTTCAGGGAAGGGCGCTACTACCAGGGCGAGTACTACACGCTCCTCCTGTGTTCATTCCTGGGCATGCTGACCATGCCTTCCTCCCGGGACCTGCTCATGCTGTTCATCTCCCTGGAGCTGGTCTCGGCTCCGGGCTTCCTCCTGGCGGGATTCCGCAAGGGCGACCCTCGGTCGAACGAGGCCGCGCTGAAGTTCTTCCTGATCAGCGTCCTGTCGACCGCGGTGATGCTCTACGGGATGAGCCTGATCTACGGCGTGACCGGGACGCTCAGGCTGGACGGGATCGCGCAAAAGCTCGCGCAGCCGGCGGGGGCCACGAACCTCGCGCTGGCGGCCATCCTGTTCGTGGTGGCGGGATTCGCCTTCAAGGTCTCGGCCTTCCCGTTCCAGTTCTGGGCTCCCGACACCTACGAGGGGGCGCCGGTGCCGGTGGCGGCCTTCCTCTCGGTGGCCTCGAAGGCGGCCGGGTTCGCCGGTCTGCTCCAGATCATGTTCGTGGCGTTCCTCCCCCGAGCAGACTTCTGGGCCCCCATCTTCGCCGTGCTCGCGCTGTTCACGATGACGATCGGGAACCTGGTGGCGCTGCAACAACGGCAGGTGGTCCGGCTGTTGGCCTACTCGTCGATCGCCCAGGCCGGCTACATGCTCCTGCCATTCGCTTTGGCCACCCCGGGCGGCACGGCGGTGAACAAGGAAGCGTTCGCCGCGGCCGTCCTCTATATCCTGATCTACGCGGTCATGAACCTGGGTGCCTTCGCGGTGGTGGTGGCCATGTCCCGGGAGGCACCGGGAATCCTGGTGACGGACTTCGCGGGACTCGGGGAACGCTCGGCCCCCGTTGCCGTGGGCATGGCGATGTTCCTCCTGTCCCTGGCCGGCATCCCGCCGCTGGCTGGATTCTGGGGGAAGTTCTTCATCTTCCAGGCCGCCATCGACCGGGGCGGTCTGGGGCCGTGGCTGGCGGTGGCCATGGTCATCAATTCGGTGATCTCACTCGTGTACTACATCTCGGTGGTGCGCCCCATGTTCTTCGAGCCCGTCCCCGAGCCCGTTCGTCCCTTCCGGCCGCCGCTCCTCGTCACGGGCGTGGTCGCGCTCTCCACCGCGGCCGTCCTGGCGGTGGGGGTGTTCCCCTCGCTGTTCGCGCACTTCCCCCGCATCTCTACGCTGATCGGCCAGTAGCCGAGCCGGCGGCACCCCCGGGGCGTGGCCGGACCCGAGCGGGTCAGTCAGGAGCAAGCCCGGGGCTCGTCGTCGGCGGGAGCGGAGTGGTCGGCTGCTTGTCCGGCCCGGATTCAGGGCGAGCGGGGGCGGGTGCTCCTCCCATCGTCGCGAAGGTGGCCCATCGGCCCCGGTTCAGCACCAGCCACGCCGCCGCGGCGATGACGGCCACGGCGGATCCGGCCACGGCCATGTAGACGCCGATCCCCGCCGAGACGGGGATGGCGCGGCGGGCCAGGCGGACGCGACCCACGCCGAACGCAGACGCCGGGGACGCCAGGTCCAGGGCGCTCCACACCAACGCGATGACGCCGAGGACCAATCCGACCGTGATGGCTCCCAGGCGAAGCCAGAACCAGTAGGCCACGAACGCCAGCAGGGCAACCACGATCAGGGCGATGCTCAGGGCCAGCACCGCTCGGCCGGCCGTGGTGTTGAGGCCGGTGAGGTCAAAGGATCGACCGGTCCTCCCCGGCCGGCGCGTCTTGGCGACCGACCGCTGCGCTCCCCCCACCGGTCCGGCCACCTGGACCGACGCCCAGGTCAAGAGCGATCCCACCAGGGCGAGGACGCCACCGAAGGCCATGGCGCCCGGCGCCAGCCTGCTGTGCGGTTGATCCGATCGCTGCAACACTGAAGTCTCCACGTGACCTCCTTGTCTCCCGGTAACACCTACCTGGGCGAGGTGAGATGAACCTGAATCCGATGTGTGGAAACCGCCAACACCCTCCATGGAGCCCCCGAATCAAGGCTCGCTCGTACAATGGAAGCGACGGATTCGGTACGCACAAGAAAGAGGAGGAACGACACGTGAACAAGGTCAAGACCTGGGTGCTGATCGCGGCCCTGGGCGGCCTCTTCGTCCTGATCGGGGGGCTCATCGGCGGGTCGAACGGCGCGGTGATCGCGCTGGCCATCGCCCTGGTCTTCAACTTCGCCATGTACTGGTACTCCGACAAGATCGCCATCGCCACCACCCGGTCCAAGCCGGTGACGGAGGCCGAGTACCCGGAGCTGCACCGCATCGTCCGGGAGCTCACGCAGGCCAGGGGCATGCCCATGCCCCGCATCTACGTCAGCGACATGGCCCAGCCCAACGCGTTCGCCACCGGACGGAACCCGCAGCATGCCGCGGTCTCGGTCACCAAGGGCATCCTCCAGATCCTCGACGAGCGGGAGCTTCGGGGCGTCCTGGCCCACGAGCTGTCCCACGTCACCAACCGCGACATCCTGATCGGATCGGTGGCGGCTGCCATCGCCATGTCGATCACGTTCCTCGCCAGGTTCGCCTTCTTCTTCGGCGGCAGCCGGGACGACCGGAACAACCCGCTCGGCCCCTTCGCCTTCCTTGTCGCTTGGATCCTGGCGCCCATCGCCGCGGCGTTGATCCAGATGGCAGTGTCTCGGTCGCGTGAGTACCAGGCGGATGAGTCGGGCGCATACCTCTCCCACGACCCCGAGGCCCTGGCCAGCGCGCTCAGGAAGATCGACCTGGCTGCCCGGCAGGTACCCGTCCCACCGTCGGTGTCCCCGGCGCAGGCCCACATGTTCATCGTCAATCCGTTCAAGGGCCGGTCGGCCGGGGCGTCGTCGTTCGCCGGGTTGTTCTCGACGCACCCCCCGACGGAAGCCCGGATCGCCCGGCTGGAGCAGATCGCCCAGAAGCTGTAGCCAGCCGAAGGCGGGAACCGGGACGTCTTTCCCTACGGCCGGTAGTTGGTGAACTGGAGCGGGATGTCGAAGTCGTGGTCCTTCAGGCTCTTGATCGCGGCCTGGAGGTCGTCCTTCTTCTTGCCCGAGATCCGAACCTGCTCCCCCTGGATCTGAGCCTGGACCTTCAAACCGGAACCCTTGATGACCTTCACGATCTCCCTGGCCTTCTCCTCGGAGATGCCCCGGTTGATGTGAAGGGCCTGCTTGTGAGTGCCCTTGGCGGCCGGGAGCACGGGCCCCTCGCTGAGCGCCTTCAGGGGGACCTGACGGCGGATCAGCTTCTCCCTGAGCACCTCAACCGCAGCCTTCAGCCGGTTCTCGGTGCTCGAGCGAACCTCGATGAGGTCCTCGTCGAGGGCGAGGTCGGTCCCGGTGTTCTTGAAGTCGAACCTGGTCACGATCTCCCGGTTGGCTTGGTCGTATGCGTTCTTGACCTCGTGGAGGTCCACCTCGGACACCACGTCGAAGGAGAATTGGTCTTTGGCCACGCCGATAATCTAGCCGCTCGATGCCGAGGCCGTCCGTCTCCGGAACGGCGAAACGCCGATGCTATCCTGATCCCGGGGAGGGTGCCCGAGTGGCCAAAGGGAGCGGTCTGTAAAATCGCCGGCGCAGCCTACGCAGGTTCGAATCCTGCCCCTCCCACCCCCGCAGCACCTCTCAGAGAGCTCATCGTCTCCGAAGGGAGCGACGCGCTTCCTCGCGAAACGAGCGCGAGCATCGTCAGGTTCGGACAGCCGGAGCTCGGACGGCCTGGAGCGAGTAAACTCTCGGGTACGGCTCCGGCTCGAGGCGAGACGGAGTCGGCGGATCGAGACTTCCCGTCTCCTCCACCTAGCGAGAGGAGTTCCATATGCCGAACGTCTTTCGGCGCGACCGGGCACAGGCCATCACGACCGGAGGGCGGGTGGTCGCGCTGATGCGGGAACGTGGGGTCTCGGCCGCTTCGCTTGCCGACAGCGTCCGGATCCAGCGCAGCACCCTCGAGAACTACTGCGCGGGTCGCCGCATCCCGTCGGACCTGCTCGCCGGCATCGCGCATAAGCTCGAAACCAGCGTTGCCTACCTGTTGGCCATCTCAGACGACCCGGCACCGGTGTCGGTCGTTCCCTGAGGCGGTGAGCCCAGGACCTCGCTGATCTCCGCCTGACCGCGCCCGGTCGCGGGGGGGAGCCCTTTACGCCGTCGATTCCGCGCGATCCGCCGCTCGTCCCGCACTTCTGCCTTCTGCGCCTTGACCTTCTCGCGGTTCCGCTTTCCAAAGCTGTCCGGCACGGGTACCCCCTTCTTTTGCATCACCCCTCGGCAGGGCCACCAGGCAGAGCCACTCGATGCCTCGGGTCGACGACGGCACGGGGTGCTGAGCGAAGGAACTGCCGAACGTCGATCTCCTGCAGAGCCGCGCTACGAGATACCACAGTAGCAGGCCCTTCATCGCTTGCTCCGGATCAACGTCCCAGCGCTTTCCGGCTATCGATCCCGGTCGAAGAAGCCGCCCTGTGGCCGGGCGTGGGCGTGCCAGTGGTCGGGGATGCGGCGGCGGATCGCGTCGATCCAGAACCCTCCCTCCCCGTAGCGGGACGTGGCCGCTTCGGCCAGCCGAGAGAGGAGCCGCCGCTCCTGGTCGGGATCTGGCAGGCCGTGAGGGCGCCACACCACCATGGGCGTGGCGCAGATCAGACAGTCGGCGATCCAGCACTCGTCGTTCTCGAAATGCCACGGGGTGACCTGCTCGGCCGTGCACAGTGGGCAGGACGACGGCTCGTCTGACACGTCGCCCAGGGTACGACGCCGGGAGGTTGGCCCGGCGTCCTCGGCTATCATGGGTCGGGTCCCGCTGGAGTAGCTCAGTCGGCAGAGCACGGGCATGGTAAGTCCGGGGTCGCGGGTTCGATTCCCGCCTCCAGCTCGAAGCCACGCGGTGCGGGCCGGTACACTGAGATTCTCACGGCGGCGTAGCTCAGGGGCAGAGCAAGCGGCTCATAATCGCTGTGTCGGTGGTTCGAGTCCACCCGCCGCTACCAGCGAGAACGCCCGGAGGAAGTCCGGGCCCGGAGGATACGAGACGAACGATGGCGAAGTCAGACAACCGCCCGAAGATCACGATGGCCTGCAGTGAGTGCCGCCGGCGCAACTACACGACGGTGAAGAACCGGCAGAACGATCGAGACCGCATGGAGCTCCGGAAGTACTGCCGCTGGTGCCGGGGCCACACCCTCCACCGAGAGACCCGCTGATCCTGGGCCGCTAGAGCCATTAGGCTCCGGTCGAGATCCTCCCGTGCCGGATGGCCATGGCCACCGCTTCCGTCTTCGTGTGCACCGACAGCCTGGTGAGGATGTTCTGGACGTGGGTGCGGAGCGTATAGGGGCTGAGGTTGAGCTGGGCTGCGATCTCCTTCGGGGGCACCCCGTCCGCCATCAGCTGCAGGATCTGTCTCTGGCGATCGGTGAGCCGGTTCACGCGCTGGCGCTCGGTCGACTCCTGGTGGCGCCGCCGTCTGAGCACGCGCAACAGCCTGGCCATCTCCGGTCGAGCAATGATGCGCTCGCCCCGGTGGGCCTTGCGAACCAGGTCCGGGATCTCGTCCACGGGGGTGAACTTGGACACATAGCCGACGGCCCCCGCTTCGACCGCCCTGGCCTTGAACAGGTCTTCCTCATGGCCCGACAGGACGATGACCCGGGCGGCAGGGTGGGACTCTCGGAGCCTGCGGATCACCTCGATGCCGGCCAGTCCCGGCATCTCCAGGTCCATCAACACGACGTCCGGCTGTCCCTGACCGGCCGCGGCAACGGCCTCCGTCCCGCTGGATGCCACGCGAACCGTGAGGTCCTTCTCCAAACGGAACGCCACGGCCAGAGCCTCTGCGAACGTCCGGTGGTCGTCCACCAGGAGGACGGAGATGGCGGGCCCCCGCTTCGTCGCCACGTGCCTATGCTGGCATCACGGTTGCGCCTTGTCGATGACCGCGGGTACCGTTCGGGCCCACCGACCCTGTCCCCAAGCTCGGAGCGTGATGCGATGCCGCTGAATCAATCGATGAAGGGCAAGGAGTATCCGGCCGTCACGGTCCCGGTGGAGCGGGAAGACGTGCTCCGGTTCGCCGACGCCATCGCGGAGGACGATCCTCTGTTCCGGGATCCCGAGGCCGCCCGGGGCGCCGGCTACCCGGAGCAGCTCGCCCCGCCGACGTTCGTCACGCGCATGCAGATCCTGACCAGTGCGCAGGTGGTGCTCGACCAGGAGCTCGGCCTGAACTATGCGATGGTCGTGCATGGTGAGCAGGAGTACGCATGGCGGCGACCGGTCGTCGTGGGCGACGTGTTGTCGACCGTCCCCCGGATCGCGGACATCTACGCGAAGAAGTCCAACGAGTATCTGGTCATCGAGGCGGAGATCAAGGACGCCAGGGGCGAGACCGTCGTGGTTGGCCGCACCACCCTGATCTCGCGGGGGACGGGGGTGGGATGACCATGGCGGCGAGGATCAAGTTCGACGAGGTCGCCGTTGGGGACCAGATCCCGCCCCTCTCCAAAGTGGTGAAGCGCGAGGACGTCAAGGCGTACGCGGACGCCTCGGGCGACCAGAACCCGCTGCACCAGGACGACGCGTTCGCTCGCAGCGTGGGCTTCCCGGGCATCATCGCTCACGGGATGTTCAGCATGGCCCACGTGGCCAAGGCGGTCACCGATTGGCTGGGCGACCCCGGGGCGCTGAAGTCCATCGAAGTGCAGTTCCGAGCCGTGGTCTACATGGACGAGACCCTGGTGGCGCGGGCCGAGGTGGCCGCCAAGGACGAGGTCACCCGGCGGGTCAGGCTGAGGGTATGGGCCGAAGTCGAGCGGGCCGGTGAACGCGTCCAGCCCATCAAGAACAGCGAGGCCGAGGTCGAGCTGGCCTGAGGCGAGCGAGATCCATCCGTCCGTAACCCTGGCCGGGGCGAGGCGGTCCAAATGGGCATCCTCATGGTGAGCCCCGAGCTCCTCGCGGCCTGCCGCCGAGGAGACCGAGCTGCGTTCGAGGAGGTCGTACGACGAACCTACCGGCACGTCTATACGCAAGCCTTTCGGATCGTGGGGGACCGGCACGAGGCCGAAGACGTGGCCCAGGAGGCCTATCTCCGGGTGTTCCGCGGCCTGGCCGGCTTCCGAGGAGAGGCGCAGTTCGAGACGTGGCTGTACCGGATCGTGGCGAACGCCGCCATCACCTACCTTCGCCGGAAGGGCCGCTTCGGGGAGCTCATCATCGACCGGGAGGACGACCCGTTGGAGGTGGCCGCCGACGTCCGGGTAGCCGAGCAGGCTGCGGACCGGGAGGAGCTGTCCCGCGCCCTCGCCGCGCTCCCGATCTCGTTGAGAGCGGTGGTCGTGCTGAAGGACGTGTACGGGATGCCGCACAGGGAGATCGCGGAGCTCCTGGGGACCACGGAGGGAGCGGTCAAGGTTCGGCTGCACCGCGCCAGACGCCGGCTCAAGGAGCACCTGTTCGGACCGGAGGATCGCGATGAGGTGTGAGGACGTCCGGCCCCTGTTTCCGGAGTTGGCCGGCGGTGTTTCCGAACGAGCGGCCGAGGTGGAGGCCCACCTGGGATCGTGTGCCGCCTGCTCGGCCGAGCTCGGACGGTACCGGGCCACCATGCTCCAGCTCTCGGCGCTCCGGGAGGACCTGGTGGAGCCACCCAAGGCGGCGTTGGAGCGCGCGCTGGCTCGAGTCCCGGCATGGCGATGGCGTCTGATGAGCCGGCGAATTGTGGTGGACGAGCGGCTCCGCTACGCCGCGCTCTCGCTCGGCGGGGTCATAGCGGGTGCGGTCGCCATGGGCCTGCTCCGGCGCCGCGCGGCCCGGCGGGACATGGCGCTCATCACCCCAGCAAGCTCTCCCTAGCTTCGCTCGAGCAAGCTCCGGCTAGGGGCCGTCGGCCTCCGTCTCGGCGAACCGGGCCCGTCGCAAGGCGGTCAGCGCGTCCAGATCCTCATCCGGCCGTTCGCGCTCGTGGGGCACGACAGGGATGACCCCTCCGTCGATCGGGCGTGGCCCGAAGCCGCCCAGGTGTCGCGCGGTCGGAGCCGGCACTCGCCGAACCTCGCCGGTCGTGGGTGCGCGGACGGCATGACGGCGCACGTCTTCGACCGCTGCGGTGAGCCGGCCGTACGTCACTTTCATGGTCTCGGCCATGAGCTGCATGCCCTTCTCGAGACGCTCGATCCGAGCGATGGCGATCGTCCCCCCGGCATCGACCAGATCGAGGATGTCAGCCGTGGAATTGGCCTCGGAACGGGGCGAAACCTTGCCAGGCTTTCCACCGACGAGGCGCCGGATGAGGCCCGGCCGCTTCCTGGACCGAGCGTGTTTCGCCGTCTGCTGCATGGTCCCTCTCGCGATCCGGGGCCGGCGCGAGGCCTTCGCGCCTGAGTCTAGAGGACGAGCCCCGCCGATTCACGAAAGGGCCCAGACTTTCGACGTTTGGAAAGCGGGACCTTTGCCCGCCTGCTCGAGGGCCCCTATACTGGACGCGGTTGCCGTCCACCCCTTGATCTCGGCCGGAAGCTGAGGGCCGTAGCTCAATTTGGTAGAGCACCGGTCTCCAAAACCGGCGGTTGGGGGTTCAAGTCCCTCCGGCCCTGCAAGGAGAGCAGCATGAATCGCCAGGCCAAGAGGATGATGCAGCGCCAGAAGGCCACGGGCCAGGACCGCCTGGAGGCCATGCGCCAGCGCCGCGCCGTCACGCCGGAGAGGAAGCGGCGGACGCCGCCCGGTGAGTTCCTCAAGCAGGTCAGGCAGGAGCTGAGGAAGGTCAACTGGCCCACGCGCAGGGAGCTCGTCGGTTACACGATCGTGGTACTCGTGGCGGTCGTGGTCCTGACGGCAACGGTTTTCGGCATGGACCTTTCGTTCTCCAAGGCGGTGCTGCGGGTCTTCAAGGGCGGCTAGGCTCGACGACGACCCACATTCGATGAGCGAGACACAACCCCAGGACCGACCAACCACGACCGATCCCGAGACGGAGGAATTCGCCGACGTCACCCTTCGAGCTGAGGAGGGGGACGAAGCCGCCTCCGTGGCGCTCGAGGAAGCCGCCGGCCAGGGAACCTCACCCGAGGAGCCCGGAGAAGAACCCGTGTTGGAGGTGGAGGCCGAAGCGGAGCCTTCGCCGGAGGACGACGTGACCGACGTGCCCACCGAAGAGGCCACCGTCCTCGAAGCGGAGGCCGAGGACGCGCTGCCCGTAGGCGTCGTGGAGGGGGAAGACGAGGGGCCGCTCGTGGCGACCGGTCCCGATCGGTACGTGCCCGAAGAGGCGGAGGGAGCCGAGGAGGCCACCGTCTCCTCGGAGGCCGCCGAGAGCGAAGGGGAGGAGCAACCCCGGGCCACGCCGGAGGCCGAAGCTGCGCCGGCCCCCCAACCGAGGCCTGCCGCGGCGGCGAAGAAGGCACCCGCAGCCGCTCCCCCCGCCGAACAAGAGGCTCCTCCCGGTCTGCCGTTCGAGGGTCCCGGCGAGTGGTACGTGGTCCATACCTACGCCGGCTACGAGAACAAGGTCAAGGCGAACCTGCACTCGCGAATCGGTTCCATGCAGATGGAAGACAAGATCTTCGACGTCGTCATCCCCATGGAAGACGTCATGGAGATCAAGGGCGGGAAGAAGCAGGTGGTGCAGCGAAAGGTCTTCCCCGGCTACCTCCTGGTCAAGATGATCTACGACAACGATTCCTGGTATGTCGTGCGGAACACCCCGGGGGTGACGGGGTTCGTCTCCAGCGGCACCGGAACCAAGCCGACGCCGCTGTCCAAGCGCGAGGTGGAGAAGATCCTCGCCGTCAAGGAAGAGACGCAGGTCAAGCCGACCTTCCGCCTGGAATGGGAGGAAGGTGACGTCGTGCGGATCGTCATCGGCCCGTTCGCCGACTTCACCGGGACGATCGCCGAGATCAACGTGGAGCAGTCCAAGCTCAAGGTACTTGTCAACATCTTCGACCGGGAGACGCCGGTCGAGCTGGCCTTTGATCAGGTGGCGAAGGTCTGATACCGAACCGCAGCGGGAGGCCGGCCGGGCCGGCCGATCGGACCGCAGGAGGTCGATGAGCATGTCGAACGGAGCACCCGCACCCCGCCGGCGCAAGAAGGTCCTCGCCGTCGTGAAGCTTCAGATCCGAGCCGGACAGGCCACGCCGGCTCCGCCCGTGGGGACGGCCCTCGGCCAGCACGGCGTGAACATCATGGAGTTCTGCCGGCAGTACAACGAGGCCACCCAGCAGTACATGGGGCAGGTCATCCCGGTGGAGCTCACGATCTACGAGGACCGGACCTTCTCGTTCATCACCAAGCAACCCCCGGCCTCGGAGCTGCTCAAGCAAGCGGCCGGGCTGGAGAAGGCTTCGGGCGAACCCAACCGGAACAAGGTGGCCACACTTTCTCGGAGCCAGATCCGAGAGATCGCCCAACGGAAGATGCCCGACCTCAACGCCTCCGATCTCCAGGCGGCCATGAAGATCATCGAGGGGACGGCTCGGAGCATGGGAATCGAGGTCATGGCATGAAGCGCGGAAAGCGATATGCCGAAGCTGCCGGCACGTTCGACCGGGAGCAGCAGTACTCGCCGCAGGAGGCCATCGGCTTCCTCAAGCAGTTCCCCGAGGCGAAGTTCGACGAAACCGTCGAGCTGAACTTCAATCTCGGGGTGGATCCGCGGAAGGCGGACCAGATGATCCGCGGAACGGTGGCCCTCCCCCACGGCACGGGCAAGAGCGTGCGGGTGGCGGCCTTCGCCACCGGAGACAAGGCCCGGGAGGCCGCGGAGGCGGGTGCCGACCTGGTGGGCGGGGAGGACCTGGTGAACCAAGTCCTGGCCGGGAACATCGACTTCGATGCCGCCGTGGCCACGCCCGACGTCATGTCGCTGGTGGGCCGGGCCGGTCGGGTGCTGGGCCCCCGCGGCCTCATGCCCAATCCCAAGGCCGGGACGGTCACCCCCGACATCGGGAAAGCCGTTCGGGACATCAAGGCCGGGAAGCTCGAGTACCGCGTCGATCGCCAGGGGAACCTGCATGTCATCGTGGGCAAGCGGTCCTTCGACGAGCAGCGGCTCCGAGACAACTACCTCGCGGTGGTCGACGAGATCCTCAGGGCCAAGCCGTCCTCCGCCAAAGGCAAGTACCTGAAGACGGTCACGTTGTCGACCACCATGGGTCCCGGGGTCCGGATCGACCCGAACCGGATTCGCGACGTGGGCGGGGAGACCGTCGGGGCGGCCCAGGCCCGCTGACTGCGCCCCGCCGGCGCTTCTCGGCGGGCAGCACCCACCAGCGTTGACGCCCCGCTTGCCGGCAGCTAACCTGCTGCGTGCCGCAGACAGCAGGGGCGTCCACGCGTAATCCCCCACGGGGGTACCTGCCGAGGCCGACCGAAGACGCTTCTTCGCGTTCGCCTCCGCTGTCGCGGGGGCGTTTTCTTTTGAGCGAGGAGCCATGCCGAAGCCACAGAAGCAGGCGAAGGTCAAGGAGCTGACGGATCGATTCCGGTCCTCCACCGCCGCGATGTTCGCTGACTATCGAGGGCTGACCGTGAAAGACGCCACCGACGTCCGGCGCTCTCTCCGGGAGGCGGATACCACCTTCGCCGTGGTGAAGAACACCCTGACCCGGCTGGCCGCCCGGGAGGCCGGGCTGGAGGACGTCCTCGCCGTACTGGAGGGGCCCACCGCCGTTGCCTTCATCGGCGGGGACGCCGTACGGGGGGCCAAGGCCGTGCTGGAGATCACCCGGCGGTTCCCGGCCCTTGTGGTGAAGGGGGCGGTGATCGAGGGGCGGTTCCTCGCCGAGGAACCTGCCCGGGGGCTGGCCACGCTCGAGGCCAAGGAAGTCTCCCTGGCCAAAGTCGCCGGCATGCTCCAGGCGCCCCTGGCGAAGGCCATCTACCTGTTGCGGGCACCCCTGCAGCGCATCGCGTTCGCCCTCGCAGAACGAGGGCGTCAGGCAAGCTGAGGGAAGGACGGAGGAAGGAAATGGCGAAGCTTTCCGTTGACGACATCCTCGACGGGATCAAGGAGCTGTCGATCGTCGAGGCGGCCGAGCTCTCCAAGAAGATCGAGGAGGAGTTCGGCATCCAGGCCGCGGCCCCCATGGCGGTTGCCGGTATGGCCGGGCCTGGCGTCGCCGGGCCCGGGGCCGAGGAGGAGGCCGAGGAGCAGACCGAGTTCGACGTCATCCTCTCGGCTGCCGGCGACAAGAAGATCCAGGTCATCAAGGAGGTTCGGGCCCTCACCAGCCTGGGCCTGAAGGAGGCCAAGGACCTCGTCGACAGCGCTCCCAAGCCAGTCTTGGAGCACGTGCCCAAGGAGCAGGCCGAGGCTGCCAGGGAGAAGCTCGAGGCCGCCGGCGCCACCGTCGAGGTCAAGTAGAGGCGGTCCTCATCTGGGCTGGAGAAGGACCAAAAAAGGGGCTTCCCCGGCCCTGGGGATATCCGGTAAGATCGGGCCGGAATACAAGCGACGTCCGGGCCGTTATCAAGGCCGTGAGGGACGTCGGTTGATTTTGCCTGCATGGAGCCGTAAACTAGTGGGTTGCCGTGCCGTCTCCCGCGAGCGCCCGATTGCCGGCCCATCTCTCTAGGAGGGGTAATTCTTGCCTGAGGTCATAGTGCCTGGTCGTGACCGCATTTCGTTCTCCCGTATCCCCGAAGTCCTGTCCCTTCCCGATCTGATCGGAATCCAGCGCGAATCCTTCGATTGGCTCCTCCGGGATGGCCTGTCCGAGGTGTTCGCCGAGGTCTCTCCCATCCAGGACTTCACCGAGACCTATCAGCTGATCTTCGGCAAGCACCACTTCAAGGAGATCAAGCACTCCACCGAGGAGTGCAAGGACAAGGACATGACCTACTCGGCGCCGCTGTTCGTCGAGTGCCAGTTCATCAACAAGGACACCGGGGAGATCAAGGAGCAGGAGGTCTTCATGGGGGATTTCCCCATGATGACCGACAAAGGCACGTTCGTGATCAACGGCACCGAGCGCGTCGTGGTCTCCCAGCTCGTCCGCAGCCCCGGCGTCTACTTCAGCCGGGAGCTCGACAAGACCTCCGACAAGGACATCTACGTGGCCAAGGTCATCCCCTCGCGGGGGGCGTGGCTGGAGTTCGAGGTCGACAAGCGGGACACGGTGGGGGTTCGGATCGACCGAAAGCGGCGGCAGAACGTGACCGTCTTGCTGAAGGCGCTGGGCTGGGAGGAAGAGGAGATCGTCGAGCTGTTCGAGGAGGCTGCCTCCATCCGGGCCACGCTGGAGCGGGACCATTTCAAGACCCAGGAAGAGGCCCTGGAGGACATCTACCGCAAGCTGCGTCCCGGCGAGCCGCCCACCGCCGAGTCGGCCCAGACGCTGCTGGAGAACCTGTTCTTCAACCCGAAGCGGTACGACCTGGCCAAGGTGGGGCGCTACAAGATCGGGAAGAAGCTCGGGACCGCCGCCGACCTGACCCGCAAGCAGCTCAAGTCGAAGTTCGACGCCATGAAGGCGATGGACAATCCCGACAAGAAGGAATGGGAGCAGCGGCGGTGGCGGGTGTTCGCCGAGCCCTACGGGAGCGAAAAGGACAAGCAAGCTCCCTCGTTCAAGGGCGTCCTCACCTTCGAGGACGTGATCAAGACGGTCCAGTACCTGGTCAAGCTCCATGCCGGCGAGGAGGGCTACGAGGTCGATGACATCGACCACTTCGGCAACCGGCGGGTCCGCTCGGTCGGCGAGCTGATCCAGAACCAGATCCGGCTCGGCTTGACCCGGATGGAGCGGGTCGTTCGGGAACGGATGACCACCCAGGACGTGGAGGCCATCACCCCGCAGACGCTGATCAACATCCGCCCGGTCGTGGCGGCCATCAAGGAGTTCTTCGGGACTTCCCAGCTTTCTCAGTTCATGGACCAGACCAACCCTCTGGCCGGGTTGACCCACAAGCGACGGCTCTCAGCGCTTGGCCCCGGGGGGCTCTCCCGCGAGCGGGCCGGGTTCGAGGTTCGCGATGTCCACCCCTCCCACTACGGCCGGATGTGTCCCATCGAGACCCCGGAAGGCCCGAACATCGGCTTGATCGGAACGCTTTCCAGCTACGGACGGATCAACCCGTACGGGTTCGTGGAAACCCCTTACCGGAAGGTGGAGAAGGGCCGGGTCACCGACGAGATCAACTACCTCACGGCCGACGAGGAAGATCCCCTGGTCATCGCCCAGGCCAACACCCCGGTCGACGGGCGGGGGCGGTTCACCGAGGACCACGTGCTGGTCCGCCGGAAGGGCGGCGAAGTCGACTACGTCACGCCCGAAGAGGTCGACTACATGGACGTCTCGCCGAAGCAGATCGTGTCGGTGGCGGCCGCGCTGATCCCCTTCCTGGAGCATGACGACGCGAATCGGGCCCTCATGGGCGCGAACATGCAGCGGCAGGCCGTTCCGCTCCTCCGGTCCGACGCTCCTCTCATCGGCACGGGAGTGGAGTTCCGAGCCGCCGTGGACGCCGGTGACGTCGTGCTGGCCGAGAAGGCCGGCGTAGTTGAGGAGGTCTCCGCCGACGACATCGAGGTCAGGGAGAGCGACGGGACGCTTCGGCCGTACCAGCTCCTCAAGTTCCGCCGGTCCAACCAAGGCACGTGCATCACCCAGAAGCCGATCGTGGATGTAGGCGAGCGGGTCAAGCGGGGACAGGTCATCGCCGACGGGCCCTCCACCGACCAGGGCGAGCTCGCGCTGGGCAAGAACCTCCTGGTGGCGTTCATGCCCTGGGAAGGTCACAACTACGAGGACGCCATCGTGCTGTCGGAGCGACTGGTCAAGGACGACGTGCTGACCTCCATCCACATCGAAGAGCACGAGGTGGATGCTCGCGACACCAAGCTCGGGCCGGAGGAGATCACCCGCGACATCCCCAACGTCTCGGAGGAGATCCTGAAGGATCTGGACGAGCGAGGGATCGTCCGGATCGGCGCCGAGGTAAACCCCGGCGACTACCTCGTGGGGAAGGTGACGCCGAAGGGCGAGACCGAGCTCACGCCCGAGGAGCGCCTGCTCCGGGCGATCTTCGGGGAGAAGGCCCGGGAGGTTCGCGACACCTCGCTCAAGATGCGCCACGGCGAGTCCGGCAAGGTCATCGGAGTGCGGGTGTTCTCCCGAGACTCCGGGGACGAGCTGGCCCCCGGCGTCAACGAGCTGGTCCGGGTGTACGTGGCCCAGAAGCGGAAGATCTCCGACGGCGACAAGCTGGCCGGGCGCCACGGGAACAAAGGTGTCATCGCCAAGATCCTGGCAGAGGAGGACATGCCGTTCCTCCCCGACGGGACCCCGGTCGACATCGTGCTGAACCCGCTGGGGGTGCCTTCCCGGATGAACCTGGGGCAGGTCCTCGAGGCCCATCTGGGCTGGGCGGCCAAGGCCGGCTTCAAGGCCAACGGCCACAAGGCGCCCGACGGGCCGGTCTTCGTGGCCTCGCCCGTGTTCGACGGAGCGAGAGAGGGCGACATCATGGATGCCCTGGGCACCGCCAACTCGTCCACGCCGGAGGGTCTCGACCTGGTCAACCCGGTGGGGAAAGCGAGGCTGTTCGACGGGCGGACCGGAGAGCCGTTCGATGTACCGGTGACGGTCGGCTACGTCTACATCATGAAGCTGCTGCACCTCGTGGAGGACAAGATCCACGCTCGGTCCACGGGGCCGTACTCCATGATCACCCAGCAGCCGCTGGGCGGAAAGGCGCAGTTCGGAGGACAGCGGTTCGGCGAGATGGAGGTATGGGCCCTGGAGGCCTACGGCGCGGCCTATGCCCTCCAGGAGCTGCTCACGATCAAGTCCGACGACGTGCTCGGCCGGGTCAAGGTCTACGAGGCCATCGTCAAGGGCGAGAACATCCCCGAGCCCGGCATCCCGGAGTCCTTCAAGGTCCTCATCAAGGAGATGCAGTCCCTGTGCCTGAACGTCGAGGTGCTCTCGGCGGAGGGCAAGGAGATCGAGATGCGGGAGACCGATGAGGACGTGTTCCGAGCGGCGGAGGAATTGGGGATCGACCTCTCCAGGAGGGAACCGGCGGGTGCTGACTTTGACTGACGGAACCCACGAAAGAGACGACGTGACGGTGACGACGACGAAGAAGGGAGCGCTCCTCTAGTGCTCGACGTCAACTACTTCGACGAACTGCGGATCAGCTTGGCCACGGCCGACCAGATCCGGGCCTGGTCGAACGGCGAGGTCAAGAAGCCCGAGACCATCAACTACCGCACGCTCAAGCCCGAGCGCGACGGCCTGTTCTGCGAGCGCATCTTCGGGCCGACCCGCGACTGGGAGTGCCACTGCGGCAAGTACAAGCGGGTCCGGTTCAAGGGCATCATCTGCGAGCGGTGCGGCGTGGAGATCACTCGCTCCAAGGTTCGCAGGGAGCGCATGGGCCACATCGAGCTGGCCGCGCCAGTCACCCACATCTGGTACTTCAAGGGCGTCCCCAGCCGTCTCGGATACCTGCTCGACCTGGCCCCGAAGGACCTGGAGAAGGTCATCTACTTCGCTGCCTACATCATCACCAGGATCGAGGTGGATCGCCGCCACAAGGACCTCCCCGAGATCGAGAAGGACCTCGACGCGGAGAAGAAGCAGATCGAGGGCCAGCGGGACCAGACCATCGCCAAGCGTCTGAGCGAGCTGGAGGACCGCCTGCGGGACCTCGAGGCCGAGGGGGCCAAGAGCGCGCAGCTCTCGGCGGCCCGGCGCGAGGCCCAGCGCGACGTCGACCGGATCCGCGACGGGGCTCAAGGGGAGGCGCAGCACCTCGACAACGTGCTCTCCTCGTTCAAGAACCTCTCGGTGAAGCAGCTCGTGGCCGACGACGTGGTGTACCGGAGCCTCCGTGAGCGCTTCGGCGATTACTTCGAAGGCGGCATGGGCGCCGAGGCCATCAAGCGCCTGCTGATCGACCTCGACCTGGAGGCCGAGGCCGCCAACCTGCGCGAGCAGATCCACACCGCGAAGGGGACCCGCCGCCAGAAGGCCATCAAGCGGCTCAAGGTCGTCTCGCACTTCATCGGCACGAAGAACTCGCCGCTCGGCATGGTCCTGGACGCCGTCCCGGTCATCCCGCCGGACCTGCGGCCCATGGTCCAGCTCGACGGCGGCCGGTTCGCCACCAGCGACTTGAACGACCTCTACCGGCGCGTGATCAACCGGAACAACCGGCTGAAGCGACTGCTCGACCTGCAGGCCCCGGAGATCATCGTGAACAACGAGAAGCGGATGCTCCAGGAGGCCGTGGACGCGCTGTTCGACAATGGCCGCCGGGGCCGGCCGGTGACCGGTCCGGGGAATCGCCCCCTGAAGTCCCTCTCCGACATGCTCAAGGGCAAGCAGGGCCGGTTCCGGCAGAACCTGCTCGGAAAGCGCGTGGACTACTCGGGCCGATCGGTCATCGTGGTCGGGCCCCAGCTCCGGCTGCATCAGTGCGGGCTGCCCAAGCAGATGGCGCTGGAGCTCTTCAAGCCGTTCGTCATGAAGCGGCTGGTGGACCTGAACCTGGCCCAGAACATCAAGAGCGCCAAGCGGATGGTGGAGCGGGCCCGGCCCCAGGTGTGGGACGTGCTGGAGGAGGTCATCAAGCAGCATCCCGTGATGCTCAACCGGGCGCCCACCCTGCACCGGCTGGGCATCCAGGCCTTCGAGCCGGTGCTGGTGGAAGGCAAGGCCATCCAGATCCACCCGCTGGTGTGCTCGGCGTTCAACGCCGACTTCGACGGCGACCAGATGGCCGTCCACCTCCCGCTGTCGGCCGAAGCCCAGGCGGAAGCGCGCATCCTGATGCTCTCCACCAACAACATCCTGTCACCGGCCCACGGGCGACCCATCGCCGTGCCCACCCAGGACATGGTGCTGGGCATCTACTACCTGACGATCACCAACCCACGGCCGGCCAAGGACGAAGAGATCCCCCGGTTCTCCTCGGCCGACGAGGTCCTGATGGCCCTCGATTCGGGTTCCATCGACCTCCACGACGTCATCAAGGTCCGGCTGCCGGGCAAGGTTCTCCCCAAGGACGTCACCCTGGAGGGCGGGGCTGCCGAGAACGGCCGAGTGCCGCTGATGGAGACCACGGCGGGGCGCGTGGTGTTCAACGAGTCCTTCCCGCCCGAGTTCGAGTACCTCAACCACCACGTCCAGAAGGGTGACGTGGCGGCCATCGTGGACGACTGCGTGGGCCGCTTCGACAAGGCAGCGGTGGAGCTGGTGCTGGACAACCTGAAGCACCTCGGCTTCCACTATTCCACCCGAGCCGGGGTGACCATCGGTCTCGACGACGTGACCACCCCGAAGGAGAAGGCCAAGATCCTCGACCAGCACGAGAAGCGGGCCGAGAAGATCGAACAGCAATACCGGCGCGGCGTCATCACAGACGACGAGCGCAAGCAGGAGCTGATCCAGATCTGGACCGAGGCCACCGACGAGGTGAAGGATGCCATGGAGGCCACCTTCACCGAGCGCAACCCCGTGTACATGATGGCCTACTCGGGAGCCCGCGGGAACATCATGCAGATCCGCCAGATCGCCGGGATGCGGGGCCTGGTGGCCAACCCCAAGGGCGAGATCATCCCCAGGCCGATCAAGGCGAACTTCCGGGAAGGCCTGACGGTCCTGGAGTACTTCATCTCCACGCACGGCGCCAGGAAGGGGCTGGCCGACACGGCCCTGCGGACGGCCGACTCCGGGTACCTGACCCGCCGGCTGGTCGACGTGGCCCAGGAGGTCATCGTGCGCGAGGAGGACTGCGGTTCCGACCGCGGCCTCCCGGTCCGTGTGGCGCACCGCACGCCGGACGGCCGCCTGGAGCCGGTCAACCGATCCATCCTGGATACGAAGCTCTTCGGGCGGCTCTTCGCCGAGGACGTCAAGGTCGGAAGGTCGACCGTGTTCAAGCGGGGGGTCGAGGTCGGGGACACCGAGCTCGGCATTCTGCTGGAGGCCTCGGCCGAGTCCGGCACGATCGAGACCGTGTACATGCGATCGGTGCTCACATGCGACGGCGTGGTCGGCGTTTGCCGACTGTGCTACGGGCGCAATCTTGCCACCGGCCGGCGCGTCGACATCGGGGAGTCGGTAGGCATCATCGCCGCCCAGTCGATCGGCGAGCCCGGGACCCAGCTCACCATGCGGACCTTCCACACCGGAGGCGTGGCCGGCGAAGACATCACCCACGGCCTACCGCGTGTCCAGGAGCTCTTCGAGGCCCGCCGGCCCAAGGGCGAGGCACAGATCACCGAGCTCTCGGGCGTGGTCTCCATCGAGGACGACGAGGAGAAGAAGGTTCGCCGCATCACGGTCACATCGGACGACGGCGACCAGGTCCAGTACGCGGTGTCACTGCGAGCCAGGCTGGCGGTGTCCGATGGCGACGTCGTGGAGGTGGGCCAGCAGCTCACCGAGGGGTCGGTGAACCCCCACGAGAAGCTTCGCGTGGAGGGCGTCCAGGCGCTCCAGATGCACTTGGTCGAGGAGGTCCAGAACGTCTACCGGTCGCAGGGAGTGACCATCCACGACAAGCACATCGAGCTGATCATCCGCCAGATGCTTCGGAAGGTTCACATCATCGAACCGGGCGAGACCGAGTTCCTCCCCGGCGAGCTGGTGGACAGGAAGCGGTTCGAGGAGAAGAACGCCGAGGTGGTCGAGGGCGGGGGAGAGCCGGCCTCGGCTCGTCCCATCCTCATGGGGATCACGAAGGCGTCCCTGGCCACCGACTCGTGGCTGGCCGCGGCCTCCTTCCAGGAGACCACCCGGGTCCTGACCGAGGCGGCCATCAGCGCCAAGTCCGACCCGCTGCTCGGCCTCAAGGAGAACGTCATCATCGGCAAGCTGATCCCCGCGGGGACGGGCATGGCCCGGTACCGGAACATCGCCGTGAGGATCAAGCCCGAGGCCATTCCGGAGTACTGGCTGGCCCGGCAGCGCGAGCTGGCCGAGGCCCGGGAGGCTGGGGCCGCTCAGCAGGGAACGGTCGGCACCATGACCAGAGAGGAAGCCGAGCAGGCCCTGGGCGGCGTCTTCGGGCTCGACGAGGGCTGACCCAGCCGGAAGTCCGGGTCCGAATACTCCAAAAGCCATAGGCACCCGGCATGGGTTGTGGAATACTGTGTGGCTCGCGCCGGGTGCCGAAGCTCCTACCCGGCGACAAGTCGTGCCACAGGAGGGACCCATCGTGAGTGAGATCAGCGACCGCATCCGGGGCTTCATCACGTCGGAGCTCATGTTCGAAGACAGCTCCGCCGACCTTTCGGACGACACTCCGCTACTGGCTGGCGTCATCGATTCCCTTGGCCTCATGCAGCTGATCTCCTTCATCGAAGAGGAGTTCGACGTGGCCATCGACGACGCCGAGGTCACCGCGACCAATTTCCGCACGGTGGGCGACATCCAGCGACTCATCGAGCAAAAGGTCCAGGTGGGTTGAGGACGGCGAGTCCGCCGATCATCGAGTGGCTGACATCGGAGCAGGCTGAGTTCTACGACTCCGTCTGCCGGTTCGCACAGACGTTGCCGGACGACGTCCGCCAGCGCGAGCGTGGCGAGGAATTCTCGCGGGACGCCTGGAACCGCTGCGCGGCCTTCGGCATCCAGGGGATGCCGATCCCGGCAGAGCTCGGCGGGGGGGGCCAGGACGTGGTCTCCACGATGCTGGGCCTGGAGGCGCTCGGTTACGGCTACCGGGACAACGGGCTGGTCTTCTCCATCAACGCGCACATGTGGACCAGCGAGATCCCCATCTGGACGTTCGGGTCGACCGAGCAGAAGGCGGGGTGGTTGCCTGGGCTGTGCGACGGAAGCTCCATCGGATGCCACACCATCACCGAACCGGAAGCGGGCTCGGACGCGTTCGCCATGCGGAGTACCGCGAGGAGGGTCGAGGGGGGCTACGTCATCAACGGCCGCAAGACCTTCATCACCAATGCCCCAATGGCGGACCTGTTCATCGTGTTCGCGCGGGAGGGGGAGGGGATCGGGCCGTTCGGGATCAGCGCCTTTCTCGTGGAGGGGGGGACCCCCGGCCTGAGCGTGGGGAAACCGCTGGAGAAGCTCGGCCTGCGGACCTCGCCCATGGCCGAGGTGTACCTGGACGACCTGTTCGTACCCGATTCGGCCATGCTGGGTACCCCCGGGCAAGGCGGTGAGATCTTCAACACGTCGATGCGGTGGGAGCGGGCGTGCATCATGTCCAGCCAGGTCGGGGTGATGCGCCGGACCATGGAAGCCTGCGTCCGCTACGCGCGGCAGCGCAGGCAGTTCGGTAAATCGATCGCCAAGTTCGAATCCGTTGCCGACAAGGTCGCCAACATGAAGATCGCCGTGGATGCGGCCAGGGCGCTGGTCCTGCGGGTGGGGTGGCTGATGGACCAGGGCCGGGAGGCCATGGCGGAGGCGGCCGTGGCAAAGGCCTTCGTGTCGGAGGCGAACGTCCGGGTGCACCTGGACGCGCTCCAGATCCACGGGGGGTACGGGTACATGTCGGAGTTCGAGATCGAGCGGGATCTTCGGGACGCCCTGGGCGGGACGCTGTACTCGGGGACCACGGAGATCCAGCGCCGGATCATCGCCCGGAGCCTCGGGCTGTAGGCATGGTCACCGCCGACTTCCCCCGGGTCGGTGGCCTCCATTTCGTCCTGCACGGGCTGCTGTCGGACGCAGCCCAGATCGAGCCCGGCCGGGAGGCAGTTCGGTGCGCGGGTCAGTCGATCACCTATGGAGAGCTCGACGCCGCGGGCAACGGGTTGGCCAGGGCTTTGATCGGCGAGGGGGTCCGACGGGGGGACCGGGTGGCCATCCTCCTGCCCAAGAGCATCGAGATGGTGGCGGCCGTGTACGGCGTGATGAAGGCGGGCGCCGCGTACGTGCCGCTCGATCCCCAGGCTCCCGTGACCCGAGGGGCCGTGGCGGCGGCGGACTGCACGGTCGCCGCCGTGATCACCACCTCCCCCCAGGCGGCGTCGCTGCTGTCCGAGATGGATGGGCGGGGGCACCTTCCGCGGGTCGTCGTCGTGGTCGCGGAAGGTGCCGGAACCGGTGACCTCCCCTGCCCGGCCCTCGATTACCAAGAGGCCGTCACCGGTCCCGACCTCACCGACCCCGAGGTGCCGGTGATCGAACAGGACCTCGCCTACATCCTCTACACGTCCGGATCCACAGGCGCGCCAAAGGGGGTCATGCTGACCCACCGGAACGCGCTCACGTTCGTGGAATGGTGCGCGCGCAAGATCGGCGTGCGGCCGGAGGACCGGGTAGCGAATCACGCACCTCTGCATTTCGACCTGTCGGTGTTCGACGTGTATCTCGCCGCCCTGGGCAGGGCAACCCTCGTCCTGGTACCGGGGGTCGAGGCTTTCTTCGGTTCGGCCCTGGTCGAGTTCATCCAGCGGGAGGGCATCACGGTTTGGTATTCGGTCCCCTCGGCCTTGATGCTCGCCACGCGGGCCCTCAAGGACCCAGGACTGCTTCCCTCCCTCCGGGCGGTCGTGTTCGCGGGCGAGGTCTATCCCACCAAACACCTGCGGGAGCTGCGGCGACTGGTCCCGGGAGCCGAACTCTGGAACCTCTACGGGCCCACCGAGACGAACGTCGTCACGTACTACCGGGTGCAGGACCTTCCCGACGACGATCGCACGATCCCGATCGGGCGAGCGTGCGAGAACAGCGAGGTCTTCGCGATGAAACAGGATGGGACCCTCGCCGGCGTGGGAGAGGAAGGCGAGCTGTACGTGCGCGGCCCGACGCTGATGAAGGGCTACTGGAACAGCCCGGAGCGGACCGCGGAGGTCCTCGTGCCCAGTCCGACGGGGGCGCCATCCTTGGATCGGGTGTACCGGACGGGCGACCTGGTCCGATTGCGTCCCGACGGCGATTACGACTTCCTGGGTCGGCGCGACCACCAGATCAAGAGCCGCGGATACCGGATCGAACTCGGCGAGATCGAGGCGGCGCTGTCCACCCATCCGGCTCTGACTGCCGGCGTGGCGGTGGCCGTTCCTCACCCGGCGTGGGGGAACGCCATCGTGGCGCTGGTGGTCCCCAGGGACGGACAGGCCGTAACCACCGGTGACGTCAAGCGACACGTGGCCAGGCTGCTTCCCAGGTACATGGTCCCCGAGCTGGTCCGGGTCGTGTCCGAACTTCCCAGGACCTCGACGGGCAAGGTGGACCGGCAGAAATTGATTGCACTCTCTGTGACAAACGGAACCTGGGTGGGACGGTGAGCGTCCTTGCGGGTACCTTGATGCCTTTCGACGCCGGCGGGGGACTGGTTTGATAGAGATCACGCGAAACGGGGAAGTCTACGAGCTTCGTTTGTCGGAGCCATGTGCCGCTCCCCCCGCCGTTCTGTACGAGTTGTTGACCGATCTGCGGACGCACATGGACTGGGGGGGAAGCTGGCACCCCACCCGGACCCAGCGTCTGCTGAGCATGGAGGCGCCGGAAGGCCCGGCTACCGTGGGCATGGAGTTCGTGAGCACGGGCTCGGCGGGGGGCGGTTGCTGGTACGACCGGTCGCGGGTCATCGCTGCCACGCCGCCCGCGCTGTTCGAATTCGAAACGCACGGACAGCTCCGCGACGCCCAGGGGAACGAGCGGATGCTGCTTCATGCAGTGCACCGGTACGACCTGGTGGCGGGAGAGGGAGAGACCCTCCTCACCTACACGTGCAAGGCCAGGCTCGAGCTCACCCCGCCCCGGGGCGACCACCATCCCAGGCTGGCCGCGGTCATCTTCAACCTGGTGGTGCCGTCCGTAGTCGAGCGGGGAACCCGGAATCTCGTCCGCATGGCCGAAGAGCGCGCCGGCCTGGCAGCGCTCGGTGCCGAGCCGGCCGCGTCGGTGAGCCCGCTACCGGAGGGCGCTGGATGAGCCGGTGGGACTACACCGTCACCCAGACGGCTGAGGATGCCAAACGTTTCTGGTCGGAGGCCTCACTCGATACGCTGCACCAAATGATGGCCCCGCGGTGGGCCTGGGAGGCGTGGCTGCAAGTTGCCCTCGGCGTGGTGGCCGAGCCGGGGAGCGTCTTCGAGCCCGGGTGTGGCATCGGGCTGCTCACGGAGTTCCTCCCCTCAGGGTGCACGTACTATGGCTGCGACGTCAACCGCGAATACGTGGCAGAGGCGGTCCGGGCCCGGTCCCGTCCGGGAGTCGTCTTCGAGCACCGTGACCTCGAGGAGGTGCTGGCTGCAGGAGAACGATTCGACTGGGTGGTCGTGACGTCGCTGTTCGGCATGTTCCCCGAACCCACCACCTACGAACTGATCGAGCGCCTGTGGGCTGTCGCGAACCGAGGGATGTCGATCACCACGGTGAACAAGCGCCTGTTCGACACGCACCCGCGGCTCCGGTTCGAGTTCACGTCCCACGACCCTGACGAGCTCCTGTCGTTGGCAGCGTCGCTTCCCGAGGCGGGCCGCGTCGTGCTCCGCCACGGGCGTGAGTACCAGCAGTTTCGCGGGCACTACTGGCAGAGAGGCCTGGTGCTGTACGCCTGGCGAGACCCTGCGTCGGATCGGTCCCAGCTGTGGCCCAGCCTGGGCACGAAGACGTAGAGGGCCCGTCGAGGCCCGCGGACAGCGACATACCGGCTGCTACTATCGGGCGCTCGGCGCGACGGGCTCGCGTGCCGGACAGGCGAGCACCAGGAACCCTTCCCCAAGGAGGTTCAGCGATGCCGGAGGTCGCCGAGGTCGGGATCGCCGGAGTCTCTCTGTTCCTCCTCGCCGCCCACCCGGACAGCCGGGGAAGCTTCGCCGAGGTGTTCCGCCAGGAATGGCTGCCACCCGGTGCCAAGATGCTCCAGGCGAATCTCTCGCGCTCCCGCGCGGGCGTGCTCCGAGGTCTTCACTTCCATCGCCGGCAGGCCGACTACTGGTGCATCTCCTCGGGGAAGACCTTCGTGGCCCTGTACGACCTGCGCCGAGGCTCGCCCACGGAGGGAAAGAAGGCCGAGATTCGTCTCGACGCTGAGGAGGGCACCCGGGGTCTGTACATCCCAAAGGGAGTGGCACACGGATTCTATGCCGAGACCGACGTCCTACTCCAGTACCTCGTGGACCAGTACTACACTGGCGGCGACGAGTTTGGGGTAGCCTGGGATGATCCCGACGTCGGCATCGAATGGCCCTCCCGCGACCCGATCTTGTCCGACCGAGACCGGTCAAACCCACCACTGGCCGACGTGCTCAAGGACGCTGCGGCCTACGAATCCTGAGTGATAGGTGGATTCGGTGGTCCGTGTCTCAGTTGAAGTCCATTGGGAGTCCTCAGCCAAGGGGACCAGACAAGGATGCAGCCATGGTGGTGGGCCGGCTGAACAGGGCGGCAGCAGCCGGTTGACGAAGGGCGGCTAAGCCGAATGCGTGTGCTGGTGTTCGGAGGGTGGGGCCAGCTGGGGACCGACCTTGCGGCGGTCGCCGAGCGCCGCTATGAACTGGTTCGCCCCACGCACGCTGATGTCGACGTCACCCAGGGCGACAAAGTAGCCAACGCCGTTACTTCGAGCCAGCCGGACGCGGTGGTGAACGCAGCCGCCTTCCACAAGGTGGAGCTGTGCGAGGAACAGCCGGTCGCCTCCTTCTCAGTGAACGCAGTAGGCGCGCTGAACGTGGCCCGAGCCTGCCGCCAGGAAGGCGTGCGCTGCGTCTATGTCAGTACGGATTACGTCTTCGACGGGGAAAACCCCGGGGGCTACGAGGAAGACGATCCCACGGGGCCCATCAACGTATACGGGGTATCGAAGGCTTCGGGCGAGCGGTTGGTCCGGTTCACCGCCCCCGATTCCCTGGTGGTGCGGGGCTCGGGGTTGTTCGGGCACGCCGGCAGTTCCGGGAAGGGGAGCAACTTCGTGGAGACCTTGCTGGCCAGGGCGGCTGCCGGGGAAGCCGTCTCGGTCGTTGACGACCAGTTCTTCTCCCCCACAGCCACACGGGACATGGCGGAGCGCATCTTTCTCCTTCTGGAGCGAGAGGCCCCGCCCGGCATTTATCATCTGGCGAACGCCGGGTCCTGCTCGTGGTTCCTGTTCGCCCGGGCGATCTACGAGCTGGCGGGGATCGAGGCGGACCTCTCGCCAAGGCCTGCGGGCGAACAGTCGGTGCGCCGCCCGCGTTCCTCCGTGCTACTCGACACGAAGACTGCGGCGCTCGGGCTGCCCACCAACCGGCGGTGGGAAGAAGCTTTGCACTGGTACCTGGAGAGCAGGCCCGCCCGCCTGGCGGATGCTGTGGGAAGGGAACGGCCGTAAGGGGAGTGAGGATCGTGCCGTGCCTAGGCGCGAACTGGCCACCACCTTGCCCCCCCGGGAGGGGACGGGTCCGGCCAATGGCCGTATAGACACGCGAAACGGACGGGTCTATCCTGTCCCCCCTCGTGGGCCGGACCGAGGAAACCTTGGAATTGGGGGAGGAGTCTCCCCTGGAGGGTCAAGTCGACCTCCTGATCATCGACGAGCAGCGCGAGAAAGTCGTTGCTCCTGGCACAGCCCTTCGTTACCGAAACCTCGCCGTCCTGGTTGCGCTCACCGATGTGGTCTCGCTCGTCGCTGCCATCATCTTCACGTGGTTGGTTCGCTCCCCGTCTGCCAGCGGGTTCCGCAACCCCGTGGCTTGGCTCGTGGTCGCGCCTGCAATGTGGCTGGGGATCTTCGCCCTGTTCCGCCTGTACTCGCTGTCCCAGCTTCCGGCCACCCAGGAGTTCCGCCGGGTCTTAATGGCGACGGCCTTGGCCCTGGTCATCTTCCTCGCCTACAGGCTCGTGTCCCGTCCCGAGGCGGACGTGATCTACCGGGGCTGGGTGCTCGTGACCTGGACCGTGGCCCTCCTTCTCGTCCTGACCACCCGCCAGGCGTGGCACCGCCACATGGGTCGGCTGCGCAAGGCGGGCCAGCTGTGCTGGCGCACGCTGATCGTCGGAGCCAACCAGGAGGCCGTGAAGATCGCCGAGGGCCTGCAGCGGGGGGCCTCTGGATTCACCCCGGTGGGACTGGTCCGCACCGACCACGGGCGGGCATCGTGGGACGGCGTGCGGGCCATCGGCGACCTCGACGACCTCTCGAGGCTGATCGATGCGTACGGCGTGGAGTGCGTGTTTGTGGCCTCCTCCGCCGTCGGCCCCGAGCAGATGACGCAGATCACCAGGCACCTCGGCAGGTCCGATGTTGAGATTCGGGTCTCGGCGAACATGACGAACATCCTGAGCTCGCGAGTGACGGTGGAGCCGGTGGGCAGCCTGCTGGCGCTCTCCCTCCGTCCGGTGCGCCTCTCCGGGTTCGAGGCCGCGGCGAAGCGGGCCTTCGACCTCTCAGTGGCCGTCGTCGCCCTCTTCTTGGTGGCGCCTGTCTGGCTCGCACTGGCCCTGCTAATCAAGCTGACCTCGCGGGGACCCGTTCTGTACCGGCAGGAGCGGATCGGCCGAGGGGGGAGACCCTTCACCATGTTCAAGTTCCGGACGATGGTGCGCGGAGCTGATCTACTGCTTGCCCAGCTGGCGGATCGCAACGAGGCGTCCGGGCCGATGTTCAAGGTGCGCAACGATCCTCGGGTCACCCCTGTCGGGCGGTGGCTCCGACATTGGAGCCTGGACGAGCTGCCCCAGCTCGTCAACGTCCTCATTGGCGACATGAGCCTGGTGGGTCCGCGACCACCGTTGCCCAACGAGGTCGAGAAGTACGAGGAATGGCATCGGGATCGCCTCCAGGTCCGTCCCGGCCTCACCGGCGTTTGGCAGGTCGGCGGACGCAGCGATCTGGGGTTCGACGACTACGTTCGGCTGGATCTGTTCTACATCGAGAACTGGTCCATCCCTTACGACCTGTTCATCATCGCGAAGACGATCCCAGCCATCCTCCTCCACAGGGGGGCGTACTGAACCCGACTGGGCGCTGCTTGTAGCCCCCTCCACTCTGCTCTATCGTCGAGTAGTCTCCGATTCGGCCGACGCGAGCCGATGGAGCGACAACGCGAGAGGTTCCGATGAAGAAGGTCTTGGTCGTGGGCGGCGCAGGATATGTCGGGTGTGTCCTCGTCGAGGAGTTGCTGGCGAAGGGATACTCTGTTCGCGTGCTCGACCGGCTGTTCTTTGGCCGGGACCCGCTCGGTTCAAGTCTGGACCGCGTGGAGCTCTTGACCGAAGACATGCGGGAGCTCGACCCGTCGTACTTCGAGGGATGCGGTGCCGTCATCAACCTCGGTGGGCTGTCGAACGACCCCACCGCCGAGTTCGACCCGCGGGCCAACGAGGAGCTGAACACCGAGGCGGCCATTCGGGTCGCCGAGATGGCGCGTCAGGCCGGCGTGGAGCGGCTCGTCTTCGCCAGTACCGCCTCCATCTACGACCGAGGGGTCGGCCAAGAGGCCGAGGACGTCCTCATGGACGAGGAGCACCCGGTCGACCCCAAGGCGGCCTACGCCACGTCGAAGCTCGCTGCCGAGCAGGGGATCCTTCCGCTGGCCAGTTCCGGCTTCGTGCCGGTGGCCTTCCGGATGGGGACCATCTTCGGCTTCTCACCCCGGATGCGCTACGACCTGGTGGTCAACACGTTCGTCAAGGACGCCCTGTCCGAGGGCCGCATCCACGTCTTCTACGGGGGATCGATGTGGCGGCCACTGCTCGACGTGAAGGACGCGGCTCGCGCGTACGTGACCGCGCTGTCGTGCGATCCCCAGCTCATCCGGGGGCAGGTCTTCAACCTGGCGGCCGGCAACTTCCGCGTCTCCGAGCTGGCGCTCCGAGCCCAGCGGACCCTGCAGAAGCTGGGCGTCCCCGTGGAGCTCGACATCGACTATTCGTATCGCTTGGTCCGCAGCTACCGGATCACCTCCGAGCGGGCCCAGCGGATGCTTGGGTTCAGCTCGCGGGTGACCGTGGAGGAATCGATCGAGCACATGGTGGCCGAAATCCGGCGCCATGGGTACACCGACTTCTCGCACCCCCGCTACTACAACATCGAGTGGATGAAGGTGTTGGAGGAGACGGCCCAGATCGTCTCTCGCCATGGCTACGTACTCTCCCAGCCGGTGGAGGGCCCCGAACCGGCGCGGCAGCCCGGGGTGGTGTCAAGGATCTCCTCAGCCCGGACGGGGCGGGCCGGCTAAGCCGCCATCCAGTGGAGAGAGTTTCCTCGATGTTGCCCGGAACTCCGCCCGCGTGGCGCTAGGATTCACTCTTCCCGAATCCTGGTGGCTCAAGATGAGGAACCCTCCCGACGATCCGAAAGGCACCGTGGCTTCCTCTTTTATCTCCCGCGTCCGGGAGGAGCAGATGATCATGGAGCGGGTGGAGCTCCTGGAGCAGGCTCCCCTGTTCTCCGTCCTCCACCCGGGAGATCTCCAGGTCCTGGCCAGCCGCTTCCACCCCGTGCGGTACGCGCGCGGCGAGGTGATCTTCCGGGAGGGTGAGCCCGCCGAACGGTTGTTCCTCATGAAGTCCGGGCGGGTGAAGCTCTCCATCGCCTCGCCGTCCGGGCAGGAGATGTTGATTGGCGTCCTCGGGCGAGGTCAGATCTTCGGCGAGCTGGAGGTCATCGATCACGGTCCTCGGGCCATGGATGCCAGGGCCATGGAAGACGCCGAACTCTATGCGTTCGCCGGGGATGTGTTCTGGACGATGCTGGAGAACCGTCCGGCCCTGACCCGGCGCCTACTCGAGCTGATGGCCCGTCGCCTTCGCCGGGCCGACCAGAACAGCCAGGACCTGGTGTTCTTCGACGCCCCGACTCGCCTGGCGCGGCGGCTCCTCCAACTCGCCGAGGAGCATGGCGAGGCCGTCGGCGAGGGGGAGGAGTCGGTCAAGATCACGGTGCGGGTCACTCAGGAGGAGATCGCCCAGATGATCGGGGTCACCCGTGAGAGCGCCAACCGCCTGGTGGCCTCATTCGCCGGCCGCGGCTGGATCTCTTGGAACGACGGCTATCCGATCCTCCTGGAGCCAGAGGCCCTGATCCGCCGGGCCAGGTAGCCGTCTCCCCTACCGGGGACCCCCTCCCACGATCGCTGCCTCCCCGACGTGTCCCCCGAGGCCGGGGATCAGGGCTCCCGGCCGGAGCAGGTTCTCTGGGTCGGAGGTGATCTTCTGGAAGCTCTCTTCCATGAGCTGGATCATCTTCCGGGCTCGCGCTAATGACTCGGGTTGGTACAGGTTGCCCTGGAGGATGCGGATCACCTGCTCCCGGAATCGCCTGCGCACCGCAAAGGCCGTGAACAGGTTCCGGAGCTTGTAGAAGAGCGCGATCAGGTCGTACCAGGCCTGCACGCCGTCGCCGACCTGCCGGGCGTATTCCTTCAAGGCCACGTCCTCGTCCTGACCGCCCCGGAGAACGGCGTCGATGGCCTCGAATGCGTAGTTCGCCGAGAACATCGCGACATCTACCCCCGTGGAGAACACGGGATCGACGAACCGGAGAGAGTCGCCCACCAGCAGCCACCCTGGCCCGACGAGCCGGTCGGTCTCGTAGGAGTAGTCGGCCTCGATCCACCACGGGCGGATCCGCTTCGCGTCTCGCATGGCGTGCTTCAGTGACCGGTTCAGCCCGACCAGGGAGTCGAAGAACTCCTCGTGGGAGCGCCCCGATTTCTGGAAGTCCTGCTTGTCGGTGACGATCCCTACCGAGGACACGCCGTCCCGGAGCGGGATGACCCAGGCCCAGGACCGCTCGAGGTCGAGGAAGTGCAGGAACAGCATGCCCTCGTAGCCCGCCGGATTGGGTTCCACGTCCCTGAACCAGGAGAAGATGGAGAACTGGTTGAATTCCGGGTCCTTCTTCTTCATCTTGAGCTGGGTGGGGATGAGGGCCCGGCGACCGGTGGCGTCCACCACGAACCGGGCGAAGACGTCTTTCTCCCACCCGTCGCTCACCTGGGCCCGAACCCCCACGGCCCGGTCTCCGTCGAACAAGACCTGGTTGGCCTTGACACCCTGGAGCACCTTGGCTCCCTTCTCGTGGGCGTGCCGCAGGAGCAGGGTGTCAAAGGCGTCTCGCTCCACGTTGTAGGTGTAGAACTGCGTGGCTCCCGGAGGGGGGAACTCCGCGAGGCGCAGGCTTACGAACTTCCCGATGGGGGATCGCGGAGCGGTCCAACAGGCCCCGGGCTTGTGAACGAACCCGGCGTCCTCGATCTTCTCCAGGAACCCGATCTTGGCGAAGATAGGGTTGGTCGATGGAGTGATGGACTCCCCGACGTGGTCCCGGGGATGGATGTCCTTCTCCAGGATCAGGGCCCGGTAGCCACTCATCCCGAGCAATGACCCGATGGTCGCGCCGCCCGGCCCCCCACCCACGATGACGACGTCGTAGTCGAACCTGCGGTCGGTCACCGGTTCCTTCCTGGGATTTGGATGCGCAGTGTCCCAGACGCCTCTACCGGCGTCAACAAGTCCGTCTTGTGACCTGGATCACTTCGGGAGTGTGGGGAAGCTCACGGTTGTTCGATGAAGGGATTACCCCTTCGGGCCTAGGCGCGGAGCCGCCGGTGCAGCAGAATGCAGCCTCGTCGTGCCCATCGGTTGGCACGCCCACGGGTTGAGGAGGGGCCATGTCTCGGCAGGAGGCACAACGAGGCCGCCGGATCGGCGGCATCGAGTTCCATCATCCGGGCGCATTCTGGTTCGGGGCTGCGGCTGTGACCGCAGGTGTCCTGCTGATGCTCCCGATGTACATCGGGGCGAGGGACGATCCCGCCGGCCGCTATCACCTGGCCGGGCAGAGTCCGGATGCCGCCATGTGGATCGGGATGATCCTCAGCATCGTCGGCATCGCCGCCACTTCCTATGGCCTGTTCCCCCGGCTATCCGAGGTGAGCAGGGGCTACGTCTCCCGGATCCGCGTTCGCGCGCTGGACGACGCACCGATCCGGCCGGCCCACGTCGCCCTGCTCGTGGTCATGGCGGCCGCGGTCACCATCGACGTGATGAAGCCGACAACCCTTGCGTTCGTCGTGCCCGGCATGGCTAAGGAGTACGGCCTGCGGAGCCCGGCGAACCTCACGGCCACCGTCCCGGTGGCTTGGCTTCCGCTGGCTGGTATCACTGGAACCGTCCTCGGCTCGTTCCTGTGGGGCTTCTTCGGGGACAAGATCGGCCGGCGAGCCTCGATCTTGCTCGCTGCCGTCCTGTTCATCGCCACTTCGGCCTGCGGCTCGATGCCGCACTACACGTGGAACTTCGCCACGTGCTTCATCATGGGCCTCGGGGTGGGAGGCATGCTGCCGATCACCTTCGCCCTGATGGCGGAGACCATCCCGGCCAGACATCGAGGATGGCTGATGGTGCTGATCGGCGGTGACGTGGCCGGCGCGTACATCCTCACCAGCTGGCTGGCCTCGACGTGGGGGGCGTCCGGTCACTTCGGGTGGCGGATCCTTTGGCTGCTGGGGCTCCCCACCGGCGTGCTCCTGATCGTCCTGAACCGATGGATCCCCGAGTCTCCACGGTTCTTGTTACAGCACGGGCGTGACCAAGAGGCCAGGGAAGTGATGCATCGCTACGGGGCGGTCGTAGTTGAGGATCAGGCTTCCGACCTCGAGGTCGAGAAGGACGTGAAAGCCCGCTGGGCCCAGCTCTTCACCGGGCGATTCGCCGGGCTCTCCCTGGTGGTCTTGCTCCTGGGGATCGGCATCGGCATGGTCCAGTTCGGGTTCACCCAATGGATCCCGTCCAATCTGCAGAAGCTCGGTCTGAAGGAGGTCGACTCCTTCAAGGTGCTCAGGGATTCGGCCCTGATCGGGTTCCCGCTGAACTTCCCGATCGCCTATCTCTACGGGTTCTGGGGAGCGAAGAGGACGATCGCCCTCATGGCGGCCATCACCGCGTCGTCCTTGTTCGGGTTCGTTTTCGCCAACAACAGCAGCCTCGTCCACAACGGGAACAAGACGACGCTGTTGTATCTTCTGCTGATCGTCCCGATCTGGGGGATCAGCTCGCTCACCGCGGTGGCGGTGGCCTACGCTTCCGAGGTCTACCCGACCCGGGTCCGGTCGCGCGGAACCGGGCTCGCTGCCGGGGCCACCAAGTTCGGCGGCGTGATGATCCTGGCCATCGTGGTGGCCAAGATCGCCACCCCCGGCATCTCGGTGACGGCGCTGTACGGTGCCATCCCGATCACGCTGGCCCTCCTCGCGGTGCTGGCGTTCGGCGTGGAGACGAAGAAGAAGCAGCTCGAGCGGATCACCGCCGAGGAGCTTCGGGTGGAGACGGTACCGGCCGACTGATCCACCGGAAGTCCACAGCCAGGGCCGCCGGCTACCGCCGGCGGCCTCCGGCTTGTATGGAGTTTCCCTGCCCTGGGGTGAGGTTCGTCACGCTCGGGCTGTGAGCGAGAGCACGGCGTGCGGGTGCGCCATTTCATTGGTCTTTGGGCGACGGACGATCGAAAATGCGCAACTCCGACCTGGGTTGGCAATCGCTGACCCCATCTGTGGAGGGAGCCTGCCCTTGGACGCGGACGTGATCATCGTTGGTGGAGGTCCCGCCGGCGCCGCGCTCGGCACGCTTCTGGCCCGGGACGGCTACCGGGTCATCATCCTCGAGAAGGACATCCACCCCCGCGACCATGTGGGGGAGTCGTTGACACCGTCCACGAACCTGGTGTTCGACAGGATCGGCTTCCTGGACAAGATGAACGACAACGGCTTCATCCACAAGCCGGGGACCGGATGGAACGCTCCGCGGTCGCCTCTCTGGAAGTTCGTGGAGATCTGGCTGTTCGAGTTCCCGCTCCCCGGCACGCCCCAGCCCTACACGTACAACGTCGAGCGCGACGAGATGGACACGATGCTGCTCCGCCACGCCTATGACAACGGGGTGGAGGTATTCCAGGGCGTCAAGGTCACCAGCGTCTTGTTCGAAGGGGACCGGGCGGTGGGGGTCCGTGCCCAGGTGACCGACGGGTGGGAGCGCGACCTCCGTGCCCGTTATGTGGTGGACGCCACCGGCCGCCGGTGCCAATTGGCCAGCCAGCTTCGCATGAAGACGAAGGACCCGAACTTCAACCAGTTCTGCATCTACTCGTGGTTCCGGAACGTCAAGGAGCCGCCGGAGCGAAATCGGGGGTTCACGCTCTTCTACTTCATCGGGCTCAACCAGGCCTGGTCCTGGCACATCCCGCTGAAGGACGGAAAGGCCTCCATGGGCGTGGTGGTGGACAAGGAGGACTTCCAGAAATCCGGCAAGAGCGAGGAGGAGTTCTTCTTCTCCCTGGTCAGGCGGAACCGGACGTTCACCCACGCCATGCAGGATGCTGAGCGCATCCGCCCGTGGTGGATCGAGGGCGACTATTCGTACAAGATCGACCGGTTCGCGGGGCCTGGATGGCTGCTGGTCGGCGACGCCCTTCGGTTCGTTGACCCGATCTTCTCCTCCGGGGTCGACGTCGCCCTGTTCTCCTCGCTCTACGCTTACGAAACGCTCACCGAGGCCATGCGCACAGGCAACGAGGAACGGCCGTTCGCCGAGTACCAGCGCCGGGTCGAGGCCGGCGTGGATCTCTGGTACGAACTGATCGACACCTTCTACAAGCTCCAGAACCTCGTTACCCGGTACGCGTCGAGCCCGAGGTGGCGGGAGATGATCGT